>Ga0209652_1000063_pt1 | contig 83835 bp, 77 predicted proteins | sample SaaInl74LU_5_DNA_FD_184641 | JGI IMG/M metagenome (GOLD analysis project Ga0209652, IMG submission 184641) | Marine microbial communities from expanding oxygen minimum zones in the Saanich Inlet - ESP_74LU_5_DNA (SPAdes) (version 2) | ecosystem: Environmental > Aquatic > Marine > Intertidal zone...
AATAAGATATTCAATTATTAAGGAGAGGATTATGAAAAGAGGGTTAATAGAAAGACTGAATGAAGGCCCAGTAATTTGTGCTGAAGGTTTTTTATTTGAAGTAGAAAAAAGAGGCTATTTAGCAGCTGGAGAATTTGTTCCAATGGTTGCACTTGAACATCCAGAAGCTCTTGAAAATCTGCATAAAGATTTTCAGCATGCTGGTTCGGATGTGGTAGAAGCTTTTACATATAACGGACACAGAGAAAAGATGCGAGTTATTGGTAAAGAAGAATTATTAGAGCCACTAAATAGAGCTGCTCTCAAGATTGCAAAAAAAGTTGCTGACAATCCTATTGATGGAGGAGAACCAAATTTAATGGCAGGAAATATTTCAAATTCAAATATTTGGGATACAGATGATAAAGACGCACAAAAAGAAGTTCATGGAATGTTTAGTGAAATGGTTGAATGGGCTGTCGATGAGGGAGCTGACATGTTGGTAGGAGAAACATTTTATTATGCAGAAGAGGCTTATATGGCTTTAGATATAATTCAAAAAGCAGGGCTTCCTTCTGTTATAACAATTGCGCCCATGGCTGAAAATGTTATGCGAGATGGAGTTTCTATTGTAGATACTATGAAGGAGCTCGAACAAAGAGGCGCAGATGTTGTTGGCATGAACTGTTTCAGGGGCCCAGACACCATGATGCCTTATCTTAGAGAGGCTAGAAAAATTTTAAAGTGTCATATGGCAGCACTACCACTCCCATTCAGAACAACGGATGATCACCCAACTTTTTTTAATTTACCTGATGAGCATGGATGCACTTGCCCAGCCCCTCATGGAAGAACTTTTCCTACCGCATTAGACCCGCTTTATTGCAATAGATATGAAATAAGAGAGTTCGGCAAAGAAGCTGCTGCTTTAGGTATTAATTATTTAGGTGTTTGCTGTGGAGCAACACCTATGCATATCAGAGAAGTTGCAGAAGCTGCCGGCTTAAGTGTTCCAGCTAGCAAATATAGAGAAAAAATGGCTAATCATTTTATGTATGGAACAAATGAAAGAACGGCTAAGCATATGCAAGAATACGGAGACAAAGCCTAAATTTAATATTAATGACTCTTCATTTTTTGAAGAGTCATAGTATTTAAGCATCTTATAAATTAGAATATTTTTTATGAGATTTCTTGTTATATTTTTTTTAACCTTTCCTGCAATTGGTGAAACCAGTAAAATTTTGTGCGAATTGGAAGGGAATTATTCTGTAACCTATAAAGATATTAAAAAAACTTATCTATCAGAAGGCATTGAGCTTTTTAAAAACCTAGCGAGACAGACCCAACAGTCATTATTTTTACTTCAAAGAGCAAAAACTAATTTTGCTGAGGAAGATTGGCAAAAAGATAAAATTTATATTGTTCAGTACTGGGAGGTAGATTCAGATAAAGAGACGTTTAAATCTTTAACACATACTTTTGAACCATCGCCTGCATGGTTAAACCCTGAAGCTGAATGGTCGGTTTCTAAATCTGATACTGGCGTAACAGTTATTCATTCAATGGAAACAGACGAAACGCATCCAATTTTTACAGATTATAAAATTGATGCCTATAGAATTTCAAATACTTTTAACTGGTATACAGGGAAAGGGCAAATCTCAGGAGATATTTGGCTTAATAAAAAAGATGGCACCAAGAATAAAAATCCTAAAGTTGAAATAACAGCCTCTGGGAGATGTGAAAGTCAAAAAAAGAAATTTTAACTAGACTAAAGTCGCTATAAATAAAGTAAGTAGCGCAATAATAAGTGGAATGTATTTGTCTATTTTTTTACCAATTGATTCTAATATTTTATCTATCATATTTAAGTTATATAAATCCCCATTACTTTTAAAAGTATAATTCGAATACTATGTTCAAAGCTTTACTTTATTTTTTTCGAGCTTTTCGTAATTCTCTGTAAATTTTATTAAGTCTTTTTTTCTTAATTTCTCTTACAGCTTTTCTCTTTGAGCTAGCATTTGCTGATTTTCTTGCTCTTTCACCTTTATCTATAAATAATCTCCAAAAAGAATTTTTAATGATATCAATTTAATAGTAACAAATTTTTATAAAATCTCTACAATAATCTTATACATATGATTGTTGACCAAATCCAAATACCTAAAACACTAATTATCTTCTTAGAAATAGATTCTCTAAAAACTGGAGATGAGCTAGAGAATATGTTTAAAGAATTCAATGAGTTAGTAAATTCTGCTGGCGCTGAAATAGTTGAAAAAAGTATTAGCAAGCAAACTAAACCGTCCATAAGTCATTTTATTAATAAAGGTAAATTAGAAGAAATTAAATTATTAGTTGACTCTTCTTGCGCAGAACTTGTAATTGTTAATCATCAACTATCAGCTTCACAAGCAAGAAATCTTGAACTAAAACTTAAAGTAAGAGTTATAGATAAGACTGAATTAATATTAGATATTTTTGCATCACGGGCAACAACTCATATTGGTAAACTACAAGTTGAGCTTGCTCAGTTAAATCATCTCTCAACAAGATTGATAAGAGGATGGACCCACTTAGAGAGACAAAAAGGAGGTATTGGTCTAAGAGGTCCAGGTGAAACCCAGCTAGAAACTGATAGACGTCTAATAGGCCATCGAATTAAGCGATTAAAAGCTCGCCTTGATAAAGCGCATAAACAAAAACAACTTAATAGTTATTCAAGGAAGAAGAGTAGAAATAAATTAGTTGCCTTAGTTGGATATACTAATGCAGGCAAAACTACATTATTTAATTCTTTAACTAATAGTAAACAACAAGCTGAAGACAAGCTTTTTGCAACTTTAGACTCTGTTACAAGAAAAAATATTGATCCAGAACTAGGGCCAATATTATTTTCAGATACCGTTGGCTTTATCTCACAACTTCCAACTCAATTAATAGAATCTTTTAAAGCAACTCTTGATGAGTTGAGATCAGCAGATCTTTTACTTCATATTGTAGACATATCAGATTCTGACTGTAGACAAAAGGAGATTGAAGTTAATAAGATCCTTGAAGATCTAAATTTACAATCTATTCCTCAAATAAGAGTAAATAATAAGTGTGATTTAAAAGAGGCTTTAAATCCAAAGCCTAATTTTGAAATAGAAAAAAAAGAGGCATGGATATCTGCAGAAAAGAACATAGGCATAGATGATTTAAGAGATTTAATTAATATAGAACTATTCAACGGAATGTACAAAGGATGGATTTCGCTTGAAGCTTCTTTAGGAAATATCAGATCAAAGTTATTTAGAATGGGGTGTGTTAATGAAGAAAAGGTCTCAGCAACTGGTCAGATTTTTGCGCACATTGATATTGGTCATGATGAGTTAGATCGTTTTATTGGAATTAATGGATTTGCTCTTTGTAATGACAAGGATATACTTTTAGAAAATTAAAAAAAATATGAAAAAAATTAATACCAGATTAGATTCAATAACAAATCCTCTTTATAGCTTAGCACCATGGTTTTTTAGGATTGCTCTTGGAGTCGCATTTTTTATTCATGGTTATAAAAAACTACCAGCTCCATTCATGATGGAAGAACAGCACAGAATGGTTACATGGTTTGAAAGTATGTTTATGCCATTTCCAGAGCTGATTGTTTCATTGGTTATTTTGATTGAAATATTTGGTGGAATAGGCATTATTCTTGGAGGATTGATTGGATTATTTGCTAATCAAGCAGGGCATTTTATTACCAGGCTTTCAGGTCTTACTTTATTTATATTAATGATTAATATTTTTTACTTTGGGCATCCTGATTGGTTTGTTTGGCCGCCCATAAAACTTCTTACCAGTGAGCAATTATTTTTATTTGTTCTTAGTACTTACTTTATGATTCGCGGAAACAAGTAATTTAAATAGATAAAAACCTTATATTTAAAGCATTATAAAAAAAGATAACTTTTTTATAAATTCTACTTGCAAATGAGAATCATTCTCATTATCATTTACATCTCTTGAATGTTGCAGGCTATTATTCTTCTAAAAATAGTATGCTTTTTTCTGGTGATTTAGTCTTGAATGATCAAAATCTATAGAAGAATTGGTAGCTTTTAAGAACTATTGCGAAAAAAAATGAACAGAGTTTATAAAAAAGTTAATCAAGATAAATTACCCTTAATTCTTGTTAGTATATTAGTCCTAACATCAATAATTATTAGTTTTAATGTAAAAGTTGAAGCTAGTATGGATGTAGAGGTAATAACTATTATTGGTACAAAAAAAGATATGAAAGATCTTGCAGGATCAGGAGCTGTTATTGATAACGAAGCTTTAGAGAAGGCAATGGATACAGATATTGCAAAAATACTTTCAGCTGTTCCTGGAATGTATATGAGAACCGAAGAGGGTTATGGTCTAAGACCTAATATATCTATTAGAGGTACTGCTATTGAAAGATCAGGCAAGATTACAATCATGGAAGATGGAGTTCTTGTTGCACCATCTCCATATACATCTTCAGCAGCATATTACTTTCCATCAACTGGAAGAATTCATTCCGTTGAAATTCTTAAAGGACCTTCTGCAGTTTCCCAAGGACCTCAAACCATAGGAGGAGCTATAAATTTAATTAGCACTCCGATTCCTGAAACCAATTCAGGAAAATTCATACAAGAGTTAGGAGAAAATGGTTTGGCTAGAACACATACTTACTATGGAGGTACCAATGGTAAATTGGGTGCACTTGTTGAAGTTCATGAGCACTCAAGTGATGGGTTTGATAGGATTGCAAACATAGATGAAGACACAGGTTTTAATAAATCTGACCTTATGATCAAGACTAGATATCAATCCGGCAATCATTCTTTAACATTTAAAATGTTAGATTTAGATGAAACATCTAATCAGTCATATGTCGGCCTATCCCAAGCAAGTTTTAATGCAAATCCTAGAATGAGATATGGCGCTACAGCCTATGACAAGATGATAAATGATGGGGAGCAAAGGTCTTTAACATATGTGGGTGATTTTGATAATTTTGGTATTGTATTCACTTCATGGAGTAACGATTATCATCGAGACTGGTTTAAAGTGAGTGACTTTAATAATGATTCAGAGCATGGCGAAAGAGATGATGTAAATGAATTAATTAGTGATGCTAATAATGGCAGTGCAAATGCTCAGGCAATTTTAGATGGTGAACTAGCTGTTGAAATCGAATATAAGCACAACAATAGATATTATACGAATGAAGGCTATCAATTTTCAGTATCTGCCGATATCAATAATCATTCTTTAACAATAGGCTATAGAGATATGGAGGACTCAGAAAGCAGAATCCAAGCTTACGAATATTCTGATCAAGCTGCAGATGGATCACTTTCTGCACTATATGGATATAAAGGTCTTGGCGGAAGTGATAATAGGCTGAGAGAATCAAGCGCAATCTCATATTACCTAGAAGATACTATGCACTTTGGAAAGCTAGATGTTACGTTAGGTTATAGGTCTGAAGATTATGATCAACGACATAGAAGGTGGGCTGAAGGTGCTGGGCCAAATCTTACTGCTGTAAGAAATACAATTGTTCTTGATACATTTGCTGAGAATGATCACGCAACCTCAAGTCTTGCTGCTAAATATAAAATAAGCAATAACCTTATTATAGTTGCTGGTTTTCATAAGGGTATGACTCCAATGTTTGGCTCTGATCCTGAAGAAGCAGATAATACTGAGATTGGTTTTAGATATTCTAAGAATACTTCTAATATTGAAGTTTTCTATTTTGCTAGTGATTATTCAAATCTAGCAGCCGAATGTACTCAAGTTAATGGTCTTGCATGTGATCCAGCTGAGTCAGCCATATTTTCTGGAGGCGAAGCTGATGTTATTGGTATAGAGATAAGTGGCTCATGGATCTTTGAGGGTAAGGGAGTCTCTTACCCAATAGCATTAAGCTACACATCTACTGATGCTGTATTTAAGAATAGCTCAAATAGTGACTATTTTGGTTTAGTTGCTGTTGGAGATGATCTGCCCTATATACCTGATAAATCATTATCTCTAGTTGCTGGATTTATAAATGATTCAGGCTTAAGTGGCAATCTAAGACTTATAGATATTGGCTCATCATGTTCAGTAGCAACATGCGGAATTTATAATAAAATAGATGCCCATACAATCTTAGATGCAAATTTAAAAAAATCGTTAAATGATTCAATAGACATCTACGTGATTGTAGAAAATATTCTTGATGATGCTAATATTATTTCTAGAGCTCCATCTGAGGGAGCAAGATCACAAAAGCCAAGAACTATGAAAGTTGGTTTTTCATATAAGTTTTAAATATTACTTAGAGTTAAGTTAGATCACCAATATCAAGGACTAGTTTTTACCCAGTGTTTTATTTTAATAACTATACAAATTTAAAAGATTTCAAGTACAATACTCATTCTAAAAATGGGGCTATAGCTCAGCTGGGAGAGCACCTGCTTTGCAAGCAGGGGGTCCGCGGTTCGATCCCGCGTAGCTCCACCATTTCTTTAAAAAATACTTTTTGAATATCTTTTTAGCTCATCTTTAAATATATCTTTCAAAAATATTACATTTTCTATGTCGGTGTAAGTTTGTCTCACTATTATAGCTAGCTCTCTATGAGGGCCTGGTTCATTTAAGATAGCTTTTTTAATCTTTGAATTAGTATTAATCAGATGCTTAACTGACATATGAGGCACAAGGGTTGAACCCATATTATTAGCAACTAATTGAATCAATGTAGCTAGACTGGATGCTTCCATCGAAAATTGCTGATTATCATTAATCTTACATGCCGCCAGTACATGATTTTTTAAACAATGCCCATCATCAAGTAACATTAATTCTGAAAAATTTATATCTTTAGCTTTTAAAGATTTCTTATATTTATTATTTTTGTGACTTATGTAATAAAAGTTTTCTTCCCAAAATTTAAAAGATAATAACCCTCTTAAATTATATGGAAGAGCAAGAATAGCCATATCCAGATCACCATCATTAACCCTTTGTACTAATGAGCTAGATTTGCTCTCTAAAATTTTCAATTTTAGATTTGGATAATATTTTTTTAATTTTGGTAGAACTAGAGGAAGCAAATATGGACCTATAGTTGGAATAATTCCAATAGTTAACGGAGAGCTTAGTGGAGCTTTTTGTTTTTCACCAAGATTTTTTATATCTTCGATATGAAATTGAATTGTTTCAACTTTTTTAAGTAGCTCTAAGCCAAGCTTGGTGACTATGACTTTCTTATTTGTTCTTTCAAAAATTTGAAAACCTATTTGATTTTCCAGTTCTGCAATCGCATTACTTAGAGTTGAAGGAGATACAAAACAATCATCGGCTGCTTTTTTAAAGTGCAGTCTCTTGGCAACTGCAAGCGCATAATTTAATTGTTTGATGGAGAACATTTATGTTCATTTTATTCGAACATAAAGTATATTAATAGTATATTTATCAATATATAAAAATTAGTTAAAGTATTAGTAACTCAAATTTAAGCACAATTCTTTGGAGGAAAAATGAGTAACGAAACACAAGGTAAATGTCCAGTTATGCATGGGGCTGCAACTACTAATAGTAGTGAAAGTAGCACATCTGTTCGTGATTGGTGGCCAAATAATTTAAATCTTAATATTCTTCATCAGCATGATGGAAAATCAAACCCTATGGAAGATAGTTTTGATTATAAAGAAGAATTTGCAAAAATTGACTATGAGGCATTAAAAAAAGATTTAAATGATTTAATGACAGATTCACAAGATTGGTGGCCTGCAGATTATGGTCATTATGGACCTTTCTTTATTAGAATGACCTGGCATGCAGCTGGTACATATAGAAGTACAGATGGTCGAGGTGGTGGTGGAACTGGAGCTCAAAGATTTGCTCCTTTAAATAGTTGGCCGGACAATGGAAACCTTGATAAAGCTAGAAGGTTGTTATGGCCAATCAAGCAAAAATATGGAAAACAAATTAGTTGGGCTGATTTATTAATTCTAGCTGGTAATGTTGCAATTGAATCCATGGGTGGAAAAACTTTTGGTTTCAGTGGTGGGCGTCCAGATATATGGGCTCCTGAAGAAGATATTCATTGGGGCTTAGAAAAAGAATGGCTTGAAAACGAACGTTATGAAAATAATGATGTACGAGAATCTTTGGATATGCCACTTGGTGCAGTTCAAATGGGTTTAATTTATGTTAATCCTCAGGGACCAGACGGAAATCCTGATCCTTTAGCTAGTGCGCATGATATTCGTACTACTTTTGGAAGAATGGCAATGAATGATTATGAGACTGTAGCTTTGGTTGCAGGTGGACATACTTTCGGTAAAGGGCATGGCGCTGGACCTGACACCAATGTTGGAGTCGAGCCTGAAGGCGCTGCTTTAGAAGAAATGGGCTTAGGGTGGATGAGTTCATATGCTTCAGGAAAAGGAAGAGATACTATTACCAGTGGATTTGAGGGAGCATGGACTGCAAATCCTACTCAATGGGATAATGGATATTTTGATTTATTATTTGGATATGAATGGGAGCTTGTTGACACTCCAGCAGGAGCAAAAGTTTGGCATGCAATTAACCCCAAAGATGAAGATTTAGCACCTGATGCAGAAGATTCATCTATCAAAGTGCCAACAATGATGACTACTGCGGATATAGCTCTTCGTGAAGACCCCGAATACAAAAAGATATCAAAACATTTTCATGAGAATCCTGAAGAATTTGCAGATGCTTTTGCTGAAGCATGGTTTAAACTTCTTCATAGAGATATGGGTCCTAAAACAAGATATGTTGGACCTGAGGTTCCTAGTGAAGAAAGAATATGGATGGATCCAGTTCCAGCTGGCAGTACTGATTATGATATCGATTCTGTATCAGAAGCGATTAAAAATAGCGGCTTAACTATTCAAGAAATGGTTGAAACAGCCTGGGCTAGTGCTTCAACATATAGACACTCAGATATGAGAGGTGGGGCTAATGGTTCTAGAATTAGATTGGCACCACAGAAAGACTGGGAAGCTAATAAACCAGAACAACTAAATAAAGTATTGGGTATCTATGAAGCTATTTCATCAGATACTGGGGCTTCAGTTGCAGATGTTATTGTATTGGGTGGTAATGTGGGTATTGAAATTGCTACAGGAAAAAAAGTTCCATTTACTCCGGGTAGAGGTGATGCGTCTGAAGAACAAACAGATGCAGAATCTTTTGCAGTACTTGAACCTCATTCCGATGGTTTCAGGAATTTCCACAAATCAGGTATTAATGTTTCACCAGAAGAAATGATGTTAGACAAGGCTCAGCTTTTAAATTTAACAGCACCTGAAATGACAGTTTTAGTTGGTGGTATGAGATCTTTGGGAATAAGTGCAACTGGATACGGCGTCTTTACTGAAAACACAGACACAATGACTAATGATTATTTTGATACTTTATTAGACATGTCTGTAGAATGGAAGCCTAATGGGTCTGGAAATTCATATGAAGCATTTAATAGGTCGTCAGGTGAAAAGATCAGAACTGCCACAAGAGCAGATCTTGTTTTTGGATCTAATTCTCAATTGAGATCACTTGCAGAAGTTTACGCATCAAGTGATTCAGGCGATAAGTTTGTTCATGACTTTATTACCGCATGGAATAAGGTAATGAATGCTGATAGATTCGACGTTCAATAAAGAGTTTTCAGGTGCTTATATAGCACCTGAGCTTTAATATTATCTTAATAAGCTTATAATCTCCGGCATATGGATAAAGATTTATGGACTAAAATTCAAGATGAAATCAAGCTAAGGGTTGAAGCAGAACCAAGTCTTGGATCTTTTTTATATTCACTTGTTCTATCTCAAAAAGACTTGATTGGAGCAGTTGCATCAATCTTAGCTTCAAAACTACATAGCGATGCTCTGTCTGCAATGGATATTAAGAAATTTATTTTAGAGGTTTACAGAGATTGTAAAGATATAGAAAAAAATCTTGAAGAAGATATAAAGTTTTTTAAAGATCATGACCCTGCTTGTAATTACTTTTCTACGCCATTACTTTTTTATAAGGGTTTTTTAGGTTTAGCTACCTATAGAGCGGCACACTGTTTATGGAATAACGAACGCCACACCATGGCACTATTCTTTCAAAATAGGGCATCTGAAGTATTTGGTGTCGATATTCATCCTGCTGCAAAAATTGCTGGAGCGGTGATGATTGATCATGCAACAGGCGTAGTAATTGGTGAGACTTCTGAAATTGAATCTGAGGTATCAATTTTTCAAGGCGTAACATTAGGTGGCAAGGGTTTTGAATCAGGTAAAAGACACCCAAATATTAAAAAAGGAGCATCAATATTTGCTGCTAGCACTGTTCTTGGTGATATTACAATAGGAGAGGGTGCAATTGTGGCAGCTGGCAGCCTTGTTCTAAAAGACGTACCAAATAACACTACCGTTGCTGGGGTGCCTGCCAAAATAAGATCTTAAATTTTCCTATCTAGCCCTTACCGTTAAGAAGCCTTGATAGCTTTGATATATATAAATTAGACATACTATAAAAATATTTACGTATAGCTGACTACTTAAGAGAGTTGTTGAAAGGATATTAGTATTTAGAATGCCAAAGAGTTCAATCGATAAAATGCCTAATATAGAAAACATTAATATTACAAAATACATGTATCTTTTACCCTCTAAAAGAAGGCCGGTCATTGAGCTTAATACTGTTATAGCAACTGCGAGTATAAAAATTTCGTTGTAAGTAAACTGAGATAGAAAAAATAAGACAGAAGTAGAGACTATACCGGTAAACATAAGTTGTAAAAAGCTAAAAACTTTTATATCTGTTGTTACTTCAGGATCATACTTGATATAAAAATCTTTAGGATCCTTTTCCTCAATGCAGTCATCAGGCCTCCAGTAGGTTTTAGAGAACCATACCTTTATCTTATCGCTCAACTTTTTAGTTTTCATGGAATCTTTAAACATAGTTATAAAAATTTGAAAATTTGCCCATATAGGATTCCAGCTCTGAAGCGCACTTACAGTTCCATATACAGGCTGAATCTCAGGATCTCTAGCGATATATGTTCCAAACATGCGATCCCATATTATAAAAACTCCACCATAGTTAGCATCTATATACTCTTTATTTTTAGCATGATGAATCCCATGATTCATTGGAGTGATAAATATTTTTTCAAAGAAACCAAGATGACCAATATGTTCTGTATGAACCCAAAACTGATACACCAAATTAATACCGGCTACAGTGACAAAAACTTCTCCAGGAACTCCAAGAAATACCATGGGCAGATAAAAAATCCATTTCCACAACCACCCAGTACTAGTCTGTCTTAAAGCTGTAGATAGGTTGAACTCTTCACCGTGGTGATGGACACTGTGAGTAGCCCATAAAATTTTTATTTCATGATGCATTCTATGCATCCAATAATAAGAAAGATCATAGAGAAGAAAGGCCACAATCCAAGTAAGTGGATTCTTAACTGATAAAAGACCAACATTAAAGTATTTACTTATGTATACAAAAATTAGACTTTGCAAACCAAGATTTAACATAGTTGGATATCTACTAATCATCCCTATGGATAGACTAGTAAATGTATCATTAAGTCTATAGTTACTTTTGCCTTTGTAGATACCATAACAGTACTCGATAAGAATTAGCAGCATGAAAACTGGTATTGCAAAGGTAATAATCGATGATTTGTCTGTAACTATCATTGGTAAAAGTTGTTAATTATTTACATTTTAGGTACTGGCATTCAAATATGCAATAGCGCCTATTGCATTTCCAAATTCTCTATTCTTTTTGTATTCTCCTGAAATATTAACAAGCTCTAATCTTTTATCTATTCCGTTCTTAACTATGTCTAGTAGAGAAGTTCTCCCGATAAAATAAATTTTTGATACATCTATCATTAGAGCATTCAAATATGAAATTGTTCCAATAACTTCACCAACCATGTTTGATAGTGATGAGCTAATATCTTGCTCTAAAAAATTATCTTTATATCTTGCTTTTGCAAAATTAGAAGCTGTAATTTCTGGGTACAATGTTCCAATTTCGTTTACAACCTCACCAATTAATGAATCTAAGTTATCTTTATTTCCTTTTAGAGCTAAATTATTAATTTCTTCAGCATTTTCTTTACCAATAATTAGATTGCTAAGTCCTTGAAGAGTGCCACCTCCAACTGATATACCGCCCATATGACTATATTCACCATTAATAAATGCTACACATGCAGTTCCAGTTCCGCAGCTTACGGCAAGGTATTTAGAATCATGGATACTATACAAATGTTTTGCGCCATAGCCTATTGCCTCAATTTCATTTACTTTAACTATAGGGATTCCCCTAAACACGTTTTTTAAGTCACTAGACTTACCTCCAGTAACCGCAATAACTTCTAAATCACTAATTTTAATTTTTATATGTTCTAGTAATTTCTCAATAAATTCTTCACTAATTTCTTCTGATGGGAATGTAAAAAAATTCATTTCTCCATCTTTATAGGAGACTATGTCTGTATTAGTAATACCAAAATCAAAGGCTAATTTCACAATATAAACTTGTTATGACTATCTCCCAGAACTTGATTCTGGCCAAATCATTGGAATTTGTTGTTGAGGATTGAAAACCATAGGACCCAAAAGAGGATATGCATTAGATGCTTGATCGATTTCTTGTTCGGTTAAAAATTTACTAGGAGTTAATTTGAATACATCTAAGCCTCTAGTAATTTCAGTGCCATAAATATATCCATCATAATAGTATGCAGACCAATAACCGCCTGTAATTAGAATATCTTTATCTATTGGGCCTCGATCAAAATATGCTATTTCTATAGGATTTAAAGAGTCTGTAAAGTCCATGACAGAAATGCCACCTTGATACCATGCCTGGACGAAAATATCTTTTTTAGGTATCGGTATTATAGAACCGTTATGCGCAACACAATTTTCTGTTTCAAGCTGAGGTGCAGGCATTTTATAGTGACTTCTATATTCAAGTTTATTATCTACTATGTCATAAATAGCATTAGCACCCCAATCCAAAGGATCCCATGCTCGACATCTAGCTCTTCCTCCACCACCCCATTCATCGGTAAAAACTACTTTAGTTCCTTCATTATTAAATGTAGCAGAGTGCCAATATGCAAAACCTGTATCTGTAACTACATCAAGCCTTGTAGGGTTATATGGGTCACTTATATCAAAAAGTATACCGTTTCCAGAACAGGCTCCAGCAGCAATATTTAAAGACGGGAATACTGTAATATCATGACATTGGTCAGTTCTATTCGTTTCTTGGGTATCATCACCGTGATCTCCTCCTATCCATAAACCACCAAGGGCTCCTGTTTCTGGATCTGCAAAAACAGCAGGGCTGCTAACTATTTTAGATTTTGATGGATCGGATATTGGGATTTCAATTACATCAATTCTAAATAATGCTGTTCTTTGGTCTCCAGGAACATTGCCAATACATTCTTCCATCTCTTCTTCATCTCTTACGCTCGCTGTACCTGAGTTATAGATTATTATTTTTCCATCTTTTGTAGGACCAGATACAACAGAATGAGTGTGAGACCCTCTACAAGTTTGAACAGCGCCAACCTGTTTTGGATTTGTTAGATCAGAAATATCAAAAATTCTTATACCTCTAAACCTATCAGAGTTTGGGTCACTTCCAACACCATTCGAGCCACAATCAATTCTGCTTCTGATTTGCTCAACTGACATAATTAATAAATTATCTACAATTGACACATCACCTTGCCCCCCAGGACAGACTATTGATGAGATTAAATTAGGCACCCCATCTCTATTAATTTTATACATATTGAAGCCATGGTAATTTCCGGCAACTAACAGATCATCTCTAAAGGCCATATCAGTATTAGCAAAACTGAGAATAGGGGACTTAAGTGCTCTTGATTTTTCTAATGTAGTAAGCTCTTTTTCTTCATCAAGGTCTTTTGTTGGATCTTCTACACCTTTAGATCCTGGGTTATCTGGATCAAAAAATCCTGTTGGTTTTCTTAAAGAAGCAATTAATTCAAGATTTAATATTGCTTCATCTGCAATAAAAAGACCTGCAGTTAAACCTGATCTAGGGTCGTCAGATAAATTAACAGCAATTGTATTCATTCTTTCAATTTCCACACCTTGATCATTAACCAAGTCAGAAACAAACTCATTTAAAAGTGGATCATTTGCTGATCCGGGATATTTTTTTAAATCTTCAACCATTTCAAGAGCTCCATCATGATGAGCTATCATTAATTGAAGAAATAACCTGTCAAAATCAGTACTTTCTGAATTTTCAAGACTTGTAAGTTGCTGAGGTGTTGCCATGCCGGCCATTTCCATTTGCATATCATGATCATGAGACATTTTAGGCATTATTTCTTTACGAGACTTTAGCCAACTTTCCATGAAATTAATTTCATCATCTTGAGAAACGTCAATCCTATTAGCTAAGTCAATAATTGTTTTATTATTAGTTCTCTTCTTAGCAAGTCTAGACATGACCATAGCTTGTTGATGATGAATGATCATTCCTTTTAAAAAATTCACATCTGCATCTACATAACCAGCTCCAGCTATATTTGATGCAATACTTGGATCAAGAACTTTTGAGTTTTCTCCTGGAGCTCCAGGTTGAATAATCGGAGCTTCATAAAAAGTGTTTTCAGATACCAATAAAGAGTTAGATAAAAGCAAGCAAGCAATTAGCACATAATTATATTTAAATTCATTATTCATTCTTATCATCCTTAATCTCTTTAGACTCACCATCAATAATTTTTGGCTGATTACCAGTTTTTTTACTTATATTAAATAACCATGACCAATTAATTTTATTACTTCTTTCTCTTTGTTTTTTTGAGGCTCTTGTACCCAACAAGAGAAAGAACACTACAAAAGATAATATACCAATCAGAAGAATAAACGGATTACCAGATAACACTATCGAGAACGCATTTTGGCTAGTAATCTTAATATTTCAATATAAAGCCAAATTAATGTAGCCATTAAGGCCATTGATCCAAAGTATTCCATATGCTTTGGAGCACCTTGTTCGGCAGATTGTTCAATGATATCAAAGTCCAGAACTAAATTTAATGCAGCAATAGCAACGACAAATAAAGAAATTCCAATAGAAAAATTTCCACTTCCAGAAAATATCTCTGGCGTAGAGCCTGAGAAGAGAGAATAAATAAAAATGAATAAGTAAAAGAGAAAGATACCCATAGTTGCTGCAAAAACCATTAACAAAAAATTTTGATCTGGTTTTATCATTCCTGATTTATATGCAAACAATAATGATCCAGCTACAAAGAATGTTAAAGATACAGCTTCTAGTACAATTCCAGGAAACATGGTCTCAAAACTTAATGAAATAAAGCCAATTAAGAAACCCTGACCTGCAGAATATATTAACCATGTCTTGGGAGCGTTATATGGCTTTGGTTTAACAATCCAGCCAATAAACGGGAAATAAAAACCAAATGTCATGACTCCTGATATTACCCCAGCAATGAAGCTGACTAAGCCAAGTGTCATAACCAAGGGGTTTGTTGAAAAATTCCATGCTATAGATGCTGTTGTAACAAGTACAGCTAACATAATAGCTGTTTTATTTACCGCTCCATCCAAAGTCATTCTATCTGAAAGGTCAGATGATCTTGCATTAAAGGCAGATGATCTTATTAAAGGATTGCCAGACTTACCAAAGGTATTAAGAGCCGAGTGATTAGACATAAAATTTTCTCCTTAAAAGATATATATTAATTATGTATGGTCTTTATAACAAATTTAAACCTATTTTAAAGGTTTTTAATCCATTTGCTTACTAGTTGTATTGCTTCAGAATGTTCCAGAGCTCTTCCAGACTCTGGCATCATAATTCCTGGATCAAGTGATTGCATTCTATAGAGTAAAATAGATTCTTCTGGGTTGCCGGGAACTATTGAGTATTTTAGGTTATTACTTGCTCTTCCAGTTGCTATAGGTTTTTTATAGAAACCAAGATTTATTTTTCTACTCTCATTAAAGTCCAGGTAGAGACCACTAGTGTCTGCCGATCCACCTTCTATATGGCAATGACCACAATTAATATCTAGATAAGATCTAGCCCTATCATCTAAATTAGCATTTTGATCTGCCCAATCAACCATCGATTTAATTGGATATTCGCTATCAATCCAACCAAGTTTGTGCCATTTTTCTAACTGATTCATCGTTTCATCACCATAGGCGTAATCTACATTTAGATTTCTAGCTTTAGGCCCTATTGGGGTTATTGTTTTATTGATTTGATGACATTCCTTGCATTGGTTGATATTGGGGACCCTATACCTAACATCTTTAAGCTCTCCATTATTGTTGATAAATTTTGTTGGAATGGTTTTGCCGGCAATACTTAAAAATGCTTCATCTTGATCTTTATTCCAGATATAGCTGACATTAGACCATTCACCATTTTTTTTGATAAGAAGTCTTGTTTCCAATAACTGAGAAGGTAAATTAGAGCTAGAATGTTGATTAAGATATGCAAATGTTTTAATTAAGGCTGTTCCATCTGGAAAATCAAATACTCTATCGGGTACATTTTTAGCAAATTTGTTCTCAGGTATATAAATAAACCTTAGTTTATCTGCATAATCTGAAAATAATTGACTTTCAAGAGTGTATGGAAGAACTCCTTTAGAAGGTAATTGAGAGTTCATATTTTTAAAAAATCCATATTCTGAAAGTTTTAAAGGCGGCTTCTTAGAAAAAATAATTTCATTTCTAACACCCTCATATGACTGTATATTTAATGAGAGAATAAAACAAAATAAAAATATATTTTTATAGATTTTCATTTAATACAACAGGCGGAAGAGGGTTTATTGCACCCTTGTAGTCTATGTCATCTCTCTCGACTGGATCAAAAAAAGGAAGCATAAATTTGATGGGATTAATTGTTAAAAAAGTAGCATCACCATTTTGACTCAAAACCATTTTTTCTTTATCCGGCTGACCAAAAATTATTTGTTTTACAGGAATAATTCCATCCCAAAAAATATCTGGCATATTACCACCTGATAATTCATATAATATTTTTGCTAACTCTCCCGTTTCAAGATCAGGATTTAGACCTGATTTAGTAAAGCGATTATTATGTATTTGAATATTTCTTGGATGAGGGTAATAGTTTTTATCGTCAGTATCATAGCCGTAAGTAACAACAGCAATATTAATAGTATCGTTCCCACCAATATCATTATCAAAAATCTCTACATGAGAATTAGCTTGAATAATTATCCCTGTACCTCTTGGAACTTCACCGACAATATTGCCTTCAGGTGCAAAATTATCTGTATTATTATTAATGGATTTATTTCTAAAGACTCTTACATGATGTCCGCCTTGTTGAGGGATGTCCGGCAAGTCAAATACTAAAATACCTCCAGTATTATTTTCAGCATGATTATCATAAACATCAGCATAATAAGAATTCTCTATTTCAATTCCAGCCACATTAAATTCAGCCCTTGAATTCTTAACTATTATATTTTCAGATTGACCAACATATATACCAGCATCGGAAGCGCCAATGGCAACGCAAGAATCTATAAGAACATTTTTTGATTCAACTGGATACAAGCCATAGGCACCATTTAATTCATCTGGTCCATTTGTCCACTCTGTTCTTATCCTGATGAAGTTAATATTATTGACCCCCTTAACTTTAATAGCATCACCCTTTGCATCTTCAACAGCAAAATCACGAAGCGTAACCCCGTTTGATGTTACTGAAAGCCCTTGGGCTCCAGAGAGTTGGTTTTTAAAAGATAAGATAGTTTTATTCATCCCTTCACCCTCAAGGATTAATCCATCAATATCAATCGATAAGCTATCTTCAAGCTGATATAAACCCTCACTAATTCTGATAATATCCCCCGGACTTGCAAGAATTAAAGCTTCTTGAATTTCAGTGTAAGGGTCTTCAGATGGAGTAATAATTATAGTTTCAGAAAAACTATAAAAGCTTATAAAGAGAAGAACAAAAAATCTAGATTGCTTCTGGAATTTTGTCAAAGGTCTCTAAAGGTTTTTTTAATTCAGTCCAATCACACTCAAAATCATCGGGAGCATGCTCATACTCAAGCAATCCTAAAGCTTCAAATTTTGGTCTAACACTGTCAGTCAAAAGACCTATTCTTGAAAGATTTGGAATAACTCTAGAAAACAAGAAGTTTCTAAACATATCAAAAGTTTTTGTGTTTAACTGAAATTCTCTTGCTTCTTCTTCAGACATTCCTAAAAATCTTTGCTCAGATTTTGTATTTATTAATCTCTCTCTAGATATAACACATGCTTCATATGCAAATTCAGCCCTATCCTCAATTTCTTCAGGAGAAAGTGTTTTTATAAAATCTTCAAGATAATTTATACCAAAAGTAACGTGCCTAGCCTCATCTCTAACAACATAATGAAGAAGCTGTTTTAATAATGGATCCCTAGTAATTGACTTAAGCATTTGGAAGGCAGCAAGCGCAAGACCTTCTATGATAATTTGCATGCCAATAAACTTTAGATCCCATCTTTCATCAGTAAGAATCTTATCTAATAAAGTTTTTAATGCTGGGTTAATTGGATAATGGATACCAATTTTCTCTTGAAGATACCTATTAAAAACTTCTACATGCCTAGCCTCATCAAATGTTTGCGATGCAGCATAAAGTTTTGCATTATAAGTTGGAGCACATGATGCTAGCTGTGAAGCAACAAGAAGAGCGCCTTGTTCGCCATGCAAAAATTGGCTCATTAATTCAGCAGTAGAGTGTCGATCGAATAGAATCTTTTCTTCTTCAGATAAGTTTTGATATGCTTCTAGAGTTTCATGAGGAAGCTCTTCATCCGGATCAATAAGTTTCTCATCAGATGGGTGCGTATAATCCCATTGTAAATCTATAGAGCCATTCCAATTTAATTCTTTACCAAGCTCATATAATTTTTTAATTCTATTATCAGCTATTGTGTAGTCCCAGTTATAGGAACCAGTAAGGGGGGTGTTAAATATTTCAACAACATCTTCAATTTGAAGTGGTGTTAAGTTTACCTCATCATCAAAATATAATAATTCTTTTGGTGGACCTGCCTGTTTAGTTATCTTCATTCTATCTCCCTGTATAATGTTTACAGTGTAAACATTAAAGAAGTATTGTAATACAGATATTAGTTCTTGAAAAGTTTTGTTAACTCCTCAAGCAGAACCTCTCCAAGCTCTTCTGCTCTATTTATAGTGATGGCATTGTTATAGTATTTGCTAACATCATGACCAATCCCTATTGCCTGTAATTCTACAGGGCTTTCGGTTTCTATTTGAGCAATGATTTTTTTCAGATGGTTGTCCAGGTAATCTTCTCTATTAGCAGATAAAGTGCTGTCATCAACCGGAGCTCCATCTGATATAACTATCAAAATTTTTCTCTCCTCATTTCTTTTAATCAAACGGTCATGCGACCATGTCAAAGCTTCACCATCAATATTTTCCTTCAGAAGACCTTCTTTCAACATGGCGCCAAAATATTTTCTTGCTCTTCTCCAGCTGTTATCAGCACTTTTAAAAATAATATGTCTTATATCATTAAGCCTTCCTGGATTCATAAAACTTCCTTCAGAAATCCATTTTTGCTTTGATTCTCCTCCTTTCCAGTGTTTTGTTGTGAAGCCTAGCACCTCTGTTTTAATTTGACATCTTTCAAGAGTGCTACCAATAATATCTCCACATATCGCAGCTAAGCTAATAGATCTTCCCCGCATAGACCCGGAATTATCTATCAATAATGTAACAACAGTGTCTTTAAAATTAGTTTCCGTCTCTTGTTTATAACTTAAAGGATGTCCTGGCTCTGCTATCACCCTATGCAATCTTGCAGTGTCTAAAATTCCCTCTTCAAGATTAAAGTTCCAATTAGTGTTTTGTTTTGCAAGCAAGAGTCTTTGAAGCCTATTTGCTAATTTACCAATTGTGGCTAGATGCGGTTTTATTAAATTGTCTAATTGTGCTCTTAGACGGATAGCTTCATCAGGAGTTGTTAAATCTTTTGCTTCAATAATCTCATCAAAATCAGTTGTAAAGATTGAATAATCAATTTTATTAAATCCTATATAATCATTTTCAGGATAGGATAAAGCATCAATCTCTTCTTCAATAGACGCGCCATCGCTTACAGAAGCCGCTTCTTCAACCAACTCTTCAAAGTCTATATTTATATCCTCAAGTGATATATCTGAATTTGTAGTTTCACTTTCTTCTGAAGTATCAATCTCTTCTTCAATATCATCAGTACTTCCAGGAGGCTCAATGAGATCCTCATCTTGATAATCATCATCGTCTTTAACAGACTTTATAAGCTTAATAGCTTTTAAAAAATCTAAAGATACTTTTGAAAAGTTATCTTGATCATCAATATTTGCAATCAATTTATCTTTTACATGACCTAGATCTATAGCTTCAAATCTTTTATTAAATTCAGCTACCAGCTCTTTTGATGACGGCTTTAAATCAAAGCCAGCTAGATCTTTTAACCACAAATTACTACACAAAGCCAAAAAATTTGAAGATCTCTTATCTTCTATATTTAAACTTCTATCATCTAGATAATTAATAATATTTGTCTTTGCGCCCATATAAAGATTTGATCCTAGTATTTCTGTTCGCGACATCTCTAGTTCATTAAAGACAATTCTTGCGTCTAAGGTTAGCGGAAGATCATTTTTCTCATCATGAAATAAATACCAAAAGGATTGATAATCAGTTTCACCCCTCCATGATGGTAAATCTTTGGTTGATCTTGGTGTTGATGAAATGCTAGCTTGATTTAATAATGGAGGTCTTTGAGCAATTCCATTTTTAGATGAGATCTCTTTTTTCTTTGAGATTGATTTTATTGATGAAAGGGCTGCTTCATGAAGCCTGTCTCTATTTTTAACCCACCCCATAAAATTTATTAAGTAGTTATTTCGATATCAAAGCATCTTTGAAAATATTCAGCAATAATTGGTTTTTCCAAATCATCACATTTATTTAGAAAGGTTAATTTAAAAGAATCGACGACGTCTTTAAATATTTTATAGTTCTGCGCCCATGAAATCACTGTTCTGGGCGACATAAGAATTGATATATCACCATTTTCAAATCCACTCCTTGTAAGATTCGCTAGCTTAATCATGTTTATTAATATCTCTTGATTCTTATTTGTATTAAATTCACTAACTTTTGATAGAACAACTTTTAATTCTTGATTTGCATCTAAATAATTTAACGTTGAAAGGATGTGCCATCTATCCATTTGTCCTTGATTTATTTGTTGAGTTCCATGATAGAGACCAGTAACGTCTCCAAGTCCTACAGTGTTTGTTGTGGCAAATAGCCTGAATGATGGATGAGGTTTTATAACTTTATTTTGATCAAGGAGTGTAAGTTTACCCTCAACTTCTAAAATTCTCTGGATCACAAACATTACATCAGGCCTCCCAGCATCATACTCATCAAAGACCAATGCCACAGGATTCTGAATAGACCATGGAAGCATGCCTTCTTGAAATTCGGTTATTTGCTTACCATCTTTTAATTTAATTGCATCCTTACCAAGAAGATCTATTCTGCTAATATGGCTATCTAGATTAATTCTTACGCAAGGCCAATTCAATCTAGCAGCAATTTGCTCTATGTGTGTTGACTTTCCTGTCCCATGAAAGCCTTGAACCATAACTCTTCTATTATGATTAAAGCCAGCAAGAATTGAGGTTGTTGTCTCTTTATCAAAAATATAACCGTCATCTATTTCAGGAACCCACTCAGTTTTTTCTTCAAACCCTTTAACTGACATCTTAGAATCAATATTAAATATTTTTGATACTTCAACTTTATGACTTGGTTTATTTGGTAATTCTATATTTTTATTAATTGTCATTGCTTAATCATTATAAACTTAGATGGCCATCATACTTTTTGAAATATGAAAGTTCTAGTTTTTTTATAAAACATGTAAGATGAGCAAATATATTTTAATCAGCTATATAACAATTCTTCACCTGGAGCTTTAAACAAAAATGGATGAAAAAAGAAATCTTTTAGAAAAATCTTTAAATTTATTCACCTTAAATAAAGTGGATAGAGATATTTATAGCTGGAATGGAAAAAACGTTGGCTGGGGTAGGGTTTTTGGTGGTCAGGTTATGGCTCAAACTTTGATAGCTGCATATAAAACAATAGATGTAGAGCATTATGCCCATTCCTTCCACTCTTATTTTTTAAGACCTGGTGATATGGAAAAACCAATAATCTTTACTGTTGACAGGATAAGAAATGGAAAAAGTTTTTCTACAAGAAATGTAAAAGCACTTCAAGATGGGGAGGCTATATTTAGTTGCTCTATTTCATTTCAGAAAGACGAGAAGGGTCTCGAGCATGAAATTACTATTCCTGATGTTCCGGCTCCAGATGAGCTTAAGGATGAGATAGAAAATAGAGAGGTTCTTTTAAAAAAACTTAATATTGATAGCAAAGATATGCCCATGTTTTTAAGACAAAGAGAGATAGAAATGAGGCCTGTTGAAATTCAAGATTATTTTGAGCCTAAAAGGATGCCTCCTTTTAAAAACACATGGATAAGACCAAAAGGAAAATTACCATCTGACCAAACAATACAACAAGCATTCCTGCTTTATATATCTGATATGGGTCTATTAGCTGCTGCAAACAACTCAGTTGGGGTAAATTTCTTAACTAAGAATCTTCAAAACGCTAGCCTTGATCATGCAATCTGGTTTCATAAAAAACTTGATTTAAATGATTGGTTTTTATATTCAATTGACAGTCCAATAACACGTAATGCAAGAGGTTTCTCTAGAGGGTCAATATTTGCTAAGAATGGTGAGCTGGTTGCATCTTGTGCTCAGGAAGGCTTGATCAGACTTTGGCCTGAAAAAAAATAAAGTAACTATCTAGATCTTATATGGTCTGTTAAGAGCTTAATTTTGCCTGGATCAATATTGGGAGTAATCCCATGCCCTAAATTAAATACATATCCATCATAATTTTTAAATTGTTTTAATATTCTATCTGCTTCATTTTTAATGACATTGTCTTCTTGAAGAAGTATTTCCGGATTAAGATTTCCTTGAAGTGCTACTTTTCCATTCAGAAAAGCTAAATCAATATCTTTAGTTTTCCAATACAAGCTTAAACAGTCTGCTTGCACTTTAACCATGTGATTACAGCTAATTTCTGGTTCTCTAGCAAATAAAATTATAGGAATACTTGCAGTCACCTGATCCTCTTTAAGCTTTGATATTAAGGATCTAATGTAGTTTAGTGAGTATGTTTCGTAATCTTTTTTGCTCAAAAGATTAGCCCATGAATCAAATATTTGTATTACATCAGCACCAGCTTCAACTTGTTTTTTTAAATAAATAAAACATGCATCTGTTAATTTTTGTAAAAAGATATGCGCCTCTTCTTCATTATTCCTTATGAAACTTTTTGTGTATTCAAAATTTTTTGATGATCTTCCTTCAATAGAATAAGCTGCTAAAGTCCAAGGACTTCCAGAAAAACCTATTAATGGAATATTTTTTGGTAAAGCATTTTTTATGTTTGATACGGCTTTGTATACGTAAGAGAGATTATCTGGTTCAAAGTCGGGAAGATTTATAACATCTTTTGATATTTTAATTGGGTTATCAAACACAGGGCCTTCACCTTCTAAGAATTTAACTCCCAAACCTAATGCATCAGGTATTGTTAAAATATCAGAGAAGAGTATCGCAGCATCCAAATTAAAAGCATTAATTGGTTGCAATGCTAGCTCACAACATACCTCAGGATTTTTACACATGTCTAAAAAATTTTTAAAGTTTTTTCTCACAGCTCTATACTCTGGCATATAACGTCCAGCCTGCCTCATATACCAAATTGGAGGAGTGCTTAATTTTTCTTTATTAAGAGCTTTGAGAAATATTGAATTTTCTATATTCATGAAACATATTTTATTATACTTTTTGCTGCTTCACGTCCTTCCCATATCGCAGTGACTACAAGATCGGATCCTCTAACCATATCGCCACCTGAAAAAATCTTATCATTTGATGTTTGAAATTTATATTCTTGATGTTCTTCTGCCAAGACCAATCCGTTTTTTTGAGTTTCAATATTAAAATCTTTAAACCAATAAGATGGACTAGCTCTAAAACCAAAAGCAATAATTACCGCATCCGCCTCATATATTATTTCAGAGCCAGGTATAGGAATTGGGACTCTTCTTCCGTTTTGATCAGGTTCTCCTAGTTGAGTTTTAACAATCTTGACTCCCTCAACTTTTTTATCACCAATAATATCTATAGGCTGAATATTAAACTCAAACTCTACGCCTTCTTCTTTTGCATTTTGAACCTCTCTCTTAGATCCAGGCATATTTTGCTCATCTCTTCTGTACAAACATTTCACAGATTTGGCCCCTTGTCTAATTGCAGTTCTATTACAATCCATTGCTGTATCGCCACCACCTAAGACAATAACATTCTTTCCTTTGAGGTTTATATACTCATTCTTACCTTGCTTTAATTTAAGTAATTTTTTTGTATTTGAAATCAGATAATCAATTGCTTTAAATACTTGAGGGAGTTTTTCACCAGCAAAACCTCCTTCTAGTGAGGTATATGTGCCCATAGCTAAGAATACAGCATCATAATCAGAATAAAGTTTTTTAAAAGGAATATCTTTACCAATTTCTTTACCAAGATTAAATTTCACACCCATGCCTTCTAAAATTTTTCTTCTTCTTTTTACAACTGATTTTTCTAACTTAAACTCTGGTATCCCAAAAGTTAGTAAGCCTCCAATTTCTTCATTTTTATCAAAGACATGACTATGGACACCAGACCTGGTTAAGACATCAGCACATGCAATTCCAGCCGGACCTGCGCCAACAATAGCTACTTTTTTATCTGTCCATTTTCTTTGTGACATATCGGGCTTCCATCCCATTTCAAATGCTTTTTCTGTTATATATTTTTCGGTCGAGCCAATTGTTACAGCTCCAAAACCATCATTTAGTGTACAAGCACCTTCACAAAGCCTATCTTGTGGACAGACCCTGCCACAAACTTCTGGCAAACTATTTGTTGAGTGGCATAGTTCAGCTGCTTCAATAATATTTCCTTCATTAACAAGCTTTAACCAGTCTGGTATAAAATTATGAACTGGACATTTCCATTCACAGTAGGGGTTTCCGCAATCTAGACATCTGTGAGCCTGGTTAGATGCTTGAACTTGATTATATTCACCATAAATTTCTACAAAACTAATTTTTCTCTCTTCGGCAGTCTTTTTTTCAGGATCATATCTTCCAACCTCAAGAAATTGAAAGTCATTCTCAAGTTTTTCATGTGATAAGTATTCATCCCTATAATTTAAAGTTTTTGTATTGAGACCAATGGAAAAATTATTTTTTTCTGCACCAAAAATATCTTCACGCCATTTAAATAGCATATCGAGCGCCGCCTCATAATCTTCAATTGGTGCGAAAGATTTTGTAATATATTTTCCATTCACTCTCAACTTCCCATAAAAATAGGGTGACCTAGGTTGAGTGAACAACAAAACACCTTTCTCAATCTGATATTGCTTATTTTTCTTATTCATATTAAATTGTGTGAAACGTATGACGAAGTATGACACTTTTTAAATATAATTGAAATATCAATGTGTTATAATTGCTAAAAAACATTCTATTTATGCCTGGATTATTTAAAAAAAACGAATTCAAAGACAACTGTGGTTTTGGTCTAGTTGCAAATATTAATGGAGTTAAATCGCATAAAATTATTACTAGCTCAATAGACGCGCTTGTTAGCATGACACACAGGGGCGGTGTTGGCTCTGATGGCAAAACAGGTGATGGTTGCGGGTTATTATTTGATATTGATCATCAGTACTTCATAGATATTATTAGCAAAGAACAAGGGATTGAGATTGAAGAAAATTTTGCAATAGCACAAGTTTTTTATAAAGAAGATCTTATTAAGACCCTTCCAAAAATAAAGAAAATTCTTAAGAATGAAAATCTTCAACTTATTACACACCGTCTTGTTCCTACTCAAGAAAAAATCTTAGGAAAGATAGCATCTGAATGCATGCCTCAAATATATCAATTATTTATAAAGCCTATGAATAAGGATTTTAGTCAAGATATTTTTGAAACAAGCTTAATACAGGCTAGAAAATTTATTGAAGAAATATATATGGATGATGAAGTTCTATACGTATGTAGCATGTCTTCTAAGACAATAGTTTATAAAGGTCTTATGTTGCCTAATGCAATCAAAGAGTTTTATATTGATTTAAATCAAGAAAATTTTAAAGCATCCACATGTGTCTTTCATCAGAGGTTTTCTACAAATACAAGTCCAAGATGGTATTTAGCCCAACCCTTTAGACTCCTTGCACATAATGGAGAAATAAATGCAATTAGAGGAAATAGAAATTGGGTTAAAGCTAGATCATCTAAGTTTTTAACTCCATTTATTCCAAAAATTCAAAAGTTCAAGCAACTTGTTAATGAAACAGGCTCAGACTCATCATCCCTTGATAACATGATCGAACTTCTTGTTAAAGGAGGAGTAGATATTTTTAGAGCTATCAGAATGGTTCTTCCACCTGCTTGGCAAAATATTCAAACACTTGATCCAGATGTAAGAGGATTTCATGAATACAATTCAATGCATATGGAACCGTGGGATGGTCCTGCTGGAATTGTTATGGCAGATGGAAAATGGGCTATATGCGTCCTAGACCGAAATGGTTTGAGGCCTGCTAGATTTCAATTAAGTAAAGATAACATTATAACTATTGCTTCTGAAACTGGAGTAAATCCAATTGATGAAAAGGATATTGTGAAGAAAGGAAGAGTAAAGCCTGGAGGTATGTTAGCAATAGATACATCAAAAGGTATGATTTTTGATGAGACCTCTATCGACAACAACCTTAAGCAAAAATTTCCTTACAGGAAATGGTTAAAAGAAAACGCAATATATATTGAATCAAGGCTAGACTCATATGAAGGTCCAGGACTTAAAAAATTTGAACCATCTAAATTTTTACAATCATCAAAACTCTTCCTCTTATTTAAAGAAGAGAGAACATCAGTCATAAAGCCGCTAGCTATAGATTCTCAAGAAGGTACAGGGTCTATGGGTGACGATACGGCTCTAGCAGTCATGAGTAAAATGCATAGACAAATATATGATTTTTTTAGGCAGCAATTTGCTCAAGTAACAAATCCTCCAATTGATTCTTTGAGAGAAGCAGCGGTAATGACTCTTGAGACCTGTTATGGTCCTGAGCTTAATATATATGAAGAAACACCAGATCATGCTAAAAGACTTGTAACAACCTCACCTGTATTGTCTTATAGAAAGTTAAATTCAATTTTAAATAATCCTTACTTTAACTCTATTGAAATTAATTTATCTTTTAGTGAAAACTCTAACCTTGATACCGCAATTAAAAAACTTCAAGATGAAGTTGTTGCTAAAGTTAAAAAAGGAGCATCAATAATACATTTAATTGAAGATTTACCGCAAGAAGGTAACTTACCAATTAATGCATTATTAGCAGTTGGATCTGTTCATCAGCGCCTTGTAAAACTTGGTTTAAGATCTGATGCAAACATAATAGTTACATCATCTTCTGCTAGAGACACACATCAGATCGCATGCTTAATAGGTTTTGGTGCAACGGCCGTATATCCAACTTTGGCATATCAAACAATACTCGATCTTACTCATAGGAACGAATTAAAGGGTGATGCTCATGAAAATTGCTCACGCTACAGAAAAGGAGTTAATAAAGGCCTTTTAAAAATTATTTCAAAAATGGGTATCTCAACTATTTCAAGCTATAGAGGTTCTCAACTTTTTGAAATAGTTGGACTTGATAAAGATGTGGTCGATTTATGTTTTACTAATACAGAAAGCAGAGTCAGAGGTAAAAAGCTAAAAGATTTAGATTTAGAATTAAGATCTCTAAATGAGTACGCACGTTCAAATATTGCTGATATGAATGTTGGAGGATTGCTTAAGTACATTCATGGTGGTGAGTATCATACTTATAACCCCGAAATAGTTAAAAAACTTCAAGAGGCGGTTAATTCAGGTTCAAATAATATTTATCAAGAGTATGCTTCACTAGTAGATAATAGACCACCAGCAATGTTACGAGATTTATTAGAAGTTAATACTGGTAAAGAAAAAATTGACATAAATAAAGTTGAATCGCAAAAAAAGATATTAAATAGATTTGATTCAGCTGGAATGAGTTTAGGCGCTTTATCGCCTAAAGCTCATGAAACATTGGCCGAGGCAATGAATTCACTTGGCGGGCGCTCTAATTCTGGTGAAGGTGGAGAGGCTGTAGAGAGGTATGGAACTCTCAAAATGTCTAAAATTAAACAAATAGCCTCCGGAAGATTTGGTGTAACTCCACACTATCTAGTTAATGCAGAAGTACTTCAAATTAAAATTGCTCAAGGTGCAAAACCTGGCGAGGGTGGTCAATTACCTGGTGGTAAAGTTAATAAGCTTATTGCAAAACTCAGATACTCTACACCAGGAGTGACTCTTATATCACCACCACCACATCATGATATTTATTCTATTGAAGATTTAGCCCAATTAATTTATGACTTAAAAGAGGTAAATCCTAAGGCTTTAGTGTCAGTAAAGCTCGTTTCAGAGCCTGGCGTAGGAACAATAGCATCTGGTGTTGCTAAAGCATACGCTGATTTGATAACAATCTCAGGCCATGATGGAGGAACAGGTGCAAGTCCGTTAACCTCAATAAGATATGCTGGGTCACCATGGGAGCTGGGACTTGCTGAGGCACATCAAAGTCTTAGAGATAGTGGCTTAAGGCATAAAGTTCGTCTTCAAGCTGATGGTGGAATGAAAACAGGTCTCGATGTTATTAAGGCTGCGATATTAGGTGCAGAATCATTTGGTTTTGGTACTGGTCCAATGATAGCAATGGGGTGTAAATATTTACGAATATGCCATCTAAATAATTGCGCCACTGGAGTAGCAACACAAAGAGATGATTTGATTAATCATCATTTTGTAGGTGAGAAAGAGCGTGTTATGAATTATTTTAAATTTATTGCTGACGATGTTAGAGAGCATTTAAGTAAAATGGGGGTTAATAAGCTTGAGAATATTATTGGACAAACTCAGTATTTAGAAAAAATAAAAGATTTAGATCAACAATATAAATCAATTGACTTAGCGGATCTTCTTTTTAAAGATGAAGAACTGAATGAGTCATTTTATTGCACCTCAAATAAGAATAAGCCTTGGGATAAAGGGCTATTAGCAAGAAAAGTTTTAAAACAAATAAAATCTTCAGTTGATAAAAATGAATCAATCGATATAAACACACGAATATCAAATACAGACAGATCATTTGGAGCATTAATATCAGGATATATAGCAGATAAACATGGCGAGGCGGGATTAAAAAAACCAATAACAATAAATTTAAAGGGTTCTGCAGGTCAAAGCTTTGGTTGTTGGAATGCCAATGGATTAATTCTAAATATAGATGGTGATGCCAATGATTATGTTGGAAAAGGAATGAATGGCGGAAGAATTGTAGTTAAAAATAGTCATGAGTATGCATCTTCTGAACATAATCCTTCTTTGGTAGGTAACACCTGTTTATATGGAGCTACCGGTGGAGAGCTTTTCATTTCCGGAAGAGCTGGTGAAAGGTTTGCTGTAAGAAATTCAGGCGCAAGTGCTGTAATAGAAGGAGCAGGTGATCATTGTTGTGAATATATGACAGGTGGTCATGTAACAGTCCTTGGTTCAGTTGGTGCAAACTTTGGAGCTGGTATGACAGGAGGTTTTGCATATGTTTTAGATGAGGATAGAACTTTTTTTGATAACTGTAATAGAGGACTTGTTAATCTTGAACGGATTACAACTGAGGATATGCAATCTCATAGAAAGCACTTAAAAGAGATTATTAACAAACATTACAAGTATACGAACAGCCAAAAGGCTAAAGACTTAGTTGACGATTTTGATAAATATGAGCCTTATTTTTGGCTTGTGATTCCTGCAGCATCTAATATTCAAGATTTGCTAAAGGCAACAACTGCAAACGCTGCTTAATTAAAAGTTTTTCTTAGACTATTTAGATTGTATTTATTGGTTTTGAAAGCTTGCCCTTTCTCATTAATCAAAATTAAATTTAACTTACCCTGTGATACTTTTTTATCATTGAGAATATAGCCACTAAGATCATTGAATGAATATTTTGAGTAATCTATCTTCAAGTCTAATGACTCTAGAAGATTGATCATGTCATCAAGTTGATATGATTTAATGTGGCCTTCAAAAAAAGATATTTTTGCAGCTATAACCATACCCAAAGTTACAGCTGCTCCATGTGAAAGTCCTTTATATTTATTATGAGCCTCTATAGCATGACCAAAAGTATGACCAAAATTAAGAATTGCCCTAATACCATTTTCTTTTTCATCATTTGTCACTATTTTTGATTTGGTTTTAATGGATTCTTCAATTATCTCTTCAAGTACATTTAATTTTTTTGATTTAATTTTTTCTGCATTTTTCTGTATAAATTTATATAACTTACTATTTCCAATAAATGCATATTTTGTAACTTCACCTAGACCAGATTTATATTCTTCATCCGAAAGAGTCTCTAAGAACTGAGTACTTATAAGAACAAGCGTTGGGTTATAAAAGGAACCAATAAGATTTTTACCTTGTTTAATATTAATTGCAGTTTTTCCACCCACGGAAGAATCAACTTGGGCTAGAAGAGTTGTTGGTATTTGAATAAAATCAATACCTCTAAGATATGTTGCTGCACAAAACCCTGTCATATCGCCAACCACCCCTCCGCCTAGAGCAATCAAGCAATCAGATCTATCAAATTTTAGATCAGCTAACTTTTCTAAAATATTTTTATAGGTATTAAAAGATTTAGATTTTTCACCTTCGTCTATTATGTGTAGGTAGATATTTTTTTTACTCTTTAGAACTAATTTGAGTTCTTTAACATACTTTTTTGGGATACCTGAATCAGTAATAATAAGTACTTTATTTTTATCTTTTAGATGAACTAAAAGATTTTTTTTGTTCACTGCATTTTTAGCAATGATTACATCATATTTTGAAGGGCCTTTACCAGTTGTTACAATTTTAGCCATAGTTTTTAACTAATTTTACGATCTCTGCAGAAACTTCTTGGCTAGACTTACCTTCAGTATTAACAACATAATCAGAAACCTCTTCATAAAGACTTTCTCTAGCTACGTGCAGCTCTTTGAGAATCTTTCCTGGATCTCCATTTTTTAAAAGAGGCCTATCTTTATCTTTGGATGTTCTTTCAAGCTGAACTTCTATAGGTGTTGCTAAATAAAAAACAGTTCCTCTTGAAGAAAGAAGCTCTCTATTTAGTTCTGAAAGAATTATTCCGCCGCCTGTAGATAATACAATAGAATTTTGTTGAACCATCTCTTCAAGAATTTGACTTTCTCTTTTTCTAAAACCTTCTTCGCCCTCAAGATCAAATATCCAATCAATCGAAGCCCCGGTTCTAGATTCTATTTCCTCATCCGTATCAAAGAAATTTAAAAATAGTTCACTAGAAATAATTTTTCCAACTGTTGATTTTCCTGATCCCATAGGACCAACTATAAAAATATTCATATATGATTTATCTTTTGATTATAATTATTTTACCACCGAACTATAAAAAATAGTTTTTTTGATAATAAAAGATGTAATCTAGAGTAACAATATTCTTAAAAACTTATGTTAAAAATAACTAAATTTCTTTTTTGGATAAGCATTTCAGGTTGTGTGCTAGCAATAATGATTGTGTTGGGTTCATTTTTAACATTAAGGCCGTCTCTTCCAGAAATTTCACTTGTTGATGAGGCTCAGTTACAAATGCCATTGAAAGTATACACAGAGGATGGTGTCTTAATAGGTGAATATGGAGAAATTAAAAGAAGACCAATTAGTTTTGAGGACATACCTCCATATATTAAGAATGCATTTTTAGCTGCAGAAGATGATCAATTTTTTTATCATCAAGGTATTAGTTATACAGGTTTGATTAGATCATTCATTAGATGTTTGAGTTCCAGTGGGTGCTATGGTGGTGGCGGCACCATTTCAATGCAGGTAGTTAGGGGCTATCTTCTAACTAGAGATCAAACAATTATAAGAAAGGTTAAAGAAATATTCCTAGCATTAGAGCTCGAAGGAGAGCTAAGTAAAGAAGAGATTTTTGAGCTATACGTTAATAGAAATTTTTTTGGTAATAGATCTTACGGCATTGAAGCTGCTGCAAACACTTATTTTAATAAAAGCAGTTTAGATCTTACTTTATCTGAATCTGCTGCAATTGCAGCAATGGCCCAATCTCCATCAAGAATAAATGCTATCAAGGCGCCTGAAAGAACAAAACAAAGAAGAAATTGGATTCTGTCCAGAATGCTTAAACTTAGAATGATTGATGAAAATGAATTCTATGATGCTATAAATTCATCACTAGCTATTTCAAGAAATATCGATTTATATGATATTGATGGAAGATTTTTAGCTGAACTTGCTAGACAAGATATTATTTCAAGATACGGATTAGCGGCATACAAGAATGGCTGGTCCGTATTCACTACAATTAATTCAAAATCTCAAGATAATGCAAATTTAAATGTTATCACTCAACTTGCAGAATACGATAAGAGGCATGGCTGGAAAGAGGCACAAAATTTCATAGATTTATTCTCCAACGAACAGCTTCAAAATTTATCTGAATTAAATATTGATTTTCTTTCAAACGAAGCAATGGATTTCAATTTTTTTGATGATGAAACAAGCCTCTCAAATAGTATTAATGTGATATTTGAAGATTTCCCTTTTTATAAAACACATTCAAAAGGTATAGTAATTAGTTTTAAAGACAATAATCTTTTTTTTATAAATGAAGAATTAGAAATAGACTCAATTTCTTGGTCATCTGAATATGAATGGGCAAGAAAAAGAATTTCAATCAATCAAAAAGGACCTAAACCAAACTCATTTAAGGATTTTTTAAACGTTGGGGATTTTATTTATTTTAAAAAAGAGGGAGATTTTTTATTATTAGATCAAATACCAGAGGCTGAATCAGCACTTGTTTCTATTAATCCAAGCAATGGAGCAGTTAAAGCCTATATAGGCGGTACAAGTTTTAATAGAAGTAACTTTGATAGGGCTCGCCTTTCTTATCCTCAATCGGGTTCAAGCTTTAAACCATTTATCTATGCTACCGCTCTTGCAGGACAATATAATGCATCATCATTAATAAATGATGCTCCAATTGCTTTTGAGGATAAAAATCTTGAAAGTGTTTGGAGGCCGCAAAACTATAATGGAAAATTTTATGGCCCAACCTCTATTAGAGATGCACTGATTCGATCAATTAATATAGTTTCTATAAAACTACTTAGAGAAATTGGAATAAGTAAATCTCATGATTTTATTCAAAATTTTGGATTTGAGAAATCAAGACTGCCATCTGATCTTTCCTTGGCACTGGGCTCTGGAAATTTTTCACCGGTTGAAATGGCTCGTGCATTTGGTGTGATTGCAAATGGTGGCTACTTAGTTGATCCATACTACATTTCAAAAATTGAAGACAGAGAAGGAAATATTATTTATTCGCATAATGATTATATTAATCTTAAAGAAAATACAGAAATTAAAGCCTTCCCTTGGCTAAATACCCTTGAGATGAATATTAAAAAGCCATATTTTTTAATAGAACCAAAACATCAAACAGAACCAGTTATAGATGAAAGAGTTGCCTTTCTTATTAAGGATATATTACAAGAATTTATGCAAAGCGGAACTGCTGGTAGAAAGTCATCTTTTCTAAATAGAAAAGATATTGCAGGTAAGACCGGGACTACTAATGATGCAGTTAGCACTTGGTTTTCAGGATTCCATGAAGATTTAGTAACAACTATATGGGTTGGTACGGATGATTTTTCTTCGCTAGGAGAAAATGAGTTTGGATCAACCATAGCTCTACCTATATGGTTAAATTATATGAGAGGAGAACTAAATAACTTACCAAAAAAAGAAAAAAATATACCAGAAGGTTTATCCTTTGCAAGAGTAAATAAAAAGACTGGCAAGATTGATAACTCAGAAAATGTTAATACTTATTTTGAGCTCATTCTGGATGAAAACTTAGAGAATTAATTTTTAAATATATTGACGCTAAGCAAATTCCATATATTTTCAATATAACTACTTGGTGAATCCTTAAATTTAGATCTGATATATCTTCCAACATTACCTTCAAGACAAGTTACTATCAGTTGAGCAGAAACCCCTGGAGTAGTTAGTAAATTTTCAGAGTCTTCTGCAAGCATCTGCTTGATTGATAATTCCAATCTTTCAAAAAATTGATTCACTGAATCAGATACATTTTGTTCATCTGAAGAAAGAGCTTCTCTTGATATAAGTCTGGCAAAACCCTTATTTTTTTCAATAAAAATCATGAAAAACAAAAAAGTATTTTTTACTTTTTCTTTAGGTTCTAAGTCAGATTTTTTAAGTTCAGAGCACTTGCTAAAAATAGCACCATCACAAAAAGAAAAAAGTTCTGCATAAATAGCTCTTTTACTTGGAAAATGTCTATACAAAGCTGCTTCAGTGATTTCTGATTTTTCTGCAAGAAGTGCAGTTGTTACCTTGGATAAATTTCTTCCCTCAAGAAGGCTAGCTAAAGACTGTAAAATAATATTTTTTCTATCATTTTTCATTTGTTAATCTAAATTTATATCAATCTCTGGACAAATGCGAGATAGTTCTGAAATAAATTCATCCTGAATTTGATTCATTGCTTCAAATGAATCGCCTTCAAATCTCAATACAAGTTTGGGTGTTGTATTGGATGCTCTTAAAAGACCCCAGCCATGATCAAAATTAACTCTTAATCCATCTATGGTTATTTTCTCTCCATTTAATCGTGATTCACTTATAAACTTTTTAACTATCTCAAATTTATTTTCATCTGTTACATTAATATTTAACTCTGGTGTTGAGAAAGAGTTAGGAAATCTTGAAAATATATCTGAGATTGAATCATCTGATTTGACTAAAATTTCAGCTGCTCTTACTGCAGAATAGGGACCGTCATCGAAGCCATACCACTTGTCATTAAAAAATATATGACCGCTCATTTCCCCGCCTAGTAGTGCATTATTTTTTTTGATTGCATTTTTAATATGAAAGTGACCTGTTGGAGACATAATAGGATCTCCGCCATTCTTAGATATTATATTTTCTAGATGATTAGAGCACTTAACATCAAAGACTATCCCGCCTTTTTTTTCTTTTAATATATCTTCAGAAAATAACATCATTTGCTTATCTGGAAATATCATCTCACCTTTGTTAGTAATAAGTCCGACTCTATCCCCATCTCCATCAAATGCAAAACCAATATCTGCATTTTGTTTTTTAACCTCTGAAATAATATCTTGGAGATTTTCTAGCTTCCCAGGATCAGGATGATGATTTGGAAAATTTCCATCAACATCACTATAAAGCTCAATCACTTCACATCCCAGCTTCTTGAATAAGTCTGGAGCGACATGTCCTGCAACTCCATTTCCACTATCTAGAACAACTTTTAAATCACTTAAATCCTCTTCAACACTGTCAATAACTTCCTTTATGTATGTATCTTTTATGTCACTGTATGTTATTTGTCCACGCATGGTAGTAGTTAATTCTTTTCCATCTTTAATAAGCGTTAAAATTTCATTTCCAGAAACTGAACTATTATTGATAACCATCTTTATGCCGTTGTAATTTTTAGGATTATGGCTTCCAGTAATCATTATTCCGCTTTTTGATTTTTCTTTCTTTGCAGCAAAATACAACATTGGGCTGGTGGCTAGTCCGATGCAATTCACGTTTATACCGCAATTTAATATAGCTTTACAGAAGTTGGTAAGCAGAGGTTCCCCAGATAGTCTTCCATCTCTAGCAACAGCAATTGAATCAACTCCTTCTGATTTACATTTTTTTGCTATGCCAATAGCTATATCCTTCATAACTAACTCGTTTATTTCTTCAGGATAAGTGCCTCTAATATCATTTTCTCTAAATATTGTTTCTTGCATTATTATTCTATCCTTTTGTTATTTTGTTTAGTTTGTCATAATAGCAACTCGTTATTATATCTTGTAAAAATGTTTGTAAACACTGATTTAAAATATATATGGAAGAATGGTTCTTATGAAAAATGGGAAGATAGTTCTGTTCATATTCTCTCTCACACACTGCATTATGGAACAGGTGTTTTCGAGGGAGTTAGAGCATATAAAACTGATGCTGGGGCAGCAATATTTAGATTAAATGATCACACAGAAAGGTTATTTGATGCTGCCAGCAAGATTGGAGCCAAAATTCCTTATTCCATAGAAGAGCTAAATCAAGTTCAGAAAGATATATTTTTAAAAAATAATCTAATAGAAGGATATCTTAGGCCTATAGTTTTTCTCGGAAGTGAATCTCTGGGCATTAGAGCTAAAGATCTATCTGTCAATGTTGCTGTTGCTGCATGGGAATGGCCATCTTATATGAGTCCCGAGTCAAAGAAAAACGGTATTAAAATTATAAAGTCATCTTATGAGCAATACAGTAATCCACTTCACTCGGGGTATAAAATTATAGGAACTTATATCAATTCCACTATGGCTCTTCATGAGGCTATTGAAAAAGGTGCAGATGAAGCTTTGTTATTGGATAAAAATGGATTTATATCAGAAGGTAGTGGTGAAAATATATTTTTAGTTAATGAAAAGACCATAAGCACACCAAAAACAGACCATTGTTTGAATGGAATTACAAGACAGTCAGTTATTCAGATAGCTCAAGATTTTGGTTTTGATGTAATTGAAAGAGATATCTCTTATGATGAATTAATCGCTAGTGATGAGGTGTTTTTTTCCGGCACTGCAGTAGAAATAACACCAATATCAAAGATTGATGAAACTATAATTGGCTCTGGATCAATTGGGCCTGTTACTGAGAAACTTCAAACTGCTTATGCTGATATAGTATCTGGTCGTAACGATCAATACAGACACTGGTTAAGCATAGTTTCTGAATAAATATTTTGCAAAAGCTTAAAATAGCAATTCTAAGTTATAGAAGTGCTCCTTTTGGAGGAGGCCAGGGTATTTATATTCGTGATATCTCAAGAGCACTTTCAATTATGGGACACACAGTAGATGTAATTTCTGGTCCTCCATATCCAAATCTAGTTGATGAAATCAACCTTATAAAACTACCAGGACTGGACTTATTTCAGACATTTTCATTCAAAGAAAGACTGAAAATTTTTTACAACAAAAAAAATAAAAAACTAATAGATTTTTATGAGTTTATCTCTGTTTTTTTTGGTGGCTTCCCTGAGATGAGAACTTTTGGTTACAGGGCTAATAAATTTTTAAAATTATCTCCTGATTATGATGTCATCATAGATAATCAATCATTAAGTTATGGAATATTAGAAATCCAAAAAAGACTTCCATTCATTGAAATTATTCACCACCCTATATCAAAGGACTATAAGTTTGAATTAGAAACAGCTAGCGGTTTTTTATATAAACTTTCAAGGCATAGATGGTATTCATTTTTAAAGATGCAAAAGAGAGTTGCAAAAGATATTAACAATATTATTACACCATCTAAAAACTCCTTAAAGGACATAAGTGTTGATTTTAATGTTAATCAAAAGAATATTAATGTTATAAATAATGGACTAGATATAGATACATTTATTCCTTATAAAAACATTAAAAGAGACCCTTTTAGGCTAATAACTACAGCAAGTGCTGATGTTGCATTAAAAGGCTTAGATTACTCTTTAAAATCTATAGCTATTCTTTCAAAAACTTTTCCTGAAATATCCCTTTTAGTTATTGGGCAATTGAAAAAAGATGGTCATACTTCAAGGTTAATTGAAGAGCTTGGTATCGGGGCTAGGATTATATTTAAAACAGGGCTTACTAAAGAAGAAATTGCCAAAGAATATGCATCAAGTTCTGTTGCCATAGTCAGCTCATTATATGAAGGTTTTGGCTATCCTGTTATTGAGGCAATGAGCTGTGAAGTTCCTCTTATTGCTACTAATACCTCCTCAATACCAGAATTAGTAGGTGATTTTGCAACCTTAATTCCTCCTATGAACGAAAATGATCTGTCAGAAGCCATCAAAAATATTCTAACCAATTTTAAAAAATATGAAAAAATTGCAGAAAGTGGGAGACACCATATAATTGAGAACTTTAATTGGTTAAAAATAACTCAAGAGTATGAAGATATGATCTACAAGACAATTCAGGATTTTAATAATGCTAACCTTTAATTTTTCAAAAATTAAATTAGATAATCCGGATGGTGTTATGCTTGATTTAGGGTGTGGTGAGGGCAGGCATATATTTGGCACAATGGAGTCATTTCCCAATATGCAATGTGTTGGTCTAGATCCTCATTTAGAATCATTAGACAAATCATTAGAAGGTCTTGAATTTTTTGAGTCAATATCAAATAAAAAGACAACTTTTTTAAGTGGATCAGCATACAAACTACCTTTTCATAATAATACCTTTGACCTAGTTATTTGCTCTGAAGTATTGGAACACCTTCATAATTATAAAGAAGCCATTGATGAAATTAGCAGAGTACTTAAACCAGGCGGTAAATTTTTAGCAAGTGTTCCAGCAGAATTCCCAGAAAAAGTTTGCTGGGCCTTGTCTAAAGAGTATCAAAATCAGCCAGGGGGACATTTAAGAATTTTTAAAAAGAAAGCATTATTGAAAGATATATCTTCAAGAGGTTTTGTTTATCTTGATTCTGAAAGATTCCATTCAATTCATTCGGCATACTGGTGGCTAAGATGTATGTTTTGGAAAAATCAAGATACGAATCTACTAGTTAGTTGGTATAAAAAATTGCTTGAAACTCATATTTTAAAAAAACTAGCCTGGATAGATTTCATTGACAGACTATTTAACCCAGTCTTGGGTAAAAGCATTGCCTTTTATTTTGAAAAAAAATGAATTGGCTTCATGAAAAAGATAAGTTTGAAGAATCCAAAAACTGGATCATCACAAACCAATCATTAGATGGTTATATTTCTTGGGATGAAAAGGGTAAATGCGATCCATGGGATCATTGTGAGTGTTTAATTGCTTTAAGCATATACAAAGAATGGGGAGCATTTTGGCTAGGAGTCCAATGGTTTTTTGATAATATTAATGATGAGGGTCTGATTTATGCAGAATTCCAAAAAGGAAAACCCTCTAAAAAACACTTTGAAAGTCACCATGCTCCTTATATCATCTTGCCATTGATCCAGGCATCACTTATAGACAAAAAGCAGGACTATCATAAAGTCCTTAACCAAACACAGCTTGATAAATTAAACAAAATTTTTAAAGCTCTTAAGAATTTTCAAGATAAGGATGGTTTTTATTATTGGGCAAAAAATGATGATGGATACTCTGATAATTCGCTTATTACAGCCACAATGTCCATTTATTTATCAATTACGGCAAAAGAGTCATTGGCCCCTAATTTAATAACAAACTTATGGGATAAAAAATTTGATCGAGATGGTGTTGATAGATCAAGATTTTCAATGGATTTTTACTATCCATATTTGGCGGGCATTAAAAATAACAAATCTGAATTTCTAAAATCATTAGAAAGTTTTTACGTTAAAGGACTTGGCATAAAGTGTGTTAAAGAGGAGCCATGGGTTACGATAGCTGAAAGTTGTGAGTGTGTAATAGCAGCACTGGTGCATGAAAATATACAAATAGCAGAAGATATATTTAATGATATTCAGCAATTTCAAGATTCAGAAGGAATTTTTCCGACTGGTTATCAGTATGATTTAAAAATATTTTGGCCAGAAGAGAAATCAACATGGACAAATGCAGCAGTAATTATTGCTGCGCATGCTCTGACTTGCAAAATAAATACTGATTCAGTTGAAAAAAATGTATTTTTAGAATTATGTAATTTTTTTAAGAGCAACTAAACTATTAACTCTTTTTACTAATTTAAAACCTTCTGTCATAGCTTTTTCATATATTTCTCTTGGTGCCTGACCGCCCTCTAATTCAGAATCATAAATATCATGAATTGAAAGAATTCCACCAGTTCGTATTTTGTTTTTCCATGATTCGTAATCATTTCTAGCAGATTCAAATGTATGACTCCCATCTATAAATAGAAAATCTATTTCACTGTTAATTTTTTTTGAGGCTGACTTTGAATTATCTACAATTGCCTTTATATGGGAATTTAGTTTATATTTTGCAATATTTTTAGTTAATGTTGGAAGTGTATCGACTCTATTATTTTTGTAATCATACTCTTCCGGGTCAAAGTATTCTTCCCCAAACTGTTGCTCTTCTGAACCCCTGTGATGATCGATGGTCACAAGATAAGTTCCATTTTCTTTGCATGCTTGGCCAATGTAGCAAGCAGATTTGCCACAATATGATCCAATTTCAACAGCGAAACTTTTTGTACAGTATTGTTTTGCCATTTCATACAAAAGAATCCCTTCTTCATGAGCTAAGAAACCTTTAATCGTATCAAATTCTTTTAAAAAATTAGACATAAAAACTTTCTTTTCCAAGAGTTGATTTAAATCTTCTATGCTGCCATAAATATTCTTCTGGATTTAGTTTTATTTTATTTTCCATATATAGGTTTAAATCTTTTGAAAAGTTAATTTGACTAGATTGATCTAAAAAAATCTGTTCAACTTCAAGAATATATTTATCATTCTCCATAAAACTATTAACAAAGAAAGTTTTGCATTTAGTGCTTTTAATAATTTTTTGAGGAGCAGAGATTGTTGCGGCAGGATGATTAAAAAAATTAACAACATCAGATTGGCTTAGTCCGTAATCTTGATCTGTTGCATAAAGAACAGTTTTTCCATTCTTAAGCCATCTTATAAATTTTAAAGGGTTATTTCTATCACAAGTATCTTTAACACTTTTTAATCGCCCTTTATTTTGTATTGAATCAAATGAATCAGAGTTATGAACTCTTTCAACACCATATATTTCTGCATTCATGCCAAGCAGTCTTGCATCAAGCTCAAGGTGAAGGGAGTGTTTAAAAAATAACAATATACCGTTGTTATTTTTTTGTTCTTCTAAAAGCTTCTCAAGCCCTCTAATTTCATAACTAATTAGCTTATTAATTCTTTTATCAGACCAAAACCATGAAATACCTGAATCAAAAATAATTTTTGCTGATGCAATAACATTTAACTTGTGCAATTTTTTTCTTGCTTCTTGGGAGAGTTTTGGAAAACATAACTCGATATTCTTTTGACTAATTTTGTTTCTTTTAATTGGCATAAGATATATTAAATTCCCAAAAAAATAGACCAATCCTTTATGCATAGGTCTAGGAAAAAGCAAAAGAAGCTTCCAGAGAATTATAAGAAGTGATAATAAGATTCTATTCATATACTATTAAGCTGTATTATTACATTAATCATTAGAATGAATGACATATGAGCCTATTTTTATATAACTTTATGATGTTCTTATTGCTACCTTTTATAGCAATAAGAGTTTTATTTAAAAGTTTTAAAGATAAAGACTACCGAAGTAATTTTTCTAATAGATTTGGCATCTATAAAAACCAATCCAAATTAAATAATGCAGTATGGTTTCATGCAGTTAGTCTTGGAGAGGTAATTGCTTCAAAAAAAATTGTTAAGACTATTTCAGAAGAATATGATGTCATTTTATCTGTTTCCACTCCTACAGGTTTGAGAGAAGCACGAAAAATATTTAGCACTGATATTGAAATTGTATATGCTCCTTGGGATTTTTATTTTTTAGTTTCAAATTTTTATAGAACTTACAAACCCATCTGTTTAATATTATTTGAAACAGAAATTTGGCCAAATATGATCAGTCAGGCATATAAAAGGAAAGTGCCCATAATTTTATGCAATGGAAGAATGTCAGACTCCTCTTATAAAAGTTATAGAAAATTTAAATCATTTTCTAAACAGATTTTAAATAAAATATCTTTTGTATTTGTTCAAAGCAATTCTCATTTAGAGAGATTCAAGGCGCTTGGTTTGAATAGAAATAAAATACAAAATGTAGGATCTGTAAAATTTGACATCGAGATACGAGATAATAAAAATCATAGAACTCATTTAAATCATCAAATAGTTTTAGCAGCAAGTACTCATAAGAAGGAAGATGAGCTAATTGCTGAAGTATTTCAAGAGCTTAAAAATGAAATATCAGATTTAAAGCTAATCATTGCGCCAAGACATCCCGAGAGAGCTCAATCAATAAAAACACTTCTAACTAAGATGAATATGGATTCAAGAATTCATACCTCATTAACAAAAGATTTAAGTAATAATGAGATTGCAATCATAAGTGCAACAGGCCTGATGCAAGAATTATATTCATTATCAACCTCAGCGTTCATTGGAGGAAGTCTTTTTAAAGACTATGGCGGGCATAATATTATTGAATCAGCAGCTCAAGGGTGCCCATTCATCGTCGGACCTTATATGAAAAATTTTGAAGATATACTTAATAAATTTTTAGAAAAAGATGCTTGTATACAAATAAACACAAAAAAAGACCTTGTTAATGCTTTTAAGACCTTGCTAAATGATGATCAATTAAGAGATGATATGTCATATAGGGCTGCAGAAGTTTGCATGAAGAATAAAGGTTCTTCTTTAGAACAATGTAATACTATTTTAAAAATTATTAGAGGAGATGAAGTTGAAATTAGTAACAGCAATAATTAAACCATTTAAAGTTGAAGAGGTAAGAACATCTTTAGATAAAATCGGCATATCTGGTATGACTATGACTGAGGTAAAAGGTTTTGGAAGGCAGAAAGGTCATACAGAGTTGTATAGAGGAGCTGAATACACAATTGATTTTCTTCCAAAAATTAAGATAGAGATAGCTGTTTCTGATGATATGGTTGAGCAGGTTAAGAAAGCCATTATAGAGGCTGCTGGATCAGGTAAAATTGGTGATGGAAAGATATTTATATCATCTATTGAAGAGGTCGTTAGAATTAGAACTGGAGAGACAAACGAAGAAGCTCTATAAATTTGAATAAAAAAAATAAAAAGCCAATTGCTTTTATTCTTGGGCCAACAGCTTCTGGCAAAACAGATCTAGCAATTAATATTTGTAATTCTATTCCAGCTGAAATCATAAGTGTTGATTCTGTAATGGTTTATAAAGATTGTGATATAGGCTCTGCCAAACCCTCAAAAGATGTATTGTTCAAACATAAACATCATTTAGTCGATTGTATTAACCCAGAGTCAATATATTCAGTAGCAGATTTTTATAAAAGCTCGCTAGAGCTAATCACAGAAATTCATAATAAAAATAAGCTGCCACTTTTTGTTGGAGGCTCAATGATGTACTTTAAATCATTAATAAATGGCCTAGATAATCTTCCCGAGCGAGATGAGGAATATAGATCTGAATTACAGAATATAATTAATCAAAATGGGGTAGAGAAGCTTTATAAGATGCTCAAAGAATTAGATCCTATCTACGCAAAAAAAATTAATATTTTTGATGAAAAAAGAATTATAAGGGCATTAGAAATTCATAAAGCATCGGGTAATCAGTTAAGCACAATGGTTGGATATAAAAATAAAGACTACTTATCAAACACTTATTCTGTTTATCAATTTGGAATCTATGATGAAGAAAGATCATTACTTCATTTTAGAATAGAAGAACGCCTTAAGATAATTATTCAAAATGGTTTGATTAATGAGGTTAAAAATTTATTAAATAAGTACAAGATTCCTGAAAATCATCCTATTAGAAAGTCTGTAAATTATAAACAAGCAATTTCTTATTTAAACGAGGAGTATGATTCAGATGAATTATTTAAGAGAGCACTTTACGCAACCAGACAATTAGCAAAAAGACAAATGACATGGTTGCGTTCTTGGGATCATTTAGAAGCTTTTGAGATAAAAACTAGTCATAAAATTGAAGAATCTATTAAAAGATTAATAACTTCTCTTTAAATATAACTATAAGTCCATAGATACAGTCTATAATGTTTAAAACAACGAGGTAATTATTGTGAATTGGGATAACCAAAACAAAGATCCATGGGGGGGAAAAAGTGATGCTCCTGACTTTGATGAGCTTGTAAAGAAATTTTCTTCAATACTTGGAGGAAAAAAATCATCCTCAGGTGGCTCTGGAGGAAGTTCTGGAGGAAGTTCGGGCGGTAGTTTTAAATTACCAACTACAAGAATATTGTTATACGCACTTTTTGGATTCTTAATTGTTTATGCATCTCAATCAATATATCAGCTTGATGCATCCGAGCGAGCAGTGATTTTACGATTTGGTAAGTTCTATGAAGAGCAACAAGAAGGACTAAATTTCAGATTGGCTGGAATCGATGAAAGATATATAGAAAATGTATCTCTAACAAGAAGATATAGTCAAACAAATAGTATGTTGACTAAAGATGAAAACATAGTAGATGTAACTGTTTCGGCCCAATACAGAATAGCAAACTTAAAAGATTTTGTTTTAAATGTAAAAGATCCAGAGTTAAGTCTTAGGCAGGCTATTGAAAGTGCTTTAAGGCATGTTGTTGGTGATAATTCTCTTGAACAGACCCTAACTGTAGGAAGAGAAAAGATTGCTCAAGAAGTTCAAACTCGACTCCAGCAAATTTTAGATATATATGCTACTGGCCTACTAGTTCAGCAGGTAAACATTGAAAAAACTGATCCACCAGCGGCAGTTAAAGATGCTTTTGATGATGTTGTTGCTGCGAGAGAAGATAAAGAAAAATTGCAAAATGAAGCTGAAAGGTATGCATTAACTATAGTCCCTGAAGCAAGAGGTCAAGCACAGGCAAGAATTAGAAATGCTGAAGGTTATTTGTTAGAGGTTATTGCTAATGCAGAGGGTGAGGTTGGAAGATTTACTCAACTTCTTGAAGAGTATCAAAAGGCACCTGAGGTCACCAGAGATAGAATGTATATAGATGCAATGCAAAAAGTTCTATCTAGCACCACAAAAATAATGATTGATATTGATAGTGGTAATAATTTAATGTTGCTTCCTTTAGATAAGATGATGGATCAAGGAAACAAAATAGATCTCAATCAGTTTAGATTAAGACAAGGAGACCAAGATGAATAGGAATACTTTTTTATTAGTTTTTGCAGCATTAATTGTTGGAATTGGTTTTAATAGCTTCTTCATAGTTAATGAAAAAGAAAATGCGATAGTCTTTCAGTTTGGTGAAGCTGTAAGAACAGACATATCTGTTGGTTTTCATTTCAAACTTCCAATCATTCAGGAAGTAAAAAAATACGATGCTAGGATTCAAACCCTTGATGAAGAGCCAGATAGAATCCTTACCGTTGAGAGTAAATACCTATTAGTTGACTCATATATTAAGTATAGAGTTACAGATGTCTTAACATTCTATAAAGCAAACAATGGAAGTTTTAACAGTTTAAATAGTCTCCTTGGTCAACGTTCTGAGTTCGTCTTAAAGAATAATTTTGGTAAACGAACTGTAAAAGAAGTTGTTTCTGGTGAAAGAGATGAGCTTATGAATATAATGCTTAATTCACTTAATGATTCAGTTGCAGACTTAGGTATTGAAATTATAGACTTTAGAGTTAAAAGGATAGATTTACCATCCAATTTAAGTAATTCGGTATATGAAAGAATGAGAACTGAAAGGAATAGACTTGCTGAAGAGCTTAGATCTGAAGGTAAAGAGATCTCAAGGGAGATTCGAGCTGTTGCAGACAAAGATAAAGTGGTTATTTTAGCTGAAGCCTATAAAAAAGCAGAATTGCTAAGAGGTGAGGGTGATGCTGAGGCAGCAAGAATCTATGCAGAAGGTTTTTCTCAAGATCCTGAGTTCTATGAGTTCACTAGAAGTCTGAGGGCTTATGTTGAAACATTTCAAAATAAATCTGACATGATGCTTATTGATGCAAACTCAGATTTCTTGAAATATTTAAATCAGAAAAAAATATCTGACTAGGAAAAAAGTGGCATCAAACACTCTAATACTTGGTCTTCAATGGGGAGATGAGGGTAAAGGCAAAATTGTTGATGCTTTAAGTCAAGAAGTTCATGCTGTATGTCGCTTTCAAGGAGGACATAATGCAGGCCATACAATTAAAGTAAATGGAAATCAAACTGTTCTTCATTTAACACCATCTGGTATTCTACATCCTAATGTTAATTGTGTAATTGGAAATGGCGTTGTTCTATCATTAGAAGCTCTTGATCATGAGATTAAAGGCCTTGAGGATGCTGGAGTAAGCTTTAAAGATAGATTTTTTGTTAGTTCAGGCTGCGCATTAATTCTTCCAAGTCATATTAGTATTGATAAAGTTAGAGATAAGAAAGAATCTATTGGAACTACTGGAAGAGGGATAGGACCATCATACGAAGACAAGATAGCAAGAAGAGCTGTAAGGTTTGGAGATATTGGTGAAGAAAAGCTTTTAAGAGATAAGATTACATTACTTGTTTCATACCATAACAGGTTATTGGTTGAGTTATATAATGAAAAACCTCATGATATTGAAGATGTTATCTCTGAGGTAATGTCTTATAAACATTTATATGATAGTTACTGTTTTGACACTCAAGGTCTAATATATGATTGGGTCAAGGCAGATAAATCACTTTTGTTTGAAGGTGCTCAAGGCACTCTTTTAGATATTGATCATGGCACATACCCATACGTTACATCTTCAAACACCACAGCTGGAGGTGTTTCAACCGGTCTTGGATTAGGACCAAAATATATTGATAAAATTATTGGGATTTCAAAAGCTTATTGCACAAGAGTTGGAGAAGGACCATTTATAACTGAGTTATTTGATGATAACGCTAAAATGCTTGCTGAAAAAGGACATGAATTTGGTGCTACGACTGGAAGGCCTAGAAGGTGTGGTTGGCTTGATTTATTTGCATTAAAAAAAGCAGTTTTCACTAATTCTGTCACTGATATTTGTTTGACAAAGTTAGACGTTATGGATGAATTTTCTTCTATTGATGTTTGTGTGGATTATAAAGACGGACAACCTATTTATAAAACCTTTAAAGGTTGGCAATCAATAACTGTAGGGACAACTCAATTCGACGATCTTCCTCTTAGGGCTCAAGAGTATATTAATTTTATTGAAGAATTTGTTGGTTGTTCTATATCCTATGTATCAACAGGACCTTCAAGAGATCAGACCATTCTTAGATAATTTATGTTGATTTTAGATATTTATCTAAATTAGCGTTTATAAATTTGTATGAATCTGGGCTAGAAAATTTCTTTGAAAGTCTTAAAGATTCGTCAATCACAATAGGGTTATCTAGATTACCAAATATCATTTCATTTAATGCAAAGTATAAAATTGATTTATCTATAAGGTCCATATTTGAGTCCTTAACACCAAGTGATTCAAGAATTTTCTTTATATGTTCTTCATTATCCTTTATAGACTCTAATGAAGATGAAAAGACATCAAAATTTACTTTTTTATTTTTATGCTCATCTTTAAATTGATCAATAATATCTGAAGTATCCTGCTTGCTAAAAAAATATTGATAAATAGCTTGAACCAGATACTCTCTAGTTCTTACTTCTACTTTAAATTTAGCTAGATTTTTCATGTATTAATTTAATAAGTGATTTTGTATTATTTTCAGTATTAAAGAGCCTTTCTTTCAATTGATTTTCATTTTCAACACAAATAACGTTATTAATTACTGATATTTGAGGATAGTCCATAGCTAAATTTCCAATGGATCTGAATGTTTCAGATGTAACTAGCTCATAGTGAGTAGTTTCACCCCTTACGACTATTCCTAGAAAAAGAATGCCTACATAATCCCCTTTATTTTTTATTAATTTATGTTTTGCTAATGCAGATAGCTCAATACTGCCTGGTGCAAGAGAAGTATCCCATGAAAATTTATTTTCTGATAAAACCTTACAGGATAGTTTTATCATTTCATTTATATAATCGGCATACCATGAGGTGTGAACTATTAGAACTTTATTCATTCACAAATCCTGTTATCTCTATATTAAAACCAGATACAGCATTATATTTAGTAGGGGTACCTAACACACTTATTTTTCTTAAATCGAGAGCTCTTAGTATTTGAGATCCAACGCCAATGACTCGTCTATTTCTTTTTGGTTCAATTTCTTTATCTTCTAATTTATTGAGCCAGTAACTTTTTGCATCTCGGTGATTTATAAGAACAAAAAGCCCAGCATCTTCTTTTGAGATTCTTTCTATAGATTTCCTTATTGACCAATTTTTTCCTAATTCTTCTATGCCTAATGTGTCTTGAAGAATGCTTTGTGTTTGAACTCGAACCAAAGGGGACTCAACTGATAATAAATCACCTTTACTTAAAGAAAAATGATATTCATCTTTTATTATATCTCTCCATACTATTAGGTTAAATTCACCAAACTCATTTGTGACTTTTCTTTCATTTACTGCTTCAACCGTACTATCTGAGGACAATCTATAATCTATTAAATCCGCAATAGTACCAACCTTAATATCATATTTTTCACCAAATTTTATTAGATCATCTCTTCTTGCCATAGTTCCATCGTCATTCATAATTTCACAAATAACCCCTGCAGACTGAAAGCCTGCAAGTTTAGCTAAATCACATGCAGCCTCTGTATGTCCTGCTCTGCTCAGAACCCCACCTTCCATGGCTTTAAGTGGAAATACATGTCCAGGCTGAACAATGTCCGAAGCTTTAGAATCTTTACTAACTGCAGTCCTGATTGTGTGAGCTCTATCAGCTGCTGATATTCCAGTTGTAATACCTTCTGCAGCCTCAATCGAAACAGTAAAAGCTGTTCTATTTGCTGCTTTATTATTAGAAGTCATCATTTGAAGATTGTATTTATCTATAAGGCTTTCACTCATAGGTAGGCATATTAATCCCTTGCCCTTTGAGGCCATAAAATTAATTATTTCTGGAGTAACTTGATCAGCAGCACAAACAAGGTCACCTTCATTTTCCCTAGATTCATCATCAAGAATGATTACCATCTTTCCTTGTTTAATATCTTCAATAATCTCTGTAATGCTATCTTTTAACATTTTATATATATTTTTTTGGTATCTGCTTTAATGTTGTATGAGGATTCTAGTTTAAAATTTAGTTTTTCAACAGCATTATCTTCTTTAAACCAATTCACACCATCTAAACCAAGATTATTTTGAGACTGATAAATAATAACCTCATCTACTTTGCCAGAATCTAAAAATGCGTTAACAAGTTTTGGACCTGCCTCAACTAAAATTGATGTGATGTCTGTGTATCTATATCTTTCTAATATCTTGCCTATATTTGTTTCATTGAGTATTTCATATTCGCAATTCACAAAGAAATCAGCAGTTAAATCAAAATTAGATTTATTGCTTAGAAGAATTTTTTTTGGCTGATTAACTGGAAAACTTACCCTAGCATTCATCCTGGGTGAGTCATTAATAACTGTATTACCTCCTGTCAAAATAGCATCATAATTTGCTCTAACTTTTTGAACATCATCTCTTGATTCTTTGCAGGTAATATATGTCCTTTTTTCATTTGGTAGATGAGATTTGCCATCTTTCGAAGATGCAATTTTTACAGTTATGTATGGCCTATTATTCTTATTCTTAAAAAAAAAGAATTTGTTTTGTTCCTCAACCAGTTTTGCACATACTCCTGATTGAACATTCACTCCATGATTAATTAAATTCCTAATTCCACTTCCTGAAACAAGAGGGTTTGGATCTTCAGCACCAACCACTACATTTCTTATTCCAGAACTAATTATTGCCTCGGAACATGGCCCAGTTTTACCAGTATGATTACATGGCTCAAGAGAACAAATTAAGGTTAATTCACCAAAGGAATCAAAAGCAATTCCTTGGTTTTTTTTTGCTTCTTCAATTGCATTTACTTCGGCATGATTGGATCCAAACTCTTTATGCGCACCTTCAGAGATTATAGTTTCTCCTTTTACAATAATACATCCAACCACAGGGTTTGGTTTAGCGGTATATTTATATTGATCAGCAAGAGAAATAGCTCTCTTCATCAACTTTTCATAATTCATTTCTTTAATTTTTTCTTAGATGCTTTTTTGGGTTTCTCTTTACTTAAAGAATTGATTTCAGTTGAGAAATCTTTTATATCTTGAAAATCTCTATAGACTGATGCAAATCTAACATAAGCAACAGTATCAACCTCTTTTAGAGCATTCATCATTATTTCTCCTATCTTAAGAGAAGGGATCTCACGAAGACCACTAGTACGAATTTCATTTAAAATTTTTCCAAAAACAGTATCTATTTCTTCAGATGACAAAGGCCTTTTTTCAAGGGCTCTTAGCATACCTTTCTTAAGTTTTGAGCCATTAAAAGGCTGACGCTCTCCATCGTTTTTGACAACCCTCGGTAGTGCTAAATCCGCTGTTTCAAAGGTAGTAAATCTAGAGTGACATATTTCACACTCTCTTCTTCTTCTTGTTTGGGAGCCGTCTGCAACTAATCTAGAGTCTATAACTTTAGTATCTTCAGCTTGGCAAAAGGGACAATGCATTTATAAATTATAGACTGGATATTGTTTCGTCAGATTAATTACTTTATTTTTTATTTCTAACATTGCATCTTCATCATTAATATTTTCAATTACATCGCATATCCAATTACTTAGAAGTGTAATTTCTTCTGTTTTAAAACCTCTTGTAGTTACAGCGGGAGTACCCAGTCTAACACCTGATGTTACGAAGGGTGATCTTGGATCATCTGGTACAGCATTTTTATTAACAGTAATGTTTACATCGCCTAAAGCTTTTTCTAAATCTTTACCTGTAATGTCTTTATTTCTAAGATCTACAAGAACAATATGATTGTGTGTATTGCCAGTAACAACATCAACACCTCGAGACATAATCACATCGCACATAGTTTTTGCATTATCAACAACTTGTTGCATATATTCTTGAAAACTAGGCTCCATTGCTTCTTTAAAGCAAATAGCTTTTGCTGCAATCACATGCATCAGAGGTCCGCCTTGAGATCCAGGAAAAACAGCAGAGTTAAGTTTCTTTTGCAGAGCTTCATTTCCTTTTGCCAATATTATTCCTGACCTTGGTCCTCTTAGGGTTTTATGAGTTGTTGAAGTAACTACATCTGCGAAGGGAATAGGTGAGGGATAATGTCCTGTAGCAACAAGACCAGAGATATGAGCCATATCAACTAGAAAATATGCTCCCACTTCATCTGCAATTTCTCTAAATTTTTTCCAATCTATAATTCCTGAATAAGCAGAAAAACCTGCAATAATTAATTTAGGTTTATGCTCTTTAGCTAAATTTCTGACTTCTTCGTAGTCTATTTCATGAGTATCAGGATGTAAGCCGTATTGAATACTTTTATAGTTCTTTCCAGAAAAATTTACTTTTGCTCCGTGAGTTAAATGACCCCCATGATCCAAACTCATACCAAGAATAGTATCATTAGGCTCAAGCAAAGCCAGAAATGCAGCAGCGTTTGCTGAAGATCCTGAATGCGGCTGAACATTTGCATAATCAGCTTTAAATAATTCTTTTGCTCTTTCAATGGCAAGTTGTTCTGCAATATCCACAAATTCACAGCCCCCATAATATCTTTTAGATGGATATCCTTCTGCATATTTATTTGTTAATAAAGAGCCTTGAGCTTCTAATATTCTATTGCTAGCATAATTTTCTGATGCAATAAGCTCTATATGGTCTTCTTGTCTATTCGCTTCTTTTTCAAAGGAATCCCATAAATCTTTATCATAATCTTTAATGGATTGAGGGTTACTGAATACAGAATCACTTTGTGAAAGATTTTTATCTTTTGAATTAAATGTCATTTGAAAATATCCTAAGTATTAAGTTGCATAAAACCAAGAAGTTGAATATTTTAAATCATCTAGGGCTTCTTGTGTGCAAAAGGCTTTATTCTTTTTGGATAGCATGAAGCACAAATATTACATTCAAGTCCGTAACAAGCTTTTGCTTGACAAAATTCACGACCCCAAAAAATTATTTGTAAATGAAGTTTATTCCAAGTTGATGCATCAAATAATTTTTTTAAGTCAGCCTCAGTTTTTTTCACATTTTTACCATTTGTTAAGCCCCATCTTTGAGCAAGTCTGTGTATATGGGTATCAACTGCAAATGCAGGCACTCCAAAACCTTGACTCATAACAACTGAAGCAGTTTTGTGTCCAACACCAGGCAGTTTCTCAAGATCCACAAAGTTATCAGGGACTATGCTGTTATATTTCTTAACTAAAATTAATGAAAGAGATTTGATAGCTTTAGATTTCTTTGGTCCCAACCCGCATGGCTTTATTATTTTGTATATTTTTTCTTGAGATAGTTTGCTCATTTTCTCAGGGGTTGAAGCTAATTTGAATAATTTTGGAGTAACCTGATTTACTCGTTCATCAGTGCATTGAGCAGATAGCAGAACAGCAATAAGTAATGTAAAGATATCTTTATGATTCAGGGGTATTGGAGTTTCTGGATAAGTTTTATCTAGTATCGTCCTAACTATTTCAGCTCTTTCAGATTTCTTCATGATGATAAATGTAGCATAATAATCTTTATCAAATGAATACAAACAAAATACAAAAATATTTACTTAAGCTAAAAGATAGTTTTTTAGAAGAGTCTGAAGAAAACAAAAAGATGTTAGATGTATATATAAAATTTATTGAAGGGGAGGCTACCGAAGAAGAAATTGAATATGCAAACAATCAATTAAATGAAATTTTTAAAAGCTTAGGCCTAGGCGTGTTAACCATACTTCCATTTAGTCCAATAACGATTCCTTATGTGATGAAGAAAGCACAAGAGTTGGGCATAGACATAATACCAAATTGGTATAAGAAGCTTTAAGTCAGCATTAGTATAGATTAGAATGACAGTGTAAATTTTTACCCAATGGAGAAATTATGAAAAACGTAGTAATTGTTGATAGCGTAAGAACTGGTTTGGCAAAATCACACAGAGGTGGATTTAACATGACAAGACCTGATGAAATGCTCTCTCATATTATCAATGCAATGTTAGATAGAAACCCAAACCTTCCTCCAGAAGCAGTTGAAGATATTATAATGGGTTGTGGAAATCCCGAAGGAGCTCAAGGTCATAATATAGCAAGAAATGCTGCAGTACTGTCTAACTTACCAATCACAGTAGGTGGCACAACTATAAACAGATATTGTTCATCAGGCTTACAGTCGGTATCTATGGCTGCAGGACAAATTATGGCAGGTTGTTATGACACTGTTATAGCTGGTGGAGCGGAGACAATATCAATGATGAATATGAATATGGATAATTTTGTTAATGAAAGATTGGCAGAACAATCTCCTGGAATATATTTTCCTATGGGTATGACTGCAGAAGTAGTTGCCAAAAGATATAACGTTTCAAGAGAGACACAAGATGAATTAGCTTTTGAAAGCCAAAAGAGGACTGCTGCAGCACAAGAAGCGGGATTATTTACTGATGAGATAGTTCCAATGAATACAAAGATGTTACTAACAAATAAAGAAACTGGAGAATCAAAAGAGGTTGAGGTAACTGTAGATAAAGATGAATGCAACAGACCAGGAACAACATTAGAAGGTTTGGCTGGGTTAAAGCCCGTTTTTGATCCAGAAAACGGTTCTGTGACAGCTGGTAATTCTTCGCAATTATCAGATGGAGCTTCAGTTAATTTAGTTATGTCAGAAGATAAAGCACTTGAGCTTGGATTAAAGCCAGTAGCATATTTTAGAGGTTTTACGACTATGGGTTGTGAGCCAGATGAAATGGGCATAGGGCCAGTTTATTCAGTACCTAAGTTACTAAAAAATTATAATATGTCTGTTGAGGACATTGATTTATGGGAACTAAATGAGGCATTTGCAGTTCAAGTTGCTCATTGCAGAGATACTTTAGGTATACCAATGGATAAATTAAATGTTAATGGTGGTTCCATTTCTATTGGCCATCCCTTTGGTATGACAGGATCAAGATGTGTAGGGCATTTAACAAGAGAGTTAGTTAGAAGTGACAAACAATTTGGTGTTGTAACTATGTGTGTTGGTGGCGGCATGGGCGCATCAGGGCTATTTGAAAGATACCCTAGCTAGAATTTTAATTGAATTCAGAATTTGAGCTAATTGATTTATTCAGTCAAATTGGTTCTAAATATTACAAAGAAAATGGCGTAATCATCCCTCCGGGGGATGATTGTGCTGTTTTTGAGTCCAAAAAAAAGATTGTTACCTCTGTTGACGCTTCTGTTGAGGGCATACATTTCTTAAAAAATACAAACCCTCAAGACATTGCATATCGATCAATAGCTATAGCAATTAGCGATATTGCAGCAATGGGGTGTAAGCCTTTAGCTTTTAGCCTATCAGTCACATCTCCATCTCAAAATAGAGCCTGGTTTGAAGATTTTGCGCTTGGAACTAATGAAATAGCAAACCAATTTGAAATTCCTTTAATCGGCGGAGATTTAACTAGAGGACCGTTAAACATTGCTGTAATAGTCTATGGATCACCTTTTAAGAAAAATATCTTAAGACGAGATGGAGCCAAGCCCGGAGACTTTATATGTATAAGCACAGAAGTTGGCAAAGGCGCAAGAGGATTAAAAGATTTGAAGAACAAAATATCCGACTCACCTTTTACTAAATACTATCTGAGGCCAATACCAAAGATTGAGTTAGGTAAAAAAATATCTGAATTAGCTAACGCATGTATTGATACATCTGATGGGTTGCTAGTTGATATGCAAAAAATGCTTAAAGCTTCAAATTGTGGTGGCAAAATATACTTAGACAAAATACCAGTTATATCTAATATCGAAGATCTAAATCTTGGAGATGACTATGACTTATGTTTTACAATTCCAAAAGATAAATTTACTGATGATTTCATTAAGATAGGTGAAGTTTCAAAATCAAAGGAAATTAAACTTATTTCTAATAAAGGTTATGATGTAAAGATTGCAGGATATGAGCATTTTTAATAATGAATAATTTTCCAAATTTAAAAAATCCAATACACTTCATAGCAACCTTGGGTGGAATTGGAAAAATTCCTTTTGCTCCAGGAACATGGGGTTCCTTATTCTCTTTTTTATTATTTATTCTTCTATCCCATTACATCAATATGCACTTTGTTGTTTTCTTAATCATTTTATTTTCTATTTGGATATGTGAAAAAGCATCAGCAGACCTAATTGAAAAAGATCATAGCTCAATAGTTATTGATGAGTTGGCTGGCATGTGGGTAGCATTATTACCAGCGCTTTACATGACCACTCAATCATCTAGAACCACCTATGCAGTTTTAGCATTTATATTTTTTAGAATATTTGATATTTTGAAACCATTTCCAATTTCATATTTTGATAAAAATTATAAAAATGGATTAGGTATTGTATTAGATGATCTAATAGCAGGGTTTCTAGCAATTATTCCTGCAATGTTTTTAATTTATCTAGGATTTTTGTAGCACTCAGCCCAGCTTGGTCAAGCATTTCTTCTCTAGACGCATGATCAATAAATTCATCAGGGATTCCAAATAAGAGTGATTTAATTATTATATTATTTCTTCCACAATATTCTTGAACAGCACTTCCTGCTCCCCCTGATATTGAACCATCTTCAAGAGAAACAAACATATCAGCATTATTAAGATATTTATGAAGCATGTCTTCATCTAATGGCTTCACAAATCGCATATCAATCAAAGTAAGATCCATTTCTTTTGAGACTATTTCTGCTTCATCAAGAAGAGCGCCAAAATTTAGAAAAATGATATTTGACTTACCTTCTCTGACTAGTTTAGCTTTTCCAATTTCTAAGGACTCTAAGGCAAATTCAACTGTAGAATTTGGTCCAGTACCTCTTGGATATCTTACTGCAGCTGGTCCCTTATATTCATATGCAGTTGTTAATAACAATCTAGTTTCATTTTCATCAGAAGGCGTCATTAAAATTATATTTGGGATGCATCTTAAATAAGCAATATCATAATTTCCAGAATGAGTAGGACCATCTTCACCAACTAGACCAGCTCTATCTAAAGCGAAAGTGACATCAAGGTTTTGAACAGCAACGTCATGAATAAGTTGGTCATAGGCTCTTTGCAAGAATGTAGAATAAATTGCAACTACAGGTTTTTTATTTTCTTTTGCCAGCCCAGCGGCAAAGGTTACTGAATGCTGTTCTGCTATAGCCACATCAAAGTATCTCTCAGGAAATTTTTTACTAAATTCTACAAGTCCTGAACCTTCTCTCATGGCAGGTGTTATGGCGAATAAGTTTGCATCAACTTCTGCCATATCAACAATCCAGTCACTAAAAATATCTTGATATTTAGGTTTTGGGGTAGAGTCTGATTTAATACTATTTATTTTTCCAATTGCATGAAATCCAATTCTATCTGCTTCAGCAGCATCCAGCCCAGCACCCTTTTTTGTAATAACATGTAAGAATTGAGGCCCGTCAAAATCTTTCAAATTACCAATCACTTCAAGCATTTCTTTTATGTTATGACCGTCTATGGGACCAATATAATTAAATCCCAACTCTTCAAAAATAGAACCAGGAGCAACCATAGCCTTCATTTGAGTTTCTACCTTTCTTGCTAAATGATATGCCTGAGGTAGAGGTTTTAGAGCGCTTGCACCACTTTTTTTAAGTCCTTTATATATTTTTGAAGCCCATATTCTGGAGAAATAGTTTGAAAGACCTCCAATATTCTCTGATATTGACATGTCATTATCATTAAGAATGACAAGCATATTTGGCTTAAGATGACCTCCATGACTTAAGGCTTCAAAAGCCATACCCGCTGTCATAGCGCCATCACCAATTACAGCAATATGTTTTTTATCAGGCATGGTTTCTTTTGATGCCATTGCCATTCCCAATATAGCACTTATGGAAGTACTTGAATGACCAACCCCAAATGCATCATATTCACTTTCATGTATAGCTGGGAAGGGCGCAAGACCATCTTTATGCCTGATCGATTGAATTTGATCTTTTCTACCAGTAAGTATTTTATGGGGGTAAGCTTGATGACCAACATCCCAAACCAAATTATCATAAGGAGTATTAAATAAATAATGAAGAGCTACTGTAAGTTCAACTACTCCCAAACCCCCACCAAGATGACCGCCACTTTTACCAACTGAATATAATAAGAACTCTCTTAACTCATTTGAAAGATTTTCTAATTCAGAAACTGAAAAAGATCTTATGTCAGCAGGATAATTAACTCTGTCCAGAACTGGTGTTAATGGTTTTTCTTTAGGAATTTTCTTAAAAATTTTCATTAGTTTTGCCTACTAATTAAATATTTAGCCATGTTTTTTAGTTTATCTTTTCCTGCAATATCAATTCTATCTATGGTATCAAGAGACAGCTCTGTTAACTCTTTAGCTTTTTCTTTAGCGCCATCCAACCCTAGGACATCAATATAAGTAATTTTATTATTCTTAATATCAGAATTTTTATTTTTTCCTAAAACTTCTTCTGTTTGCGTTACATCTAAAATGTCATCAGTGATCTGAAAAGCTAAGCCTATATGACTTGCAAATTCTTTAAATAAATCGATTTTTATATCACTTCCAATTTGACCAAGCATCACAGAGCACTCAATTAACTTGCCAGTCTTAAGATTATGAATTTGATCAAGCATATCTTTATCAACATCTTTGTTATTTTCATTCTGAATATCAAGATATTGACCATAAACCATTCCATTTTTACCACATGCTCTAGATAAAATCTTAATAGTTTTAACTTTCTCATCAGGATTCATACGTAGATCATTAACAATGATTTCATATGCTAAAGCCTGAAGGGCATCTCCAGATAAAACTGCATTAGCTTCTCCATATTTAATATGACTTGATGGTTGATTTCTTCTAAGATCATCATCATCCATACATGGAAGATCGTCATGTATTAGAGAATATGTATGCATTAACTCTACAGCTGAAGCTAAAGTAATAATACTATCTTCATGAAGGTTTTTATTAGTGTGAGAAGAAGCAAAAACTAAACCCGCCCGTATCATTTTACTTTCAGCTAATGCTGAATAGGACATTACCTCTTCAATTAAATTAGATTTCCCAATAGATATTCTTATCTTATTTATTACAAGTTCTTTTACTTGTGATAAGAATTCAGGATGCATGGAGAGTTTATGAGTTATCTAATTCTTGAGATGATCCATCATCAAGCAACTCTTTTACTTTAAGCTCAGCTTTTTCGAGTTGTTTTTGACACTCTTTAACAAGATTTATTCCCGCCTCAAATGACTTTACTGAATCTTCTAAATTAATATTCTCATCCTCTAGTTTTGCAACAATCAACTCAAGCTCTTTCAAAGAAGACTCAAAATCAATTTTTTTATTTGAATTAGACATACTTTATTGTAATTTATTAATCAGCTGTTTTTAAAAACTTTTTAAAATCTTTTCTTAATGCATATGGTAGTGCCAATATTGCAGGAGTTAGAATTAAAGTTATAAAAGTACTGAAGGCTAAACCAAAAACAATAGATACAGCTAAATTAGACCACCAATCAACAATAATACTTCCAATAGCTATATCTCTAGAAATAATGTCAAGACTTACTCCCATAGCTAGAGGCAACAAACCAAAAACAGTTGTTAATGAGGTTAACAAAATGGGTCTAAGTCTTTGTTTGCAAGCATTTATAATATGAGTAGATTGTTCTAAGTGGGGTGATTCAAACCTTAATTTATTAAATGTATCAATGAGAACAATATTATTATTAACTACAATGCCGGCTAATGTAACTATTGATAAACCTGTCATAGTTGTACTAAATGGCTTTCCAGTTATCAATAAACCCAGCAGAACACCAACAAAAGAAATTGTTACCGATGTAAGGATTATAAATGACTGATAAAAGCTATTAAATTGGGTTAAAAGCATTAGCAGCATAATAAATACAGCCATAATACCTGCAGCTATCATAAAATTATTTACATCTTCTGTTTCTTCTGTCATGCCAGTAAATTTATATGTGACCCCGTCCCCAAGGTCGGCAGACTCCAACCAATTATTAATCTCTTTTACTTTATCTGAAACTTTAGACTCATCTATAGTTGCAGCACCAATTGATTGTGAAAATTTACCATCCCTTCTATTTACAGATTGTCTGTTTTCTTTTGGCGTAACTGATATAAAAGAACTCACAGGAACCAGGCCTTTAAGAGTTGTGACATTTAAGTTTTGTATTCCAGTAATTGTTCTATCAGATTCAGGAAATCTAGCTCTAATTTCAACCTCATCTCTTGAATCATCTGGTCTATATTCTCCTACCTTAAATCCATTGGTGAGCATTTGAACTAATGCACCTACATCGGCAACGCTTACACCTAATTGAGCTGCTTTTTGTTTATCCACCTCGACACTCCATTCCACGGATGGATATGATTTAGATGAGGTGATATTTTTAAGACCATTTATATTATTTCTTATATAAGTTTCAACAATATCCGCAGCAGCATTAACATTATTTTCACTATTGCCGTATAGATCTAATTCAATAGGGTTATCAAAAGAAGGACCGCCTGTATCGGGGGCAACTTCAACAAATATACCTGGTAAATCATTCACTGACTCATTAAGGAGTTCCATTATTTGTAATCCTGATATTTTTCTCTGAGCTGCGGGGGCTACTTCTACAAAGCCACCACCAATTTTATCTGCTTCTGTATTCCACCATTCGCTGCCAGCTCTAAGGTAGACACTATTCAGTCCGGGTACTTCCAAGAACCTTTCCTCAACTTGTTCAACAAGCTTTTTAGTCTCTAATGCAGAATAATTACCTCTAGCTTTAATAGTTACGTTAGCTTCTACTGGATCAACTAAGGCAAAATAAATTGTCCCTTTTCCAAAATATGAGTAACTCATAATAATTATTAACAATACTGAGAGCACTGCTAAACAAGTTTCAATTGGATTTTTAACAAATTTTGCAATTCTTTTCCCATAAAGTTCAGTTAATTTCTTAAATATAGATTCTCTTCCTTCTTCCTTGTTGAGAGCAGAATCTTGTTGACCAAGATAGGATCCTAATACAGGAATCATAATTAACGAATATATTAGGGATCCCAATAAGACTGTAAAAACTGTTATAGGAAGATATCGCATGAATTGGCCTGTAAACCCCGGCCATAACATTACAGGAATAAAGGCAGCCATAGTTGTTCCAGTAGATGCTAAAATGGGATAAAACATTCTCTTCGATGCCATTTTATAACCTTCTGATCTTGAAAGGCCTTCTCCAATTTTTTTATCAGCATATTCAGTAATTACTATTGCGCCATCAATCAACATACCCATACCAAGAAGCAATCCCATCATTACAAGAAAATTTATCTCCATTCCAAGAGAAAAGAAAATGAGATAAGTAAATAAGAAACAAAAGGGGATTGATAACCCTACAAGCATTGAAACTCTAAAACCCATACTTGCTATTACGAGAACCATAATGAGAACCACTGCAGCTATAATATTTCCATTTAGTTCTTTTACCATATCAATGGAATAAAGAGTGTCGTCTTGAGAGACTAATATTTCTAAATTTTCTGGAAGATTTTTTTCATATTCACTTAGAATATCTTTAATTGCATATGAGGCGTCTATTGAATTTGCTCCAACTCTAAGTTGAACTTCTAGAGTTACAGCATCTTGCCCATTAATTCTTGCATATGATGTAAAGTCTTTAAATGTTCTTTTGATATCTGCAATATCACCCAAAGTTACAATTGCATCTTGAGTAACTTTTATCGGTATGGAGTATACATCTTGAGCTGATTCAATGATGCTTGGCACCTCAATGTTAAAGCTACCTTTTCCTGTATCTTGTGTGCCACCAGGGATAATAAGATTATTATTAGCAACAGAATAATATATATCACTAAGAGTGACTTCATATGACTCCATCCTTGATTTATTAATAACTCCTTCAAGAACCTCTTCAGGTGCTCCAGATAGATTAGCTTGCAAAATCTCCTCTAAGCTCTCAACTTTATCTTTTAACTCTTTCGCATAAAATACTTTTTGCCTAATAGACCCATTACCAACAATGCTGATATTCATTACTGGAAAACTTGCTTCCGAATACTCAGATATTTGAGGGTCTTCAGCCTCTCTTGGTAATTCGTATTTTGTTTCTTCAACGGTTTGCTTGATATCTACAAGAGCTTGATCCATATCATAACCAACTTCAAATTCAAGAAATATTCTTGCAAAACTTAGTGTACTTCTGGAGCTTATGCTTTTAATTCCAGGAACTGTCATTAGTCTATTTTCAAGAGGTTTAGCTATTAGTCTTGATGTGTCGCTTGGAGATGCTCCATCTAAATAAACTGAGACACTTATGAAGGGCAGTTGAACATTTGGTGATGCTGCAATGGATATTTCTTGTCTTGCATAAGAGCCTGCAATAATTACCATGAAGGCAATCAACAATGTTGTTTTTGCTTTAGATAAAGCAAAATCTACAATACTTGTCATAGTTTATTAATTAAAACTTTTTGACCATCTTCAACAAAACCTTGCCCTTGAACAATTAATTCAAGTTCTTTTGGAATACCAGTGATCCAAAGACCAGATTCAGAATCTTCTAGAATAGTTATGTTGTGGAACTTAACTATATCGTTTTCAACGGACCTAATTCCAATTTTACCCTCATCATTCAAAAGTAATATCGATGGTGAAATTTTATGAGCCATAACTAGTTTTGTTTTAATTGTCATTTCGGCAGTTATGCCATCACGAACTAAGCCATTCTTATTTTCTATTTGCGATTCTACTTTAAATGTTCTGGTTGAAGGGGAAGCACTTTTAGAAACAAAAGTTAATTTACCATTTATAAATTCACCAGTAACAAGCCTTATATCTACATCTTGACCAGTCTCAACTTTATTTATATTAAATTCAGGAACTTCAGCAACAAAAATTATTGGATTTAGCTGGATAATTGTTGCACAAACTTGACCTCTTTCTAAAAAATTACCTGGTTTTACAATTTGCTCTATAAAACCTGAAAAAGGTGCTTTCACCTCTGTTCTGTTTAATTCTACAACCCCTAAGCTACATAATATTGAATCTTTTTCAATAAAATTTCCCTGAGTTGAACCTATTTTAACAACCTCTCCTGAGGTTTTAGCCCTTACATCCACTCTAGCTTCTGATCTTGAGGTTGCTTTTAATTTTATTGTTGGCTGATAAGAAACAGCTTCACTTAAAAGTGTTCCAACTGTAAAAAGATCATTTTTTGGAACTTCATTTTTAACTGCATCTTTTACGAATAATCCAGAAATCATCCACAATAAAATTGGAATGAATATGTATAAAGAAATTCTAATATTTTTAGTCATATATATATATATTTTAGCACCTATAGTAAGACAAAACTTATTCCTTAGAAGTTCAGTTTTGAATTATACGTTGTGCTTTTTACGCAAAGTTTCAAAAAGCTTCCTATTCATAGGGGTTGATGGCGATTTACTATCTGTAAGAAGTTCTATTTTAAACTCAGTTCCATTTAAGGCTTTAGCCTTAAGCTTGTTGAATATTTTTTTAAATGAAAAAAATAATTCTTTGCTATCTCTTTCATCTAAAAAATTCCAACCAATTTTCTTGCCTGCAAAGTAAACAATTGGATGACTCCAAGGATATTCAGCTCTTGGAGAAAAAGACTTCCTTGCTTCAATATAGGCCTCTTCGACTGATGGAAAGCCATCATGACTATTAATTTCTGAACAAGCCTTAACTAGGTCTGTTAAAGTTGGTAAGTATGACTGAGAGCCAATAACACTTTCGATAGCTTTTAATATTGTTTCAGCTGAGAAAGATTTTAAACTCATAGCCCATAGCTTCTTACCCTCATTTAACCTGTCATCAGTACCAAAGACTTTGTAAAACTGATAATGATAAGCTAATTCAAGCTTTAAAAATAAACCATCTATAGATTCAATAAATTCTTCTTTATTCGAATTTAATTTCTGATGCCCAAGAGGAGTCACTCTTTCTTGATGAGAAATCTTTTGAATATTTTCCTGGCTCAATATGTTTTTTATTTTCTTCATGATCTATTCTTTGGTTTCCTATATGCCTTCTTTTTACATGCTCTATAAATTTAGAGTTCCATGTAGAAAAGGCTGAACCATTTTCTTTCCAATATAGTATAAACTCACTTAAATACTTTAATGATGATTCTTTTGAAATATCAGACAATTCAAGAATATCATAGACGTCTTCGCTTGGAACCCAGTCTGAATTAATTGAAAAGGGTAATCCTTTGTTAGAGCTTTGATCTTTAGCCCACTCTCTTCTTATGTAGTCAATAAAAGATGTATTCCAATTATTCCTTTCTTGACCTCGTTCTTGCCAATATAACTTAAATTCTCTAAGTTTATTTTGATGAAACTCCTCTGAGACTTGACTCATCTTTAATATTTCTAATGCTTCTTTTGAGGGCATCCAGCTTGGATCAATTTTTGTTTTATAAGTATTATTTTGAGCTGGAGATTGAATGCGGTAATTTGAAGTTTTTTTTACATTATCGGAATTAGTAATAAGTTTATAGCCGACTAATTTATTAATACTTGATTCAGCAATATTAGAATCTATAAAAGGGAATTCTTTTTTAATTAAGAAAACAAGATCATTAATGTTGTTAGAGAAATTGATTCTTTTTGATTTACAGAACTCAAGAATAATTGCTGACTCGATTCCAAGTGTTTCTGCAACCTCTTTAGAGAATGAGATATTATCATTATCTTTCAATCTACTATGAACCTCTCCTTTTCTCAACAGCATTGCTAAGGTTTTGTAGGCATGAGACTGTATCTTCCCAGCCAATACAGGCATCAGTAATGCTTTGACCATATGTAAGATTGTCAGAAATTTTTTGATTACCTTCAACTAAGTGACTTTCTATCATAACTCCCTTAATACTTTTGTTACCATTGGATATCTGTTCGGATATTTCTTCTATAACAGGAAGCTGTCTTTTGTATTGTTTTTGACTATTACCGTGGCTAGCATCAATCATAATAGATTCATTAACTTCAGCTTCTCGCAAAGCAGTCAATGTTTCATTTATTGAATCTTTATCATAATTTGGCTCTTTACCACCCCTAAGAATTATATGCGTATCATTATTTCCAGCAGTCTTTAGCATGGCAATATCAGATTCTTTTGTTGCTCCAAGAAATACATGAGAATGATTTGCTGCTTGAATACCATCAATAGCTGCTTTCAATCCTCCATTTGTAGCATTTTTAATTCCAATAGGGCATGACAATCCTGATGCTAATTCTCTGTGGATTTGACTTTCTGCTGTTCTTGCACCAATCGCACCCCATGAAATAATATCCGTTATATATTGAGGAGAAATGGGATCTAAGAATTCAGTACCAGCAGGTAGATTTAAGTTTGCTAAATCTATCAATAGTTTTCTAGCCATCTCGATACCTTTTCCAATCTGATAGCTTTCATTTAAATCAGGATCATTAATTAATCCTTTCCAACCAACAGTAGTTCTAGGTTTTTCAAAGTAAACTCTCATTACAATCAATAGGTTTTCTTTAAAGCGAGTGTTTTGTTCTATTAGTTTTTTTCCATATTCAATAGCGCTTTCAGGGTCGTGAATTGAGCATGGGCCTACAATAACAAGTACACGATCGTCTTTGTCATGAAGAATTTGACTTATTTCTTGCCTTGTTCCGTAAACAAGCTTTGAAATATTATCATTGATGGGGTGTTTATTAACTAGCTCATAAGGAGCTGGAACTTTTTGCCTATCAATAATTCTTGTATTATCGGTTGAGTAATTCATTTTTTGTCATTATTTCTTATTTGAGCCCCTAATATTAAATGAATCAAATAAAATTAGTAGAGGTTTAGAAAATTAATTAATAAGTATTTATTTTTACAATACTAATTAAAAATTAACTAAACTTATAAATACACAATATGTTGTATTAATAGGCACTAAACCTTACACTATGTAGTGTCTATCATGCAAAATACTACTCAAACACAATTAGAGTTTCCAACTGTCATGGGACAGCCCTACGAAGTAATTCCAGATGATTTATTTATACCTCCAAACGCTTTAGAGCTTTGTTTAGAGACTTTTTCAGGCCCAATGGACCTGCTTTTGTATTTAATCAAAAAAGAGAATATTAATATTCTAGACTTAGATGTCTCAAACATTACAGATCAATATATAGAATACATTAATTTAATGGATGCCTTGCAATTTGAATTAGCGGCAGAATATCTAGTTATGGCTGCTACATTAGCAGAAATAAAATCAAGAATGATGCTGCCGCAAGAAATTCATGAAGAAGAAGAAGAAGATCCTAAATCCGCTTTAATTAAAAGGCTTCAAGAATATCAAAGATATAAAAGTGCCTCTGAAAAATTAGCTATTTTACCAAGAATTGATAGAGATTTTTTCACTGCTTCGGCAAAATTACCAGATTTAAAAATTGAAAAAAAAGATTTTCAAATTACAAAAGATGAACTAATTGCTATTTATCATGAAATAAAAAATAGACCAGATTTAAAATTAAATCATCAAATTGACTTTGAGGAACTATCAACTCAAGAAAGAATTCAGATAATCCTCCATATCTTATCTAAGAGAAATATCATTAGTTTTTCAAAGACTCTAAGAAAATCAGAGGGTAGGCATGGTGTTGTAGTTACATTTTTAGCATCACTAGAGCTAGCAAAAGATGGCCATGTTGAGTTGATTCAAAACAAAACTGAAGAAATTTTTCTTAAATCTAAAACTGGAGCAATAAGTTGAATATTAAATTAATTAATACAGTAGAAGCTTTGTTATTTGGAGCGGGACGACCATTAAGAATATCTGAAATAAGAAGTTTATTAGAATTAGAAGGCCTCGTTGCTGAATTATCAGATATTAAGAAATGTTTAAACGAACTTGAAATGAGATATATAGAATCATCTCTTGAAATTTCTGAAATAGCATCCGGTTATAGGCTTCAAATTAAATCTGCTTTCAGTCCAGCCCTTACTCATTTATGGAATGAGAAAACTCCTAGAATTTCTAAGGCTCTTATGGAAACTATATCTATTATTGCATATAAACAACCTGTTACCAGAGGCGATATCGAAGATATAAGAGGAGTAAGTGTTAGCACGCAAAGCATAAGATCTTTACTTGAAAGAAATTGGATAAAAGTATCAGGTTTCAAAGATGCTCCTGGAAGACCTGCGCTTTACTCAACAACAAAAGAATTTCTAGATGATTTAAACATGAAGAATTTATCAGACCTTCCAGATTTACCAGAGTCTGTTGAAACTAAAGACGTTTCTATGGAAGATCAATCCATGTCACAAGCAATCTAGCTCTTTTATTTAAATGTCAGAAAGGCTTCAAAAATTTTTAGCCCAAGCAGGTATTGGATCAAGAAGAGGTTGCGAAAATTTTATTAAGGAAGGAAGGGTTACAGTAAATGGAAATGTAGCAAAACTTGGTACAAAAGTTTCTAATGAAGATGTAGTTGAGTTTGATAATAAAGTTATTGAACTAAAAGAGGTAGATATCAAGCTTATTGCTCTTAATAAACCAGAAGGCGTTTTATCATCAACAGCTAGAGAGAAAAAAATTCCAATCGTTTATGATTACTTGCCTAACTATGCTAATCAAAGAAATTGGATATCAATAGGCAGACTTGATATCAACACCTCAGGGCTTATGTTATTTACTAATGATGGAAGCTTTGCAAACTATTGTATGCATCCATCTAACACAATCGATAGAGAGTATTTGGTTAGAGCGAGAGGCGATTTTTCAATTGAGAAAAAAAATGAAATGCTGAAGGGTATTATTATTGATGGTGAAAAGCATCAGTTTACCGATGTGGTAGAAGGAGAAAAAGTTGGAAGCAATCAATGGTTTTCAGTATGCTTGGTAAGCGGTAAAAATAGGGAAGTTAGAAAGATTTTTCAATCTCTAGATCTTGAGGTGAGTAGACTAAAGAGAACTCGGTTTGGTCCTATCTTTTTACCTTCAACTTTAAAAAAAGGTAAAACAATAGAGTTAACTCAAAAGGAAATAAGTGAACTAAAAAATTATGGCAAATGATTCTAAATCAACACAAGTCCATAAACTCTTTCTAAAAATTTCTAAACAAAATAAACATAAAGAATTTTATAACTACTTAAAGACGACTAAAATAATAAATATTGATTCACGTCTTAATAAAGACATCAGCCTTCAATTTTTTATTATTAAAACAATAATTGGGCAACAGGTTTCAGTAAGCGCAGCAAGATCTATTTGGAAAAAAGTTGAGATTTTTTTAGAAAATAAAAATAATAATATTTCATTAAAGGCTTTGGCTAATTGCGGCCTATCTAGACCAAAAGCAAAATACATACATGGAGTTATAAATAATGAGGAACTCCAATTAACGTCTAAGAGGACATTACAAACAATGCAAGACCAGGAATTGTCTGAATTTTTTTTAAAAATAAAAGGTATTGGCCCATGGACTTTGGGCATTATTAAAATGTTTTATTTGGGTCACTCAGATACATACTTAAGTGGAGATCTTGGAGTAAAAAAAGGAGCGTTATATTTTTTTAAGGATAGTAAATATATGGGTGAAGATTATTCACCATATAAAACATATTTATGCCTATACCTATGGCAGAGCCTAAGTACTAATCTTGATTAAATTCAATATATCTATTGTTAGTATGATTGCTAAAATCAGATAACATCCATAAATAATAATCGATTAATGATGCTGCATCTTTCAGAGACCTGGGGTCCTCTGCTGGATAGGCAAAAGCTCTCATAGAGGTTCGTGTTGCTCCTGGATCAAAATTGAAAACTTTAATATTTGAGATAGGCTCTAATTCATCTTGCAATATCTCAGACATAGATTTGATTGCTGTTTTGGATACAGCATACGCACCCCAAAAAGCTCTGCCTTTTTTTACTACCCCAGATGATGTAAATATTATTCTTGGGTTTGTTGATTGCTCCATCATTGGTGAAAGAAATTTAGTTAATAAATATGAGCTTGTAAGATTTATTTGTATTACTTTATTCCAGGTAATCAGGTCATAATCAATCATCGAAGCCATTTTTCCCAATATAGCTGCGTTATGTATTAATCCATCCAAACATGAAATATTTTCAGACAAAACATTTGCAATTTCTTGCGCTTTATTATCATCTAAATCATTAAGATCACATTTAATAATCATTGGAGACGTCTTGTGAGTATTTACAATTTCGTCGTAGAGAGCATCTAAATTATTTTCATCTCTAGCTAATAAAACTACATTTGCACCATACTTACTTAAAGACATAGCGACTTCTCTGCCAATACCTTTTGATGCTCCAGTAATTAATATATTTTTTTCAGCTAAAAATTTTTTTTCATAAGAATTTTTTATCTTCATATGCTTTTTAGTGCGTCAATTATTTGAGAGGCTTCTTTAACAATAACTGAGTCTTTATAATTTTTATCTTTGGACAAGCTATAGCCATATAAACAACCAATGGTTTTTGTACCTGCTCTTTTTCCAGCTATTAAATCATTTGGATGATCTCCCACATAGACTGTGTGGCTTGGACTCACTCCAATTTTTTTACATGCTAATAAAATCCCCTCTGGACTAGGCTTGCTCTCTTTTAGATGATCAGGGCATATCAATACTTTTGAGTCTGACAATTCTTTGAAATAACTTACAAGCGGTAGTGCATAGTCATATGGCTTATTGGTGACAATTCCAAAAGCAATATCAGAGTCTTTCAAATAACTTATAACTGAATCTATCCCATCAAATACTACAGATTTATTTATTAAATTATTTTTATACTCTTGTAAGAATTCGTTTCTATATGTCTGGAAATTTGGATCACCTTGAGTAATTTCAAAACCAATTTCTGTGAATTTGGCAGAGCCTTCTGAAACAAAAGACCTAATACGATCAAAATCTAAAACATCTCTACCATATTTTTTAAGAATATTATTTAGAGATATTACAAAATCTGGAGCGGTATCAACAAGAGTGCCATCTAGATCAAATAAGACTAATTTCGTATTAAGACTTTTTGGCATACATTAAATAATTTACACCTAAATCATTATTCAGATGAGCTTTGTGTGTGATTGGGTTATAAAACATTCCTTTTGACTCTATTAATTCTGCAGACCCTTTTCTAATAAAAGATCCAAGGGAAGAGGGTTTGATAAATTTATTAAATTCATGAGTTCCTTTTGGAAGAATATTAAATATATACTCAGCACCAACAATTGCTGTTATCCATGACCTTGGATTTTTGTTTATAGTTGATAAAAATAAATCTCCTTCTGACTTTAAAAGATTGATGCATGTACGCACTAATAATTCAGGGTCTGGAACATGTTCTAAAACCTCTAAACAAGTAACAATATCAAATTTTTCTTCCGAGCTATTCAGCAAGTCTTCAGCTGTCGATTCCATATAATTAATAGATTTATTATTATCTTGTGCATGAAGTTTGGCTATCTCTATTCCAGGACCAGCTGCATCAATTCCTGTAACAATTGCTCCAGCGTCGCTCAAAGCTTCAGCCAGAATTCCTCCGCCACACCCAACATCTAGAATTTTCTTTCCGGTAAGATCAACTTTGCTTGCAATATAATTTGCTCTCAAAGGGTTTATTACATGAAGAGGTTTAAAGTCTCCAGACTTATCCCACCATTTTTCTGCAAGTTCTGAAAATTTCTGAACTTCCTGTTGATCAATATTCATTGGGCAATTTTACATGTTATGTATAGATTTAAACATAGCCTAACAAACTAATTTTATGTAGTAAAACTACATTTATATATGTTATACAAATCAATAGATATATACGTTTTGTAATTAAATTGACTTTTTATTTCTATTGGGCTTTACTTCACTACAAATACAAACATTAATTTAAAGTGATCATTTCAGCATTAAAATCTAATGACCCAAAAGATCAAAGATCTCCTATCCACATTGATACAGTCACAGCGTTAATTAATACTGGCGCAGACATTTTATTTGAAAAAGAGATAGGTAGCGGAATTAATACATACGATCATGAGTTTGAAGAATTAGGTTTAAAAGGAGCATCTCGTTCAGAGTGTATTTCAAAGTCTAATCTTTTAATCACAAACCAGCCTTTGCAACTTGAAGAATTATCTTTGATGCAACCAGGCGCATCATTAATTGGCATGGTTAATCCATTTAGTAATCAAGAATTAATAAATGCTTGCGCAGATAGAAAAATTAATTTAGTAAGTATGGAATTTATCCCAAGAATCACTAGAGCGCAAAAAATGGATGTCTTAAGTTCGCAGGCAAATTTAGCTGGATATGCTGCCGTGATTGAATCAGCAAAGCATCTTTCAACAGCTTTGCCAATGATGATGACAGCTGCTGGAACATTAAAGCCAGCTAGAGTATTTGTTATTGGTGTTGGAGTTGCAGGCCTTCAGGCAATTGCAACAGCCAAGAGGCTGGGAGCAAGAGTAGATGCTTTTGATACAAGAGATGTTGTTGAAGAACAAGTAAACTCTCTCGGAGCTAAATTTGTAAAAATTGATTTAGGAGAAACGGGCCAGACTGATCAAGGTTATGCAAAAGAATTAACTCCTGAGCAAGTTCAAAAACAAAAAGATCTTCAATCTGATGTATGTGCAAGATCTGATATTGTAATTACGACTGCTCAACTATTTGGTAGGCCAGCTCCTCAATTAATAGATAACAATACTATTAAAAAAATGAAACCAGGCAGTGTAATTTTTGATATGGCAGTTGAATCAGGAGGAAATGTTGAAGGATCTATTGCTGATGAAGTTGTAATTAACAATGGTGTAAAGATTATTGGCATATCTAATTTAGCTTCTTCTGTTTCTAATCATGCTTCTTTAGCTTTATCCAATAATTACAATCACTGGATAACAGATTTTTATAACAAAGAAGAAAGTGTTATTAATTTTAATTTTGAAGACGAAATTGTAAAAAGTAGCGTAATTGTATTTGATGGAAAGATACTTAACGAGAGGTTTCAATAATATGGAGATATATACTTTACTAGGGTTCGTTCTAATTTTATCTATTTACTTAGGTTTAGAGCTGATATCAAAAGTACCAAGCACTCTTCACACACCTTTAATGTCTGGAGCAAATGCTATATCTGGCATTGCCTTAGTTGGAGCATTAGTCTTATCAACAGACTCTAACCTTCAGAGCTCTATCGCTTTTTTAGCTGTTCTTTTTGCTTCAATAAATGTTTTTGGTGGTTATCTAGTTACAAACAGAATGTTAAAAATGTTTAAGAAGAAATAAGTATGGATATTTTTAACGACATAACTGCAATTCAAAACATCACATACGTTGTTGCATCTATTTTGTTCATTTCTGGTATAAAAATGCTAGGTAAAGAAGATACTGCAGTAAAAGGTAACTTTTTATCAGCCTTAGCAATGTTTATTGCTGTTTCAGTCACGGTAGTGGATATAGTTAACCCAATGGTCTTGATTGGAGGCATAGCACTTGGTGCTGTTATTGGCTCAACAATAGCTTTAAAAGTGAAAATGACTTCCATACCTGAAATGGTTGCTTTATTTAATGGCTTCGGTGGCTTGGCTACCTTCTTGATTGCTTGGTCTGAGTTTAATTCTGTACCAGATAATTTATTCCAACATATTTTGGTAATGACAACTTTATATATTGGCGGCGTAACTTTTACAGGAAGTCTTGTTGCTTATGCAAAATTGTCTGAGAAGATAAAAATAGCAAAAACTTCAATAATTACAAAAATATTCACGACTATTTTTTATATTTCATTAGCCTTTTTACTATATTCAATATTCGTAACTCCTTTCATAGCTACAAGCTTTGATTTTTTTATTATATTGCTAGTTTTGACTCTTTTGGGAGGTATTGGTTTTGTTCTTCCAATTGGCGGTGGAGATATGCCAGTTGTAATTTCTTTACTAAATTCCTTTTCAGGAATTGCAGCGGCTTTTGCTGGCCTACTCTTATTAAATAATGTCTTAATTGTTGCTGGATCTCTTGTTGGTGCAAGCGGTCTTATTTTGACTGTAATAATGGCAAAAGCAATGAACAGATCTATAAATAATATTTTATTTGTTGGTTATGCAAGCTCTTCTTCCAAAAGTTCATCATCTGAAGATCAGGGTGATGTTAGCCCTATAAGCGTTTCTGATGCTTATTTAATTCTAGAGAGCGCAAGTTCAGTCTTAATTATTCCTGGGTATGGTATGGCGGTTGCTCAAGCTCAACATGTTGTTAGAGAACTAGGTGAATTACTAGAAGAAAATGGAACTGAAGTTAAATATGGGATCCATCCTGTAGCTGGAAGAATGCCAGGTCATATGAATGTTCTTCTAGCTGAAGCTAATGTTCCTTATGATGTTCTGGCTGAGCCTGATGACATTAACCCTATAATGGATTCAGTTGATGTCGCAGTTGTAATAGGTGCTAATGATGTTGTAAATCCATCGGCAACAGAGGAGCCCGGAAGCCCAATTTACGGCATGCCAATTATTGAAGTGCATAATGCAAAAACAGTATTTGTTCTAAAAAGATCAATGTCTGCAGGATTTGCAGGCGTGCAAAATCCTTTATTTTTTAAACAAAATACCAGGATGTTATTTGGTGATGCCAAGGAATCAATTGGTGGCCTAGTTTCTGAATTTAAAGACTAATATCTAGTCAAAATATGCTAAAATAATCCTTAAATTAAGGACCAATTTTTACTTCAAAAATCCATAGCATATGAGTGACTTCGCAAAAGAAATAATATCAGTAAATATCGAGGATGAGCTCAAGCAATCCTATCTAAGTTATGCATTAAGTGTTATTCACGGACGGGCACTACCAGATATTAGAGATGGCTTAAAACCAGTACATAGAAGAATTTTATATGCGATGTATGATCTTAAAAATTCATACAACAAACCTTATAAAAAATCTGCAAGGGTTGTGGGTGATGTTATCGGTAAATATCATCCTCACGGAGACAGTGCTGTTTATGATGCCATGGTAAGAATGGCGCAAGATTTTTCAATGAGATATCCAATTGTTGAGGGTCAAGGAAATTTTGGATCTATTGACGGTGATCCTCCTGCTGCTATGAGATATACAGAAGTTAGAATGGCTAAAATTACTGATCAAATGTATGGAGATATTGAGAAAGAAACAGTCTCTTATTCTCCAAATTACGATGGAAGTGAATTTATTCCAGATGTTCTGCCTACAAAGATCCCAAATCTTTTAGTGAATGGTTCATCAGGAATTGCTGTTGGAATGGCAACAAATATTCCTCCACATAATCTAACAGAGGTTATAAATGCCAGCATAAATTTAATTAATAATCCAAAGTTGTCTATAGATGACCTAATTAAAGATATTTCTGGACCAGACTTCCCCACAGGTGGAACCATTGATGGAAGGGCTGGTATATATGAGGCATATAAAACTGGAAGAGGTATTATTCATACTAGGTCAAATACCTCTATTGAAGAAGATGAAAAATCAGGTAAACAATCTCTAATTATTAATGAAATTCCTTACATGGTTAACAAAGCAAGAATGCTTGAGAAAATTGCTGAACTTGTTAAGGATAAAAAAATAGAGGGCATAACAGAAATAAGAGATGAGTCTGATAAAGATGGGTTAAGAGTTGTTATAGAAGTTAGAAAAGGAGATTCGGTAGAAGTTTTAGAAAATAATCTTTTTGCACAAACTCAACTAGAGCAATCGTTTGGAATTAATTTCACTGTTTTAGTTGATGGACAGCCAAAAGAAGTCAACCTCAAAGAGATGCTTGAAGCATTTGTTAAACACAGAAAAGATATTATTACCAAAAGGACTAAGTATGATCTTAAGAAAGCTAAAGATAGAGGTCATATTGTTGAAGGTTTAATGGTCGCAATAGCAAATATCGATGAAGTTATAACAATTATTAAAAAATCAAAAGATCCAAAATTAGCTGCCGAAGCTTTATGTAAAAAAGTTTGGAAAGCTGGGCCTGTGGAAGCTATTTTGAAAAAAGTTGGTAATGATGCATGCAAGCCCAAGGGTCTTAGCAAAGATCTTGGTATTAATGGAAAAAAATACAAGCTCTCCTCAGATCAAGCAAAAGCAATCTTAGAGCTAAGGTTAGGAAGATTAACTGGCTTAGAACAAGACAATCTAAGTGGTGAGTTTTCAGAAATAGTATCAAAGATAATCGATCTTCAAAAAATATTAGATGATAAAGAAACCCTCAAAAATCTAATGATAGATGAGCTTGAGGAAGTTAAATCTAATTTTGGTGATGAAAGAAGAACACTTATAAATGATACTAGAAGAGGTATCACTAACGAAGATCTGATACCTGAGGAGATGAGAGTTCTTACAGTTTCTAGAAGTGGTTATGCAAAAACTCAACCTCTTGATGAATACAGAGAGCAAAGAAGAGGGGGCCAAGGAAAGGCAGCAGCCTCTGTTAAAGAAGAAGATCTAATTCAAAATCTATATGTTCTTAGTAGTCATATGCAAATTTTATGTTTTACCACCAAGGGTAAAGTCTTTTGGTTGAAGGTATATGAAATTCCTGTTGCTTCAAGAACATCCAAAGGAAGACCTTTAGTCAATATGCTAAATTTAGATGATGATGAATCCGTGAGTGAAATTCTTCCTGTCAGTGAATTTTCTGATGAAAAATGTATTTTTATGGCAACTCGAAACGGAACAACTAAGAAAACCAACTTAAGTCTTTTCTCGAAAAAATATAAATCTGGAATTAAAGCTATCAATCTTGATGATGATGATAAATTAGTTGGTACTGCAATAACATCAGGCGATGATGAAATTCTATTAGCATCTTCTTCTGGAAAATTAATTAGGTTTAATGAATCGCATGTTAGACCTATGGGCAGAACAGCTCGAGGTGTAAGAGGGCTTAGATTGAAAAAAGATGAAAAACTGATCTCTCTAATGGTTGGTGATCCGGAAAAAACTATTTTATGTGTTTCAGAAAATGGATATGGCAAGAAAACAGCTTTGGAGGATTTCCCATCTCATAATAGAGGAGGGCAAGGCGTTATTTCTATGAAAACCAGTGAAAGAAATGGTCTGATGGTCTCGGCTGCTTTGGTAGAAGACGAAGATGGCATCATGTTGATTAGCGATAAAGGAACTATGATCAGAACAAGTGTTTCTCAAATACCAACCCTAAGTCGAAATACCCAAGGTGTTAAAATCATTACTCCAAAAGATGGTGAAAAACTCATAGAGTGTGTGACCATTCCAAACGAAGAAGATCAAGAGGAAGAATAATGCGCAAATGGAATTTCTGCGCAGGGCCAGCTGTAATATCAGAAGAGGTATTATCTGAAGTAAGAGATGAATTACTAGAATGGGGTGATTCTGGTATGTCTATTATGGAAATGAGTCATAGATCTAAAATTTATGATGGTGTTGCAACAGAGGCTAAACAAGATTTTATTGATATTTTAAAAGTTCCTGATTCTCATGACGTATTGTTTCTCCAGGGAGGAGCAACTCATCAATTTTCAATGGTTCCTCTTAACTTCTCAGAACCCAACTCTCAAGCAGATTATGTTTTATCTGGTTCTTGGTCAAAAAAAGCTATTTCTGAAGCATCTATGTTGACTCAAGTTCAAACAATTGCTTCATCTGAAGACAAAAGTTTTACGTATGCTCCTCATGAAGATTTATGGAATATTTCTAGCGATGCATCATACGTTCATTATTGTCCAAATGAAACCATCCAGGGCGTTGCCATTCATAATGCTCCAGTGGTTAACGCTCCTTTAATAGCAGATATGTCATCAGTTATTCTTAGCGAGCCCGTTGATGTATCAAAATTTTCATTGATTTATGCTGGAGCTCAAAAAAATATTGGTCCAGCTGGCCTAACAATGGTAATAATAAGCAAAGATATTATGGATAGAGAGAATAAAAATCTTCCTAATATATTAAGATATTCTAAACATGCTGAATCAGATTCTATGTTAAATACTCCCCCCACCTTTTCATGGTATATGGCAGGAAAAGTTTTTAAATGGATAAAAACCTCTGGCGGCCTAGAGTTTTTTAAAGAACAAAATCATAAGAAAGCGTCAACACTCTATAACTATATAGATAATTCAAGTTTTTATTCAAATCCGGTAAGAATTGAAAATAGATCAATAATGAATGTTCCATTCATACTAGCAGACAATAACCTTGACTCTCTCTTCCTCGAAGAGTCTGAAAAAATTGGACTACTTAACTTAAAAGGCCATCGATCAGTTGGCGGAATGAGAGCTAGTATATATAATGCAATGCCTTTGGAAGGAGTTAATGAGCTCGTAGATTTTATGAAAATCTTTGAAGCAAAATATGGTTAATACAAGATGGCTACAGAAAATTTAAAATCCTTAAGATCTAAAATTGATAAAATTGATAAAGATCTTTTAAAATTAATTCAGAAGAGAGCAGCTTTGGCTGTAAGTATTGGCAAAATTAAATCAAAGACAAGTCCTAATTCATCATTTTATAAGCCTGATAGAGAAGCAACCATATTAAGAAATATTCTTAAAGATAATGAAAACGGAGCTCTTTCGAATGAGAAGATAAAAACAATATACAAAGAGCTTATTTCAGGATGTCTCTCTTTGGAAGAGGCATTAAAAATATCCTATTTAGGTCCAGAGGGAACACATTCAGAAGCAGCTGTTCATGGACACTTTGGTTCGCTTGTTTCAAGAATACCATCACCAACAATCGATGATGTTTTTCATCAAGTTTTAAAAGGAGAGTCAGATATTGGAGTAGTACCAGTTGAAAATTCATCTGAAGGAGTTATTAATACAACCTTAAACTGTCTTGCTGACAATGAAAGCTTATCAATAATTGGTGAAATATATCTTGATATTAATCATCAATTAGCCTCTGGCAATAAGTTTGATATAAAGGAAGCTTTTGCTATTGCATCTCATCCTCAAGCTCTTGGACAATGCAATAAATGGATAGAAAAAAATATTGGGTCAATCAAAAGATTAGAAATGCCAAGTTCTGCGGTAGCTGCGAAGTATGCAAAAGAAAATAAAAATATTCTGTGTATTGTTAATTCATTAGCTATTGAAAAATATAAATTGAAATTGCAAAAAAAGGATATTCAAGATTATTCAGATAATAAAACAAGATTCCTTGTCATTGGACAAAATGAGCTCGGCTCAACAGGTAAAGATAAAACATCTTTTCTTATTCAAACAGCAAATCAACCCGGAGCACTTATAAATATCTTAAGACCTTTTGAAAAAAGAAAGATTAATTTAAGTAAAATTGAAACACGTCCCTCAAGAGGAAATATTAACTCTCACGATTTCTTTATAGATTGTGAAGGCCATAAAGATGATTCAAAATTAAAGCTTGCAATTAAAGAAGCTAAAAGTGCAGGCTCGCTTGTAAGAATACTTGGTTCTTATCCCCAGCATGTATGAATAAACTACTAGATAATATTAATAAAGGTATTGCTGAGCTTCATCCTTATGAACCTGGTAGATCAATAGATGAGGTTGTGGCCGAATACAAGCCCGATAAAGTAGTTAAACTTGCTAGCAATGAAAATCCTCTTGGGCCATCCCCAAAAGCAGCTAAGATCCTGTCACAAGCAAATAATTTGCACTTATATCCTGATGGAGATTCTAAAAAATTAAAAGCACTTATCGCAAGACATGAGCTATTGACTGAAAAGAATATTATTGTTGGAAATGGATCTAATGAAGTTTTAGAGCTTGCTGCAAGAGCCTTTCTTAATAAAGATACTAGTGCAGTAATGTCTAAGCATGCTTTTGCTGTATACAAAATTGTTACTCAATCATGTGGCTCTAAAATTATTGAAGTACCTGCTAAAAACTGGAAACATGCACTAGATGATTTTCCTGAATTTATAGATGAATCTACACGAATATGTTTTGTAGCTAATCCAAATAATCCTACAGGAACTTATAATTCTCATGAAGAATTTGAATCGATGATGAGCAAAATTTCATCATCTGTTTTGGTTATACTTGATTTAGCATATTTTGAGTATGTTGATGCAGAGGATTATGTAAATGCAAATGCATTAATGAGTAAATATTCAAATCTTCTTATCACTAAAACTTTTTCAAAAATTCAAGGGTTAGCAAGTCTTAGGATTGGATACGGTCTTGCACACCCAGACCTAATAGCAGTTTTAAATAAAATTAGACAACCTTTTAATTCTAACTCCCTTGCTCAACATGCAGCTTGCGAAGCTATTTTAGATGAAGATCATATAAAAAAGAGTGTAGAACTAAATTCACATCAAAGAGATTTTTTATACCAACAACTAACTGATATGGGTATGGAGTGCATACCTTCTCAAGGAAATTTCATATCTTTCAAAGGTAATTTTGATGCAAAAGATTTATTTATTAGCCTAATGAAGCAAGGGGTGATTGTAAGACCGATAGCTTTATATGATATGCCTGAATATATTAGAGTCACAGTTGGAACGAAGGATGAGAATGAATATTTCTTAGAAAAATTAAAGGAGGTCCTATCATGACCAATCCTGCTCAAGAAATATTAATTATAGGATTAGGTTTAATAGGATCTTCTCTTGCAAAAGCCACTAAAAATAAAGGTTTGGTTGTTCATGGATATGATTTAGATCAAACAACTTTGGCTCAGGCTGCTGATAACAAAATTATAGATAAAGCTTTCGAGTCTTTAGAAGAAATTAATAATAAGGAATTAATAGGCAAAATCGATCTAATTATTGTTGCTGTTTCTCCAAGGGTAACCCAATCAGTTATTTCATCTTTAAAAAGTCTCTGGAATACTGACATAACCATTACTGAAACGTCTAGTGTTAAAAATCATTTGAATTTTGATTCACCAAATAATTTAGTTTTTTCTCACCCAATTGCTGGATCTGACAAATCAGGTATATCCGCATTAGATGAGAATTTGTTTACCAATAAAAAGACTATCATTTGCAATCCTTATGATGCTAAAGAAGATCATATAAATAAGGTTATTAATTTTTGGCAACATGCATTATCTATGAGAGTTTCTGAAATGACCGTCAAGGAGCATGATTTATTATTTGCAATGACAAGCCATTTACCCCATTTAATATCTTATGCGCTAATTGATTCTATTAGACTATCTTCAACAGAGGTGGGTGATAATGCAGGAGGAGGCTTAAAAGAATTCATTAGGTTGAGTGGGTCAAACCCGGAAATATGGAAAGATATATTTGAGCTGAATGAAAAAAATATAATCAAATCTTTAGCTAGCTTTCAACTTTCAATCAACAATTTACTTGAGTTAATTACAAAAATTAAAGAAATCCCATCAACTTTTTCCCATTCTGACATGCTGAAAAGTGAATTAGATGAGATAAAAAAATATAAAGAAGATACGTTTTGAATCTATTTGCTAAATCTAGCACATCAATCTCTGGCGAAGTTGTTTGCCCCGGTGATAAATCTATTTCGCAACGAGCACTTATTTTAGGCTCAATTCTAAATGAAGATATTTCAATTGAAGGGTTTTTAAATGGCGAGGACCCCATATCAACAGCCAATGCATTAAATGCTATAGGCTCATCTATAACAGTCAATGGAACTTCAGTATCTATAAAAAAAAGGCACATTCCATTTAAAAAACCTACAACTGAAGTAGATTTAGGTAACTCGGGTACTGGGATGAGGCTAATGATGGGTTTAATTTCAAGTTTAGATATTGAAGCAACCTTGATTGGTGATGAGTCATTAACTAAAAGACCAATGCTGCGAATGGCAAATCCTTTAAATGATATGGGGGCCTCTATAAGCTGCAGTGAAGGCAAACCTCCGGTCAAAATTTATCCAGGTAAAGTAATAGATAATTTTACATATGAGATGCCAATTGCTAGTGCTCAAGTTAAATCTGGGATTATTCTATCTGCTCTAGCTGCAAATAAGAGCGTGACTGTTATTGAAAAGCATCCAACAAGAAATCATACCGAAAGAATGATCAGTCACTTTCATGGAAATATAGAAACTGCTGCTTATGAAGCTGGCAATAAAATAATATATACTCCTTCAAAATTAATACCCTCAAAGTCATATAGGGTTGTTGGAGATTTTTCATCTGCTGCATTTCTTATTGTTGCCGGTTTAATTGCAAAAGAGTCAAATATTATTATTAAAAATGTTGGTTTAAATCCTACACGATGCGGGTTAATAGATGTTCTCAAGTCAATGGGAGGGTCTATAGAAATCAAGAATGAAAAAGTTATATCCTATGAAGAGGTCGGTGACATACATGTTAGATCTTCTGCTTTAAAAGGAGTAAGCATAAGCGGAGATGTTATCCCTAATATAATCGATGAGATTCCAATTTTAAGTATTGCTGCAGCTTTTGCAGAAGGAGAAACGTCAATATCGGACGCAGAAGAATTGCGAGTGAAAGAATCTGATAGGCTTCAAGCTATTTCAGATGGACTTATCAAAATTAATGTAAGTCATCAATTATATAAAGATGGAATTAAAATCACTGGTTCATCTCAAGATATTGTAGACTCAGCTGAAATCGATTCTCATGGAGATCATCGTATTGCTATGAGTTTTTTAATTGCTAGCTTAAGATCAACGAGTGGAGTTTTTGTAAAAGATTGCAAAAATATTTTTACCTCTTTTCCTCATTTTATTGAGGTCATGAAAACTCTTGGTATAGATGTTGATGAAAGATAATATTATTACTATTGATGGGCCATCTGCATCAGGCAAAGGAAGCTTAGCAAGGAATATTGCTGCTCACCTTAACTTTGATATTTTAGATAGCGGTCTTTTATATAGAGTTTATGCATATCTTTTTGATGCTGGCCTAGAACATACAAAAATAGTTGCACATATCAAGAAAAATATATTATTTAAGACTGATAATCAAGGCTTAACTATCCAAGAAGGTTCAGAGGATATTACTGCGAAATTAAGATCAGAAAAAACTGCAAAAGCTGCATCAAAAATAAGCTCTTTAAAAGAAACAAGAGGTAATTTACTTGAGTTGCAAAGAGGGTTTTATTCATCCAAGGGTTTAGTAGCTGATGGCCGAGATATGGGAACAGTTGTTTTCCCAAATGCTAAATTAAAAATATTTTTAATTGCATCACCTGAAGTAAGAGCAAAAAGAAGATATTTAGAGTTGCAGAATCGAGGCCAAGAAGTTAATATGCTCGCTCTGATTGAAGACATAAAGCAGAGAGATTTAAAAGATCAGACTAGAGTCTTGTCTCCTTTAATCCCTGCAGAAGATTCAATAGTTATTGATTCTTCGGAAATGTCACTTGACGAAGTATTGAGTTTTACTAAAAAGCTCACAAAAAGGAAATTAAATAAATGACAGAATCATTTGCAGCTTTACTAGATGAAAGTTTAAGCACTTTAGATATGCAGCCTGGCTCAATAGTTTCAGGAGTTGTATTGGATGTAGATAGTGACTGGGTAACAGTTCACGTTGGTTTAAAATCAGAAGGAGTAGTCTCTCTTGATGAGTTCAGAAATAATGAAGGAGAAGTAAGCATCGCCGTAGGTGATGAAGTTGAGGTTGCGCTTGAAGCCGTTGAAGACGGTTATGGCGAAACTAGAATCTCTCGAGAAAAAGCTAGAAAAATTACAACATGGAAAATGCTTGAAGACGCTCTTGAAACAGGAGAATTTGTAACAGGTAAAATACATAATAGAGTTAAAGGAGGTTTTGCGGTTGAAGTCGAGGTTGTAAAAGCATTCCTACCTGGTTCTCTTGTTGATGTGAGACCTGTTAAAGAGGCTCCTGATATAGAAAATACAGTTCAAGAGTTCAAAGTAATTAAATTAGACTATAAAAGAAATAATGTAGTTTTATCAAGAAAAGCTGTTTTAGAGAAAAATAACTCTGCTGTTAAAGTTGAGTTATTAAAAAATCTAGAAGAAGGTCAAATAGTTAAAGGTGTTGTTAAAAACATAACAGACTATGGAGCATTTGTTGATTTAGGCGGCTTAGACGGCCTACTTCATATAACTGACATCTCATGGTCAAGAGTAACAAATCCGGCAGAATTTCTAAGTCTTGGTGACGAAATAGATGTAAAGATATTAAGTTTTGATAAAGAAAAGCTAAGAGTATCTTTAGGTCTAAAACAAATTCAGAATGATCCTTGGGAAAATGTTGAAAGTAACTATGCTGTAGGCGGTGTTTATGAAGCATCTGTATCTAACATCACAGATTATGGATGTTTTGCACAACTTGAAGAGGGCATAGAAGGCTTGATACATCTATCCGAGCTTGATTGGACTAGTAAAAATATTCATCCATCAAAAGTTGTAGAAATGGATCAAAAGATCAAGGTTATGATTTTAGAGATCGACCATGATAAGAGAAGAATATCTCTTGGATTAAAGCAAACTAAAGCTAATCCATGGACAGAATTCGCTAATAAGTATGGTATCGGTGATAAGGTAGATGGACAAATAAAATCTATAACAGATTTTGGTATATTTGTGGGTCTAGAAGGCGATATCGATGGCTTAATTCATCTATCAGATATATCTGAAGAAGAAGATCCTAAAGAAGCATTAGAACAATACAAAAAAGGTGATAAGTTAGAATGCATTGTATTTGCTGTTGATGCTGAAAGAGAAAGAATTTCTTTGAAGTTGAGTGAGTAGTAAAAAACAACCAACTTTTAATCGCTCAGACATTGAATTAGCATTAAGCAAAGAATTTCCAGATCTCAACAAATCTCAAATTTCATTAGCAATTGATTCTATTTTAGAATCAATTGTTGATGCAGTTGCGTTAGACGATAAAGTTGAAATTAGGGGGTTTGGAACATTTTCTAAAAAATATATTCGACCAAGAAAATTTATTAATCCAAGGACTAAGGAAGTTTCTTATTTAGGAGAGACGGCAACTATGCATTTCAAGCCTTCAAAGTCATTGATAGAAAAGTAACTTAAGTTTAATATTTATAAATCATGTCAAAAACTATCATTGTTGCAGTTGATGAAACTCAACTAGAAGATTTTCAAAGCGTCGTCGATTCTCTTGATAGCAATTTATGCATGATAAAAATAGGTAGCGTTAGTTTTAATGCTCTTGGTCATCAAGTAATCTCATACGCATCGAGCAAAGGATTTAAAATTTTTTTAGATCTTAAACTGCACGACATCCCTAACACTGTTAAGAAATCCATAGAGGGTTTGATATCTTTGCCTATAGATATAATGACTATTCACACTTCCGGTGGTTTAGAAATGATGAAAGCTGCAATGAAGGCTGTTAAAGGAAGCAATATCAAGGTATTTGGAGTAACTGCTTTAACAAGTTTGTCAGATGAAGATACATCCTTCATTTTTAAAAGAACAGCTGAAGAGCAA
>Ga0209652_1000064_pt1 | contig 83810 bp, 72 predicted proteins | sample SaaInl74LU_5_DNA_FD_184641 | JGI IMG/M metagenome (GOLD analysis project Ga0209652, IMG submission 184641) | Marine microbial communities from expanding oxygen minimum zones in the Saanich Inlet - ESP_74LU_5_DNA (SPAdes) (version 2) | ecosystem: Environmental > Aquatic > Marine > Intertidal zone...
CGATTTATTCAGGTCTATCGCGTCACCCAGACCGGGCGTTTCTCGGTGAGCGACTACTCTGACTCCCGCAACACTCAGATCGGCCCGCACACCCACCAATAAGCGTATGTCACCTGAATAACCATCGTGAGCGGTGGCAGGCAGAATAACGCCAACGGTCTCGCCGTTTTTGCGGACGCGATAGCCCAATCTATCTTCCCGTACTTTGAGCAGCGATTGGCCTCGTGAAACGGTGAAGTTGTCGTCAACCAGGCTGTTGTCATGGCTGTTGGCAGGAAATATTTGCAGGAGTTGTTTAGCCTCTGCGACACGCTGCGCTTCGACAATCGCGTCTTTGGTGGAGAGATAGGTCCACGCGATCAAGGCTGTTGTGAGCGCTGCAAATAATCCGAGCAGCAGGCTATTTCGGGAGATGGCAGTCACAGTGTTCATTCATCCCTCCTATCGTGCCCATAGGTTGCTGGCTGTGTGTATTGGTCGATGAGTGGTGCTGCAAAGTTAAGAATCAGCACTGCAAAAGCAACGGCGTCGGGGTAATTACCAGTAACTCGGATGATGTAAATTAAGACGCCAATAAGCGCGCCAAAGATGATTCGTCCACGATTGGATACTGCAGAGCTAACAGGATCGGTGATAATAAAGAATGCACCGAACATGGTTGCTCCGCTCAGCCAGTGAAACAGCGCAGACCCGCCACTGTTAGAGCTGCCGCCATCGAAGCCTGCAGCGGCACACAGGCCAATAGCAGCGAGCATTGCCATCGGGGCATGCCACGTGAATATTCGTCGGTACAACAACCACAAACCGCCAGCTAGAAAGCCGATATTCACCCACTCCCAGCCCACTCCTGCGAATTGACCAAATTGCGCCTTCTGACGGTAAAGGTCTTCAACCAGCAGCCCGGTGTTTTGGCGCATCAGGTCTAAGGGGGTCGCCATGGTCACTGCATCATACTGACTGTTGGCAAATAGCGCCGTTAGCGCGTCACTCATTCCCGGTACATCGGCAAGCCCACGCGGTGATGCCCATGTCGACATCTGCAGGGGAAAGGATATTAGAAGGACTACGTATCCCACCATCGCAGGATTAAAAGGATTGTATCCGAGGCCGCCGAAAACATGCTTTCCTAGTAATACGGCACTGGCAACACCGACCACAATTAACCACCAAGGTGCATAAGGTGGCAATGCGATACACAGCAATGTCGACGTAACTAAGACACTGAAATCTCGTAAATAGAACAGTGGATCACGCTTACGCACTGCCATTACGCAGTACTCGAGCCCCAGCGCAACAATGCCACCAAAGAGGATATTGAGAAGCGTGCCGGGTCCAAAAAACCAGGTCATTGCGATAACACCTGGGAGTGTCGCTAACAACACCGTTTGCATGACTTTGCCGGTGGATAGCGGGCCGTGGCCGTGGGGAGAGGTGATTTTCAGGAAACCCATTAGCTGACATCCTCTGACTTCACGACGCTCTCTTTACGCGCTTTTGCTCGTGCGATGGCTGCCTGCACAGGATCTTCCGCATCGGCGGATTCGGCTTTCTTTTGGGCAGCAAGCTTACGCGCCGCACGCTTAGCCTCACGCTCCCGAGCTTCACGCTCGACACGCTCTTGTCGCGCTTCAAAACGGGCTTGTGAGCGTTCCGCACGCTGTTTATCTTGCCTCGCCTCAACGATAGTGCTTTTCGCCGCGCGATAATATTGCACTAAGGGAATCGTGCTAGGGCACACCCAGGAGCAAGCACCACATTCAATGCAGTCGAAAAGGTTATGCTTTTCGAGTTGTTCTTGGTCCTTTGCCTTGGCATACCAATAGAGTTGCTGTGGTAAAAGCGAGGCGGGGCATGCTTCAGCGCAGAGACCGCAGCGAATACACGCTTGGGCGGGTGGCGGTGCAGGCAACTCCTCGTGAGTGGGCGCTAAAACACAGTTGGTCGTTTTGATGACGGGAACCGCTCCGGTTTCCAATGCAAACCCCATCATAGGTCCGCCATGTATGAGCCGCTGTTTCGACCCCGGTGTGAACGCTGAAAGGGCGAGTAAGTGACTGATGGGTGTGCCCAGTCGAACTCGGTAGTTACAGGGTTTGCCAAGCGCTCGCCCTGTCAACGTGACGAGTCGCTCCGTGAGCGGTTTGCCGTCGATAATAGCGTCTCGCACGGCAACGGCTGTACCGGGGTTTTGGCACACAATGCCGACGTCGGCAGGCAAGCCGCCGGAGGGAACTTGTTTTCCCGTTAGAATTTCAATCAGCTGTTTTTCGCCGCCCGATGGATACTTAGTAGGGAACGACATAACCTCGCGATCACCCACGTCGCCTTGTGCGGCGACAGCTGCTTGCATAGCTTTCAGCGCATCGGGTTTATTGTCTTCCACGCCGTAAAGAATGATGCTGGCACCGAGGATATGGGCAATAATTTCCGCTCCAGCAACAATCTGCTCGGCTGCGACTTGCATTAAGGTGTCGTCAGCAGTGATGTAGGGCTCGCACTCGGTACCGTTAATAATCAGGGTATCAATGGCGCAGCGATCTCTCGCTAGCAGCTTAGTTGCGGTCGGAAAACCTGCGCCACCGAGGCCACTAATGCCTGCATCACGTATGTGCTGAATGAGTGTTTGAGGGCTTTCCGCGCGGTAGTCTTCGACGCCTCGCGTCGTGATCCATTCGTCGGCGCCGTCGGGTACCAAACAAATACAGGTGTTTTCTAGGCCCGACGGGTGCGGAACAGGTCGCATGCCGATGGCCGTAACAGTACCTGATGTTGGTGCATGTACCGCCGCGCTGACAGCGCCTTGGCTCTCTGCTAATAGCTGGCCGGCTTTGACCTTGTCGCCAACATTGACTATCGGCTCAGCGGGAGCGCCGATATGTTGTGACAGAGGCAGAATGAGCTCACTGGGAAGACCCGCATCGAGGACTTTCCCCGGGTGAGAGAGGTGCTTTTCTTCGGGTGGATGTATGCCACCATGAATAGCGTAAACGGTTCTCACGCTGCTTCCCTATCCGTTGCAATAATATTGGAAGATTCGGTCGATGACGGCATCGACCAGCTCCAGCTGGCGATACCCGTGCGGCGAGGAATCATATCGATGCAATCCACGGGGCAGGGTTCTACGCAGAGATCGCATCCAGTGCACTCGTCAGCGATAACCGTATGCATTTGTTTCGCCGCCCCTAAAATTGCATCGACCGGGCAGGCTTGGATGCATTTAGTACATCCGATGCACTCATCTTCACGAACGAACGCGACACGTGGCTCTTTCTCGATGCCATGCTCAGCGTCAAGGGGTTCAGGCTCTACGTCTAGTAGGTTTGCGAGTGCGTCGATAGTTTCCTGGCCTCCCGGTGGACACTTGTTGATCGCATCACCGTCGGCGATAGCTTGGGCATAAGGCCTGCAACCGGGATAGCCACACTGTCCGCACTGGGTTTGAGGTAGAAGCGTATTGATTTGATCAGCAAGAGGGTTGCCCTCGGTGCGAAATTTCACCGATGCAAAGCCGAGTAAACCTCCGAATACCAAACCGAGAGCAAGCAGCGCGGTCAGTGCGGTTAGCAGCGGATGATCTGTGATGAGCGCTAGCATCCGGTTATACCAACCCCGAGAAGCCCATAAAGGCTAGTGACGCCAGTCCCGCTGTAATCATACCGATAGCGGCGCCCTGAAACGGTTCTGGAACATCGGCTACGGCCAAGCGCTCTCGCATGGCTGAAAACAATACCAGCACAAGGGAGAACCCGAGAGCGGCGCCGAAACCGTAAAACAAGCTTTGTGTGAAACTGTGCGCCTTGTTGATGTTCAGCAGAGCAACACCGAGCACCGCACAATTGGTGGTGATGAGTGGTAGGTACACTCCCAGAACCCTATGTAACAGTGGGCTTGACTTGCGCACTACCATCTCAGTGAATTGCACGACTACGGCGATCACGAGAATAAAGCTGATTGTTCGCAAATAGGGCAAATCGAGAGGGATCAAGAGGTAGTTGTAGGTGAGGTAGCTGCAGACTGAGGCTAGGGTCAGGACGAAGGTCGTTGCAGCAGACATACCGATGGCGGTCTCAAGTTTATTGGAGACACCCATAAAGGGGCACAGTCCTAGGAACTGCACCAAAACAAAATTATTGACCAGCACCGCACCTACAAGAAGCAGTGCGTAATCAGACAACATGCCAAGTCTCCATTGACGAAGGATCGCCCAGTAATCGGAGCCCTATTCTAAGGAATATAGGCGCCTGACAACAATGACTTATAGTTATGGTCTTAAGCCTTACTGGCGCTTACCATTGCATCAACGTGTTCCGGGTCAACCCGCTGCAGTAAAGGCTTAAAGACGTCGAGCTGGTGGTCGGTCAACGGGCTTTTCAGACTGTGCCAGTCCACATCGATTTGCAGGAATTGCTCAGCACGTGCAGCCATTTCGGGCAGCACGGGCTTTAAGTAGGTGATCAGAACCCTGAATAAGTTAATCCCTGTAGAACACACGTCTTGAACTTCCTGCTCGCGACCTTCTTCTTTGGCTAGAACCCAGGGCTTTTTATCATCGATATATTGGTTTGCTCGGTCAGCCAGCGCAATGATTTCACGCATTGCTCGACCGAAATCGCGCGTCTCGTAAAGCGCAGCGATGTCATCGCCAGCCGCGATAAACTCATCGAGTAGGGCCTGTTCAGAGCACTCAACGGCCATGCGATTATCAAACTTTTTACGCAAGAAGCCGGCGCAGCGGCTCGCGATGTTGACCACTTTACCTACAAGATCAGAGTTCACGCGCTGAACAAAGTCATTGAGATTTAAATCGATATCATCGACGCCCGAAGATAGCTTGGCGGCAAAGTAGTAGCGCAGGTATTCGGGATCGAGGTGTTCGAGGTAGGTGCTCGCCATGATAAATGTCCCTCGACTCTTGGACATTTTAGTGCCATCGACCGTAAGAAAGCCGTGGGCATAAACCGCATTAGGCATCCGGAGGCCTGCTGTATGCAGCATGGCGGGCCAGAACAGACCGTGAAAATTGACAATATCTTTGCCGATAAAGTGGTACAGCTCAGTTTCGTCTTCCCGTATCCAGTAGCTGTCAAAATCCTCACCAGAGCGAGCGCAGTAGTCTTCAGTGCTGGCGATGTAGCCAATTGGAGCATCGAGCCACACATAGAAATATTTACCGGGGTGCCCCGGAATCTCAAAGCCAAAATAAGGCGCATCGCGACTGATATCCCAATCTTGAAGGCCAGCTTCGATCCATTCGTTTAATTTGTTGGCGACTGCGGGCTGCAAGCTTCCACTGCGTGTCCACCCTCTAAGAAGCTCTTCGAAGTCTCCAAGCCGGAAAAACAAATGGTCGGACTCGCGGTCAACGGGTGTTGTGCCCGACAAAGCGGATATCGGATCAATAAGGTCGACGGGACTGTAGGTTGCGCCACAGGCTTCACAATTATCCCCATACTGATCGGGTGTCTTGCATTTGGGGCATGTGCCCTTGATAAATCGGTCGGCTAAAAATAGGCCTTTCTCTTGATCATAAGATTGAGTGATCTCGCGCACCGCGATGTGCCCTTGCTGTTCAATCCGTTGATAGACTGTCTCTGACCAGCGCCGATTTTCTTCAGAATGAGTAGAGTGGTAGTTGTCGAAATGTACTAAAAAGCCGGTCGAGTCCTTGAGGTGCGCGGCTTTCACTTGTTCTATTTGTTCTTCAGGGGTAATCCCAGCTTTCTCGGCCGATAGCATGATGGCGGTGCCGTGGGCATCATCAGCGCAAATATATAGGCAGTGGTTACCTCGGGAGCGCTGAAAGCGAACCCAGATGTCGGTCTGGACTTGCTCGAGCATATGGCCAAGGTGTAACGGTCCATTGGCATAAGGCAGGGCAGAGGTGACTAGAATTTTTCGAGAAGCCTCGGTCATTGTAGATACACGTCACTGGATAAAAAAGAGGCGCACAGTCTACCGGAATGGCGCGCCGGTTTCATGCTGCTCGGGTTATACTTGTGTCTTTTAATCATCTAGCCAAGGGGATATTGTGAATTCGAAGCCCAAGTACATTGTGGCTGTCGCCTCGGGTAAGGGGGGCGTTGGCAAGTCCACGGTTGCCATGAATCTTGCTATAGCCCTGAAATTGCGTGGTTTATCGGTGGGGCTTCTTGATGCCGACGTCTATGGTCCGAGCCAGCAGCACATGTTGGGTGTCGATGACTCGGTAACACCTGAGCAGCAGGACGGAAAATATTTGTTGCCCATTGAGGTCCACGGCATCAAATCCATGTCGATGGGCTATTTGTCCAGCGCTAAAACCCCGATGGTGTGGCGAGGTCCCATGGCGAGTAGCGCGCTAGTGCAGATGCTAGAGCAAACACTGTGGGGGGATATCGATATCTTGTTGGTCGATATGCCTCCGGGCACCGGGGATATTCAGCTCACGTTGTCGCAGAAGGCATCTTTGTCAGGAGCGATTATTGTTACTACCCCACAAGATATCGCCTTGTTGGATGCGCGCAAAGGCGTCGAAATGTTCGCAAAAGTTGAGGTACCGATTCTTGGTATTGTGCAGAATATGGCGGTGCACGTTTGTAGCCAATGTGGGCATGCAGAGCACGTTTTTGGTCAGGATGGCGCAGTGACCATGGCGCAAGAGTACAACGTTGATGTGCTCGCAAATCTGCCTTTGTCGATGGCTGTGCGAGTAGCTGCCGATGCGGGGCAATCGATTGTAGAGGTCGCACCCGACGGCCCAGAAGCGAGAGCATTATTCGATGCTGCAGATGCAGTTATCGCGCGCCTGGCGTCGGCAGAACCTGTCAAAATGCCCACCATTAGTATGGGCGATGATTAATAAAACAGCCAAACGCGCCAAATAAAAGCGTTAACATCTTATTCACTCAACACATGATAGTAGAGGATGAACTGTGAGTATTAAATCTGATCGATGGATTCGCCGTATGGCCGAAGGGCACGGCATGATTGAGCCCTTTGAACCTGGACAGGTTCGAGGAGACGAGAACAATCGGCTGATTTCTTACGGCACCTCAAGCTACGGTTACGACGTGCGCTGTAGCCGAGAGTTTAAAGTGTTTACTAATATCAATTCGGCAACGGTTGACCCTAAGCACTTCGACGAGAACAGTTTTGTGCACGTTGAAGGCGATAGTTGCGTGATCCCCCCCAACTCGTTTGCGCTTGCCTGTACTGTTGAGTATTTTCGAATTCCGAGGAATGTGCTTACCATCTGTTTGGGTAAATCGACCTATGCGCGCTGCGGCATCATCGTCAACGTGACGCCACTTGAGCCCGAGTGGGAAGGTCACGTCACATTGGAGTTTTCTAACACAACAACATTGCCGGCCCGCATATATGCCAATGAAGGCGTGGCACAAATGCTGTTCTTTGAGTCTGACGAAGTGTGTGAAACAAGTTACGCGGACCGTGGGGGGAAGTATCAAGGCCAACGAGGCGTAACGTTGCCTAAGGCCTAATTTAAGCGAAGAGGGTCAGCGGTCAGCGGCCTTCTTTCGTCATTGCCTTCTGAAGTCAGTGGCCTAGATAGTCAGTGGCTAATGCGATTAGTGGTTTGTGTAGTCAGTGCGCGCTGTAGATAAATACCGCCCAGCTTCCAGCTGGCGTTTACTCCGTATCCGCTGGAATCAGCGAACTACTCTTGAGTTCGATCGCGATAACCGAACCTTCCTCGTCGTGGACCGTCTTTATCATGAGAAAGTCCAGTGAAGGAGCGACCCAAATATTGGAGGCCCGCTCGTCATCGTCGCGCACTCGCTCGAACTGCCACACCTCAAAGCTACCCGCCTCAACGCTCACTGTTTCTTTGCCGACGAAGGCTAGCGTGCGGACCTTGATACGGGGCCCATCAATGACGCGAAATGATAGCGTTTTGGGGGGCTTGTCAGTCGCCATTAAAGCCAGTCTTAGCTGCTCTTGCTGACTAAGACGGTCGAGGATGTCAGGCTGCCATTCATGCTCGGTCCACTGTTTTTTGCGCAGGCTGCGTATTTTACCTTGGTCTTTTAGGAACTCGACGGCACGCTTTCGATTGACGATACCTTTTAGCTGGTAGTTGAAGTCTTGGGCGCGGATATGCCCGTCAGCAATTGTAAAGTGGCTGCGCTCTTTTAGGCTCGCAACGAAGACACTGCCTTCATTTGTGAGAGTGTATTGTCCTGCCTCGTCCACCGTTAACTGACGGTTTAGGGTCATGCCTAAGCCCATTGCGGTTGTTGAATAACGCGCGGTATAAGGTGCTAGAACTTCGGCGCTGCTTAAGTTTGCGCCGAGTAGCAGGCAGCTAGCCCAAAGCCAATGAATAATCTTTGCGCGCGGTGCGCGAGGATTCTCCACTGCCAGATGCTTATGCGCCATGGGTGCTCACTTGTTCTTGAAGTAGCTGCCAGTCTACGCCCTCTGGTGGCAAAGGTTTATCGTTAAAATAGGCTTTGTCGTCGCCCAGCGTCACGTTACCTGACAGCACTAACCTTGCTGCCGCGGGATAAATTAAATGTTCTAAGGGCAGTATGCGCTCGGCCAAAGATTCGGCAGTGTCGTCGCGGATGTCCACTTTGGCGTGCAAAATGGGGGGGCCCCCATCGAGGTCTGGCGTCACATAATGCACCGTGGCGCCCGCATGGCTATCACCGCTATCGATAGCTCTTTGGTGAGTATCAAGTCCTGGGTAGAGCGGTAGCAATGATGGATGAATGTTGAGTAATCGGCCACGGAATTGATTAACGAATGCAGGTGTTAGGATCCGCATAAAGCCTGCAAGAATAACGAGATCTAAATTGGCCCCATGCAAAATCTTAGCGAGCGCCATATCGAAGGCCTCTCGGGTCGGGAAAGCTTTATGGTCGACAACATGCGTGGCAATGCCCGCTTCTGCAGCCGTCAGCAGTCCTGCTGCGTTGGGGCGATTACTAATGACGATGCCAATATCTGCATCGAGCTCTTGTTGATGGCAGGCGTCAATAAACGCCCGCAAGTTGCTTCCGCGGCCCGATATTAATAGGCCCAGGCGTTTCCTCGGTTCGCTCATGGGATTAGATCAACGCCCTTAACTCCCTCTGTGATCTCACCAATTTGCCATGCTTTCAGTCCTTGCTGTTGCAAAAACTCGATGGCGATATCCGCTTTTTGTTGGGCAACAGCCAAGACCATGCCTACACCGCAATTGAACGTTCGGTACAGCTCGTTCTGCTCTATGTTGCCGCCTTCACGCAACCACTCAAAAATCGGTGGTAAGGTCCAGCTGCTCAGTTCAATCCGTGCAGTGCAGTTATCGGGCAGTACGCGCGGTATGTTTTCTAAAAGCCCGCCCCCGGTAATATGGGCTAATGCATGTGGCTTGATTTCGTGCTGCAGGGCCAGCAGCGGGCGGTTGTAGATAATAGTAGGCTCAAGGAGTGCAGCGCCTAAGCTGGTCTTACCTTCAAAGAGACTGCTCAGATCAGCGCCCGTTACCTCGATTATTTTACGGATCAAAGAGTAGCCATTGGAATGGGGTCCACTGCTAGCTAGGGCTATAAGGGCGTCCCCGGCGGCGACGTTTCGACCGTCAATGATTTGATCTTTCTCGACCACCCCCGTACAAAAGCCAGCCAAGTCGTAGTCGTCGCCCTCGTACATGCCGGGCATTTCTGCAGTTTCACCGCCGACGAGTGAAGCGCCTGCAAGCTCACAGCCTCGACCTATGCCAGTAACCACTTCCGCTGCGATATCAATATCGAGTTTGCCGGTTGCATAGTAGTCAAGGAATAGCAGTGGCTCAGCGCCGACAACTGCGATGTCATTGGTACACATAGCCACCAGATCGATACCTATGGTGTCATGCTTGCCCATATCCATAGCCAGTCGTAGCTTTGTGCCTACGCCGTCAGTGCCGGATACTAAAACAGGTCTGCGGTAATGCTCGGGGATCTCGCATAGCGCTCCAAACCCGCCAAGGCCCGAGAGTACTTCAGGGCGTCGAGTACGTTGGCTGACAGATTTGATGCGTTCTACTAAGGCATTACCGGCATCAATGTCGACGCCAGCATCGCGATAGGTAAGCGGCTGGGTGGAATTTGGCTTGTCGTTCATAGTCGCTTCTCGTTCAGGGGGGCACAGGTTACTGTTTGCGTCGCGTTGAGGAAAGCGACTGAGGGAGTATTTCACTGGTAAACTTCCACTCTAGCCATCATTTTTCATCGGAAAAGGAAAATTGAGCATTGAAAAACCTATTGCGCCCTGCATTGCTCTTGCTTTTACTGGCCTTCGCTTGTGTCACTGGTGCCCAGCCTACATTTTTTAGCACCCGGCTGGTGGTCGGTGATCGAAGCCAGGCTGCGCTAGCGAGTGCCGCATCAAAAGCCCTTGGGCAGGTATTCATTAAAGTCTCGGGCGATGAGCAAGTCGCGGCACTACCGCTGGTACAAGAGGCCATTGATAACGCGCGTAACATGATGTCCTTATATAGTTACGAAGAGAGCGATGGCACGCTTGATCTGCTCATAGAGTTTGACGAGGGCGTGGTTAAAAATGTTTTGCGCGACGCGGGCGCCACCTACTGGAGTGAGTCTCGACCACCTGTATTGGTTTGGCTTGTTGTCGATGAACCAAGCTCGCGCCGCTTCGCTACGGCGAGTGAGGACAGTGATCTGGTCCATGGGTTGGCCGAGGGATTTCGCGAGCGAGGAATAATCATGCGCGCTCCACTTCTCGATTTGGAAGATAGCGCAGCACTAAGCCCCGAAATGGTCTGGCAGAAAGTCGCCCCAAGAATTCAAGAGGCGTCAGTGCGCTACGGCACACCGCATATTTTGGTAGGTCGATACGTAAAGTTAACAAGCGGCTTGCAGCTGACTGATTGGCTATACATCAGCGGCACTGAGCAGAGACAGATCCAAGATCAGAGTAACGAGCTGGAACCACTGCTAACAAAAGCCGTCGACATGGTGGTGGATGCTATGGCTGGGCAATACGCAGTAAAACTCGATACGCTAACAAGTTCTGAACGCCTTTCGGTCGCTATTAACGGCGTCACGTCGTTCGACGACTACCGGGCTGTCATTGCTATTTTCCAAGGTATTAGCGTGTTAAGTGGCGTACGAGTGTTTGCGGTCAATGGCGATCAATTGCGTCTAAGCATGGGGGGGGTCAGTAGCGCCGACGCATTGTCGAGGTTACTGCCTCAGCGATCTGGATTGGCCATTGCGGGCGAACCGCTGGGTCGAGAACTAAACCTAGACTGGGAGCGAGCGTATTGACTTCTATCACTGTTAATCGATGGCCTTTTATCCTTGCCAGTCTGGTGGGTTTGGCAATCATAATTTTCTTTCTCCACCCTATTCTTATGCCCTTCGTTCTTGGCGCTTTAATCGCATACTTAGGGGATCCGCTAGTGGATCGACTTGAGGTTCGCGGGTATGGCCGCACCACGGGGGTCGTATTGGTTTTTTTGCTGTTGACGCTGCTGCTTGTGCTCACGGTAATTGTTGGGTTACCGCTGCTGATTGACCAATTGGATACCCTTGTACGCAAGATCCCAGAGTTATACCGGTGGCTGTCAACTGAAGTCACGCCCTGGATTCACACTCAGCTGAGTATCGGTCCCGTGAAGCTGCCCGTCGTCGATTGGGAGGCTGAGTTAGCCGCGAATTGGCAGTCACTGGGCAAGGTCACGGCAGGCACTCTGGCGCGAATCACCCGGTCTGGGTTGGATGTCATCACTACCTTGTTTAATCTTGCGCTCGTGCCCGTAGTCGCATTTTATTTAATGCGTGATTGGGACACGTTGGTGGCGAAGCTCCTCGATTTAGTACCGATGTCTTGGCAGCAACATATTTCTCTCATGGTGTCTGAGGCAGACGATGTCCTCGGCGCGTTCATTCGCGGCCAAATGTTAGTCATGCTTGCTCAGGCCATGATTTACGGTGCGGGATTATGGTTAGTCGGATTAGAATTTGCCATTGTGCTGGGGACCGTTGCAGGGCTTGCAGCCATAATTCCTTATGCGGGTGCGATTATCGGTATAGGTAGCTCACTGTTAGTGGCGTGGTTCCAATTTGGCGGAGAGCTCATGCCCTTGCTGTGGGTGGCGGTTGTGTTTGGGGTAGGTCAAACCCTGGAGAGTTTTGTGTTAACACCGGTATTGGTGGGTGATCGCATTGGTTTGCACCCCGTGGCTGTGATTTTTGCGTTGATGGTGGGCGGGCAGCTGGCAGGCTTTACCGGTGTTCTAATCGCACTGCCGGTTGCGGCGGTGCTGTTTGTATTCTTTCGTCATGGCGTTAATTACTATCGCCAATCTGATACCTATAAAGGTGAGTAACGTCGCGTGAGTGCCACAGGCCAGCTACCGCTTAGCATTATAACTGACGACGAGGCGACGCTTGCCAATTTTCAGTCTCGAACGTCGGTGCTGGAAGTGGTCAACGGGCTGTCGACATTGGTCGACTGCCGTCGGGGTGAGTATTTTTTGTGGGGTGCTGAGGGTGTCGGAAAGAGTCATTTGTTGCAAGCAGTGAGCCATGCCCTAGGTACTCATGCGCTTTATTTGCCGCTTGAAGATCTCACTGAAGTCCCACCCCAAGCATTGCTGGAGGGAGCAGATACCGTTCCTGTACTTGCTCTCGATAATGTGCAGGCGGTGCTTCAAAGCCCTGATTGGCAAGAGGCCTTATTTCATTTATTCAACCGCCGACGAGATGCGGGGCTCGCGCTACTGTTCAGTGCGGACCGAGCGCCTAGCGAGCTTGTCACGCTATTGCCTGACTTACGCTCTCGACTAGGCAGTCTCACGGTGTTTCACCTGCCCAAGCAAACTGACCAAGAACTGGCGGAGATGCTGCGCTTTCGAGCAGCTCAGCGAGGCTTGTTGATGAGTGATGAGGTGGTGAATTACGTCATGACGCGAGTTGAGCGCTCCGCAAAGTCGCTCATTATGCTGCTAGATCGCATCGATAGGGCCGCGCTTGCGCAAGCGCGGCCAGTCACTATACCGCTGATCAATGAACTCAGGTTGCTGTCTCGGGATTAGTGATCGAAACCGCGTAATCATTGGGTCCCAGTACCAGGTAGCGACGCAACCACGCCACTAATAAGTACAGTGGGATTGTATCCAGTAATGCACACAGAGCTTTAAAGGCATAATTGCTGCCAACCAGCACTAGGATCGCCTGGAACGTGATTTCACCGCGCAGAAAAACAGCGCCAAATGTCACGCTTATCACCATGATCGAGTCCACTAACTGACTCGCTAACGTACTGAAGTTATTGCGCAGCCATAAATGTTTGCCGTTCGTTAGACGCTTCCAAAAATGAAAAAGCTGCACGTCGCAATATTGGGCCGCAATGTAGGCAAGCATCGAGGCAAATACTGCGCCTGATGTTGTGGCATAAATAATCTGATAAAGCCCTACGTCACCGGCAACAATATTACCATTGGGAAGTGGGACTGGGTTGGCGAGAGAAAGTATCTGCCACGGTGGCATCACCTCTGGTGGCACCGATGGGGCAATATCGCCCAGGGTGAGCACGGCTAGAATAAAAATATTGAGCGCCAAGCCGATGGACACTAAAAAATTTGCTCGAGCCCGTCCATACAACTCGCAGATCAGATCAGTGCACAAGAATGTGAGAGGGTAGGGAAGAACACCCACAGCGAGTGCGAGGGGTCCGAGTTGAATAAAGCGCGTGATGCCTATGACGTTGAGTAGCGTCATAGCACATAAAAAGACCCCAGCGAGGACAATGAAAACGCGCTCTCTGCGTTCTTGCAGTATCCTGGTATCCATAGAGCTAGTGTTCCAGCTGACCCAGATTGGCGTGCATAACAGATCCGTTGATAACTGGGTTAGCGTGACTCCAAACAATTAAACCCGCTATTTCGGTGGGCGCCACTAGTCGGCCAAAGCTATTCATTTTGCCGATAGAATCGACAATAGCTTGATCGTTGCCAATGTGGCCACGCAGCATCTCAGTGTCTGTAAAGCCGGGGCAAATTAATGCGGTATGGACCCCCTGACCCATCAAGTCTTGGCACGTTGCGCGCATCATGCCCAATTGTGCGTGCTTGGATACTACGTAACTGAATGCGCCGCCTACCGCCTTCTCGGATAAAGTTGACCCGACGTAAAGCACACTCGACCCTCTGGGCATGAGCGGCAGTAAGCGTCTATTGATTGAGTTAATAGCCATCACGTTAATGTGCATGACTTTAAGCATATCGCTGTCAGAGCAATGCGTGACCGTGTCTTTAAGCATTAGCGCCGCGTTGTGAACCAGACATATTTCGGTCGGCGCGAGTATTTCGATTTGTGTTGCGATATCACTCGCCAAAGCGTTGACGGCCGCTTCAGAGCCGAGGTCGCCACAAATATTATCGACACCGACGACTGGGCAATTGCGTCGAGATACATTGAACACGGTGAATCCCTGCTCAATGAACTGTTCGGCAGCAGCTGCGCCGATACCAGAACTAGCGCCTGTAATAATAGCAATACGGGACATGTCGAGCCCTTCTGTTGTTGGTAAAAAAAACGGTGACCGAGATTAGGGTAGCGTAAGCCACGTTGCAGAGCACCTTTTAGTTACAAGATGCACACAGTTACAAGATGCACACAGTTACAAGATACGTAAAAGTTCAAGCGTGGGATGACTGTTTGCTGATCGAAACTTGCGCCCGGGCTCAGTATTGACCACCATGTGCATATTCTTTTTTTAATTGGTGCATTATGACTCGTCTGACGACGCTCTACATTGACAAGGAAGCCCACAAATTCTCGGCGGCGCATTACACAATTTTTTCTGCGACCGACCGAGAGCGACTGCATGGGCACAACTACTCGGTGTCGGCGCGCATTGTTGCCCCCATGGGGCCCAATGGGTTTTCAGCTGACTACAACGTCTATAAAAATCGTTTGAAAGCGCTGTGTGACCAGCTTGACGAATATATGTTGCTTGCGGGTAAGTCCCCGTATCAAACGCTCGTTGAATCGGATGGCGAGGTGTTAGCTACTTTTGCGGGCAAGACCTTACGTTTTCCGAGTGACGAGACCATCGTTCTTCCAATTCTTAACGTGACGGTTGAAGAGCTAGCGCATTATCTGCTCGCCCAGCTCTTAGTCGTCAGTGGTGATGAAGAGCTTGTAGAGGTGGAACTCGGCGTATCTTCGGGTCCTGGCCAAACGGGGTCTGCAATCTGGCAGGCATAGAAAATAATTTTTTTATTTCCGTGAACTTTCTCTCGTAGGGCTGGTCATACCTATAACTGCTGAGAAGGCGTCGCTACGAGGACGATGCATGGGAAACTCTCTAGCAGTCAGAATCCGTTTATCGGGATTCTCCTCGTTTGAGTGGCTCCTTATTGGCCGACCGATTGGTCGGCCTTTTTTTTGTCTGAAATTAATCGCTACTGGAGGTGTTCACGCGACCTAGCTCGGCTAGAGCGGTGATGATCGCTGCCTTCGTTTGTGGGCCGACAAGGGTCTTCTGGAGTCTTCCTGTAGGGTCCACCAATAACGTGGTTGGTAGAACTCGGGGCACGCGAATACCGAGCGCTTCGCTCGGGTCCGTGCTCAGCACCTCAAAACCAATTGCCATTTCATTGACCTGCTGACTCAGTTCGATGCCTGTTTTTCCATCATAGTTAACACCGAGCACCGTAACGTCCGACAGTTCGTTCAGGTGATTCAGTTCGGGAATCTCCTCGCGGCATGGCGTGCACCACGTTGCCCAGTAATTGATCACCCTCCAGCTGCCTGCGTCGGGCAGAGCGCCGTCACTGGAACTGCAACTTGCGAGAGCGAGCAATATGGCGGCTTTTGTGAGACCTTTAACTATCATCTTGAACAGGTTTCCGAAAACAGTGTGCTTAAAGATACGTCCAATCGGACGCTTTGTTCGCGGCGCTGTGCCTGCAGTAGTTCGTTGGCCGTGACCTGCCAGGGGCAAGCATCGGGCGGGGCTGAGGGGACATCGAGTTCGATGTTAATCAAAGTTTTTATGTCATTAAGGCTTACCCGGGTCAAATCTTTACTCAGCAAAAACTTTCCCTGACTACTCTGGGTGATTAGTTTATTCGTTACGAAACTCTCTCGAATTTGTCGCCAACTCTCGCCATCTAAGCCCCCAAGAATAGTATTTTGGTTGCGCAGTAGCTGGATTTCACTGACCGGTTCACCACGATGCTGCGCCTGCCAGAGCACGTAAAGAACATCGAGCGCTTTAAGTAGTTTAGGCCGATTCGCCTGTTCCAGAGATTGGTAGGCGGTGAGGCTGTTCACAATGATAGCGCCGCTTAAAACGATGATCCAAGTAATGTAAAGCCATAGGAGAAAGACAGGTACCGCGGCAAAAGCGCCGTAAACCAAAGCATAGCTAGAATTAGCCATGACAGCAGTAAACGTTGCTTTGGCGATCGAAAAAGCAATGGCGGCGGCGGTGCCACCCACGAGCGCATGTCGAATCGGTACAGCGCAGTTCGGTACCGTGACATAGAGGGCAGAGAGTCCCAATACGCTTAAAACAAAGGGCAGAAGCGATAATAGAAAAGCGCTGACGCCCAGTACGTCGATTCCGGCAATCGATTTGGCTGCGGCATATAGATACGCCTGTATGCCGAGGCCGAGTCCTAAAATGACAGGTGCCAAGCTAAGTACGGCCCAGTAGAGAAGAAAGCTCGATACGGCCCCGCGATTCTCTTTATTGCACCAAATATTGTTGAACGCACGTTCAACGTTGCGGAGCATGAGTACTGCGGTGATCGCCAAAATTCCTATTCCCGCACCGGTAAGATTCTTAGCTTGTTCTGAGAAGCTGCTTAGGTAGCTCGCTACCTCCTGTGAAGACTCGGGGAGCAGATTTTGCATGAGAAATTGTTCGATTTGCGATTCTAGGTTCGCACTTGTGGGTATAGCAGAGCCCACCGCGTAAACGACGGTAAGAAGAGGAACCAACGCGAATAAGCTCATATACACTAATGCTGCGGCGATCTCCGAACATCGATCGGCCCGAAAGCGCTGGAAGAAGTACTGCGTTCCCGCCAGTAACTTCTGTATCATTGGATTATTCAGCATGGCTATTTCTCTCGGTTATTCGAGTTCCGCCGGTTATTCGAGTTCCATTGGTCGCCCGAGCGCGTTGGGGCGACAGCTCGCCTCTTGATGATTGCTGATAGTGTAGTGCAGGTGGCACCTGTCTTGCACCGTGCCAGTTAAAGACTGTAAATAGGACGCTAGATGACCACAACACCTTATATTCTGATTCTCTACTACTCTCGTTCAGGAGCGACGGCTGCCATGGCTGCACAACTAGCTCGCGGGGTAAGTTCAGCAGGCAATATCGAGGCGCGGCTGCGAACCGTGCCGCCCGTCACATCGGAAACGCATGAGTTAATCGATGGTATTCCCGACGATGGGCCTCTGTACTGTGATGAGGATGATCTACGCCACTGCTCAGGTTTGTTGCTGGGGAGCCCGACGCGTTTTGGTAATATGGCGGCGCCGCTTAAGCACTTTATCGATCAAACCTCTGGGCTTTGGCTGAGCGGTAGTCTTATCGGTAAGCCTGCGGGTGTTTTTACATCCACCAGTTCACTGCATGGTGGTCAAGAATCGACGCTTCTCAGCATGATATTGCCTTTGTTGCACCATGGCATGGTTGTGACGGGCTTACCCTACAGTGAACCTGCGCTACGCCAAACCCAATCGGGTGGCACCCCCTACGGTGCGAGCCATTGGGCGGGAGAGAACAATGATCTTCCAATGAGCGAGCACGAGGCGTCGCTGTCTCGTGCGCTGGGCAAACGGGTCGCTTCTTTGGCGTTAAAGGTGATGCAAGATGGTTGAACGGAGTAAACTTTGCCAAGCCCTTTGGCTATTACTTTGGGCTCTTTGGCTCACCTTTGCGGCGCAACAAATATTTGATGTGGCGCGTTTCAATGCACCTTGGCCTGTTTGGCTACTGCGTGTTTTCCCGTTGGTCATTTTTATGCCGGGTGTCGCTCGAGGAAATTTACGTGCAGTAATCTGGTTGTGCTTTGTATTGCTGTTTTACTTTGTTTCCGCCGTAGAGTTGATATTTGCTGCACCAGACGATGGCATCGCCGTTCTTGGTTTGAGTTCAGTGATAGGTTTGTTCATTGTATCCGCGCTCTACATCCGCACTCGAGGTCGAGAGCTAAAGGCTGCGCTTGCAGCAAAAGCTGAGACCGACCACTCATCCTCCCAGGGAGCCAAGTAATGGTTTGGACAGCAATCAAACGTGTTTTTGGTGGTGTTTGGCGCGTATTGTCAGGCATCAGTAAAGGTATCAGTGTCTTACTGCCCATTCTTCTGCTGGCCTACGTTGCCGGTGCATTGTTGTTGGGATTCAAGGCTGCCCAGCCTGATCCGATGCCCGATAGAGGGGCTTTACTGGTGAATCCTTCGGGTGTGTTGGTCGAGAATCGAACGCCGCTTGAGCCTTTTGATGCGCTCATGCAAGGCGACTCTGGCGAGGTGTTATTACCAGTACTCATTAAAGCTATTAACAATGCTGCTGACGATGACCGTGTCACGGCACTCGTTATGGATTTACAAGCCTTGGCTGGGCCATCAGTGACCCAAACGTTGGAGATCAAGGTGGCGCTCGATACGTTTAAAGCGTCGGGTAAGCCTGTGGTAGCGATTGGTGATTACTATGATCAAGGTCAATATGCTCTCGCAGCGCAGGCGGATACCGTTGTCCTGCATCCAGAGGGAGGCATCAATCTCTATGGATTCGCCATTTATAAGAGTTATGTGAAGCAGCTCTTAGAGAACGCAAAGATCACGATGAATGTGTTTCGTGTAGGCGAGAACAAGTCAGCGGTCGAGCCATTTTTGCGTGATGATATGTCCGACAGTGAGCGAGAAGTTATTGGCCGTTGGCTCGGCGACCTCTGGGATAGCTACACTGGGCTTGTGGAAGAGAGTCGTGGGTTTGAGCCTGGAGCTGTGCAGCAGTTTATTAACGAGTTTCCCGATCGATTAGAAATTGCCGGTGGTGATCAGCCTCAGTTAATGCTGGACGCCGGTTTTGTTGATCAGTTACTCACTCACGATCAGCAAGATCAATTTCTCGCGGACTTAGTGGGCGCTACCGATGAGGATGGGCACTATCAAACGATTGAGTATGGTGCCTATGCACAGCTCGACGCTTACACCATGCCCGGATCCAGTGAAGATGCAGTATCTGAAGCTGTTACACCTTTGATCGCAATTGTGCCAATAGAAGGTGAATTGATTCCTGGTGAAAGCATGCAAGGATTTGCGGGCTCAGACACTGTCGTTGATCAGCTAGAGCGGGCGGTGGAGCTAGAGGGTTTGGCTGCCGTAGTTTTGCGGATTAACTCGCCTGGCGGTAGTGTGTTTGCGTCAGAAGTTATGCGTCAGAAAATACTGGCCATTAAAGAGCTAGGTTTGCCGGTGGTAGTGTCTATGGGTGGATTAGCGGCGTCGGGCGGTTATTACATCGCTGCAGATGCCGATCAAATTTGGGCTCACCCCTCAACCATTACCGGTAGTATTGGTGTCTTCGCCGCGTTCCCTACGGTGGAAAAACTCTATGACTGGGCGGGTGCGACAGTCGATGGTGTCTCCACCACTGGAATTGCCTCAGCTATTCGATTTGATACCGGCGTCAATCCTGCTGGTCGGCGAATCATCAATAGTTTAATCGCCAATATTTATGTGGAGTTTGTCGATTTAGTGGCGCGTGGCCGCGGATTGTCATGGGATCAAGTCAATGACGTCGCGGGAGGTCTAGTTTGGAGCGGCCGAGACGCGCTCGACATTGGTTTGGTGGATTCTCTTGGTGGGCTTGACGCAGCCGTTGCAGCAGCGGCGACGTTAGCCGACGTTAGCGATTATGAGACACGCCGAGTGGGTACGCCCTTAAGCCCAGAGCAGCTGCTTTTGGAGCAAATCGGCAAGGAGTTTGGCTCGGTTCATGTGCCGGGTGGGTCGATGGCCACGCGCTTAATCAAGCAGCTAGTGCAGCCTTTACGGATAATGGATAGTCTCCAGGATCCCAAAAACATCTATGTACGTTGCTTAGAATGCGCGAGTGCTTTGTGAAATTAGTCGTCAATGAAGATAATGCTGTTGTAGCGCGAGCTAGGCCGTCCGCGACGATCGTCGTTGTTCGTAATGCTAGCGAAGGGCTCGAGGTTCTATTACTTAAGCGGAACCCGGAACTAGCGCATATGCCGGGTGCCTGGGTATTCCCCGGCGGCAAAGTCGACGATAGTGATGCGGGTCAAACTATTGAAGAGCGCGCGCGTGTCGCCGCAGCCCGTGAGCTAATGGAGGAGGCGGGTTTTCATATCGATTCTGCGACATTGCTCGATTTTTCCCATTGGTTGACCCCCGAGATCGTTCAGCGCCGCTTCGCAACATGGTTTTATCTGGCGGTACTTGAAGAGCACACCCCCGTGGTTGTAGATGGCAGTGAAATTGTTGACTATCGCTGGTTACGACCTCAGCAAGCACTGTCAGAGCAGTTGGCGGGAGAGCTACAGGCACCGCCACCGACCTTAGTGACATTGAACGATATTCAACGATTCGAATCGGCGGGTGAGCTTGCTCGTATGGTCTCTGACCGACATCCACCGTACTTTTTTCCAAAGTTGCACAAGATTCCCGAAGGCATGCTGTTTCTTTATCCCGGTGATGCGGGCTATGAAACCGATAGCCCCGCGGTTACTGGGCCTCGACACCGCATGATTATGGCGCCAGGAGTGTTCGACTATGATCGAAGCTTTGACTGGCCTTCAAGGACGTAATCGTTCGCCGGAATCTACGTGCTCATAGCGCGCTCCACCCATACCATGGAAGAAAGTGAATTTCATTTGCTGGGATTAAGCTTGCGAGGTTAAGTGCGATTACCTGACACAGGCTGCTGGGTAGGTTTGGGTTAAAAGAACGTTATGAGCGGAGGGGTTGGGCGTGCGGATAGATTGGTGACCGCTTGGCGTAATTAAGAGTTTGCCGTCGCTAAAGGCGAGTTGCGCTTTTTGCGTTTACTGCCACCATGAAGCCCCTGGCAGTTTTTTCCGTGTTGCTGTGACTACCTCGTTGTAAACATCAGTAATCGTGCGGTTATTCCCCGCTTCATACCGGCGAGATATCATGGTGACCGGAAACAGATAAACCGGCTCATTCCGGTATTGCAATGCGCGAGATCGGCCAGCTCGATCCTGATAAACCACCCAATTCATACGCAGCTCTTTAGCGATTAAGTCACCCAGAGAGATACCCATCGCTTGCAAAGAGAGCTTATCATCCCGACCAATTAAGTTGCGATCTAGGATCATCTGTAGGGTTTCAATGTCGCGATCACGATTACCCGTCAGGCGGCGTCCTAAGCGGCCGGCTAAGTTGTCGACTTTCGCACGCTGTTCGCCCATGAACTGTTGGTCGATAGTCGATAAGGGCTCGATACGTATCTCGACGTCACTAGGTTGTTCCCATAGTGAACCTTGCGCCCACGCCGTTGTCCCATAGCTCAACAACAATAAAAGTAATGCAAGCATAAATGTATGCGACATTGCCGGTTGTTTATCGGTGCTTGACGTGGATAATTGCGCGACCATGAACATACTCTTAGATTTCAATTGTGCATCGGAGTGACACCCTATGATAACCGGAAGCATCGTTGCACTGGTAACTCCAATGCAGCCCAGTGGCGCCATTGATTGGAGCGCCCTCGAACAACTCATCGAGCATCATATCCAGGCGGGGACCGCCGCCTTAGGCGTAGTGGGTACTACTGGCGAAAGCGCTACGCTCACTGTCCCTGAGCACTTAGAGGTCATTAAATTTTCCATCGCACAGGCGGGAGGACGCATTCCCATTGTTGCGGGCACAGGGTCAAACTCGACCCATGAAGCCATAGAATTGACGGTTGCTGCGGCTGAAGCGGGTGCAGATGCATCGCTGCTTGTCACTCCGTATTACAATCGACCGACACAAGAAGGCCTGTATCAGCATTTTTCTAAGGTTACCGCGGCGGTCAATCTTCCGATTATTCTGTATAACGTGCCGGGACGGACTGGCGTCGATATGAGTAACGAAACGGTGTTGCGGTTGAGCGAAGTCGGTAATATTGTGGCGCTAAAGGACGCAACGGGTGATGTGCAGCGTGGCGCCGAATTGATCCGTCAATTGCCAGACACCTTTGCGGTTTACTCAGGTGACGATCCCACGGCGCTCGAACTTATGCGCCATGGAGGGAAAGGTAATGTGTCGGTGACCGCTAATGTTGCAGCGAGCCAAATGGCAGACATGTGTCGCCTCGCCTTGATGGGCGAATTCGACGCGGCAGCCGACATCGATAAGCGTCTGAGCGGTTTAAACAAAGCTCTGTTCTTAGAGCCCAATCCAATCCCTGTTAAGTGGGCAATGGTGGAACTCGATATGATTGACGACGGTATTAGATTACCTCTAACACCTTTATCAGCTGAATATCATGCAGCGGTAAAAGCAGGTATTGCGCAGGCTCAGCTGTGAAGGCATTTAAAGTAATTGCGCTAATTGCGCCCTTCACGCTGACATCCGGGTGCAGCTTTTTATTCGGCGACGATGGATTGTTTCCCGATAACTCTAACCGCTACAAAGAAGCGCCAGAGCTTGCCGAAATTGTTGTACCGCCATCCCTTGATCGCGCCAAAATAGAGCCTATCTATCCTATTCCCCGAGTCGAGAACTCGTTGTCTATGGCCGCCGAGTTTGAGGCGCCAAGACCTGCGCCGCTAATAGCGGGGTCGGAGCTTGATGCGGTACGTATCCAGCGACTGGGTGATGAAGCTTGGGCGCTTGTCGCTGTTGCCCCGGGTCAGCTGTGGCCGCAGGTACGCGCCTTCCTGACGTCATCGGGTATCGGTGTTGCATCCTCAGATGCACGAGAGGGGTTAATCGACACGCAGTTCGTCACCCTCAAGGAGCGATCACTGCCAACGCGTTTCCGCTTCAGGGTTGAGACTGGCGTTCAACGTAACACCTCTGAACTTCATGTATTGCAGCAGGATCGTGCTGTGGATGATGTGCCTTGGCCCGCTTCATCTGATGATTTGGAGCTCGAGGGCGATATGCTGCGTAACGTATCGCAGTTTATTGCTAACAGCTCAGAGTCGGCTCCCGTGTCTATGATGGCTGATCGTTCGATGGGTGATTCTGGCAGAATCAACCTTGAAGATGGCGAAGACTATACGCGATTGCGGCTCCGATTAGGGTTTGCTCGTGCGTGGGCCTCCGTGAGTAAGGCCATCCCCGAGTCAGGGTTTATTATCGATGATCGAAACCGCAGTGAAGGCCTGTTTTACTTAAGTTTTGTGGGCCCTCAAAAGGAAGGGGACGATGGCTGGTTTGATTGGCTTTGGGGCGGTGAAGAGGCCCACCCCCTATCGGGTAAGCGCTACGAATTGAAAGTTGCTTCCAATGCTGATGACAGTGAGGTGATTATTACGCTCATGGGCCCCAGTGGGGCGGCGATAGAGCGGCGTGATCAACAGGCCCTGTTGACAATTCTCAAGGGAAATATCAATTAATGCGATTTGCCTCCCTTGGGAGCGGTAGTAAGGGAAACGCCACGCTGATCGCTGCCGGCAATACAATGTTGCTGGTCGATTGCGGCTTTACCCAAAAAGACACTGTGAGTCGTCTCGCACGACTAGGTGTCGCGCCTGAGCAGCTTGATGCCATTTTAGTGACCCACGAGCATGGTGATCATGTTTCGGGGGTCGCAGCGTTGTCTCGACGTTATCAAATCCCAGTATTTTTATCCCATGGAACGGCAGCGAGCGGTAAGGTCAACGGGGCTTACAGGCAAGTTAGGATCAATGCAGGCGATGCGTTTAGCATAGGGGAGATCGATGTTCGCTCGATCCCAGTCCCCCACGACGCGCGCGAGCCGATACAGTTTCGCCTATCGTATGCAAACCATTGTTTAGGGATTCTCACGGATTTAGGGTCAATTACGCCCCATGTGATCGACGCTTATAGCGGTTGCACCGCGCTGCTCTTGGAATTTAACCATGATCTAGAAATGCTGCGTTCTGGCGCCTATCCAGTTGCGCTCAAGCGTCGCGTGGCCGGCGATTTTGGGCATTTAAATAATCTTCAGGCTGCTCAGTTTCTGGCGGCGGTTGATACGCAGGCACTGCGTTTAGTGGCAGTGGCGCATATTAGCGAGCAGAACAACACACCTGAGCACGCGTTAGCGGCACTTGAAGCAGTGGCTGATACTCACGCCGCAGAGGTGTTTGTTGCCTGTCAGCAGCAAGGATTTGACTGGCTGGCTGTTCAATCTGAGGAAGGGCGGCTCGCTTCGGTTTCAGGCTGAGCCTTACGCTGTTTCCAGCGTCGGTTACTCCACAACCATTCAGTAGGCGCGCGCTTTATAGCTTTCTCGGCCAATCGAGCATAGCGCTCTATGATGTCGCCCTCTGTGAGTGACTTCGGATCGCGAGTGATCTCCTCAAGTTCAATAGCATAGTGACCGCGCGTGAGGCGATAGCACTCAGCAAACGCTACCGGAAAGCCTGTCGCTCGCGCGAGCGTTGCGGCACCGGCAAAAAATGCGGTCTGCTGGTTGAGGAACGTCGTCCAATGAATACGTTCTCGGTTGCCGGGAGATTGATCGGCAACCATAAAAATCATGCGCGGTGTTCGTCGGTGCTTGATTATGTCACGAGCGGCATCACGCATTTCGATGGGCGCCGCACCAAAACGGCTGCGAGACTCAATACTGAAGCGATTAGCACCCTTGTCATGGAGGCGTTTATAAACTGCTGCACTCGGCATCGAGTAGCGGGCATTAGCTGCATAAAGCATCCATTCCCAATTGCCTTGATGAAGCGTCATCACAATTACCGACTTCTGAGAGTTATCACTGAGCTTCTCAAGGAGCTCAGGATTATTAATCTTAACTCGCTCATTGAGTAAGGTTTGGGGGAGTTGGTAGCCTGCGATGATTTCCACTGTAGTGTCAGCAAAACTCTCATAAAATTGTCGAACCATCTGGCGGTGCTGTAGCGCCGAGTGTTCAGGAAAGCTGCGTTCGATATTCCCTAGAACAATCGTGTAACGGTAGCGAAAAACGGAGTGCAATAGCCAAGCAGCGACTGTGGCTATGGGGTAGAGGACGCTCAAAGGCAGATAAGCGAGGGTTCGGTAAAGCCAATAGATCATAATGTTTTGCAATGCTCTGGAAGACTGAGATTGAGGACCTTGCTAAAAGTATTCTCGGTTGGGCACTGTAAGACGTCATTACCCGATAAGTCGAGCGTGTCCAGTAATTGCAGCCCCGTGAGTGGTACCGGATCAACGACCTGATTGGTGTCGAGCCATAATTTTTTCAGCTGTTTTAGCGGCCCTAATTCGACTAAGTTGCGTATGCTGTTTTCAGAAAGCTTTAATTCTTGGAGGTTGGTAAATAGCGCAAGGCCATCAAGTTTTTTAATGCCCGCATTTGAGCAATTCAACTGTGTGAGGTCGGAAGCTTGAGTGATAAATTCATCGGCAATGCGTTGCTCAATACAGGCGCTCAGTGCCGCATCCGCGATGTCATAATCTCGAAACAGCTTCGCGGGTTCATAAACCAATTTCTCGTTTAGGGTTATGTCGTAATTGCCACAGCCCTGTAAGCTCGCTAAGGCGAGTAGAATGGTGCCTGCTCGATGACTAAAAATGTTTCCCATGAGGACTCCCGTTGCAGAGGGCCTTATAATGCCAAGTTATTGAACGAAGAGACACGGTGATGCCACATAATTCTACTGTCGATTTGGCCGCCGCACACGGTTTGCCTAAAGAAGCCTCCCATCAGCTCCAGCAGATGGAGCAGGCGCTGCGTAAGCATTGGCGATTGGGGCAGAATATGATCCTGTGCTGGGCGCCCGACCCTAATGGCCTCTTAACGCTTGTGGTGCCGCATTATTTTCTCGGTAACTTCACGGGGCTAGACAGTGCTTCTGAACACCTTCTAGACAACGAGCATTTTATACGAGACGTTATCGGCGGCTCACGTTTAAAAACTAATGAACAGATCTTCAGCATAGCTAAGCGATTGGGTGTCTCAACAAGCTTTATCAAGCTTGATGAACCTCTCGGGGATGACGCCACATTACTAAAGGCTGCAGATGCTGTTATTTCGAGTTACGGCATCGGCTATGTTGAGTCGCGCGCCGTGGTGCTTTTCGATATTGCCGAATTCTCTCTGTACTCGCCGTTTGAGCAAGCCAGTCAACTCAACAGCTTGTCCTACTCGATGAACTCGGCGTACAACAAATTACATAGAGAGGGTGTCGACGTAAATTTTGCTCGCACCACGACGGGTGATGGCTACTATGTGTGGAATAGAGACGTCGGGCCTTTTCCTGATCTCGACTTACTGTCTTTCTTACTGCTCGTGTTGATCGATAATGCGGCAGCTCGACGGGAGGCCTCAGGACACACGGTGCCCGTTATTCGTTCTGCGTACCACATTGGCAGCCACTACGAGTTATTCCAGGCCGAGGGTGTTAACCCCACTGTGTTCAGCTATATCGTTGGAGATGTGACGATTAAACTCGCGCGAATGCTTGCACAGGCTGACGCGGGCCAAGTGCTCATCGGCGACTTTAATGCCGCGTTACCCGATCGACCAGGTCTGTCCGACGCCAATGGGTTTGTACGTGCGGCTATAGATGAGCTAAAGGAGTTGGCCAAGTTAAACATTGCCGGAAGCCCTTTACACGAGTTTGAGTTGCAGCCTGGTAGCTGTGGCTCATCTGCGTCAAGAACTCAGCGAATCGTCGATAAGCATGGCTTGGAGCAGACAGCTACTAACCTCGAGTTTTCCGTGCGAAATGGCGAACAGACCATGCTCCTCGGTGTTCCGACGCAGTGACAGCTGTCGATAGTTCGGCCATTGTCGTTGCATCAGCCAATGGCGCAGCGTATCGCCGCGCGACGCAGGTGGCCGGTGAATTGGGGCTGCCCGTCGTAAAAGACTGGCGTACGGCACCCGCCTTGGTTGCGCTTGTTATTGACGTAGAGTCTGCTGCGCTGCAGCTTCTTGGCGATAAACCTCCGGGCCCAGTAACCATTGATTTCGCTAATCCCGCTATGGAATACCGTCGCAAAGGAGGGCAAAACGAATTGCTCGGTCGCGCTGTAGGGGTGCGCCAAGGCAGGGATTTGAGTGTATTTGACGCTACAGCGGGGTTGGGTCGAGACGCATTTGTACTCGCTGATTTAGGCTGCCGTGTGCTGATGAAGGAGCGCTCACCTGCGCTCGCTTGGCTGTTGGGACAGGCGCTTGATTCCGCCGATATCAGTGCCTCCGAGCATGTTCGTGAAGCCGCGAAACGGATGCAAGTGCAGTCTGGTGACAGTCGATTGTGTCGCGTACCCGATGGCGCCGTTATCTATTTAGATCCGATGTTCCCTGAGCGTCGCAATAATGCTGCAGTGAAAAAAGATCTCGCGGTGTTACAGGCGCTGCACGGTAGCGACAATACATGCAATGAACTGAACGAGCACAGCAATGAGCAGTTATTTTTGTGGGCGCTTGAGCAGCCGACACCACGTATCGTTGTGAAAAGGCCTTTAAAAGCACCTGCTCTGGCCCGAAAGAAACCCTCTCATGCGGTATCGGGTAAAGCGGTTCGGTTCGATGTCTATGTATTGGGAGATCTACCATGAAGACGGTTCTATGGGTCGGTAACCCGCAGCCGACACATGTGGCCACTAGTGCACTGACTGAGGAAACAACGCTTATATGGTTCTATGAAGATAGCCGGCCGTTTGATCAGTCGATTAATGAAGCGTCGTTCGTGACGATTGCTATCCCTGCCAGTTTATCGGCGCTCTGCAGCCGCGGGCGAATCATGGATACCTTGCGTCAACGCGAACCTGAAGCAGTCGTTATATGTCTTCCTGACATACCTAATGCCGGTGAGGAAAGTCTTGTTGAGCGCCAATGCCAGTACGTGCAGGTATGGGTAGTGGGGTTTGTCGATGTGGCACAAACCGCGCTGGGTTTGATGAGATCCCGAGGGTTTGGCGAGCTACGTATTATTGTGCCCACCTCCGCAACCCAGGTGACCGGCGATCCAGTCGTTAAGGGTTGCGAGGCGTTTGTGCGCACTTGGGTAGAGTCGGTCTCAGAGTATCTTGAGGCCGATATTAAAGTGACGATCGACGTGCTTAAGCTATGAGCAGCCGGCGCATAATGCCATGATAAATTTTCGTTAGCCGAGGAATGTCATCGACGGCTACGTGTTCATCTATTTGATGGATACTGGCGTTAATAGGCCCCAGCTCTACGAGCTGACAACCCATTTGGGCGATGAAGCGACCGTCAGACGTGCCGCCGCCCGTCGAGAGCTCGGTGTCTAAACCGGTTACCTCATTAATACTCAGTCGTGCAGCGTCGACTAATGCGCCAGGCTCAGTGAGGAAGGGTTGTCCGCTGAGTGCCCATTCAATGTCAAAGCTAAGGTCGTGTGCGCTAAGAATCTCTTCACAGCGATGTCGCACTTGAATATCGGTTACCTCTGTGCAAAAGCGTATGTTAAAGCGCGCAACCAACTCGCCAGGTATAACATTTGTAGCGCCGGTACCCGCGTTGATATTTGAGAACTGAAGGGACGTGGGTGAAAAGAAATCATTCCCGTTATCCCAATGCTCGTTGATCAGCGCGTCAAAGGCCGCAAAGGCTCGATGAATGGGATTGTCCGCAAGGTGAGGATAGGCAATATGCCCTTGGACACCTCGAACGGTCACTGTAGCTCCGAGAGAGCCGCGGCGGCCATTCTTGATGATGTCGCCGAGACTTTTAGAACTTGATGGCTCTCCAACAACGCACCAGTCGATGGTGTCGCCACGCTCTACGAGGGATTCCACGACTCTAACAGTGCCGTTGACGGCGGGACCTTCCTCGTCGGACGTTATTAAAAAGGCTAACCGTCCATTTAATGTTGGTTTGTCGGCCAATAATGCTTCAGCTGCAACGACCATGGCCGCTAAGCTCGCCTTCATATCCGCTGCGCCACGGCCATACAGTTGACCATTTCGCTCGCTGGGTTCAAACGGAGCGCTTTTCCACCGATCTTCCGGCCCTGTTGGCACCACGTCGGTGTGTCCGGCAAATACCAATGTTGGCCCTTGGTCACCAATAACGGCCCAAAAGTTGTCGACATCGCCGAAGCGCATGGGCTCACAGCGAAAACCAAGCGCCTCTAAGCGCTCCATCATGAGCGCTTGGCACCCAGCATCTGTGGGAGTCACCGACGCTCGTTCAATAAGCGCACGAGTCAGATCGATAGCTGATTTACCGTACTCAGTTGTTGGCATGGAGTGTCTCATTGAGTTCAATCGCCGAGCGATTAGTGAGGCATTCAACCACGCCTGAAGTACTGTTACGGCGGAATAACAAATCGGAACGATTCGCCAAGTCGCGCGCCGAAACCGTCTCTACAGGTTTGCGGGCGCCGTCGAGGACCGTAACTTTAGTGCCCGCTGTAATGAACAGACCTGCTTCAACGGTGCAGCGGTCACCCAGAGGAATACCAACCCCTGCATTGGCGCCGATAAGACACTCTTTGCCTACTGAGATGATGATGTTACCGCCACCGGATAACGTCCCCATCGTAGAGCAGCCTCCACCCAAATCAGAACCGGCTCCTACCCAAACACCCGCAGAGATTCTACCTTCGACCATGCCAGGACCTTCAGTACCCGCATTGAAGTTGATAAAGCCTTCATGCATAACGGTGGTTCCCTCGCCAAGATAAGCGCCTAAACGCACCCGCGCTGTATGGGCGATTCGAACGCCATTGGGAACAACGTAATTCGTCATCTTTGGAAATTTATCGACACTTGATACTTCCAGAACCTTGCCGCGCAGGCGAGCACTTAGCTGGCGCTCGGGTAGCTCATCTAAGCTAATCGCGCCCTCATCAGTCCATGCAACATTCGGCAGCAGTGAAAAGATGCCGTCCAGGGTAGTGCCGTGGGGTCGCACTAGGCGGTGAGATAGCAGGTGTAATTTTAGATACGCATCCGCGACAGTTTGGGGCGCGGTGTTAGTGTCAAGCGTGCAAGCGATCACCGACCGACTGCTGTCCTTCAGTTGCTGCGCAACTAGTGCTTGCTGTTCTGCGCCCACCTTGCGAAACGCGGCTTCAAGGTCATTGAGGCCACTGGCGTCTAGTTCACCTGAAATTCCCGCCACAACCTCTGCGAGATCACCACTAATATTATGGAGAGGGGCGGGATAAAACACATCGAGTACTTCGCCTGCGCTACTTTTGCTGGCGATACCAAGGCCAAAGCCGTGTACTGAACTCATGGATTGCTCCTAATTAAACGTTGAATCTCGTGCCGTAATTATCAGCATTGAAGCCGACGTCAATGGCACCGTTGTATTCCAAAACTGGCCGCTTTATCAGCGTCGGATAAGTGAGCAGAATCGAAAGGGTGTCCCCGTTTTCAGTTTCTTCACGCTCTGCGCTATCCATATTTTTCCATGTTGTACTGCGTTTGTTCACTAAGACGTCTTTACCTACGGAAGCGATCCAGTCGCCAATGCGTTCACGCGTTGGCGGTAAGTCACGTACATCAACAAATTGATGTTCGATGCCTTGATCGGCTAGCCACTTTCGCGCTTTACGGACTGTGTCGCAGTTTGATATTCCGTAGATGATGGGCAGCATCGCTTTATCCTTTAAACGCTAAGCCTATGAACTAAGCAGGTAAGCCTAGCAGAAACGACCAGTCATCGGCAGCCGCCCCTTTGTAGAATTACGGTTTATTGACCTTTTTTGGGTGTTTTCGCAATGGGTAGCAGGTTCGGCAGATTTCACATACACGGCCGTCGCAGCCTCGTGCCGAGCAAAACTCACGGCCATAGAAAATAATTTGTAAATGAAGGTCATTCCAGCGAGATTTATCAAACACTTTTTTGAGGTTGCGTTCAGTCTCTACGACATTCTTACCAGGGGATAGGCCCCAGCGCTGCGCCAGTCTATGAATATGAGTGTCGACAGGAAAACTGGGCACCCCATAGGCTTGTGCCATAACGACGCTGGCGGTTTTGTGGCCGACGCCAGGTAGTCTTTCAAGAGCGTCAAAGTCCGGTGGCACAGCGCCGTCATGTTCATCGAGCAAGATTTCACTCAATCGCTTTATCGCTTTCGACTTTTGCGGTGATAAACCGCAGGGTCGAATAATAGTGCGAATATCATCTACCGCCATTGCCGACATGGCGAGGGGGTTGTCGGCCTCTTTGAACAAAGCGGGAGTCACTTGGTTGACCCGCTCATCCGTGCATTGAGCACTGAGTAAAACCGCAATTAATAAAGTGAATGGATCTTTGTGATCAAGCGGCACTGGCGGATTGGGATACAACTTTTCGAGAGTCGCATCGATATAGGCCACACGCTCACTTTTACTCATGTTCCGCAATGGCGTATTCACTACCACCCCTTCTTTAAGCTGATGGCAATTCGCTCAGCAGCTTCGACGCACTGGTCAAGTTCGGCCACTAGTGCCATACGAACATGATTGCTCGCAGGATTGTAGCCGTCGACCTCTCGCCCCAAATACCGTCCCGGAAGGACGGCCACGTTGCAGCGACGCACCAACTCGATTGCAAATTGTTCATCGTCGATAAACGTTTCGGGCCACAAATAAAATCCGGCTTCCGGTTGAGAGACGGGTAGCACTGCGCTTAAGAGGGGTACAACCGCATCAAATTTTTCTCGGTATCGGGCGCGATTTGCGACAACGTGCTCCTCATCTGACCAAGCGACAGCGCTCGCTACCTGATGGTGCGGTGGCATTGCACAGCCATGATAAGTTCGGTAGCGCAAAAACTGCTCAATAATATTGGCATCGCCCGCGACAAAGCCAGATCGTAAGCCCGGTAGGTTTGAACGTTTGGAGAGGCTATGGAACACAAGACAATGTTTGAAGTCGGCGTTACCCATCGCCGCGGCTGCTTGTAACAGACCCGTGGGCGGGTGTGCTTCGTTGGGGTAAATCTCGCTATAGCATTCGTCACTGGCTATTACGAAGTCGTGTTGTTGCGCGAGTCGAATCAGTGTTTGGAGGTCTGCTTCTGGAATCACCGCGCCCGATGGGTTACCGGGTGTGCAGATGTATAAGAGTTCGCACTGTTGCCAGTCGGCATCGGTGAGGGCGCTAAAATCTGGCAGGAACCGTGTCGTTTTATCGGCTGGTATGAAACGCGGGCTTGTGCCGGCGAGTAGCGCCGCACCTTCGTAGATCTGATAGAAGGGATTGGGGCTTATTACACGATGAGGCGAGCCCGGAGTAACCAGGGTTTGAGCGATTGCGAACAGTGCCTCGCGAGTACCGTTAACGGGCAGTATTTGTTTGTTTGCATCGATAGTCGCAAGCTTGAATCGTCGGATTAACCAGCTCGCTATACTTTGCCGTAACAGGTCTGATCCTGCTGTTGCTGGGTACTTATTCGTGCCACTTAATGCGTCATGCAATGCGTCAATCACAATACGGGGGGACTCGTGCTGCGGCTCACCAATGGTCAGCGCAATGGGGGACGCATTCGCGGGTTCAAGCGATGCTGTTAGCGCTCGCAATCGTTCGAACGGGTAGGGCTTAAGTTTTTCTAAACCGGGGTTCATGCGCTCTGCCTAACGCCCTCATCAAGTGCACCGCGAATAGCGGCTTGCAGTCCCGCCAAGCGCGCTTCCTCCGTGACTTGCCCACCTTGGTTGTCGACTATAAAAAAGACGTCCTCAACGCGCTCGCCGAGAGTTTGAATTTTTGCAGCCTGTAGCGCGATATTAAAATCGATAAAAATCTCCCCGATCCTAGCCAGTAGGCCGGGCCTATCAGGTGTCGCTACCTCTAGCACCGTCCAGTTGCGATCCATGTCTTGGTGCACATGGGTTTCGGTAGGCATAAGAAACGCTTTTAGCTGTCTTGATGTTCGCCGAGACACTGCGCGCTTGTGCCCATGTTCTAGGGCTTGCTGTAACGTGCGCCTGATATGTTCAAGCGTGTTGTCATCGGCGGGGACTGGATTGCCATCGGCCTGCAGGACAAAAAACGTATCCAAAGTAGCCCCATCGGTACCTGAATAGATGCGCGCATCGTTGATACTTAAATCTAGCATTTCTAGCTCGGCGCAAATGCGCGCGAACAGGTCGGGCTCATCCAGCGCATGCACGAAAATTTGCGTGGCGTTGCCGATGGGAGAGTCATGGGGCTGCCGAACCAGCACCAAAGGACTCTTCCTATGATCGTGATCAGAAATCGCTTCAGTGTGCCAGGTTATGTCTTCGGGTCGTTCACGTAAAAAGTAATCTGTGCCCCGTGCAGCCCAAATGGCTTCTAAGTCTTCCTCGAAAAAGCCGCGATATTCCAAAAGCTTGGCAGCCGCATCACGAGTGGCTTTGACAACATCTTTGCGGCCTAGTGGATTCTCCAGGCCTCGCCGTAAGGCGCGACGAGTTTCGGTATAAAGCTGGCGAAGTAATGAGCTCCTCCATGCATTCCAGAGTTCCGGATTTGTGCCGTGGATATCGGCAACCGTTAGGGTGTAAAGATAATCAAGGCGTTCTTCAGTGGCCACATGGGAAGCAAACCGAAGAATTTCCTCAGGATCGGAAATGTCTTTCCTCTGTGAAATAGAGCTCATTACTAAGTGGTTTTTGACGAGCCATACGACTAGCTCAGTATCCCGAGCGTCGAGTTTGTGCCTCTGGCAAAATCCGTGTGCATCGACGGCACCGAGCTCTGAGTGGTCGCCGCCCCTGCCTTTGCCTATGTCGTGGTAGAGCGCTGCTATGTACAGCAGCATTGGTTTTCGCAGTCGCTGTGCGATACGGGTTGATACTGGGAATTTATCGGTGAAGTCTGCGCGCATGAAGCGACGTGTATTAGCGACGACTGCAAGGGTGTGAGCATCAACGGTTAGTGAGTGAAATAAATCAAACTGCATTTGCCCCATTATGGTGCCAAACTCAGGCAGGTAACGGCCTAGGATGCCGTGAGCTGCCATCCGGCGTAGTTGCTTAGTAACTCCCAGAGGGGCGCTCATCAGTTCGATGAAGAGTTGTTGATTCTCTTCGTCAGCGCGGAAGTCTGGGCCAATGAGATGGCCTGAGGCTCTCAGTAAGCGTACCGTTTCAGGTGCGATACCATGAATGCGCGAATCGTTAGCGATAATGACAAAAGCGCGTAATAAATTAGACGGTCTATCGCTGAACACTTTGCTGTGACGCACGACGAGCTGCCCGCGACGTAATTCGAAATCCTCATCAAGGCGCTCTGCGGGATCGTTATCATCGGCGTGCAGAATGTCTTGGTCAAAAAACTCCAAAACCAATTCACTGAGTTGCGCAAGTGCATGGGTCCATCGGTAGTAGACCTGCATAAATTGCTCGACCGCGAGCTTTTCACCATCCACCATTTCCCAAATTTCGGCGAGTCGGCGCTGATGATCAAATAACAGACGATCTTCTTCTCTGTTAGCGATTTGATGGAGTGCAAATCGAACTTGCCCAATAAAATTTTGCCCCGCTTCCAGCATTCGCTGCTCGTCATCGGTAAGAAAATCATCGCTCTTAAGTTGATTGAGCGGCACTCCGTAGTGGCGGCGGGCCATCCAGCCGACCACCTGAATATCTCGCAGTCCACCGGGACCATTTTTAACATTGGGTTCAAGGCTATAAATAGTATTCGCAAATTTGGCATGTCGCTGCTGAGTTTCTTCGAGTTTGGCGCTAAAAAAAGTTTTGCTATTCCAAACCCGCTCTTGCCCAAGCAAAACTGCTAACTGATTCAAAATGTCCGAGTCGCCCGCCAATGGCCGAGCCTCCAACATGGTTGTAAAAATAGTTAGATCTTGTTCAGCAAGCTCCGCACACTCGTCAAGTCGCCTAACACTTTGACCCACTTTTAAACCTAAATCCCAAAGTGCTCGCAGCATTTCTGCGATACCGGATTCCACTTCCGGTGTTACTTCATCTGCCAGCAGGAACAAAATATCGACATCGGAATGAGGAAACAATTCTCCTCGGCCATAACCGCCAACCGCTGCTAGCAACACATTTTTTGGGGTGCCGACAAAATGCGCCCAAAACTCCCCAAGCACGAGATCTACCGCGTTACTGCGAGCGGTGAGCAATGGCTTCACAGCTTGAGCAGGGTGGAATCGTTCAAAAAGCTCTGTATTGACCGCTTGAAGGTAGTTTTTACAGGCACTGGGGAGATCGTCAGATACGCTAAGCTCTGACACTAGCGTGAGTTCTTCGGCGGTGGGTACTGCAGGAGCCATTATATAATCCTGTGGGTATAAAGCCCTGTGGGTGGTCAATAGTTAAAAAGGTAGTTTTTCATCGGTCCGGAGGGTGAATATCTCACAACCATCCCCAGTGACGGCGATCGTATGCTCCCATTGCGCTGACAGCCGCCCATCTTTCGTAGTCACCGTCCAGCCATCACGAGTATTGAGCTTGGTATGGCGTTTGCCCGCGTTGAGCATCGGCTCAATAGTGAAGGTCATGCCTTCCTTGAGCACTAAGCCCGTGCCGGGCTTTCCGTAATGAAGGACTTGTGGTTCTTCGTGAAATATTTTGCCAATGCCGTGCCCGCAGTATTCACGGACTACCGAGTAATAGTGTCCTTCAGCGTACTCCTGAATAACGTGGCCAATGTCACCCAGTGTGGCTCCGGGTCGAACGAGGGCGAGCGCCTTATAAAGGCTGTCTTGAGTGACCTGCATAAGTCGCTCTGCGTGGCTTGCAACCTCACCGACACCCACCATTATACTGGTGTCACCGTGCCAGCCGTCTTTGATCACGGTGACATCAATGTTAATGATGTCACCGTTTTTGAGCTTTTTGTTGTCTGAGGGTATGCCATGGCAAATAACCTCATTGACCGACGTACAGATCGATTTGGGAAATCCGTTGTAATTGAGCGGGGCAGGGATCGCGTCTTGTACATTGACAATATAGTCATGGCAGATTCTGTCGATCTCGCCGGTGGTCATGCCCACTTGGACTAAAGGGGCGATCATCTCGAGGACTTCTGCCGCGAGTCGACCGGCGGTGCGCATGCCCTCGAGCTCTTCAGGGGTTTTGGGTATTACTGACATGATTCTGAGCGTTCTGTTGACTAGGAGCGGATAGTGTAACGGATGTGCGCCGAACTGTCTGTTGGGCTTTAGTTGTCGTGGTATTTATGGTATAACGCGCGCCTTCATGGCAAAGGCTGTGAAGAAGGGGATCGTCCCCACAGGTGTTAAACGACACACGCGCGCCAAGAACTGTAAGCCGGGTGCCAGGTATCTGGTTGGTTTTACAGGGTGTGCGGAGGCCAAAACCCAAACATAGGAAACTTAACATGGCACAAGTAAGCATGCGCGAGCTGCTGCAAGCAGGCGCACACTTTGGGCACCAGACTCGGTTCTGGAATCCTAAGATGGATCAATATATCTTTGGCGCCCGCAACAAAATTCACATCGTCAACCTAGAGCACACTGTGCCTGCACTGAACGATGCTCTCGCCTACATTCAGCGCCTCGCTTCGAATAAGAACCAAATTCTTTTCGTTGGCACAAAGCGCGCCGCAGGTAAGATCATCGAAGAGCAGGCAACGCGATCAGGTATGCCGTTCGTTAACCACCGCTGGTTAGGTGGCATGCTCACCAACTACAAGACTGTTCGATCGTCCATCAAGCGATTGCGCGAGCTCCAAGAGCAGGCGCAAGACGGGACGTTTGACAAGCTGACCAAGAAAGAGGCGTTAATGCGCACTCGTGCACTGGAAAAGCTTGACCGTTCTGTAGGCGGTATCAAGGATATGGGTGGCTTACCCGATGCGCTATTCGTCATCGACGTTGATCACGAGCGCATTGCGATTACTGAAGCCAACAAGCTTGGTATCCCCGTAATCGGAATTGTTGACACCAACAGTAATCCTGATGGCGTTGACTATGTTATTCCCGGTAACGATGACGCGATTCGAGCGATCAAGCTGTACGTCAAGGCAGTGGCTGATTCTATTCTTGAGGGCAAGGCCCAGAATAGTACAACGCCTGACGAGTTCGTCGAAGTGGCGGAAGCCGCTGATGAAGCAGCTGGTGAAGGCGCGGCTGAAGCCTGAGATTGAAGCCGCGCGCTGCGCGGCTTTTTTTTAATCCCCCTTGTCAGTGTCGTAACGTGGCACTGCATCAAATTCTGATATAGAGAGCACATGCCAATTGCTGTGCTTTGAGTTATGAGGAAAAGGAAAAATGTCTGCATCACAGGTAAAAGAGCTGCGCGAGCGTACTGGTCTGGGTCTTCTGGAATGTAAAAAAGCACTGGCAGCTGCTGGTGGCGATATCGAAGCTGCTATCGAAGAGTTGCGCAAGTCGAGTGGTATGAAGGCCGCTAAAAAAGCGGGTCGTACAGCGGCCGATGGCATTGTGGCTGCGAAAATCGCCGAAGATGGCAGCTATGGCATCGTTGTTGAAGTGAATAGTGAAACCGACTTTGTCGCCCGAGATGACAACTTCTTGTCATTCGTAGCAACGGTAGCTGACAAGGCATTTGAATTGCGCACCGACGATGTCGCTGAAGTTGCAGGTGGTGCGATTGAAGAAGCACGCCAAGCGTTAGTGCAAAAAATTGGAGAAAACATCAGTGTCCGCCGCGTCGCTGTTGTGTCCGCGACCTCTGGGGTTGTTGGTGGCTATGTTCATGGCAACAAGCGTATCGCTGTGCTCGTTGAACTAAAGGGTGGCGATCAGGATTTGGCGCGTGATGTTGCTATGCACGTCGCGGCTGTCAGCCCTGCGGTAGTGGCTCCGGAAGATATGCCCGAAGACTTAATTGCGAAAGAGCGTGAGATTTTCACGGCGCAAGCGCAAGAGTCTGGTAAGCCTGCTGAAATCATTGAAAAAATGATTGACGGCCGTATCCGTAAGTACCTTGCCGAAAACAGCTTAACTGAGCAGCCATTTGTTAAAGACCCCGACACGACAGTTGGTAAGTTAGTTAAGGGTGCTGGCGCCGAAGTTGCTTCGTTCAGTCGATTTGAAGTGGGTGAAGGCATTGAAGTTGAGAAAGTCGACTTCGCCGACGAAGTTGCCGCGCAGTTGAATGGCTAATGCGTGGTGAATAACCACGTGAGTGTGTGATTAAACGGGGCTTTGGTCCCGTTTTTTTTGTCCAGAATGTCACTAGAGCGCAGTCAAGTCACTGACGTTCGAGTGGTTCTCCGGTATTATGGTCGGGCGAACTCAATGGAGATTTAATGTGGCGGGTGAAAAGGTTTATAAACGCATCTTGCTCAAACTCAGCGGCGAGGCTTTAACCGGTGATGAGGCCTTTGGCATCGACCCGAAAGTACTTGACCATTTGGCCCTTGAGATTGGTCAGCTCGTCGGTATTGGTGTTCAGGTCGGCTTGGTTGTCGGCGGCGGTAATTTGTTCCGCGGGAAATCGCTTCAAGCGGCAGGTTTAGATCGAGTAACGGGCGATCACATGGGTATGCTGGCAACGGTTATGAATGCGCTTGCTTTGCGCGATGCGCTTGAGCGCTCGAATATTGCGACACAGGTTATGTCGGCTATCCCCATGAGTGGTGTGGTTGATCATTATGATCGACGCAAAGCGATTCGCGCTCTTGGTAATGGCGACGTGGTTATTTTTGCAGCGGGTACAGGTAACCCCTTCTTTACCACTGACTCATCGGCGTGCCTGCGAGGCATAGAAATTGACGCCGATTTGGTACTCAAAGCGACCAAGGTAGACGGCGTTTATAGTTCAGACCCAATGAAGGACAGCTCAGCGGTTAAGTATGATGCATTGTCTTACGATCAAGTGCTTGACCAGAAACTCGAAGTCATGGATTTAACGGCGATATGCCTTGTTAGAGACCACGAGATGCCTGTGCGCGTCTTTGATATGGCTCAGCGTGGCGCTTTACTGAGTATTGTTCGGGGCGGCAATGAGGGAACCCTGATAAAATAAATTGCGTGAGCCCAGGGACGGGTGGGATATTGCAAACAACTGATGAGAGAACACCATGATTGACGATATTCTCAGTGATGCTGAAGAGCGTATGAAGAAGTCTTTAGAGGCGCTAGGGCATCATTTTAATAAAATCCGTACGGGTCGCGCCCACCCGAGCTTGCTCGATGGCATTCGATGTGAGTATTACGGCGCCGACACGCCGCTCAATCAATTGGCCAATGTGAATGTAGAGGATGCTCGAACGCTGGTAGTCGTTGCGTTTGATAGATCGATGACTCCGGCCATCGAAAAAGCCATCATGAAGTCGGATTTAGGGTTGAATCCCGCATCTGCTGGCGAGGTTATTCGAATTCCTATGCCTATGCTTACTCAGGAGACTCGAAAGGGCTATATCAAGCAAGCTAAGGCCGAAGCCGAAGCCGCGCGGGTGTCCATACGGAGTGCGCGCCGTGACGCGAATGCCATGCTAAAGGAGTTATTGAAGGATAAAGATATTTCTGAGGACGATGACCGTCGAGGTCAAGACTCTGTGCAGAAATTGACCGATGCGTATATTGCTAAGGTCGAAGAAGCGCTTGCTGTGAAAGAAGCGGACCTTATGGAGATTTGAGTCCACGCGGACTCTCTCCTTATTTTATGGTATCGCCAACTGCTGAGCAGCGCGCCGATCGAGCTGCAACCCCCCGCCATGTCGCAATTATTATGGATGGCAATAGCCGCTGGGCTGCGCGCGAAGGCGTCATGACTGCCCTAGGGCACCGCGCTGGCGTGGAGGCTGTGCGTCGAGTGATTGATGCCTGTGAAGAGCGCGGAGTCGAAGTGCTGACGCTGTTCACTTTTAGCAGTGAGAACTGGGGGCGACCAGAAGCTGAGGTTCGGGCGCTAATGGCGTTATTTTCCCGTTATTTGCGTCGAGAATTAGAAAAGTTACAGCGGGATAATATTCGCCTGCGCTTTATAGGTCGTCGAGATCGATTCAGTCCACGGCTGCAGCAACTCATGGCGCGAACTGAAACGGCGACACGTAATAATACCAAGGCGACGCTGGTTCTTGCGGCCGACTACGGCGGACGATGGGATGTGGCGGGCGCCACGCGTGATATCGCGCAACGGGTAGTGTCGGGAGAGCTGTCGATCGATGCTATCGATGAAAATACTGTCGGCGCGGCAATGTCACTTGCAGACATTCCGGCGCCGGATCTGTGTATTCGCTCAGGCGGCGATGTGCGAATATCCAATTTTTTGCTTTGGCAATTTGCTTACACCGAATTGTATTTTACCGATTGCTTATGGCCCGACTTTGATGCGGCTGACTTAGATGCAGCCTTTGCCGAGTACAGTCGCAGAGAACGCCGCTATGGAATGCGAAAAATAGCAAAGTCGGGCACGCAATAATGCTCCGCCAGCGCATCATTACCGGCCTCTTACTCGCAGCTTTTTTTCTTGTTGTTGTATTTGCATTGCCGTCTGTTGGTATGGCTGTCATTTTTGGCGCAGTTGCTGTTGTGGGCGCTTGGGAATGGGCGGCAATGTCCGGTATTAAAGTCCAGTGGGCCAGATTGGTCTATGCAGCTTGTCTCATCCCGGTGTTGTGGGCGCTGTGGCAGCTATGCGATTTGGGCGGAGAGCCCTCGAGGACTCAGGTTCAGCCCTGGCTAGGTATTGCTTGTTTGTTTTGGTCGGCCACGATTCCCTTAGTGAAAGGGTATCCAGATAGCGCACGCCTTTTGCTTTCAGCTCCCTTGCGCGGTGGGGTCGGATGGCTAATCTTGGCCGCGACATGGCTATCTGTGATGTTCCTGAAAACACTTCCAGGAGGCGCATTTTTAGTATTGCTTTTGATGGTGGCAGTTGCGGCCGCCGACATAGGCGCCTATTTTTTTGGGCGTCGGTTTGGCCGTCATAAGCTGGCTCCCGCAGTGAGTCCCGGAAAAACATGGGAAGGCATGTGGGGCGGTATATTAGCAGTGCTAGTGGTTTCGATCATTGTTTGGCAGAGCTTACCGCCCACCTTAGCGCACCTTCGCGTCGCGTCTGTGCTGATCTTGGCCCTCGCTTTGGGGGGAGCTTCGGTATTGGGTGATCTAACGGTCAGTATGGTTAAGCGAGAGTCCGGCGTGAAGGATTCTAGTAATTTGTTGCCCGGCCATGGAGGTATCATGGATCGTATTGACAGTATCTGTGGCGCGGCTCCTGTATTTGCGCTGGGCCTGATTCTGATGGACTACTGATGATGCAGCAGCAGGTTGTTGTTCTGGGCGCGACTGGCTCTATTGGCGAAAATACCCTCGATGTTGTGGCTAGACATCCGGAGCGCTACGGCGTTTATGCGTTAACTGCCAATCGCTCTGTTGATGCTATGGAAAGCTTGTGCCGGCGTCATCACCCCAAGTTTGCTGTCATGATGGACGCCGAATCTGCTGATATCTTGTCCCAACGCTTGGCGGACGGTTGTGAGACGCGTGTGCTGGCGGGCGAAGCTGCAATGGAAGAAGTTGCGCGAGCCGATGACGTTGATATCGTTATGGCCGCTATCGTGGGCTTTGCAGGGCTCAAGCCCGCTTTAGCCGCGGCCCATGCGGGGAAGCGGTTATTACTGGCCAATAAAGAGGCGTTGGTGAGTGCTGGCCGTGTTTTTATGGACGCCGTGGTGCAAGGTGGAGCGACGCTCTTGCCTATCGACAGCGAGCACAACGCCATGTTCCAGTGCTTGCCTGCTAATCAGCAAGCTAGGCCACAGACTCGCGCGGTAGAAAAAATCCTATTAACTGCGTCAGGCGGCCCCTTCAGAGGCTGGACAAGGGAGCAGCTTTCGGATGTGACGCCCGAGCAAGCTTGCGCGCACCCTAATTGGTCAATGGGACAAAAAATTTCTGTCGACTCTGCGACGCTTATGAACAAGGGCTTGGAGCTTGCCGAAGCGTGTTGGCTTTTCGATTGCGCGCCAACCAATATTGAGGTCGTTGTCCATCCTCAGAGCATTATTCACTCCCTGGTTCGTTACTGTGATGGATCAGTGCTGGCACAGTTAGGTAATCCGGACATGCGCACCCCGATAGCGTATGGCCTGGCTTGGCCTGAGCGAATTGACGCGGGTGTTGCTCCCCTCGATTTATTTGAGCTGGGGCGCATGGATTTTGAACGGCCAGATACGGCAGCCTTTCCTTGCCTGCGGCTGGCGCAAGAGGCAATTACTCAGCCTGGCGGCATGTGTGTACTCAATGCCGCGAATGAATTGGCAGTTGCGGCATTCCTTGAAAGAGCCATTGGCTTTACCGATATCGACCAGATTATTGAAAAAACCTTGGAAACAATAACACCGGGTGAACCACAGACCCTTGGCGAGGTCGAAGATCTCGATGATCGCGCGAGGCTTGCGGCGCGTGAGCATATTGCGCGTCTAACTAATGATTCACAGGTAGTTGGTTAATGGAACTGATTCAAACTATTGTTGCCGCTGTCGTTACCCTGGGCATTCTCGTGGCGTTTCATGAGTACGGTCACTTTTGGGTGGCTCGTCGCTGCGGAATCAAGGTTTTGCGTTTTTCTGTTGGTTTCGGCAAGCCGCTTTGGAGCCGTGTTGACGCCAGTGGAACGGAATACACAGTCTCGATTATCCCGTTAGGGGGTTATGTCAAAATGCTTGATGAGCGGGAGGGTGATGTTGATCCTTCAGAGCACCATCGAGCGTTCAATCGTCAGTCAGTGTGGGCGCGAATAGCGGTAGTCAGCGCGGGCCCTCTGGCCAATTTTTTGCTTGCGATTGCGATATTTTGGGTATTATTTTTTCGCGGCGAATCCGGACTGATCCCTATCGTTGGAGAGGTACAGGCAGAGTCCCCAGCGTACTATGCCGGGCTTGAATTAGGACAGCAGATAGTGTCTGTTGATAATCGTCAAACGCCGACGGTAGCCGCCCTGAATTTACGTTTGCTAGAGCGGCTTGGCGACAGCGGTACCATTAAGCTTGGGGTTCGTTATCCCAATTCTGACGTGGTTTATGAGTCGGATGCACCGATAGAGCGCTGGCTCGCCGATCAAGAAGCACCGAATCCCATAAGTGGTCTTGGCATTACGCTGGATCTACCTGCACTGCTTCCTGTCATAGACTCCGTTGTCGGTGACAGCCCCGCGCTCAGAGCAGGCTTTCAAGCGGGCGATGTTATTCTTACTGCTGACAATAAGAGTATGCCTCTTTGGATGGACTGGGTGACTTACGTGCGCGAACGTCCAGACCAGTCAATCGCAGTGACGGTCGATCGAGCAGGTCAGATCGTAAGCTTAACTGTTCGCCCCGAACGCGCAGAAACCAACGGGGAAGCGTATGGCTCGGTGGGGATGATGGTACGTCAGCCAGATATTCCTAGTGATCGTATTAAAGTGTTTGACCGTGGTCCAATAGACGCCTTGGGCGCCGCCCTTGTTCGTGCCGGTGACCTTATAGGTTTTACCTTTAGCTCAATGGGTAAAATGGTGCAGGGCTTGATCTCCCCATCCAATTTATCGGGTCCGATCACAATCGCACAAGTTGCCGCATCGTCTGCTGAATCTGGATGGGCTTCTTGGCTGGGCTTCTTGGCACTTCTGAGCATTTCGCTGGGTGCAATAAATTTACTGCCTATCCCCGTACTTGATGGCGGACATCTGTTATTTTACGCAATTGAAGCCTTGACCGGGCGCCCCGTTCCCGAGAAGGTACAGGTATTAGGTTATCAAGTGGGTATGATGCTAGTGCTGAGTTTAATGGCATTTGCCCTGTATAATGACGTGGTACGTCTATGAGTACGCCAATGTGTGCTCAAATGATATGTAAGATCGCTTTAATAGGACGCTGTGCAGGGCATGGTGGGCTGTTAAATTGATCGGAGTTCTGGAGAAGACACTTAATAATGTCACCTGATTTCGTCCGCCATTTACCGACGAGGCAGCGCGTTCTGTCCATGTTGGCCCTTCTGGTATTGCCTATTCAGCTCGCATGGGCTCAGGCAGAGCCGTTTGCTATTGCCGACATTCGAGTCGAAGGTTTGCAGCGTATTTCCCCCGGTAGTGTATTCGCAGCACTCCCTGTCGGTGTCGGTGATACGGCCGACACTTACGCTACGCGGGCTGCAGCTAAAAACTTATTCGCCACCGGTAACTTCGACGATATCTCGATAGGTCGTGATGGCAACGTCTTAGTTATCACTGTTGTCGAACGGCCGAGTATTTCGGAAATCACGATCGACGGAAATAAAGCGATTGAGACCGAAGCGCTGCTCGATGGTTTGAAAGGTGCCGGCCTTGCAGTGGGGCAGGTGTTTCAGCGCTCTACGTTAGAAGGTATGCAGCTCGAGTTACTGCGTCAGTATGTTTTGCAAGGGCGCTATGACGCCGAAATTGATGCTGAAGTTATTCCCGAGCCTCGTAACCGTGTGTCTATTGCTATTGACGTTAACGAAGGTACAGTCGCCACGATTAAACACATCAATGTGGTCGGTAATACTATTTTTGACGACGAGGAGATTGGTGACCTTTTCGAACTAAAGACGACAGGTTGGTTCTCTTTTTTCACCAGTGACGATAAGTACGCGAAAGAAAAACTAACGGGTGATCTGGAAACTTTGAGCTCCTATTACATGGACCGAGGTTATTTACAGTTCAATATTGATTCCACGCAGGTGGCTGTTTCACCCAATAAAGAGCAAGTCTACATTACGGCTAATATCAGCGAGGGTGAGAAATTCTCAGTCAGCGACGTCGGTCTTTCGGGTGATTTAGTGTTGCCGGAAGATGATTTGAGCCGTTTCTTACTGGTTCGCGAAGGCCAGGTGTATTCGCAGCAGCTGGTTACCAGCACTGAGGAGTATCTCACTCGGCGACTGGGTAACGAAGGCTACAACTTTGCGACGGTCACGGGTATTACAGATATTAATGAAGATGATGCCACGGTAGGTATTAAGTTCTTTATTGATCCTGGAAAACGTACTTATGTTCGTCGCATTAACTTTACAGGAAACTTAGACACCTCCGACGACGTTTTGCGTCGAGAGATGCGCCAGATGGAATCTGCACCTGCTTCTGCAGCGGCCATCGAGCAGTCGCGTATTCGATTGCAGCGGCTTGGGTTTTTTAAGACCGCTGAAGTAGAGACGAAGGAAGTCCCTGGGCACGATGATCTGATTGACGTGGACTTCACCGTGGAAGAACAGTCCTTTGGAAGTATTGGCGGTAGCATAGGTTACGCTCAAGATGCTGGGCTTATTTTGGGTCTTAACTTGCAGCAGAATAACTTTCTTGGAACAGGGCGACGAGTCGGCATTAACCTGAACAGTTCACGCTATCAGGATGTTGCGAGCTTTAACTATACCAACCCTTACTTTACAGAAGATGGCGTCAGTCGAGGCTTTAGTATTTTCTACCGCAAGACTGATTTGTCGGAAATCAACGTGGCAAGCTACACAACTGACACTGTGGGTGCGACGTTGAACTTTGGTTACCCGATTAGTGAAACGCAGCGACTTGGCTTCTCACTGGGTGTTACTGATACCAAGATCACTGTGGGGCAGTTTGCCGTACAGGAGATTAAAGCGAGCCCAAGATTCATCCCCGGCATCAATGATTGGTATGAAAGTACCCTACAGAGCGATGGCAGCTACGCCGCGCCCGAAGAGTTGCTGCCTCTGATAACGCTGCCACCCCCTGCGTTATCCATTCCTACGGATCCCGGTTTTGTCGATGAGAATGGCGACAACTACATCAACTATTCCGTCACAGGGTCGTGGTTGAAGTCCACATTAAATCGAGGGCAATTAGCGACCCGTGGTCAATCTCAGTCACTGGCACTACAAGTATCCATTCCCTCTTCGGAGCTTGAATTTTATAAGCTGACTTACCGTGGGGAAGTGTACTTCCCGCTCTATCAGGAGTTTACGTTACACCTCAGGGCTGAGCTTGGATACGGCGGTGGGTATGGCAGCACAACTGAGCTGCCTTTCTATGAGCATTTCTTTGCGGGTGGCTTTGGGTCTGTGCGAGGCTTTGAAGCCAACACCTTAGGTCCGCGAAGTACCCCCGCCCTTAATTACCTCACTGACCGGCCAGTCACCGGCATCGATGAGAATGGCCAGCCTACCGAAATTGGTGGTCCACAGGGGCGAGAGTTTGGTTACGTGGTAGATCCGCGTACGGGAAAGATTGTGGTGCAGCCCGTTACTAACCGAGCTGATCCTTTTGGCGGCAATGCCTTATTCGAGGGCACCGCGGAAATTTTGTTCCCCATGCCATTTATTAAAGATCGCAGTCAGTTACGTTCAGCGCTTTTCTTTGATATCGGGAACGTGTTTAACACTAATTGTGCCTCTAACCAGATCAACTGTTTTGATGTTGACGCTGGAGAGCTACGCTATTCCGTTGGCGTTGGTGTTACGTGGTTGTCAGGTTTTGGTCCGTTGACGTTTAGTCTGGCCAAGCCTCTTAACGCTAGTGAAATTGATGAACGAGAGGTATTTCAGTTTACCCTCGGTCGAAGCTTTTAATACTTAAACTCTCTCTGGAGGAACCCCGTGAATAAACTGATGAAACTCATGACGGCAACATTATTTATTGCCCTACCAACGCTGGCCGTCGCTCAAGGCAAGATAGCTGTGGTCGATTTGGAAGCGGCAATTTTACAGTCCGATTATGCTCAAGCGCGTCTTAATGAGTTCGAAACCAGCGAAGATTTCGCTGCTGACAAAGCCGAATTTGAAGGTTTGCGTAAGGAGCTCGATCAACTCGTGCAGGACTTCCAGCGTGACCAAGCGGCAATGAGCGAAGATCAGCAGGTTTCAGCGCGCCAGAAGCTCGCGAGCAAGCAGTCAGACATCGAGTACGTCGCGAAGAAACTTCAATCCATGCAGCAGCAAAACGGACAGCGTGTTTTCCAAGAGCTAGCACCAAAGGCTCGCGAAGTTCTACGTGACATTATCGCTACTGATGGCATTGGCTTATTGTTGCAGCAGCAAACGGTTATTCATGCCGATTTGGGCTACAGCATTACGGCCAAAGTGACCGATAAGCTGAATCAATTACCCGCAGATGCGGAGTAATTAGAGAACAGTAATGCTGACTCTTGGAGAGATTGCTGAGCGGCTAGGTTTGGTCGTAGAGGGTGACTCCAGCTTTCTAATAGCTGGGCTCGCACCTCTGGAAAGTGCAGGCGCTCAGCATTTGGGCTTTGTCTCTAAGAACGCTTTATTACCCCGACTTGCAAGTTCGCAGGCTGGCGCAGTCATCATCAAGCCAGAGTGGGCTGAGCATTGGCGTGGCAATTATTTGGTCAGCGAAAATCCATACTTGGATTTCGCGCGAGCAACACACCTATTTGATAATCGTCCCCTCCCATCAGGCAGGATACATGAGCGCGCCACGGTGTCCCCGAGCGCTCAGTTAGGCTCTGATGTCACTGTTGATGCGGGTGCGGTTATTGATGCTGGCGCTGTGCTTGGTGAAGGCGTATGGATCGGTGCGAACGTCCACATCGGGCAAGATAGTCATATTGGGGCGCACACCCGAATCTACCCAGGGGTGGCCATTTATTACGGCGTTAAGATCGGCAGTCATTGCACCGTGCATGCCAACGCCATCATCGGCTCCGACGGTTTTGGCTTTGCGCCCTCGGATGGCGGCTGGGTGAAAATCCTGCAGCTTGGCAGTGTTCAGATCGGCGATCGAGTGGACGTGGGGGCGGGAGCGACGATAGATCGCGGTGCGCTTGGTGATACTGTCATCGAAGATAACGTTATCTTAGACAACCAAGTCCACATCGCTCACAACGTGCGGGTGGGCACTCGAACCGGTATGGCGGCATGTGCGGCGGTTGCCGGCAGCACTGATGTTGGCAAAGACTGTACCCTTGCAGGTATGGTGGGTGTGGGCGATCACTTAGTTATCGCTGATAATGTGCACGTAAATGGTCAAGGGCGCGTTACTCGCTCGCTTACAGAGCCCGGGTTGTATGCATCCGGGACGCCAATCCAGCCCTATCGTGAGTGGAGTAAGAACGCTGTGCGTTTTGAGCATCTCGCTGACATGGCCAAGCGTTTGAAGGCGCTTGAGAAGCAACTTGCGGAATGCAATCAGGTCTCCGCATCTAAAGAAGGAGATCCATCGTGATCATGGATATAGAAGGGATACGAGAGCACTTGCCCCATCGCTATCCTTTCTTGTTGGTCGACAGAGTCATTGCTCTGACGCCGGGCGAAAGTATTGAGGCCTACAAAAACCTCACTATTAACGAACCTTATTTTGATGGCCACTTTCCCAGTAATCCTGTTTTTCCAGGTGTATTGCTTGTGGAGGCTATGGCGCAGGCTGCGGGCATTTTAGGTTTTAAGACAATGGGTAAAACCCCCGCCGATGGTTCAATTTATTATCTAGTGGGTGTCGATGCTTTGCGGTTCAAGCGACCCTGCGTACCAGGCGATCAAGTGCATTTGCATGCCAATATCGTAAGCGAGCGGCGGGGTATCTGGAAGTTCGCAGTGCGCGCCACAGTTAACGGCGAGATCTGTGCATCAGCCAACATACTGTGTGCGGATCGTTAATTCGTGATTCACCCTGCTGCAATAGTTGAACCCGGCGCAAAGGTTGATCCAACCGCAAGCATTGGTCCGTGGAGTTATGTGGGCGCCGAGGTGGTTATCGGTCCCGAGACAATTATTGAGCCACATGTCGTTATCAGAGGCCCTACGCACATCGGTGCGCGCAATCATATTTATCAGTTTTCAAGTGTTGGTGAGGCGACTCCCGATCTTAAATATCACGATGAGCCGACTGAACTTCACATCGGCGACGACAATATTATTCGAGAGAACGTCACCATTCATCGGGGTACTATCCAAGATAAGGGTCTAACCTCCATTGGAAACAGCAACTTGATCATGGCCTATGTACATATAGGTCACGACAGCGTCGTTGGTGATAACACTATCCTCGTGAATAACTCTGCACTGGCCGGCCACGTTATCGTTGGTGACTGGGCAATTCTGAGCGGTTATACCTTGGTGCACCAATTTTGTAAGATCGGTGCACACAGTTTCAGCGGTATGGGAACGGCCATAGGCAAGGATGTTCCCGCCTATGTCACAGTGGCAGGGAGTCCTGCGGAAGCCAAAACGATCAACGCTGAAGGGCTTCGTCGTCGAGGCTTTGAGTCACATACGATCGCCGAGCTTCGCCGGGCCTATAAAATCGTTTATCGCCAGGGTTTGACCCTGCATGTCGCGATCGAACGCCTTGAAAAAATGGTGCTTGAAACACCTGAAATAGGCCCCTTGGTTGAATCGTTGCGCTCCTCTGAGCGTGGCATCGTGCGCTAGAGGGCTGCGGCGTGAAGCTGGGTCTGCTGGCGGGCGAGGCGTCGGGAGATATTCTGGGTGCATCGCTTGTGCGAGAGTTACGCCAGCGCCATCCTGATCTTAGCCTCAGTGGCATCGGAGGGCCGCTTTTAATCGAACAGGGATTGGCGTCACTTTATCCGATGGATCGCTTGGCCGTTATGGGGCTGGTTGAACCTTTTAAACGACTTCCAGAGCTACTTCGCATCCGCGCTGACGTGTTCCAGCAGCAAAGCGAGTGGCGACCTAATTGTTTCATCGGTATTGATAGCCCCGATTTTAATCTCACTCTCGAGCGCCGGTTGCGACAACAGGGCCAAACCTGTGCGCATTTGGTTAGCCCTTCGGTTTGGGCTTGGCGCCCCAATCGGATTAAAACTATTGCCCAGTCGGTTGACCTCATGCTCTGCCTGCTTCCGTTCGAGCTTGATATCTATCAGCGCGCGGGTATCCCTGCAGTGTGTGTTGGCCATCCATTGATCGAAGAGCTGGCGGATTTGCCCGATAAAAATGCCGCCCGTGTCCAGCTGGGCCTTCCTTCTACTACTCCGGTACTCGCGGTCTTACCCGGTAGCCGTGCGGGAGAGGTGGCGACCTTGATGAATGTCTTCGTGTCGACCTTAGAGCGGTTAACTGCCGAACAGCCTCAACTCACCTTTGTTATTCCGGCTGCTAATGGCGATCGACGTAATCAAATTGAAAAGACCCTGGAAAACAAACGGCTCAACGTCACCATCGTCGATGGACAGGGTAGGCTTGCTATGCAAGCAGCCGATGCTGTCTTGCTCGCCTCGGGTACCGCAACATTAGAAGCGATGTTACTGCGGCGACCAATGGTTATCGCTTATCGGATGGCCTGGCTGTCCTGGCAAATATTGTCTCGAATGGCGACCACGCGCTTCATTGGCCTGCCCAATATTCTTGCTGGACGTGAGGTGGTTCCCGAGTTACTGCAAGATGCAGCCACCCCCGAGGCCCTGGCAGACGCATTGATCGAGGCAATGACTCGCGGCGAAGACATTCAAGTGCCCGCTTTTGACAGTATTGCCGCCTCGATTGGCAGCGGCTTCGCGGGTCGTTGTGCCGACGCACTTGAGCATCTGATTCAAAAGGGACGCCAATGACTGACTTGTTCAGCCCGACAAAGGCCCACTTAGTGGCGGGGGTCGACGAGGTGGGTCGTGGTCCGCTTGCAGGAGATGTGGTCGCGGCAGCGGTGATTTTAGGTGACACCGTACCCGCCGGTATTACCGACTCTAAAAAGCTCTCAGAAAAACGTCGAGACCGAATTGCAGTAGACATTCGAGAGTTTGCGGTGTCGTGGGCAATAGGGCGAGCGAGCGTTTTAGAGATTGACGAGCTAAATATTCTACAGGCGTCTTTGCTAGCTATGCATCGCGCAGTGGCGGCACTCCATATTCAGCCGCATTTTGTGTTGGTCGACGGAAATCGCTTGCCGCGCTGGCCTTACGAAGCTCGCGCTGTGATTGGAGGGGACGCCTCGGAACCAGCTATTGGCGCAGCGTCGATTCTCGCAAAGGTTCAGCGTGATGCTGAATTGGTCGCGCTGAACGACCAGTATCCTGGCTATGGCTTCGAAAAACACAAGGGTTATCCCACGCGCGAGCACCTGCAGGCACTAGAGGAACTCGGCCCGACACCGAGTCATCGAACGAGTTTTGGACCGGTAAAACGACTTTTGCAGCAGGGGTCTTGAGAACCTTAGAGGACTCAGCTAGCTTGGAAACTATGACGCAATTTATTCACTTAAAAGTACATAGCGAATTCTCTTTGGTCGATGGCTTGGTGCGTATTCCCAAGTTGATGTCTAACGTTGCAGACATGGGGATGCCCGCGGTCGCCCTAACGGACGTCACTAATTTCTATGGACTTATCAAAGCGTATAAGGCGTCGCAGGCTGCCGGCATTAAATTGATCATTGGTGCTGATTTTTGGCTCGATGACCCCCATGACAAAGAGCGGCCCTGGCCCCTGACGTTGCTTGCCCTTGATGAAACAGGCTATAAAAATCTAACGCTGCTCATTTCTCGTGGTTGGCAAGAAGGCCAGTACCATGGTCAGGCTCGAATTCAGCGCGATTGGCTCGATGGTCTTGCAGACGGTTTGATCGCTTTATCCGGGGGAAGAGCCGGACAGATTGGCCAGTTCCTTCTCCATGGGCACCACAATGAAGCGCGTGACGTTTTGCAGTCCATGATGGCCACATTCCCCGGGCGTTTTTACTTGGAGCTGCAGCGCACAGGGCGTGAATGGGAGGAGGATTATATTGAAGCTGCCGTTGCTTTAGCGACCGAGGTTCAATGCCCTGTAGTTGCCACCAATGACGTACGATTTTTAAGCTCAGAGGAATTTGAGGCACACGAGGCTAGGGTGTGTATTGGTTATGGACGTACGCTCGATGATCCGCGTCGTGCCCGCGAGTATTCCGAGCAGCAGTATCTGCGATCACCTGATGAGATGGTAGAGCTGTTCTCTGACATCCCAGAGGCACTACAAAACACTGTAGAGATTGCGCGTCGCTGTTCGGTTGTCATTCGTCTGGGCGAACCTTTTCTTCCGAATTTCCCTGTGCCGGATGGTCTGACCATTGAAGAGTTTCTCGCGCAACTGTCTCACGCGGGCTTAACCGAGCGTCTCAAAAAATTATCGGTAAGCGATGAGCACACGTATCGCGAAAGACTCGACTTCGAGTTAAACGTGATTAACGAAATGGGCTTTCCGGGCTATTTCTTAGTGGTCATGGATTTTATTCGTTGGGCCAAGAAAAACGGGATTGCAGTAGGCCCCGGGCGAGGTTCGGGTGCTGGCTCGTTAGTAGCATATGCACTGGAGATTACTGATCTTGACCCCCTAGAATACGATTTGCTGTTCGAACGATTTCTCAATCCCCAGCGTGTATCGATGCCTGATTTCGATGTCGATTTCTGTATGGAACGTCGTGACGAAGTCATCGATTACGTAGCAAACCTTTACGGCCGTGAAGCGGTTTCGCAAATCATTACGTTTGGCACCATGGCGGCTAAAGCCGTGGTGCGCGACGTCGCGCGCGTACAAGACAAACCCTATGGTTTGGCCGACAAGCTTTCTAAACTGATTCCCTTCGAGGTTGGGATGACCTTGGAGAAGGCAATTGACCAAGAGGATGCGCTTCGACAGCTTCTCGATGAGGACAGTTCGGCGCAAGAAATTTGGGACATGGCGGTACAGCTCGAAGGTGTGACGCGTAACGTGGGTAAACACGCAGGTGGCGTAGTCATTGCGCCATCGCGATTGACGGATTTTTCGCCTCTCTATTGTGATGAAGAAGGGGCTGGTGTTGTTACGCAGTATGATAAAAATGATGTGGAAGATGCCGGGCTTGTAAAGTTCGATTTCCTCGGTCTGCGCACACTGACGATCATCGACTGGGCGGTAAAGATGATCGACGCCACTCGACAGCGTCAAGATGAACCCGGTCTCGATATAACGACAATACCTCTCGATGACCCTGAGGTATTTCGACTGCTAAAATCCGCTGAAACTACCGCTGTTTTCCAGCTCGAATCCCGGGGCATGAAGGAACTTATAAAGCGGCTGTTACCCGATTGCTTCGAAGACATTATTGCTTTGGTTGCATTGTTCCGTCCCGGTCCATTGCAGTCGGGGATGGTTGATAACTTTATCGATCGAAAGCATGGCCGTGAGGCGCTGTCCTACCCTGATAAGGATTATCAGCACGAGTCACTCAAACCTATTCTGGAGCCCACCTACGGTATTATTCTCTATCAAGAGCAAGTGATGCAGATTGCTCAGGAGCTTGCGGGTTATACCCTTGGCGGCGCTGATTTGCTGCGCCGGGCGATGGGCAAGAAAAAGCCCGAGGAAATGGCCAAGCAACGTTCGGTATTTGCCGAGGGCGCGGCGGGGAAGGGCATAAATCCTGATCTCGCAATGAAGATCTTTGACCTCGTAGAAAAATTTGCAGGCTATGGTTTCAACAAGTCGCACTCAGCCGCTTATGCCCTTGTCTCTTATCAAACTGCATGGCTGAAAACTCACTATCCCTCTCAATTTATGGCCGCGGTCATGAGCTCGGAACTGGACAATACCGATAAGCTACTCACCTTTCGTGACGAATGCCGCTCAATGGGACTGACGGTTCGCCCACCGGCGGTTAACGAAGGTGGTTACATGTTCAGTGCGGATGATTCAGGCGAAATTGTTTACGGACTGGGTGCAATTAAGGGGCTAGGCGAGGGTCCTATTGAGAGTCTACTTGCTGCTCGACGAGACAAGCCGTTTAGCGACTTATTTGATGTATGTTCGCGCACGGATCCACGCAAGGTTAATCGTCGAGCGTTAGAAGCGCTCATAAAAAGTGGCGCGCTTGATCAGTTCGGCGCCGAGCGCTGGGTGCAAATGGCGGCTCTTGATGACGCGCTAAAGGCTGCGGAGCAGACCGCTGCGAACAGCGCTGCGGGCATGGTTGACTTGTTCGGCGAAGTGGCTCTGTCAGCCGATACGGGTGACGTTTATGCAGAGCATCGGAAAGTCCGCCCTTGGACTTTGCGAGAGTTACTGGCTGGAGAAGTAGAGAGCATTGGTAGTTTCTTGAGTGCTCACCCTATTGATGAGTACGAGCATGAATTGCGCAAATTCGTACCCCGCCGGATTCGTGAAATGCAGGCAGGCAACAACGCGACGGTTGCCGGGCTGATTGTGGATGTCAGAACGATTAAAACGCAACGCGGTGTGATGGCTGTCGTCCGTCTCGATGATAAATCGGCGCAGATGGAATCGACGGTTTATGCGGAGACCTACAGCGATAACCGCGAGCTGCTTGTTAAAGGCAATATTGTTTTGATCGAAGGCCGTGTTCAGCAAGATGATTTTTCAGGTGGCCTTACTATTCGTGCGCGCGAGATCCGCTCGCTCGAAGAGGCGCGTCAGCATCGTGTGCGTGAGCTGCGGCTGCATGTCAACGGGGATCAGTTCAGTGAGAATATTCGCCAGCTTGTGAGAGACACTTTACGACAGGCCGCAGGAGGGGAGTGTCCTGTGACATTGGCCTATAAACAATCTCGCGGTCAGGCCCACGTGCGTTTAGGCGAGGCTTGGAAGGTACAGCCAAGCGATGGTTTGCTGGAGGCGCTGCGTGGTGCTGTCGGCGCTGAAGCCGTTGAACTCGTTTATGAGTAAAGGCCTTCTAAAAATTTCAGTGGTGCTTTCGCTCGCGCTGCTAATAGCCTGTGATCAACGCCCCACGTGTAGTTTCAGCGAAGCAGCGGATAGTGCTCCGAGCGCCGGCTGCATGGTGCTATGGGAGGGCAAGCTTTTGCTTATACAGGGGCAGGGTGGTGGGTTCAGCCCCCCTGGGGGCAGCGTCGATTCAGGCGAGTCGGCGCAGTGTGCGGCTGAGCGCGAAACCTGGGAAGAGACGGGTATTGAAGTGCGTGTTAGCGGTATGGTCCGTGAGTTCGCCAATGGTTTCAGGCTGTACTCGTGCGAACCGGTCCAGACTTCACCTGAGGTCAAAATTTCTCGCCCTTGGGAAGTTCACAGTGCTGATTTTTACACGCCTGAACAGTTCATAGATCTTAACTGGCGATTTCCCGACCAGGGTCTACTGATGGCGGAAATGGTTAGAGAGCGCAGATCATTGACGATAAAAGGAGTCCCCAGTGAGTAATGAAGCAGTTGAAGCAGCCGTTTTCCGGCGATTGTTGGAGCATTTAGATAGCCGCAAAGACGTTCAAAACATCGACCTTATGAATCTCTCGGGGTTTTGCCGTAACTGTCTGTCTAAGTGGTACGTTGCTGCAGCGGAGGCCCAAGGCGAGAGTATCGACTTGGACGCTGCGCGTGAAAAAGTCTATGGCATGCCCTATGGGGAATGGAAGGCGAAGTATCAAGCCGAGGCGACGCCCGAGCAAAAAACGGCCTTTGAAAAGACTTCAGGTAATAGCGTCTAACAACAAAAGCACATCTTCTAGGCTCATCACGTCGGCATACTTAGCGTTTAGATCAAACAAATTGGCTTCATGGGCCGCTTGATTTCTATCGCCTGTTGCCTCGCGTGGCACGACTACTTTGTAGTTGTACTGCAAGCCATCGACAGCGGTCGCACGCACGCAGCCGCTGGTCGTCAGTCCTGTCACTACGAGCGAATCCACGTCGCGCTCTTTAAGTCGTTCATCGAGATGAGTGCCGTGAAACGCGCTGGCATGGGTTTTCTCTATTCGCTGATCGCTCTCAGAGAGCTGAAGTCTAGAGTCAAACTCCACCCAGTGTGAGCCAGCAGACAAAACGTTAAGCGCAGGCAGCCGGTCTCGAAATACACTCGCATCGCTATCGTTGTGGTAGACAACTGTCGTCAAATAGACAGGTAACTGTTGTGCATGAAAACGGTCGAGCAACGTGCAGTTAGCCGCCACTACCGACTGAGCATCTGAGCCGAGAGGACAGTCGGGATCGGTGAACCCATTGATAACATCAACAATTATCAGTGCGGGTCGCTGCCCTAAACCTTGTGACGCGCGCTCAAGAGTGCGGGTTTCAGTCATAGCACGTTCTCTCTGTAATAACGGTCGTTAGTTGATCCTTAGCAGAGCGACAACCATAACTCAGTTTTGATGTGGGTGGCACGATTTGGGTCAAGACATAAACTATCCGTGCTAAGTTAAGTGGTATTACTGGGATCAGATCGGTGGGATTAGACGTGTCAATACAGAAAGTTAAAAGGTCGCTTATGGGGTCGCTAGCAAGGTCGTTATCAAGGTCGTTAGCAAGGTCGTTAGCAAGGGCGCTTGCCGTCGGGTCACTGATATTAAGCAATAGTGCTTTGGCAGCCGCTGATTGGGTATTGCACAACGGTTTTGTGTACACCATGGATGCCAGCGCCCAGCGAGAGACAGCGCTAGTTATAGAAGGCGATAAAATTGCATTTGTGGGCGATGACAAGGCCGCGCTGAGACAAGCCGGCACGGGAACGAAAATCATCGATCTAAACGGCCGTGCTGTGTTCCCCGGGTTTATTGATACGCACATTCATATTATGGATACCCTACCCTTAGTTGATGGGGCCATGCTATCGCCGTCGCAAAGTGCAGAGGAGGTATTGGCAGCACTCGCTCAACACATTGCTGATAATCCGGAACAAAATCCGGTATTGGGTGCAGGTTTTTTAGCGCGGGCATTTGGGATCGATGGTCCCACAGCTAAAGAATTAGACCAGATCGTGTCGGACCGCCCAGCGTTAATTATCGATGAAGGTGGGCACACCGCCTGGGCGAATTCCGTGGCTCTTGCGATGGCGGGTATTTCCGCTGAATCGCCAGACCCCGTTCCCGGTGCGCATTTCTTCCAGCGTGATGAAGAGGGCGTACCGACAGGGTGGCTCGTGGAAGGTGCAGCGATAGAGCCAGTGATGAATGCGCTGGACGTGGTGTCTATGCCTGCATTGCGCAAGGCAGCGCCAGCCTTTTTGCAGGAAATGTCGCGGGTGGGTTTAACATCGGCATTTGATGCGGGCATGATTGAAACGGCGGACCTTGGACGGCAGTTGGCCCTAGAACTCGCCGAGCAAGATGCGCTGCCGGTTCGTATTATTGCGTCGCTCTATGTCAATCGACCGTCAGATTTAGAAACAGCACTCGAGCGACTCGAGCAGCTCGATACCGACTATGAGCACCCGTACTTTGACGTTAATACCCTCAAGCTTTCTCTCGATGGGACTGTCGAGGCGAAAACCGCGGTCACTTTAGAGCCTTATGTTTTGCCAGAAGGACATGTGGCGACGCCCTTGTTACCTGCGCCTGAAGTCATAGCTACAGTTACGGAGGCTGCTGGTAGAGACCGTGATTTGCACTTGCACGCGATTGGTGACGGTGCAGTGAATACGGCTCTCAATGCCGTGCAAGCCGCGAGGGAAACCTACCCCAAGACCACATCACGATTTACCATTTGCCATATTGAGGTGGTGAATCCAGCAGATATCCCGCGTTTCGCTGAACTCAATGTGGTGGCGCAGACCACACCCACATGGTTTGAGTACGATTATGTCGCGTTAGAGTACTTAGGTCGTGAGCGATTCGAGCAGCTTTATCCGCTCGCCTCTATTCGCCGTAACGGTGCAAAAGTCACCTTGGGCAGCGATTATCCGGTGACTTGGATTGGTGTCGATGCACTCAACCCACTATTTAATATTGAAATGGCCGTCACTCGGCAGCGAGCGGGCGATTCCAGTTATCCCATCCAATCCTTGGTGAGCGAACGCTTGAGTGTTGATCAAGCTATTCGCGCCCACACCGTCGATGCTGCATGGCAGATCGGTCTGGAGGAAAAAATCGGTACGATCGAGGTGGGTAAGCTCGCTGATATTGTGGTTTTGGAGCGTGACCCATACTTCGCGCCGATTCACTCCTTACATGAGATTCGAGTCGATCATACGTTTTCAGGGGGGCGAGAAGTGTTTAAGCGCCGCAGCGGGCAGGATGGTTAACGCCATGATTCGTGGAATTCATCACATTAACTTGCTGGTTCGGGATCTTGATGTGGCGGTAGAGCGGTATGCGCGCTTGTTGGGTATCGAGGACTTTGTGTTCGATTCATTGACAAGCCGAGCGGTCCGTACGGCACGGTTTCGGGCGGGAGATAGTTGGGTCGTCTTGGTCCAGCCTACGGGACCGGGGGAGCCACAGCGCGTTTTAGACGAACAAGGTGAAGGTTTATTTCTGTTGTCCTTTGATGTTGCTGACCTTGCAGGCGCCAGCGAAGCGATATTGGCGGCTGACGGCCAAATGTCAGGACCCCCGAGATTAGGGCTCGATGGTTGGTCGGTGGTCGACCTTGATCAAACAGCGTTGTGCGGCGGGCGCATCCAGCTAACGGAGGATAGCTCAACGGCATAGCCTGCGGTCATTTTTTTGGTCCGGTTCTGATCCGAGGGAAATCAATACACGTAAACGTAAGGATATTCCTGCTCCTCGCGGGAAACCTTAGTTGGGTATTCGTTTCGTTATGGCAGAGCGCGTGATTATAAAAGAGGTGGCGCCCCGAGATGGCTTGCAAGCGCAACCTGTCCACCTAACGCTTGAGCAGCGTCAGCGATTAATCGAGAGCTTGGCTAAAACGGGTGTCCCTGAGCTCGAGATAGGTAGTTTTGTATCCCCCAAAGCGGTGCCTCAAATGGCAGGCACTGAGCAGCTTGCCAGCCAACTGCCCGTGCAGCCTCTCATTTACTCAGCGCTCGTGCCGAACATGAAAGGGTTTGAGCTTGCTCGCGACGCGGGCATTAAGACTCACGCTATTGCGATTTCAGCAACGGAGCAAATGAATCAGAACAACATTCGTAAAAGTCTGGCTGAGACTTTCGCGATGGCAGCGGATATCGTCAAGCGGGCTGCGAGTGACAGTGTCGACATTCACGTTTACCTCGCAGTGGCTTTCGAGTGCCCTTACGAGGGTCGGGTTGCGCTCCGCACCATTCTTGCGCAAGCCGCAGAACTGATGGCGCTTAATCCTGCTCGTTTGGTGATTGCCGACACTATTGGCGCGGCAGATCCTGCAGCGGTTAAGGAAATGATGAGTGAGTTGGTTGCGGCGTATGGAGCAGAGCGATTGGCGTGTCATTTTCACGACACGCGAGCACTTGGTATTGCCAATGTTTATGCCGCGCTCGAGGCGGGGATTCGTCAGTTCGATAGCTCGGCGGGTGGACTCGGCGGTTGCCCATTTGCGCCGGGTGCTAAAGGCAACGTGGCGACAGAGGATATAGCGTCACTTTGCCAACAGATGGGCCTCGATACAGGTATTGATATGGCAGCGTTATTGGAAAGTATTGCGCTGCTGAGTGAGTTTATAGGGGCACCTCAAGGTGGTCGCTCGCATTATTGGTTGGTTAAGAATTGGCAGAAGATTTTTGCTAGTTCACATTAAATAAAAAGGAATGAGTATGCGTTATCGGCTGGGCGTAGATGTGGGTGGCACCTTCACCGACTTCCTATTACTGAATGAGGAGACAGGAGACACCTTCACGGCCAAGGTTCCCTCTACACCCGAAGATTCGTCGATGGGCGTTCTTAATGGCGTGGCTAAGGTTTGCGACGCTACGGGCATTGAGCCCAGCGATATCAAACTCGTGATGCACGGTACCACCGTAGCCACTAACGCGGTGCTGACCGGACGGGGTGCGACAGTTGGTTTGATCACAACAGCGGGTTTCGAAGACACGCTGCAAGTCGCCCGATCTTACTGCCCGGGCGGGCTGGGTGGCTGGGTGACCTATGTCAAGAAGCCGCTTCTTGCGCCTCTTGAGCTAACGATGGGGGCGAATGAGCGAATGAGTGCCTCAGGTGAAACTGTCACACCGCTGGACGAGGCTAAGCTGCGCGCCGATTTGCAAACATTGAAGGCAAAGGGCGGTATTCAAGCGCTCACCATTTGTTTCATCAATTCCTATATGAACGGCAGTCACGAGCAGCAGGCCCGTGAAGTTGCGCGTGAAATCTTTACCGATATACCCATCTCCATCTCGAGTGAAGTAGTCCCCGAGATGCAAGAGTACGAGAGAACAGAAACTACCGTTGTCAATTCTTACGTGCGTCCTGAAGTAGAGCGCTACGTGAATAATTTGCAGCAGGCGCTAGAAGATCGATTAGGCGCAGATACCCAGCTGTCGATTTTACGTTCAGACGGTGGCCTAGCATCGAGTCGTGCGGCTGCTGAATCTCCCGTTAATCTTTTAATGTCAGGGCCTGCAGGCGGCGTTACTGGCGCGCTGTTTTTTTGCACCAAAGCGGGTTTTGACAATATTTTGACCTTCGATATGGGGGGAACGTCGACGGACGTCGCGCTGATACAAAATGCTCGGGCGCGAGTGCGGCGAGAAACCTATGTCGGTGATGTGCGCGTGCGAGCGCCATCAGTTGACGTAAGGACAGTGGGAGCCGGTGGTGGCTCGATCGCTTATGTCCCCGAGTTGACCAAAGCGCTTCGCGTCGGTCCAGAATCCGCGGGTGCCGTTCCTGGACCTGCTTGCTACATGAAGGGCGGCGAAGCGCCAACGGTTTGCGATGCGAACGTCGTGTTGGGTTATTTACCGTCGGACGTTCAGCTGGGCGGCGATATGCTCATTAACCGCGATGCCTCGGTTAAGGCAGTTCAAACTGTCGCAGACGCCATGGGCATTGAGCTTATGGAAGCCGCTGAAGGGATTATTAAAATCGTTAATGAATCGATGTTTGGCGCATTGCGGTTGGTGTCGGTCGAACAGGGTTACGACCCGCGCGATTTTGCGTTAGTGGGTTTCGGTGGTGCAGGGCCACTGCATGCAAATTCACTGGGGATTTTATCAGGCGCGTGGCCCGTTATTGTTCCTCCAGGCCCAGGTGTTCTGTGTGCTTACGGTGACGCGACTACACGTGTGCAGGACGAGGCGGCACGCACCTACATTACCCTGGCTGGCGATCTTACGCTGCCACAAATGCAAGATGACCTCGAAGGACTTCGCGTACGTGCAAGCCAAGCATTGATTGCCGATGGCATCGAAGAAGACCGCCTCGAGGTGACTTATCAAGCGGATTTGCGCTACGCCGGTCAGGCGTTCCAGATCACCGTCGACTTTACTGCCGAAGAGCTTGCAGAAAAGGGCATTGCTCTCCTCACAGAGCAGTTCGATGCAGAGCATGAGCAGCTATTCACGTTCAAGCTCGGTGATGGCCATGAAATTTTAATGATTCGCGCAATTGTTGGAGCTGCCGCGACATTAAAAGCGGATATCACAATCGCCGATGGCAACGGTGACACAGAGAAAGCGCGGATTCACACATCACGTTTTTACTATGAGGGGGAGTGGCACCCGACAGGGATATTTGATCGTGGTCAATTAGGTGCGGGAGATACTGTAATGGGACCTGCGATTGTCAGTGAAATGGACTCCACCACGGTGGTGTTGCCTGGCCACAGCGCGCGCGTCGACAAGATCGGCAATTTGCTGATCGAACCGGTTTGAGGGAACGAACAATGACTGCACGAATTCTTGAAACAAATAGCACGCCCCTCAGCCGAATCGATGTAGAGGGCGTAACCGTCGACCTTATTGAAAACGCACTTAGGAATGCTCGAGAGGAGATGGACGCGGTTTTATTTCGGACAGCGATGTCTCCCGGCATTAGAGAGCAGGGCGATTGCTTCCCGATGATCGCGAATAAAGACGGCAAGATGGTTGTCGGCCAGTTTGGTTCCTTTATCGGGCCCTTTTTGGAAGCTTACGATGCGGAAATCGAAGAGGGCGACGTTATACTAACCAACGACCCTTATATGTGTAATGCGGCAGTGTCGCACTTGCCGGACTGGGTTGTATTGGTACCTATCTTCCGCAATGGTCGGCAGATTGCATGGTCGGCTATGTTTGGACACATGTCTGACAACGGCGGCATGGTGCCGGGATCAATCCCCATCGAGGCCACGACTATTTACCAAGAGGGAATTCGCATCCCTCCCATTAAGTTGTATAAAAAAGGCGTGCTCCAATCGGACATGCTCGATCTTATTCTGCACAACGTGCGCACGCCAGAGTGGAATCGCTTCGATCTGAATGCACTTGTTGCCGCCTGTAACACCGCAGCGAAACGCGTTGTAGAGCTTTCGGAGCGCTTTGGTGACGATGTCCTGTATTCCACGATGGACATTATGCTCAAACGCAACTATGACGCGATGAAGCACATCATCGAAATGTTCATTCCAGAAGAACCAAGGGAGTTTGAGGACTACATTTGTGATGACGGAATGGGAATGGGGCCCTACAAAATTAAGTGTACGTTGTGGCGCGAAGGCTCCACAGCAATTTTTGACTTCAGTGGCACCGATCCTCAAGCACAGAGTTCAGTTAATTTTTATCTCAACGAAGACATGTTCAAAATGTTCTTCGGATCGTTCACGATCAACGTCGTTGATCCCCAAATCGTCTTTAACGATGGCTTTTACGATTTAGTTGACGTCCGAATTCCTGAGGGAACTTTGCTTAAGCCGAAGTTCCCTGCCGCTTTGTCGGGTAGAACGCATGCTCTCGGTCGTATCTTCGATATTTTGGGTGCCTTACTCGGTATGGGTGCTCCTGAGCAAATGCTCAATGCCGCGGGTTTCTCAGACTCGCCGCACTTGTTCTACAGTGGTTACGACGACAAGGGCGAGTGGTTCCAGTTGTTCCAAATCGGCTTTGGTGGCATTCCCGGTAGGCCCGTGGGCGATGGTCCAGACGGCCACAGCCTTTGGCCGGGCTTCACTAATGTTCCCAACGAATTTATTGAATCCTATTTCCCCTTGCGTATTGAGCGCTATGAGACCATCCCGGACTCAGGCGGGGCCGGATTGCACCGTGGCGGTAACGGTTTGAGCGTAGCGTATCGATTCCTGGCCAATGGCGAAGTGGGAATTCACGATGAGCGTTGGTTGACGTATCCCTGGGGTGTCCTCGGTGGTGAGACAGGACAACGGTCGACCAAGCGCTTAGTGCGAGCCGACGGGAGCGAGGAGTGGCTGCCCGCTAAAGTCGAGGGCGTGAAAGTTAAGGTCGGTGATGTCCTGTATTTTAATACGTGGGGAGGCGGTGGCTGGGGCGATCCCTTTGCGCGCGACCCTGAGCTTGTTCGTCAAGATGTTGAGCGCGGCCTAGTCAGTGCGTCCGGTGCTCGGCGTTACGGCGTAGTCATGACCGACGAGGGTACCGTTGATGACGTTGAGACAGCTGCGCTTCGCGCTCAACTCAGTGGTGCTCGATCAGAGATTGCCCTGTTTAATCGCGGTGGCTCAATCGAAGAACTAAAAAATCGCTGCAAAGGTGAGACCCACCTTGAGGCGCCTGTTTCACCCAGTTTCACCGCCTCAGCGTAGGCACCAAACTCACAATGATAATGATTAAGCCCTTGTGGCAGCAAAAAAAGGAGACGCCCATGTTCCCCAAGAAAACCCCACTATGGACTGCAATAGCAGCGTTATCGGCAATAAGTACAACGCCGGTAGTCGTTGCTCAAGAGTCCCGTTTTACCCTTGAAGAAGTCGTGGTTACCGCGCGAAAGCGTAGTGAGAACTTACAGGACGTACCCATCGCTATTAGTGCGATTGGTGAAGAGACAATCCAACGCGCGGGCATTGAACGCGCCGGTGATTACATCTCGCTAATTCCTAACGTCACGCTGGTCGACACAGCAAACGTGGGTGACACGCAGGTGAGCATTCGCGGAATTGTCTCCACGCGCGATGCTGAATCTACATTTGCTTACGTTGTTGACGGGGTGTTGAGTACCAACCCCAACAGCTTTAATGAAGAGCTGTTCGATGTGCAGCAGATAGAAGTTTTGAAAGGACCCCAGGGCGCACTCTACGGACGTAACGCCGTAGCGGGAGCTATTTTGGTGACTACCAAGAAGCCGACCGACGAATTCGAAGCCAAAGTGACAGCCGGTGTATCGAATAACAACAGTTACAAGGCGTCGGCTATGGTGAGCGGCCCAATTATCGAGAATAAGCTTGCTGGTCGCCTGGCAATAAGCACTCGTGAGACCGATGGCTTTTATGCAAACACGTTCACCGGAAGGGATGACTCGGTCGATTTTCTCGAAGACACCAGTGTACGCGGTCGCGCCATTTGGACGGTAAGCGATGATCTTGAGATCGATTTCCGTGGCGGTTATTCGGAGGTGAGCGGCGGAGCAATCAACTTCAATGCAGCGTTTGCGATTCCCTTGTTTGTCGACGTATTGGGTAACGAGGCTTACTTTGCCGATCCTAACGATCTCGATTTCAACTTTACCAACAACGTCCCCGGTGAGAACGAGCAAGAAACATTCGATTTCTCCATCAAGGCCGATTGGAGTCTGGGTTTTGCCGATTTAGTGGCGAGCGTTGCATACAGTGATCTTGAAGAGTACTTGTTGTCAGACGGTACCGCGGCGACTTTTTACGGCTATGAATTAACGCCTGCATGTCAAAGTGGTCGAGCGGAGTTAAATAGCTTCAGTCGCCCCGATTTGTTTGGGCCAGTGCTTGCCCCGTTCTTGGTGCTACCGCCAGGTGCAGGTAATGATTTTGCAGGCATTTACGGTCCTTATACCGCGCTTACTTGTGACGGCTATCAGTACCAAGAGCGCAACCAGACAGACCTAAGCATTGATGCTCGCCTGGTATCGACCGATGACGGAGCCTTCCGCTGGATTGCGGGTGCTTACTATGCAGACATCGAACGCGAGTCGGTGGTGAGCTACGGCGCAGATACGGGAGCCGGGTTCCTTCGTCAGCCCTACGTCCCTGCCGATGGACCTAACCCAACCGACTTACTGTTTTGGGATGAGTTCGATACTAAGGTTTACGCAGTCTATGGTCAGGTTGAATTCGATTTATCGGATACTTTAGAGCTGGCAATCGCGGTTCGCTATGACCGTGAAGAGCGTACGGTCGACAACCAAGTGCCCAACGTGCAGAACTCAGGTCAGAACGTTAATCTTTTGGGCGCAAATTTCCAGCCGTTGCCGATCAACCCTGCGCTGGCGAATAATCCTAATGGCATTCCCAATCGTGATGCTGACTTTAGTCAATTCCAGCCTAAGGTTACTCTGAGCTGGGCGGCTGCTGAAAGCACCAACCTATATGCTTCCTACGGAGTGGGTTTCCGCTCGGGTGGCTTCAACGCGCTGGGAACGGAAGATACGCTTAACTTCTGGTTTAACTCGGGTTATGGCGGCCCTGGTGAAGCAGTCGACGCCAAGCTTCTGATAAAAGACGATTACGATAAAGAAGTCTCAACCTCTATCGAATTCGGTCTTAAATCAGAGTTCATGGATCGCAGGCTGCGCGTTAATGCATCGGTTTTTCGTACCGATGTTGAAGACAACCAGTTCTTTGAGTTCTTTGCGGGTCCCTTCGGATTGTTGCGTACTGTGACCACCATCGACGAACTCACCATTCAGGGTTTCGAGGCTGACTTCAACTTTGCAGCGACTGAGAACTTGTCGATTTACGGTGGGATTGGTTTGCTTGATTCCGAAATCAAAGAAAACAAGAACCGACCATTGTCAGAGGGCAACAATGTTCCGCAAGCGCCCGAGACGACCGGTACTTTAGGTGCTCAGCTGGTGATTCCAATGGGTGGGATCGATTTTGTGAGCCGTATCGATTACCAGTATGTCGGAGAAACATTCTTCCACACGTTACAGGGTGAACAGACACCGACCATTTGGAACGCGTTCTTTGCACCTGGCTTTAATCAAGACTTCTCGAAATCCAGTCGAGATGGCTACGGTACAGTCGATCTGCGCATCGGTTTAGAGGCAGAGAATTGGAGCGTAACCGCGTGGGGCCGCAACATCACCGAAGAGGAGTACCTGCAGGAAATTATTCCAGCACCCGAGTTTGGCGGAACGTTTAATCACCCGTCTGCACTCCGTGCTTACGGAATCGATGCAACCTATCGCTTCTAGTGACTTGATGCTGTAAGCCTTTGTTAAATTAAACCCCGGTTGCCAAGCGGTTACCGGGGTTTTTTTTCGCTGAATTTCGCCGGGCTGACTGATATAACTGATCGAAAATCAGCGGTTTTTAAATCAAAAAAAAGAGTTTGATTCCGCTGCGATTTAATTTTACATTCGAAATATTGCCATTCCAAAAAAAAAGACGCAATAAGTCGTAACGTTAGACACAGGAATTTCCCATGATAACAACAAACTATAAGCCACTTTCTTTTGCTGTCTCCTCGTTGGTCACCGCGCTGTACATTAGCCAGGCGTCGCACGTGTGGGCACAATCTGAGGAGATTGAAACGACAAACGTGGAGGCCGTAGCTCAGGCTGATTCTTCGCCTGTCCAGAATGTCGTTGAAGAAGTCGTTGTAACCGGCTCCAGACTCAAGCGAGATACTTTCAGCAGTATTTCACCGCTCCAAGTAATCACTACAGAATTCTCTAAAGAGGTGGGCTTAATTGACGCCGCGGACATTTTGCAGGGCTCAACGGCTGCCACGGGTCAGCAAATCGACCTAACGTTCCAAGGGTTCGTGTTGGATAACGGTCCTGCTGCCTCGACGGTCGATCTTCGAGGCTTGGGCGCGCAACGTAACCTAGTGCTTATCAATGGTCGACGGGTATCTCCGTCGGGCGTCGAGGGGGCACCGGCAGCTCCCAACCTAAACCTTCTGCCCCGCTCGCTTGTAGAGCGATACGATATTCTGTTGGACGGAGCCTCATCAGTATACGGTTCTGATGCTATCGCAGGCGTGGTCAACGCAATTTTGCGCAAGGATTTTGATGGGTTAGAACTGGAGGTATTCTCTAATCAGCCGCAGCAATCCGGTGGTTCTGACACAACGGTAACAGCGGCATGGGGATTCAATTCCGATCGTGGTGTATTCGGTATTGGTGCTGAGTATGTCAAATCGACCAAAGCCGCTTTGGCCGATCGCGACTGGACGAGTGATTGTACCGGCAACGTGGAGATCGATGAAAACGGGAGTATTCGTACCGAGGACCTATATTATGAGTCGATCGGCTACCCCAGTTATGGCGACTGTGCTTTCCAATCAGTTGCTGCCCGAACATTCATTTCTTCGATAGATATGGGCTCAATTTACTACACCCCCGGATATTCTAATGGCGGGTGGGGTAATTTCAGTGAATCCGGAGATCCCTACACAGGGCTAGCTGCCGATGGTAACGGTGATGGTCTTGGTGATATTGACCTGTATCAGTATGACCTGAATGGCAAACCCGCTACGTTGGACGCTGACTTATTTCCAGCGTCAACACGCTATAACGTGATGGCATATGGAGAATATACGTTCGAAGGTGAAGCCAATCTTACGCCGTATTTCGAGGCCAATTACTCGTATTTAGAGGTTAAGTCTAAAAGTGGTGAAGGGCAGCTCTTTCCAGAGGTGCCAGCACTTAATCCCTATAACCTCTGTAACCCGAATCAGCCCGATGGTGTGGATTGCGGTCTCGCCGCGGGTGCATACCTCGATAACCCAAGCATTGCCGCAGGCATCGCCAATGTGTATGGGCTGACACCCGCTCAGTTTCGAGATTTTGGGATTGTTAACCTTTATCCAGGTGCCCTCGGCCCTGTTCCGACATTGCCCATTGTGTCAGTCCGTGGCGATCGTAACCGAACAGAGGTAGAGCAAAGTCAGCTTCGGTTTGTCGCCGGTCTTCGTGGCGATATGCCTTTTATGAACTTTGCTAGCTTCGATAACTGGTCGTTTGACGTTTATGCGAGTTACTCGTTATCCGATGGTGAGTCGCGCAGATTCGGCGTTCGTGAAGACCGCTTAAACAACGCATTGGGTTACTACAGTTCCACAAGCACTCCTTGCGAAAATGACCTTGGTGCACCGCTGCGCGATGATGCAGTTGCAGGATGTGTGCCGGTTAACATGTATGCTCCCTCGCTTTATCCCGTCGGTTCCGTAGTCGGTGATTTTGCGACTCAGGCGGAGCGCGATTTCCTGTTTGATACCCGAAACTTTGATACTGAGTATGAGCAAGTAGTGGTGTCTGCTTACGCAAGCGGTGATGTATTTGAGTTGCCTGCTGGCGATGTTGCCCTGGGTCTTGGTATTGAAACTCGTAGAGATGAAATTCGCTCTAATCCTGATGCTGTCGCGGCAGAGGGCCTGTTTTGGGGTTTCTTCTCTGATAAGGGTGCTCGAGGCAGTCGAACGGTGAATGAATTGTTTGCAGAAATCGAGATCCCGATTCTTGCCAACAAACCACTAGCAACCGAGCTTAACGTGAACTTGTCTGGGCGTATCACCGATGACGAGTATTACGGAAACAATACCACTGAGTCGGCGAAAATTGGATGGAGGCCTGTAGATTCTTTGCTTATTCGTGGTACCTGGGGCACCGCATTTCGCGCGCCCAACCTGCGCGAATTGTTTTTGGCGGGTTCTACTGGCTTCTTAAACGTTGCGGATCCTTGTTATATTCCAGAAGATGCGATTGATAACCTTACCGGCGACTACAACCCCGCCAACGATAAGCGTGATCAACTAATTTTGGATAACTGCCGCGCTACTGGGGTTGATCCCTTCCTCGCAAATAATGGTGGTTTTAATACTTTCAGCGTAGAAGTGCAGGCGGGTGGATCGCCCACTCTAGACCCCGAAGAGTCCGAGTCCTGGACGTTGGGATTCGCGTTTGAACAGGATTTTACTAATAAGTTCGATTTGTCATTCGGTATGACATATTACGAAATTGAAATCACTAATACAGTTATTGAGCCCAGCACGGGCTTTATAATCAGTGACTGTTACACCGATGAGGCGGGTACAGGAGCCAGTGCATTCTGCGGTCGCATCACCCGAGATTTTTCCGATCCTACTAATCCCGAAATTGTGTTTATGGACCTAGGGTTTATCAACCGCGATCAGGAGACGGCTCGCGGTATCGACTACAACCTAGCGTTCCGCGATCAGCTAGATTTAGGTGTCCCCATCAACATGAGCATTAATTTAACAGCTAGCCGGCTGTTGGAACGATCAACAGAGTTCGGTAACGCTGACGGAAGTATCGATCGCGAAGAATATCAGGGTGAATGGGGCTTTCCTGAGTGGCAAGCCCAAATGGCCGTACGTTTCGACTGGGATCGCTGGGCGTTTACTTGGGAGACACGCTACTTAGGAGCAGTCGATCAGGACCGTGATTCGGTGGACCCATTCGACTCAATTGCGGGCGCTTCGGATACCTGCTACGGACCACCTGATGATGTGCTTTGCAGAGACTTTGCCGAAGCAGATGATTACTTCAGACATAGTGCATCGTTGTTTTATAACGCTGACACATGGACAGTCGGTGCGGGCATAAGAAATGTCTTTAATGAGGAGCCACCCGTTGTTGACGCCAGTGAAGTGCTGTCGTTCTCTAATACACCGATCGGTTATGGCTACGATCTACAGGGACGCGTCTACTTCGTCGATGTGGCCTATCGATTTGGCGGCAATTAAGGATTAGATTAGCTGACGAAAAAGGCGCGCTCACGAGCGCGCCTTTTTTTATGATGCCGACGTGGAGGAAGGTACTTGTGAGCATACTTTGTAGGTTGTTGTTAATCAGCGGTGTGCTGACTAGTTTTAGTGCTCTCAGCGAGCCGTATCCTGTAGATTATTGGGCGCGTAGGCCTGCGATCAGTAACGTCGCACTCTCACCTGACGGTCTTAGTCTGGGTATGATGAAAATTCCCGGCAAGGCGGAAAATCCGATCATAGAGATATATCGGACCGATGCATTAGAGAGTGAGCCGTTTCGTATTAATGCAAGCCCAATGGAGATCATTAGCTTTAATTGGGTCGATAACGGCAGTTTAGTATTCACTGCACGGCAACAGGTCCGGGATAAGATTGAAGGTTTTAATCAGGGCATTTACGAGTATCGAATAGCACTCGTGGATGTGGAGACCAAGCGCTTAAAGTCATTTGACGAGCGGGACCCTAGCGTTGTGAGTGTGTTGCCAGGTAAGCCCGGGAAAATCCTAATATCGTTTTCAGAGGGGGGTAACGATGGTATTGGTGCAAAGGTACAAGCAGCATTCCGACCCCGTGCTTATTGGGAATTTGACCTAGAGAGAGGGACTAAAAAACTTCTGGTTCGAGGAAAGATTTCCCTCGGAAATATCGACTTCGACGAAAATGGCAATCCCATTCTTGCACGCGGTTTTGATATTGATACCGGCGACTTTATTTGGTTTTGGCGTAAGCCTGGTGAGACTGATTGGACCGAGTTTTACCGGCTCAATGAAGACAGTTTTGACACTTTTAGAGTTTTTGGACCCGATCCAGACCTTCCTGGACACTTTCTTGTTGAAGCCAATAGAGGTTCTGATACGACGGGTCTCTGGTCGTTCAATGCCGCGACAAAAGAATTCGCTGAAGCGATATATCAGCGTACCGATGTCGACATCTGCGGCGTTCGCTATCACAGCAATGCGTGGACCCACGCGGATACAATTGTGGGAGTGACGCACTGTAAAGATAAGCCAATTGTCGAATTTTTTGACGACGAAGAGGCGGCGCTTCAAAGACAATTAGAGGCGCTACTGCCTCACGCTTACTCCGCGCGCATTACGAGTCGCTCTAGGGAGGGATCGTCATTAACCGTGCGGAATTTGGGGCCTAGAGATCCCGGCAGCCATTATTTGCTGCACAACGGCAAGCTACAGTTGATAGGGAGCGGGCGTCCGTACTTCGAGGCGGAGAATCTTGCGGACGTGAAGTATATTCAATACCCCGCAAGAGACGGCGTAACGATCCCAGCCTTTTTAACAGTGCCCAGTGGCAATCCGCCATTCCCACTAGTGGTTTTGCCGCACGGGGGTCCCTTCGTTCGAGAAGTCATTATTTTTGATGAATGGGCACAGCTGCTTGCGAACAACGGCTACATGGTTTTACAACCACAATATCGCGGCTCTCAAGGCTATGGGCAAAAATTTTATCAATCCGCATTTAAAGAGGGGGGGCAAGGTGGCTACAAAATGCAGGATGATAAAGATGACGGGGTGGCTTGGCTCATCGATCAGCAGTTAGCTAACAAAGATAAAGTCGCAATGTTTGGTTGGTCCTACGGTGGGTATGCGGCACTAGTGGCAGCGTCGAGGACGCCGCAGTACTACCAGTGTGTGATCGCTGGTGCTGCCGTTTCAGATCCAGATATGCAAATTGATTACTATCGGTACCGGTTGCGTGGTGTCAGCAAAATTGAACAGTTGTCGATGTGGGACGACAGCATCTCACCACTCAATGAAGTCGATAAGGTCAACGTCCCTATTTTACTCATTCATGGTGACGTTGATCAGCGAGTACCTCTCGAGCATGCAGAAAAGTATTTAGATGTATTAAAGAAAGCGAATAAACCGCATAAATATTTGGAGCTTGCCGGGGCTGACCATTTCTCCAATACGCTTTTTTACCACCATAAATCGGAGCTTTATCACAGCATTCTTGATTACTTGGCAACATCGTGTGGTTCTATGTCTCGCTGACATAACGCCATCACACTGGAGGTAAAGCGAACATATCCGTAATAGCTTCAATTTTTTTGACGGTGTTTCTTATAGTGTCGCTTTCATTGCAGTCTGAGGGGATGCTGGGGATGCCACCGATTCAGTCACGATGGTATCCCGCCAATGAGTCACCGGCGCCTACAAGCCGTGCCAGTACATTCGCAAGCTGCCAATTTGCGGGGTTTAATGTGGACTGAAATTCGTTGATCCGTGCCACAGCACGATCTAGCCCCATGGCTTCAATGGCGTGCATGGGCCCCCCCTTAAAGCGCGGAAAGCCATAGCCGAAGCAATACACGACATCGATATCACCGGCGCGCTGGGCGATCCCTTCTTCAAGGATTTTCGCGCCCTCGTTGGCCAGCGCCAAAATGAGACGATCTACGATCTCGTCATCACTGATTACCCGACGGCTGATGCCCAGCTCCCTGCAAGCGTCTTCTACAATGGTCATTACCGCTGGATCATCGATACGCCGGCGCGTATCGGGATCATATTGGTAGTAGCCGGAGCCTGATTTTTGGCCCAGTCTTCCCGCTTCAACCAAGCGATCGGCAACGATGTAGCTGACGCGTTCGCCTTTTTGCTCGTCCGTCAGTTGCTCCCGAGCCTTATAGCCAATATCGAGCCCAGCGAGATCACCCACGGCCAGAGGACCCATGGCCATTCCCCAACGCTCCATGGCACCGTCAATTTGAGCAGGTGTGGCGCCCTCCATCAGGCACAAGGTTGCCTCGCGAGCATAGGGACGCAACATACGATTACCGATAAAACCGTAGCACATGCCTGACAGTACGGGCACCTTGCCAATGGCTTTACCTATCGCCATGGCGGTCGCAATAATGGCGTCACTGCTTTGAGCGCCGCGAACTACCTCGAGCAATTTCATGACGTTGGCTGGGCTAAAGAAATGCATACCCAGCACGCTTTCAGGGCGCGAAGTAACCGAGGCAATCTCATCGATACTCTGATATGACGTATTGCTTGCAAGGATTGCGCCGGGTTTACAGATACCGTCTAGAGTTCTGAAAACGTCCTGTTTAATGGCGAGATTTTCAAACACGGCTTCGATGACCAGGTCCATCTCTGCTAGATCGTTGTAGCTCGACGTCGGCGTGATGTTCGCCATGATTGTGCTTACCTGCGCGTCGGTCAGACGGCCCCGTTTAACGCTGATCGCGTAGTTTTTGGCGATTTTTTCAATCCCCGCATTGACCGCATCATCGGACATGTCGAGCAGCGTTACCGCGATACCTGCTTGGGCGAAACACATAGCAATACCTCCGCCCATAGTGCCGGCACCAACAATGCCGACCCGTGCGACGTTGATGGGCGGCGTATTTTTTGGGAGACCATCAATCTTGGCGGCGGCGCGCTCGGCGAAAAACATATGACGCATCGCTGTTGACTGAGGATCTTGCATGCAAGCGTTGAATAGCTCGCGTTCGCGGTCCAAGCCTTTGTCAAAGTCGAGCTCCGCCGCCTCAATACAATCCAGAATTCGTTGTGGCGCCGTTTCACCGCGGGTCTTTTTCCCTAGAAGTTCCCGCTGCGTTGAAATCGCATCGCGATCCGCATCGCTCAGTATTAACCGCCCGTTGCGCGCCTGCTTTTGGGGCGCCGCTTCAGCAATCAGTTTCTCGGCATAAGCGATGGCCTGTGGGAGGAGGTCTCCGTCAACGACGTGATCAACCAGAGACCATTCGGCTGCCTGGCTCGCCGCTACAGGATTGCCTGTGGTCATAAGGGTTAGTGAGGGTTCGAGACCTGCAAGCCGTGGCACTCGCTGCGTGCCGCCGGCGCCGGGTAATAAACCCAACTTGACCTCGGGTAAGCCCACCTTGGCACTTTTGAGGGCAATACGATAGTTGCAGCTCAGAGCGGTCTCGAAACCACCACCGAGCGCCGTGCCATGGATCGCCGCAAGGGTAAGCTTAGGGTGGTTGTCTAACTGCTCAAGGAGCTGATTCAGTGAGGGTTCTTGGGGGGGCTTACCAAATTCGGTGATATCTGCTCCGGCAATAAACGTTCGACCCGCGCAGATAATTACTACGGCCTGTGAGTCGTCCGTTGCGGCCGCGGTCAACGCGTCTGCGATACCCGCGCGAACTGCATGCGATAACGCATTGACGGGTGCGTTATCGACAGTGATGACACCGACGTGACCTTTAAGGGCGTAGCTTACGACTAGAGACATAATTTCATCCTTTATCCGTGCACTAGGTTATGGCGTTTGATTCGAGCGTAGCTGACGATCAATAGACTGGAGCACTCTGAACCGCGGGGAGGCGAATAACAAATCTCGCTCCATGTTCAGTGTTCCTCACGCTAATGTTTCCACCAACGTCATCGATTAAGTTGTGGGCAACCGACAAACCAAGCCCGGTGCCTTTACCGATGGTCTTTGTGGTGAAGAACGGGTTAAAAATATTATCGAGTGCGTGGTCCGGAATACCGCCCGCAGAATCATCTACTGCAATAACGAGCTGTTGGTCTTCTCCTCGATTCAGCGCTACCTTTATCCACTTGTCGCTGGTTGGATTGTTTTCAAACGCATCGCGAGCATTAGAAAAAAGATTGAGAATGACCTGCTCAATTCGCCCGGGATGTATTGTGGCAGGTGGCAGATTGGGTTCCAGTTGGAGCGTGGCTCTTATCCCGGCTTCATTAAAAAGCGGCATAAATAAGCTTATCGATTCTTCTAAGATTGGGCCAAGCGCGGCATCGAGATTTTCTTCTGTGGCTATTCGGGCAGATTGTCGGATGTGGGCGCTAATGTCAGTCGCGCGATTAATCTGCCGAATAATTCTGTCGATTTTTTCTGGAAGCTTATCCAAGACTTCTTGTGGATCTTTATTCGATTTACGGCGAATGCCCTCGGCAATGAGCTTGATGGCAGCAAGAGGCTGATTAATTTCATGGACGATACTTGAGGCGAGCTCACCAATCGAAGCTAATTTTGCCAAGTGCTCCAGCTGGGACCGCTGGGCTAACTCTAGCTGATGCGTGTAATGAAGGAGCATAAATGTTGCTACGGGTGCAATGCAGGCGGGCGCGGCCAGTGCTATCCAAACAGAAATTGCCGACAAATCGTGATCGAAGAAGAATAAAATTGAAAGCGTTAGTAATAGGGATGTCAGCATAGATCCGAGGGTTATAACGGACAGCCTCTGGGTATTTTGTGCCAACAGCTTCATGACGTAATTGAATCGGATTGTCATCTGTTCCTCTTAATTTCTCGTGCACTTACTACTTCGCCCTGAGTGCGTGAGCAGCGCGGAGTTTCTCATTTGCTGTCCCTTTGTTAATCCCCCCACTAACCCCTGCCTAACCCTTCAGAGCGGTCTTGCTGCTAGCTGGTTACCCCTTGGTCGCGTAACGCGAGTCGCTCAGCGTCATCGAGCCCGAGCAACTCACCCAATACCTCATCATTATGGCTGCCAATAACATCGCCCGGCCAGTCAGTTCGCCCCGGCGTCTTGCTGAGCTTAGGGAGGATAGCGGGAATTTTCAAAGGCTGGCCGTTTATTTCAACAGTCTCGAACATTCCCCGAGCCTGATAATGCGGGTCAGCCATCATATCTTTTACATCGTAGATAGGACCTACTGGGACGCGAACGGATTCAAGGCGATCGATAATATCTCGTGAATTATTCGCGGCACACCAGTCAGCGAGAGCTTTATCGATGGCTTCTTGGTGCACAACTCGGCCAGGATTGTGCGCAAGCTCTGGATCATTAGCCATATCTTCGCGACCTGCTTCGGTCATTAGTCGCTTGTATATTGAGTCGCCGTTGCCGCCAATAACGACATGCTTGCCGTCTTTACACGTGTACGTATTGGTTGGAACGATACCGGTTATCGTGGTGCCCGAGGGCTCTCTTATCACTCCTGCACCGTCAAACTCCGGTACGATCCCTTCAAGAACGTTAAAAATTGACTCATAAAGCGCAACATCGACAATTTGACCTTGGCCAGATTTAGTCCGTTCGATAATGGCAAAAGCAACGCCTAGGGCCGCATGGATAGCCGCTAGCGTGTCGCCCAGTGAGATATTGGGCCGCACAGGGGGTTTGCCTGGCTCACCATTGATATAGCGAAAACCACCATAGCCCTCGGTGACCGATGCGTAACCGGGTTTTTCTGAAAACGGGCCGTCCTGCCCATAGCCTGAAATACGCGCATAAATAATGCCCGGGTTATGTACTTTGATGTCTTCGGGTCCCAGTCCCCAACTTTCCATGGCCCCGGGACGAAAGTTTTCGATGACAATGTCTGCCTTGGTCAAAAGATCAAACGCCAGTTCTCGTCCGCGTTCGGCTTTCAAGTCGAGCGTAACGCTCTTCTTGTTGCGAGCGAGAGAGTAGTACCACAGTGAATTTCCATCTTTGACTTCACGCCACTGACGAATAGGGTCCCCCGTCGGTGGCTCAACTTTGATCACTTCCGCCCCAAAGTATCCAAGTATGGTGCCCGCGAAGGGACCAGCAAGCAGCTGCCCCATTTCTACAACGCGAAGACCTGCCAAAGGGCGATTGTCACTCATATGAACTCTCCTGATTCTGCGTACCGTTTAATACGCAAAAACCTCCCTTTCGGGTTCTTTTTACACCGACTAATATCCGTTGCAGCGGGGGCTCTGGGCGTGCATAGGTTCGTAGTGACCGCACGAACGCCACCGTTGCCCACTGAGCGCTCCTGTGTAGCGATGGTGACTATGGGCGGTGTGACCGCGGACTTACGCGTTGCTGCTTTCCTCTTGCCAGACATCCATGCCGGGACAAGCGCAGAACAAGTTGCGATCGCCGTAGACGTTATCTACGCGGGTAACGGGTGCCCAGTACTTATCCTGACGCAGCGATGGCACTGGCCACGCTGCCTGCTCGCGGGTATAGGCATGCGCCCAGTCACTGCTCACCACGTCATTAAGGGTATGAGGTGCATTTTTTAACGGGTTGTCGTTGGCATCAAGTTCGCCCGACTGTACCGCTCGAATTTCCTCACGAATACTGATCAACGCATCACAGAAGCGGTCAATCTCTGCGAGAGACTCCGATTCCGTCGGTTCAATCATCAAGGTGCCGGCCACTGGAAAGGACATGGTCGGAGCATGGAAACCATAGTCGATGAGGCGCTTCGCCACATCTTCTTCGCTAATACCGCTGGCTTCCTTGATGGGGCGAAGATCGATAATGCACTCGTGGGCAACTAAACCGTCTCTACCTGTATACAGCACGGGGTAGTGATTCTTCAGTCGGTGAGCGATGTAATTCGCGCCCAAAATCGCAACTTTACTTGCGTGGGCGAGGCCCTCGGCGCCCATAAGCGCAATGTAGACCCACGAAATGGGCAGTATTGATGCGCTGCCGTAAGGTGCGGCGGAAACAACGTCATTAGTGGTGTCGAGCCCGGGGATAGGGGAAACAGGCGACGTGGGAAGAAAGGGGATCAGGTGTGCACCAACGCCGATAGGGCCCATGCCAGGACCGCCACCACCATGGGGGATGCAGAACGTTTTGTGCAGATTAAGATGCGAAACATCTGCGCCAAATTTTCCGGGTGCCGCGAGACCGATTAAGGCATTCAGGTTTGCACCGTCAACGTAGACCTGTCCGCCATGCTCGTGAATAAGGGCGCATAGGTCAACAATGGACTCCTCGAACACACCGTGGGTTGATGGATAGGTGACCATAATCGCAGCCAGCCGGTCGCTGTACTTCTCGACCTTTACTTGGAGGTCTGCCATATCAACGTTGCCGTTATCATCACAAGCGACGATGACGACTTGCATGCCGGCCATGACCGCGCTGGCGGGATTGGTACCGTGGGCCGAAGAAGGGATTAGGCAGATATCGCGCTGGCTGTCGCCTCGGGCTTGATGATAGCGCCGGATAGCGAGTAAACCTGCATACTCACCCTGAGATCCTGCGTTGGGTTGCAGTGACATGCCATCGTAACCTGTGCACTCGACTAACCAATCAGTGAGCTCTGCGAGCATGGCTTGATAGCCCAGGCTTTGGTCGGCGGGTGCAAAGGGATGCATCCGTCCAAATTCTGCCCACGTCACGGGTATCATTTCAGCTGTGGCGTTGAGCTTCATTGTGCAGCTGCCGAGCGGGATCATCGCGCGGGTTAGAGCAATATCTTTGTTCTCCAGGCGCTTCAAGTAACGCAGCATTTCAGTTTCTGAGCGGTATTCTTGAAATAGCGGATGCTGCAAATAGTCGACGGGACGAATCAGCGCTTCGGGGATACCCGTAGTGGCTGCCGCAATACTTGTGCCTTCAAAAAGATCAATAAGCCGTGTCACGTCTTCAAGCGTGGTGGTTTCATCGAGCGAAACGCCGACGGCGTCATCACCGACTACTCGGAAGTTATAACCAGCCTGTTTTGCGCTCTCAAGCAAGGCGCTTTGTCGATTGCCGACCTCGAGCGTCAAGGTATCGAACCACGTCGTGTTACGCAGTTCATACGGGCCGTCGGCTAAGCCTTCAGCGAGTGCGTTGGTTAATGAATGCACTCTGCGACCTATTGCGCGCAAACCATCAGGACCGTGGTACATAGCATAGAGTGCGGCCATAATGGCAAGCAGAGCCTGAGCAGTACAAATGTTGCTGGTGGCTTTTTCTCGGCGGATATGCTGCTCGCGCGTTTGCATTGCCATGCGCAAGGCTTGGTCGCCACGCCGGTCAATAGATACGCCGATGACGCGACCCGGGATCGAGCGTTTGTAAGCATCGCGAGTCGCAAAAAACGCTGCATGAGGGCCACCGAAGCCCATAGGCACGCCAAAGCGCTGACTGTTTCCGACTACGACATCGACCCCTTGTGCGCCGGGTGGTTTGATCATCGTTAGCGCGAGTAAGTCAGACGCGACACAGACCAATGTGTTGCGATTATGAGCGGAAGTAGTGACTGCTTCGAGGCTGCGTATATCTCCCCACGTGCCCGGATACTGTGCGAGCATGCCGAAGGCTTCCCCACAGTCACCCAAGGTCTCGGGATCGACTACGTCGATTTCCAGTCCTAGGGGTTCTGCTCGAGTCTTGATTAGGGCGATGGTCTGAGGATGACAGTCTGAAGCAACGACGAAACGCTGCGAGCGGGATTTTTTGTTCACGCGATGCATCAATGTCATCGCTTCGGCCGCAGCCGTCGCCTCGTCAAGCAGCGATGCGTTGGCCAGCTCCATACCTGTAAGGTCCATGACCATTTGCTGGTAAGTTAGGAGTACCTCTAAACGACCTTGCGAAATCTCGGGTTGGTAGGGGGTATAAGCCGTATACCAGCCGGGATTTTCCAGTACATTGCGCTGGATGACACCCGGCGTAAATGTGTCGTAATAACCCATGCCGATGCAAGAGCGCATAACAACGTTTTGGTCGGCGTAGCGTCGAAGTTTGGCGAGAGCTTCTTGTTCAGTCATGGCAGGTGCCAGCTGCATCAGTTCCCTGCGGCGTATCTGCTCTGGCACCGCGGTATCGATAAGTGCATCTACTGAGCTATAACCTAACTCTCCGGCCATTTCGGCCTGTTGCTGTTCGGTCGGCCCGATGTGACGGACAACAAAATCAGCGGGGTGGGCTAATTGATCGCGAGTGTTAAGAGTCATTGACAGGTTGCCTCAGTGAGTGCTGGGTCGCGTTGCGTCGCATGGCGCGCCCGATGTAATAGAAAGAATCCGAAGTCGTGTAGTTTACCAGCACGCTCAGTGTGTACCAATAAACTGTGTACGAAATTGGTGGTAAAAGGATGTCTGACTCAGCCGCTTAAGCTTAGTCCTTATTGGTGTAGCTAATATCGACAATATGCCATAAGCGCTGACCATTTGGGGTGTCGACGCTTACCTCGCTGCCCACTGGCTTTCCTAAGAGAGCTCTGGCGAGGGGCGAATCGCAACTTAATTTTGATGCGCTGAGGTCAAATTCATCGGGCCCAACAATTTGCCAATAATGCGTTTTGCCGTCTTCATCCTCTAGGGTGACCTTTGCCGTGAACCAGACTTTACTGCGGTCTGAGGGTGGCTCGTGAACGACCGAGAGCTCTTCAAGTCGCTTGCGCAAAAACCGGACACGGCTATCTATTTCACGAAGACGCTTTTTCCCGTAAATGTAGTCGCCATTTTCAGAGCGATCGCCGTTGGCGGCTGCCGCTTGAACAGTGGCAGTGACTACTGGCCGTTCCTCTTTCCAAAGACGGTGCAACTCTGCGCGCAGAGCTGCCTCACCTTCAGGTGTAATGTAAGGTGAGCCTTTAGGCCGAGGTGGTCGGTATCTTCCCATCGCTACAGTTTAACGGGATGATAGGCTCAGAGTAATAGCAGATAGTCGCCAGCGTCGAAGGAATATTGAGCTCAAGACGGGTGAGGGAATGGGAATAGACTTGATGAATCGTATTTTTTTTGTCGCTGCGGTGCTCGCAAGTGCTGCGACGGCGCGAGCAGATGGTTGTATCAACTTATCAGGCAATCCTGTTCAGGGCGGTCTCTTGTGGGGCGAAGTCTCCCCGCAAACAGCGGTTTCATTCGATAATCGCGAGATAGCTGTGACGTCCAGCGGCGTATTTGTTATTGGCTTAGGTCGCGATGCTCCCAAGCTGGCAACGCTTACGATCGGAGGCGATCAAGGCTGTGAGCAGAGCGTTACGGTTGCCCGTCGAGACTATAAGATATCTCGAGTTGAAGGTGTGCCACAAAAAACCGTTACGCCCCCGCCCGAAGAGCTGGAGCGTATCGCGCAAGAGCGTGAACGTGTTCGAGCGGCGAAAGCGAAGCGTTATGAGCGGCCAGATTGGTTGCTGGCCGTACAGGCGGGCTTATCCTGGCCCGCAAAAGGTCGTATTAGCGGTGTGTACGGCAGCCAGCGGTTCTACAACGGTACGCCAGGGTCGCCCCACTATGGTGTTGATGTGGCAGCGCCGGCGGGACATCCGGTGTCAGCGCCGGGGCCTGGGATTGTGACGTTAGCCGAGCCTGATCTGTTCTATTCTGGCGGTACGGTTATTCTCGATCATGGCTACGGGCTATCGTCTTCATTTTTACACATGAGCGAAGTGCTGGTATCCGTGGGTGATGAACTCGATACGGGCGACCTTCTTGGTCGCGTTGGCGCCACAGGGCGTGCGACAGGGCCCCACTTAGATTGGCGTATGAGCTGGGGGCGGGAAAGAATTGACCCACAACTTTTAGTGCCCCCGATGCCGAAATCGCCCTGACACCGTATACTCTGCGATTGCGTTTACTTTATTCAAATGTTGGAGGTTTGTGTGCTTGATTCCAAGTTGCTCGATATTTTGGTGTGCCCTGTGTCCAAAGCGCCCCTCGAGTACGATAGTGAAAAGCAGGAATTGGTCTGTCGCGCCAGCGGTTTGGCGTATCCTATCCGCGATGATATTCCCGTCATGCTCGAGAGCGAAGCGCGTGTCTTAACAACTGATGAAAAGCTGCGCTGAGGGGTATGAGTATGGCTGATACGATATTCGGCAAGATGACCCGCGGTGAAATCCCTGTGGATTTTGTATATGAGGATGATCACTGTGTCGCTATTAACGATATTAATCCGCAAGCGCCCGTCCATATTTTGGTGATTCCACGCAAACCTATCCCCCGATTAGTTGATGCAACCACAGAGGATCAGGCGTTGTTAGGTCATCTACTGGTAGCTGTCGGCAATATCACTCGTCAACTGGGCGTGGATGAAGGTTTTAGAGTAGTTATTAATAATGGCGAGGGAGGTGGCCAGACGGTGTTCCACCTTCATCTGCATATTCTGGCTGGCCGGACTCTGGTGGAAGGGGAGCTGTCCCAAGGGATTCAATAATCTGCAGCCGCTACATTGGTTTTAGTCATTAGGCATTACACCACTATTTGAGAGAACACCCATGAAAACCGCTGAAATCCGCGAAGCGTTTCTATCTTATTTCGAAAGCGAAGGACATACCCGCGTGGCATCGAGTTCACTGGTACCCATCGATGATCCTACGTTGCTGTTTACCAATGCGGGAATGAATCAGTTTAAAGAAACGTTCTTGGGAATGGAAAAGCGTGACTACGCCCGCGCCACTACTTCCCAGAAGTGCGTGAGGGCCGGTGGTAAACATAACGATCTGGAGAATGTTGGCTACACTGCCCGCCACCACACGTTCTTCGAAATGCTTGGTAATTTCAGTTTCGGCGACTACTTCAAGCGCGAAGCGATTCAGTTCGGATGGGCATTTCTAACCGAGGTTTTACAGCTTCCGAAAGAGCGGCTATGGGTAACGGTGCATATCAGCGACGATGAAGCTGCCGATATCTGGGTTAATGAAATTGGTGTCGATCCCAGTCGATTGTCGCGTTTAGATGAAGATAATTTCTGGCAGATGGGGGATACCGGTCCCTGTGGCCCTAGTTCAGAGATTTTTTATGATCACGGTGCCGATGTCCCTGGGGGGCCTCCTGGTAGCGAAGACGATGACCTGGATCGCTACATTGAAATCTGGAATCTAGTATTCATGCAATACAACCGAGACGCTGCCGGTGACCTTCATCCGCTGCCCGCGCCTTCGGTGGATACTGGCATGGGACTTGAGCGTATTGCCGCGGTGCTCCAAGGCGTTCACTCGAACTACGAAATTGACCTTTTTCAAGCGCTTATTGGCGCTACTGCACAGTGCCTAGGCGTCACAGATCTCGAAGAAAAATCCTTGCGGGTGGTGGCTGACCACTTACGGTCCTGTTCATTCCTCATTGCTGACGGTGTCACCCCGAGTAACGAAGGCCGCGGTTATGTACTGCGACGGATTATTCGCCGTGCGGTGCGTCACGGCAATAAGCTGGGCGCAACTGAGCCATTTTTTGCAAGCTTAGTTGAAACCTTGGTAGAACAAATGGGTGACGCCTACCCCCAGTTGAGAGAGAAGCAGGCTGTGATCGAAGCTGCCCTGGCAGGTGAAGAAGAGCAATTTGCGCGCACCCTAGACAAAGGTATGGCCATACTTGATGAAACGCTGGGCGGGCTCGAAGGCAGTGTTATTCCAGGGGAGGTTATTTTTCGTTTGTATGACACCTATGGCTTCCCTGTCGATTTGACCAACGATATCGCTCGGGAACGACATTTAACCCTTGATCTCGATGGTTACGAGGCTGAGATGGAGCAGCAGCGACGTCGTTCCCAAGAGGGCGGTAGCTTTAAGGTCGACTATTCGGGTGTGGTCGCGCTCGAGGGTGAAACAGCGTTTTTAGGGTATGAGGCTACATCAGCACAGGGGCACATTGTTGCTTTGCTCAGTGACGGCGAAAAGGTTGAACGTTTAACTGAGGGGCAGGAAGGTGTCGTGGTACTTGACCAGACGCCATTCTATGGCGAGAGCGGTGGTCAGGTAGGTGACTGTGGTCTTCTCAGCAGCGATTCAGATCGGGCCGATGTGCGTGATACCACGAAATCACAGGGGCACCATCTGCACCATGTCAGCGTTACTGCAGGTGCCCTGACTGTCGGCCAAACAGTGTCTGCCACTGTAGACGCATCGGTCAGGCAGCGCATCCGCCTTAACCACTCGGCGACGCACCTTTTGCATGAAGCGCTTAGGCGGGTACTGGGGGCGCACGTGGCTCAGAAAGGGTCCCTCGTTGATTCCGAGCGATTGCGCTTTGACTTTTCCCACGGCGAAGCCGTCAGCGCAGAACAGTTGGCGCGTATCAGTGCAATGGTTAATGATGAGATTCGCTGCAACACCCTCGCGCAGACCCAAGTTATGTCTATGGATGATGCGGTTGCCGCGGGTGCGACCGCGCTGTTTGGTGAAAAATACGGCGACGAAGTGCGCGTACTTAGCATGGGTGCCGAGGGTTTCTCGGTAGAGCTTTGCGGTGGTACTCACGTGGAACGAACAGGCGATATTGGCCTGATGCTGATCACTGCTGAGTCTGGTGTCGCCTCGGGTGTTCGTCGTATAGAGGCGGTCACCGGAGAGTTGGCATTGGATCTGGTGAAGCAATCTCAAATACAGCTAAATGAAGTGTGTTTTGAACTCAAAGCGAACCCACAGAATCTGATTGAAAAAGCCGGTTCACTGCGTGCCGAGCTCAAAGGGTTGGAGAAAGAAGTGGCGCGGTTGAAGCAAAAGCTAGCCACATCCTCAGGTGGTGACTTGACGTCTAACGCGGTAAACGTCTCTGGTATTAACGTTCTTGCCGCCCACCTTGAAGGCGCCGATGTTGGGACCCTGCGAGACACCTTGGACCAATGCAAGAACAAGCTGGGCACAAGCGCCATACTGCTTGCGGCCGTAGAGGGCGATAAAATCAGCCTGGTTGCCGGAGTGTCGAAGGACGCCACGGATAGAATTCGAGCGGGCGATATCATGAAAGAATTTGCCGGGCGCCTTGGGGGAAAGGGCGGCGGCCGTCCCGATATGGCTCAGGGAGG
>Ga0209652_1000065_pt1 | contig 83233 bp, 61 predicted proteins | sample SaaInl74LU_5_DNA_FD_184641 | JGI IMG/M metagenome (GOLD analysis project Ga0209652, IMG submission 184641) | Marine microbial communities from expanding oxygen minimum zones in the Saanich Inlet - ESP_74LU_5_DNA (SPAdes) (version 2) | ecosystem: Environmental > Aquatic > Marine > Intertidal zone...
AAACCACCAGTCAAAGTCTCTAAATCAAAAGAAGAAAAACCGTCGTTGTCCGCGTCGCAAACAACATATGGATCCACCAAACCAGGGACTGGAGGGGCAATAAGAAAGATGTTGAAACTTTCACTGCTATCAAAACAACTCGGATCATTTCGATTCACTAGGCGCACAAAAATTTCTGTTGAGGCACCTGTAACAATATAAGGGTTTGGTAAATCATTTTGCCCTAAGTCGGCATCGATTTGCGTTTCGTGATATGTAATGAAATAGTCTCCTAAAAGCTGCCCATCCAAGACTTCGGTATTAAAGGTGACTGCCAAGTCAATGGCTTCATTGCCCGTATTGTCGGTATCACAAAGATTAAAATCAGTAACCTCACCAGACAAGGCCTGAGTGTAGATGATATCAAAAACATCTTCAACAAAGCAAATACCCTGCAAGTCCTCAATACGAATCGTAATGGTCTCCAATTCGCCTGTAATCACATAGCCTCCAGGATTCACAATTAGAGAGCCAATGGCATCTATAAAAGAAATATTAAAATCAGCTGGATCCTGACCTCCGAGAACAACTGCCTCGTTCTGGGTCAGATCGAAAATACCAGGAACCGTAACATCTGCCGAGCATTGGAATAAATCAGGCGCTGGTGAAGCGATCAGCGGTGGTGTCGCCACAATAATGGCAAAACTCTGTGTTGTATCGCTGCAGGAAGGGTCAATATTGCTGGTAAACCGAACAAAAATAATTTCGGATGGCGCACTGACCAAATAGGGAGAGATCAATGCCCCCAAGCCATTATCTGCATCACCTTGGCTCGAGTGATAGGAAATAGTATACGCGCTGGCAGGCGCTCCATTCAGCACTTGGTCGTCAAACAATAATTCAAGCTGAACAAGCTCAGAACCTGTAAGATCTTGATCACAGATTTCGAAATTCGCCACTGGACCAGCAAGGACTGTCGTGTAAATGATATCAAAAGTCTCTTCCGCAAAGCACAATCCTGTGAGTTCTTCGAGTCTTATCGTGATCGTTTCGGTGGTACCCGTTATGGTATGCGCTGTTGGATCGGCAATTGGGTTTCCTGCGCCATCAAGGTAAGTCACGACCAATTCTGCAGGGTCTTGACTGCCAATAACCTGAGACTCATTGATTGTAAGATCAAACTCACCCAGGATCGTCCCTGTATTGTTACAAACATAAAGATCATCTGGAGCTGTCTCAATAACCGGTTGTGGCAAAAATATAGCCTCAAAAAAGAAAATCTCTGGAGTGCTGTTGACTTGCGAAAGACTGATATCGTCAATAACCAAGTCATTTCCGCAGCCTCCTGGAGCGTTGTTAATTAAGACCAGTTGTATGTTTGTATTTGTTCCTGTATTGAACGAGATGAAATACTCCTGCCAATCCGGGTCAGGACCATTAGGTATATTGCCAGTTACCGTTTCTTGAATAATTCCCCCGGCCATATTTTCAATACGAAAGCGCACGTTAGAAGGCACACTATTCCCCCCACAAATACCACTATCAGTATCATAAACCGTAGCGATCCAGGCGCTGAACGAATAATCGGTATTGGGATCCAAAGCAATCGTTCGGCGATAAAATTCCCCCACTTGAATGTCAGCATTGACAAAAAGCATGCGTCCATTTGTGTCCCCAACAGTATGGTCCATCATATTCTGATGCCATCCTCCGTTTAAACCATTTGAGGTATTGGTCACGACGTACTCTCCGTCTTCAAAGGATCCGGTGGTGTAGCAGGTGTAGGTCGTACTGGCCCCATTCAGGTTACATGAAATTCCGGTCCCTGTGTTGAATGTTTCCTGAAATTCCAATGCCGCAGTCAAAGTAACTTCACAGCGATAACTTCCAGAAACCGTTACATCAAGTGTCGGATTCGTTTCAGCAGGCACAAATGCCACATAGTTTCCAGAACCTGCCGGAGATTCATAGGTCCAATCGTAAGCAACAGCCCCGGTGGTTGTCGCGTCAAAAGTAATGATGTCCCCGTCACAAGCAGTATCGTTGGCCAAGATGGAACAGTCAGTGCTCCCCGCACCTTGCTGGCCTGCATTGGTTTGTTCGAGCTTAATGAATCCAGGAGATTGGTTGAAGTTAGTAATCACAAGGACATAAATTTCCCCTGATTGTGCGCCATTAATACTAAATGATTCAACCGGCAATGCAGAATAACTACACGCGACTTCATTCTGGGCCTGAAGCTGAGAGTAATCGCATAAATCACTACCCTGGGCAAACGGACCCCAAGCGATAAAATCGACATCAAGCCCGGTTCCAGTCGGGTTTCCATTTACATCAAAACTTGTATTTTGTGTTATTGTAAAATTTAAATTTCCTGACTCGTCAATTTGTAAAAAGAACCAGGCCGGGTAAGGTTCGGTTCCCAAACAACCATAATCTGGGCCAACTTCGGCACTAGCGACACAATCTGGGTCTTGATTGTTACAATTGGCAAAAATTAGGGCTTGGTTTCCGGCACAAAAAGGCTCGATGCTCGAACAGGTTCCTCCTTGCGCCCATCCTTGAAAAGAACAAAGGACTGCGACCAGCAAAAAGGTCCAAATACGTTTATGACTAGTTGTTTTCATTACCAAAAAATACCAAGGTTGAAAAGTAAGAATTTTTTTGCGAATAGGCCATAATAAACGGTCTTGTAATGGGCATTTTCTTTAGAAAAATTTGATTTGTCGAGGCTTTTTGGTTCATCAGTTTATAGGGGTTGCTTTCGGCCTAAGACCGGAACAAAACAAACAACAGTTGGCCAGGTTACTTTTCGGGTCTATTAAAATCACTAATCCCCTCTCGGGTTGTTTAAGTTTCTTTATTTTTGCGGGACAATTCCCAAACAAAATTGACACCCATGAGTGAGCCGATAAAGATTACTATTAAACCGACCAGTCAACCCGCCATTGTTAAATTTCAGGCAGACGCGTTCCTGGTCCAAGGCGAAGCCTATGAATTTGGCAATATCGACCAAGCCAAACCAAGTCCTTTGGCGCAAGAGCTCTTTTATCTGCCGTTTGTCAAAACGATTTATTTGGCACAAAATTTTATCGCCATCGAAAAATTTGACATTGTTGCCTGGGAAGATGTGCAAAATGAAGTGGCCCAATCGATAGAAAACTACCTCAACAGTGGCAAACCCATCTTGACAGAGGCGGCACCCAAGTCCAAAATCCCGGTCACGATATATGCCGAAAGCACCCCCAATCCAGAAACAGTTAAGTTCGTTGCCAATAAGTCTTTGGTGACCAGACGCTTTGAATTTACTTCTGCTGCTTCCGCTACCGAAGCACCTTTGGTCGCTGCCTTATTTGATTTAGGTTATGTCAAAGAAGTCTTTTTGAGCCAGAATTATATTTCTATTACCAAGACAGCCACCGAAAGTTGGGATAACATCATGCATCCTGCAAAAGACTTTATTGCAGACTATCTGCAAAACGGCGGGCATGTGTTGACCGATGCAGCGCTTAAAGAGGATCCAAACGAAGGCGCTGAACAAAAAGCACAGCAGCAAAACAGCCCACAGACCGATCAAGAAAAAGAAATCGTGGCCATTTTAGAAGAATTTGTCACCCCCGCGGTGGCTGGGGATGGCGGCTATATTGCCTTTGACTCTTTTGACCCAGAGACCAAGACGCTTCGTGTCTTGTTGCAAGGGGCGTGCAGTGGATGCCCTTCGTCTACAGTGACCCTGAAAAATGGAATTCAAACGATGCTCAAAGAAATGACTCAAGGGCGCGTCGCATTAGTTGAAGCCATTAATGATTAATGCCCAGCTATTCGCTTTAGTCCAAAACCAAAAGAATGGCATTTCCTTGAATTTTACTTTATATTTCGACTCAATAATTCGGATAGGCACAGACCATACACTTGTCCCTAAAACAGAAAAATTGATATTTATTTAACAGAGGTTTTTCTTCAGCTTTCTTATATTCGCGTCTTACAAAATTATTTAAAAAAAATTCTATGTCTAAGTTCTTATTGCTCATTTGTTTTGTCATTCCAAGTATTGTTTTAAGCCAAGCTATTAGACCGAGCGGAACCATGTCTACCAGCATGAGAAATGGAGCACAGGTGAATATGCTTGGTGTTGCACCAGGAGGCCGCTTAGTAACAGACGAAAATACCAAAGGCTCTCCTTTTCTCGAAGAAGATTATGCTCCTGGCTCGCTTTACCTCAGCGAAGATTTGGCAGTAGCCAAAATCTATCTCAAATACAATGCGCATAGAGATTATTTTTTGGCAAAAATTGACCCGTTGCATAGCGACGACCAGGCCCAAGGGGTCACCAAAACACTCAATATGAAGGTCATCATGAATAACGATGTTTATGTAGCTCTGCCTAATGCCGAAAACCGCTATGACCTACAGTATTATCAGGTCATGTCTGAAGGACCTAAGATGAGTTTGCTTAAGAAAAATACAAAGTTGTTTAAGGAAGGTTTTCGCGCCTCAACGCACTTGACCCGCGATGTGCCTTCGACTTACAGCGATCGTTCTGTATATTATTTGAGAGATACAGAAGGGAATTTCTTTGAAATTCCTAAATCAAGCAAAAAGACCTTTGCCCTTTTTAAGGACCACAGTAAGGAAGTCGCGTCTACAGCCAAAAAGTACAAGCTAAACCTTAAGAACGACGCGGATTTGGTCCGTTTGGTGAGTTATTACAATCGCCTATAACTGGCCTTCTTTTAGGCAACCTATAATTATTATTTGCTCTTGTGTCCCGCGAGATCAAACAAGATCAAAACGACTTAAAGTCCTTTAAGTAGAAGGGTTCAAAGTAGGCGACATCTTCAAATACTTCTTGATCATAAGCCTGTTGCGCAAGTAAACTCATGTCTTTGGCCGAAGGAAGTGTATTTACAGCAAAAGATGCATTAGGGTGACTACAAAGGCTGGCCCATTTCTCGGCGCCGTTGCCATAAAACAGAACAGAACCACTGGCGAGTACCTCTTTATAGCTATCGCTATCTAGAATCTCTGCTTGGGTTGCACGAACCTGCTTTTTGTTCGAATCATATATACCCGCATAAACCTCCATACGCCGGGCATCGAGCATCGGAATAATGATATCTGCTTTTTGATCTGCTGCCTGAACCATTATGTCAAGAGTTGGCAAGGCAATCAACGGTAAGTCCAAAGAATAGCAAAGGCCCTTGGCTGCGGAAACACCTATTCGCAATCCCGTATAAGATCCCGGTCCTTTGCTCACAGCAACAGCATCTAGCTGATCGAGCGTTTTTCCAGCGCCCAACAAAACTTGATCAATAAAGGTGTGTAATTGTTCTCCGTGAGAATACCCCTGACTGGCATCTTCGACAAGGTGAAGTAATTTGCCATTATCAGCAATCGCCACAGAACAGTTTGTTGTGGCACTCTCAATAGATAATATTAAGGCCATGCTACTGCTCGCTTTCTTCTTCTGTTTCGATAGCCACTTTGTCTCCCGGATCAAGAAGTTTGGTCACCACATTATAGGGGCCAATAATGACTTGGTCTTCTTCGGACAGCCCACTTAGGACTTCGATGCGGCTGTCATCTTGGATGCCCGTTTTGATGATCCGCAACTCTGCTTTGTCGCCAATCATGACAAAAACACATTCGAATTTGTCATCACTTGTTTCATTGGCCTTCGGTGTCGCACCAATTTTCTTGGGCAAGGTGTCGGACTTAATGACCACCGCACTAATCGGAATGGCCACAACATTTTTTCTTTTCTCTGTTTCTATTTCGACCGTTGCCGTCATCCCTGGGCGAAAAGGAGAATAAGTCTCGGGTTTTCCTTGGGTTAAATCTTCATAAGACCCTGCCAGAATGCGCACCTTGACTTTAAAATTGGTCACCTGGTCCACGGACAAAGATGATTCTGCAGAATTAGCAATCTCCGTCACAATACCATTAAATGTGCGCTTGAGATAGGCATCAACTTCGACAGCTACCTCATCCCCTATAGCAACTTTGACAATGTCATTTTCGTTGACATCGACCTCAACCTCCATATTGGCGAGATTCGCTACCCGTAAGATTTCTGTACCGGCCATCTGAGCCGTTCCCACTACCCGTTCTCCTAATTCTACAGAGAGCTTTGAAATGGTTCCCGACATTGGGGCAAAAATTGAGGTTCTATTGAGATTGTCGCGCCCTTGCTTGACATTAGACTTGGCACTCTCCACGGTATAATATGCCGACGATCTTGAGGCTTCGGCCATCTCGTAATCAGCCAAAACACGATCCCATTCACTTTTTGAAATCACCCCTTTATCAAATAAGGTTGCATTGCGCTGGTAATTGTTTAAGGCATTTTTAAGTGAGGCTTCGGCTTGAGCCAAGCCAGCTTTAGCATTTTGCAGTCCCGCCTGAGCCTGCGTCAAGGCCGATTGAATCAAATCAGGATTGATTTTGACCAATAAATCGCCTTTTTGGACTTGATCTCCTTCGTTAATTGGTAGCTCTATGATCTCCCCAGAGACCTCAGAAGACAGCATCACTTCGGTTTCGGGCTGAATTTTTCCAGTGGCCGCCACCGTCTGCATAATGTCACGCAAGAGTACTTTTTCGACGGCAACATTACGGATATTCTGGTCTTTACCGAACATCTTCTTACCAACCACTAGGGCAACGATAAGGACTATGGTCCCTGCGATAATCCAAATTCGTTTATTCGATTTCATAGTTTAAAATTTTAATTCAGCTGCGGGAATCCCAAAATAGAGCTCCAACACCTTTAGCTTAAAAATATAATCATATTTGGCGCGATTCAAGTCGATAATTGAATTGTCGTATCGTGTTTTAGATTGACTAAAATCAAACGCATTGATCAAGCCAACGTCATAACGCTGTTGGGCATAGTTGAAGGCGAGTTCCTGTGAACTACTGGCTTTTTGGGCGGCTTCATAAGCCTTTAAAGCCCCTTTGGCATCAACTAAAGCTTGATACACCGTGCTTTCGAGATCCATTTTGGCCTGCTCCAGCATAAGCTCTCTATTCAGCAAATTGATTCTGCTTCTCTTGACGTTGTTGCGTGTTGCATTCCCATTAAAAATAGGAATATTCATTTGCACCCCATAGGACACCCCATCATTGAGATACAATTGCTCTTCCCAAGGTTTTGCAGGGATTTCTTGGAGCCCTATAATGTTTGGCGAAAACCCGTAAACGGCTGCACCACTGCTGTCCACAAAACCGATAGGATCTGTCGTGCTCAAAAAAGGTGTCTCGGGATCCAGTAAGGTTTGCACGCCACTAAAACGATCAGATTCCCTTGTATTATAATTCAAATATGCCCCTAAACTTGGCAAGTAAGAGGAGCGCGCAATCTGCACATCCTTTTGTGCCAGGGCCACGTTCATTTCGGCAATTCTCACTTCATTGCGGTTCTCTTGTGCCGCATCAAGAAGTTCGGCGACACTTTTGTCTAGAATACCTGTATCGACTATTTCATAGCCCTTATCTTCGATATCGAATGATGCATAGTCGCGAATCAAAAGTAATTGGGCGAGATTAATGAGCGATAGCTTGACCCCGTTTTCGGCACTGACCAAGCTTTGTTTTTCTGTGGCATCGGCGGCGCGAATTTCTAGCAAGTCGCCCTGAGGCAAAACCCCAGCATCAACCAAATCTTCGGTACGTGTTATTTGGTCTATGGTAACCTGATTTTGCGCTTGAAGAACGGCGACATTGGCCTTGTTGGTCAGAACTTGCAAAAAGGCATTGGCAACAAACAACGAAATATCATCCTGCATTTTATCCAAACCATACTGCGCTGCCAGTGTATTGAGCTTGGCCCTTTGCAAACCGCGCAAATTACGCAAGCCTTGAAATAAATTCACACTGGCCGTAACACTATAGGACGAGTTTCTTGATATTTGGTTTTCTAATACGCCAGTGGTGATGTTTTGCGTGAGTCCTGTATTCCAAGAATTGGACACAGAACTATTAAGACTTGGCAAATAAGCGCCTATGGCATCGGACTGATCAATACGAGCCAATTCCTGATCTAAAGCACTTTGCTTTAGAGAAATATTATTGCTCAAGGCATAAGCAACGCACTCTTTCAGCGTCCATTTTTTGGTCTGTGCCTGGCCGCTCATAAGTGTGCCAAGGAAGAAAAGAATAACTATATGTTTCATAATTCAATTAACTGACCCGAAGGTCTTTTTATATTCAATTCATTACAAAGGTAATGCAACCAAATTAGATTAATAAGCTTGTTTTGGTTCTTTGAGTTGATTCCAAACTTTTATCTGGTCGCCTTCTTTCAATCCTGAAAGAACTTCTACAATAAGACCGTCACTGATCCCCAAAGTCACCTCACGGCGTTCAAAGTTCTGATCCCCTGTTTCAATTTCAACAAACGGCATGAGGGTCTCGGCGTCGTATTGAATCAAAGCCTCCTTGACCGTCAAAACATCATCAGCTCGCGCCAAAATAATCGATGCATTAGCACTCAGCCCCGCACGGATAAACGTGGTGTCTTTTTTGCTCAATGTCCCTTTAATTTCGAACTGCACGGCTCCATTTTCTTCTATCCCTTTGGGCGCAATGTAATCCAACACGGCGTCAAAGGTTTTGTTTTCGATGGCGCCGACAGTGATTTCAAGCGCCAAATTTTCGGATATTTTACCCACTTCGCTCTCATCGACTTTTCCTTCAAAAATCATTTTATTCACATCCGCTAATACAGCAATAGTGGTTCCGTCGTTAAAATTATTCGATTCAATCACTTGATTACCCACTTTGACCGGGACATCTAAAACCATGCCCGAAACCGTGGCACGAATTTCTGTATTGGCTGAGGCCCCCATACCCTGTGTGGAACCTGTCTTGACAATATCATAGGTTTGCTCCGCCGCCAATAAGTTGACCTGTTCTTGGTTGTAGCGTTGTGTGGCCTGATCAAAAGCCAATTGGGCGTTATCAAATTCATTGGCCGAGACAACCCCTTTGTCAAACAAAACCCGTTGCCGTTCAAAAATGCTCTTTTGGCCCTCCAAGGTCAGACGTGCAGTTTCCACCTGATTTTTTGCCGATTTTATATTGTTTTGAGCGCTGTTCAAAGCGCTAATATTGGGCACCACACGAACTTTGGCGATAAGATCCCCAGAGACAATGGTTGCACCTGCTTCGACAAAAATCGCGTCAATAATCCCCGATATATTCGGTTTGATGAGCACTTCCTCTTTCGGCACAATACTTCCCGTGGCGACCGTTTTTTTGACCACAGAATTTATCGCCGGCATTTCGTATTGATAAACAATGGGATCTTGCTGGTCCTTAAGCCAAATGTAGCGGACGCCAAGGGCAAACAATAAGATAATGACAATGAGCGTGATGAGGGTTCCTTTTCTTTTCATAATAAATTAATTCTAAAGATTTAATCTGTTCTTAATGCGTCTACAGGTTTCATTTGTGTTGCTCGATTCGCCGGAATGAGTCCCGCTAACAAGCCTGAAACTACTAATATGGTCATGGCGACAAAGAGCACCCCAACACTAACAGAAGGGTTGGCAAAATTTTCTACTTCGCCTATCGAATCCAAAAGAGTGTTCAACAACCAGATCACTCCAGCTGCAAAGCTGATACCAACCATCCCACTGATGATCGTCAAGACCAAGGACTCTTGTAAGACTTGTCCGCGTATTTCACGAGGTGTGGCGCCTAGAGCCCGTCTGATTCCAATTTCTTTGGTGCGTTCTTTGACGACAATCAGCATGATGTTGCTGATCCCAATGACACCAGACATCAGCACCAAGGCACCAACAAAATAACCCACAAAAGTCAGTATGGAGAATAGTCCGGTGACTTTTGAGAACTGCTCTGCCAGGTCAAAATGACCAATGGCCCGCTCATCATCTGGATGAACCTTATGCGCTGCACGCATTTCTTTCATGATCTTTGGTTTGAGTTCAGTAATCGGCACCTCATCTATGGCTGTTAAAGCCATCCATCCGACGATATCGCCAAAATTGAAGGCTTTTCCAAATGTGGTAAATGGAATGAAAATCGTACTGGCATCTTCTTGATCATTGCCTTGACTAGAGGCCTTTTTGACCACGCCGATGACCATAAAATTGATTCCATTGACTTTGATATAGGTCCCGATAGGGTCTTCACTAAAATCATAAAGGCTATTGACCACGTCCGCTCCAATGACGGCAACCTTGCGTTCTTCTTTGATATCAGAATGAGAAAGAAATCGACCCTTAGTCACGTTCCATGGCTCTTGCTTGATGTAGTCCGGATAATCCCCATAAATAGTAAAAGCACCTGTCTTATTGTTGCGCGTGACGTTATTGGATCCATTATATCCCCCCAGCTGATTGCGTGGTGAGATATATTTTAACTCCGGAAAATTACTCTTGAGCGTCGCTACATCAGCCTGTTTAAAATTAAATCCACGATTTTTACTGAAGCCTTGGTACGGGATTGAGGTACGCTGGGTCCACATGAAAATCGTGTTGGTTGCAAAGTCTCCAAAATCGGCTTGAACACCGTTTTTTAACCCATTGGTCAGGGCCAGTAAAATGACCAAAATAAAAATGCCCCAAAATACCCCAAATGCCGTCAATAAGGTTCTGAACCTATTGGCATTCAGTGCCTCGAGAATTTCGTTCCAACGCTCCTTATTCCAAATACTACTCATCTCTAAGGGCTATTATTGGTTTGATATTTGCCGCCCGTCGTGCTGGCACAAAACCAGCCAATGCACCTGCCACGATAAGCAATAACACGGTAGTCATTGCAGTATTAAAATCAACTTGTGGGTGTTTGATGAAGTCGGAATCCACCATTGGACTGATCAGCTCCAGTAAGCCAACACCTAAGAATAACCCAACAAACCCCGCAAGGCTGGTGACAAATATGGCCTCTTGCAAGATCATCGCAATGATGCTCCACGGCAAGGCTCCTAGTGCCTTTCTAATACCAATTTCTTTGGTGCGCTCCTTGACAACGATCAGCATGATATTACTCACGCCGACTATTCCAGCAATTATGGTTCCAATCCCAACAAACCAAAAAACACCACGAATGGTGGCAATGAGACTATAAATCTTTTTGGCCTCTTCGAGTGTATTATTTACTCTAACTGCCGATCGATCATCGGGGGCGACATTATGCCGTTGGCGCAGATCTTGATCCATGCGGTTACTCACAAGCCCTGATAAGGCGACAGCTTGGTCAAAATCATCACTCATTTTGACCGTATAGGCAATCGACCGCAGCTTGTCTTGGCCGTTAAAAACCTTTTGAGCGGCCGTCAGGGGTATAAAAATTCGATTTTCTTCGCGTGCACCACCAGGATCGCTATAGACCCCTACCACCAAAAAGTTGATGCCTTGAATTTCAATAGTCGTGCCGATAGCAGGGGCACTTTTAAACAAATCCTTTTGAACTTGATGTCCAATTATGGCCACTTTAGATGCCGTTTCGACATCACTAAGATTCAAAAAACGGCCCGAAACAAGGGTTTCATTTTCGATGAATTGTTGATCGGGATAAACCCCTTCAATGCGGTAATTCCCCGACTGCGTCTTAAAATTTACCGAGCCGCCCCAAATATGGAAGATGGGCGAACGGTACTCCAAATAATCATCGTAAGTGTTGGCCAGTAAATTATAGTCCGCATTCTTCAATTGGATATAACGCCCTGGATTGAGCCCTTTAAATTCTTTGGTAGTGGTACCGGTCCAAATTGAAATACGATTGGTCGCATCTTCCTCAAATTGGGATTCCACCCCTTTTTGAATCCCGGCGCTGATGCCCAACAAGATGACCAAAATAAAGATCCCAGAAGACACAGAGAGTGCGGTCAACAAGGTCCTTAACCGATTCTTATTGAGGGTTTCAAAGATTTCTTGCCAGCGCTCTAAACTAAACATCGGTAGCGGTATCTGCTAAGACTTGTTTGACCAACACGTCATTGACAATAAGTCCATCGCGCAAATGCACGATGCGCTTACACATATGGGCGATGTCTAATTCGTGGGTGACGCAAAGTATTGTTTTTCCCTCGTTGTTAATGGTTTGAATCAGTTCCATGACCTCGTATGAAGTTTTTGAATCCAACGCCCCAGTAGGCTCATCAGCCAAGAGGACTTTTGGCTCACTGGCCAATGCCCGAGCAATGGCGACACGCTGCTTTTGTCCTCCCGAGAGTTCACTGGGCAAATGCTGGGCCCAATCTGCCAATCCTACCTTTTCGAGATAATGCATGGCCTTTTCCGTCCTTTGTTGGCGTTTCATGCCTTGATAATACAAAGGCATCGCCACATTATCCAAAGCTGTTTTGTAGTTGATTAAATTAAACGATTGGAAGACAAACCCTAAAAATTTATTGCGGTAATTCGCAGCCAAAGTTTCGTTGAGGTCCTTGATCGGATGGCCATCTAAGGCATATGATCCTTGGTCTGCTTCATCAAGCATCCCTAGTATATTGAGAAAAGTTGATTTTCCTGACCCAGAAGACCCCATGATCGCTACCATTTCACCTTCAGCCGCCGAAAAATTAATTCCTTTGAGGACGTTGAGTTGATTTTGTCCTATAGTATAGGATTTGTGTAGGTCGCGGATGTCAATCATATCAGTTGTTCTGATCGCAAAAATAACGGGTTATGCCCAATTTTATGTGAAAACTATGTTAATACAACAGAGTACTTTTCAAGCCTATAATCAGGGCCAAAATAGAGCCCCTATAGCTTCGCTTTGTTATGCCTTTGCGCGGCGCATTTTATATACCACATAACCCACACCTCCTACCAACAAGTAAGGAAATAGCATCAGGTATACAATCCCATTGTTTATACCCTCGGCAGCGGCTGTCGTCTCTTGACTCTCCAGCACGGCACGGCACATGGCACATTGAGCCTGAGCAGCCTCCCCAAAAAGAAAACTCAATAAAATTATTGATATGTTCCTTAAATACTTAGGCATAATAGGGGGCAATCATCAAATATACAATGACACCAGTCACCGCAACATAAAGCCAAATAGGAAAGGTGATTTTTGCCAGTTTTTTGTGTTTGTCAAAAGCTTCTATTGAGGCATAGTGATAGGTAAACAGCACCAAAGGAATGACGGTAACCGACAGGAGGATATGACTGATCAATATAAAGTAATAAAGGATTGCCACGAAACCTTCACCCCCATAAGGGGTCGGGTCGGAGGTCATGTGATAAGCGACATACATCACCAAGAAAGCGATCGAGCAGAGTATGGCCAACTTCATGAGCCGCTCGTGGCTTGCTCTATTGCCTCGCTTGATTTGGCGCACAGCCAATAGGAGCAATAACGCTGTAAGACCATTGATGGTCGCATAAATCGGGGGCAAGAACATCAGCGCTGCCACATTAGGGATGCGGACTTGGAATAAAATAATCACCACCACCGGAATCACAATGGAGAGAGACCAAATAATAAATTTATAGCGTCTTTGTATTGCCTTTTTCATGATTTATCTTCTAAAAGTGTCTGAATATCAAATATTAATTTTTCAATTTGTTTCTGCTCCAATCCGTCATAATAGATAATGGGATTGTCAAAATTATCTCTTCTGGAGCGGATTTGGCCATCTCCGTCAACCAAGGCAAAAAAGCCCGAATGCTCAAAGCCTCCATCCACTTCAGAACCAGGACCAACATAAAGATTAAATCCGGAATTCGCAAGTGCGTAAATCGTCTTTGAATTACCCGTTAATAAATGCCAATTGGGATGCGTCATTCCATATTGCTGGGCATAAGCCAACAATACCTCAGGCCGATCATAGTCAGGATTGATGGAGATCGAAATAATCCCCACGTCTTGGTGGTCATAAAATGCATCTTGCACTTGTAATAAATTCTGGCTCATGATCGGGCATATCGATGGGCAGGTCGTAAAGAAAAATTCTAGAACATAAACCTTACCCCTCATGTCTTGGGCCGTAATGGTGTCACCGTGCTGATTCATTAAGGCAAAATAAGGCGCCGGGCCAATAACCGCAAGATCTTCGGTGATTTGCGTGCCATGATCGAGTTGGTGGCGGTCCTTATCCACAATATAATTGCCTGTGATACGGTTGACTATTTTTGGGACAAATAATATGCCAAAAACCAAAATAACAAAGGAAATCCCAACGTAAGAATAATTCTGTTTTTTCATATTAGTTAGCGCGCTCGTGCACTTTTATATTTTTTTAAAGCCAGACGATACTCGGCCAAAACGATCTTAATATCATCATTCATTTCATTGTTTACTACAGCATAATCGTTGGCATCGTAACCATAGACTAAGGTCATTTCACCATCCGAGGTTCGCCCTCTGAGTTGCCCTTCTTTATCGATAATATAGACATAGGACGTTGCGTTTGAGCTGTCGAGTGCCCCTAAGGTACCCAAACTTTCATAAACTGAATTGATACGGTCGGCGCTACCAAAAGCAAATTTAAAATGAACGGGGTCGGCTATTTGCTTCAATAAATTTATGACTTCAGCGACTTCCTCTTGTTGCCCCTCTTGGGTCAACATCACAAATTGAAAGTCGTCGAATTGATAGTTTTTTTTGTAGATCTTATGAGCCAAGTTAAATGCTCCCGCCTTTTGACCCGCCACATTAGCCCCATAAAAACCCAAAACCGTAATGTGGTCTTTAAAGATAACCTCCGTACTGTCCATGGTCCGAAAGCCCTCTAAGTCTGATACGGCCTGATTCAAAACAGGTAGTTTGGCGAAGTTATTGACCCCAGAGGCAAAAAAAAGGTAAACCGTAATCGGCAAAACAAAAAGAACCCCCAAAACAATATACTTTCGATAATCCATAATCATCTTTTAAGCAAAAATACCCTGACGTTTGGCCAAGGTATTTGATTAGTACAATAACAACGCGTTAAAAGTTAAATTTAATAAAGCTGTTTTTATAAACCTCATAAATATAATCCGCCTCAACCAATAAGATAGCGATCAGATAGCAGATCAAAAAGACGGCAGTCCAAACCACAGCACGACGAAGACCACTCGGCTCATCACGCATGTGCATGAAATCCCACGTGATATAATAAGCCTTAACCAAGGTCAGTATGATAAAGATCCAATTCAGGTACTTCATGGTCAAAAAACGACCTGAAGTCAATGAATCTGGCTTAATGATACCTAGAGCGACCTCAACACCAGTAACCAAACACAAGAAGAAAAATACGCCCCATATTTTACTGATGTTCGATTTAAACTTAACTAAACCCCTAAAAATTTCTAATTGATGATCGTGTGCCATAATAATGTTCTAATGCCGTTTTTTTAAACCAAATAAAAGAAAGTGAAGACAAATACCCACACCAAATCTACAAAGTGCCAGTATAAACCGACTTTTTCAACCATCTCGTAACTCTTGCGGCGCTCGTAAGTCCCTATAATCACATTAAAAAAGATGATGATGTTAATCATGACTCCAGAAAAAACGTGGAATCCGTGGAATCCTGTAATAAAGAAAAAGAAATCGGCAAAAAGCGGATGGCCATATTCATTATGTCTCAAATTCGCTCCTTCGACAACCATTTTACCATCGTTAAGGATTTTGTCAACTGAAGCCTCTCGACTTAAGATGATTTGGTGACCGTGGTCGTCCAAATATTGGGTACGCATGACCAAGTCTTCTTGAGCCAAAAAGCCCTTTTGTACTTCGGCCAAATTGTAGGTAGTGCGTGTTTCGGCTTCGGTCTGATACCAGACGCCATTTTTAGACTCTTGAGTGACCCGCTCGGTTGGAATGTGCTGGGCAAAATCTGCAATAGCCACGCGTTCTCCTTCGGTATTCAAAAACTGGAGAATACGGCCCCCTTTGGTTTCAATTGCACCATAATCTCCTTTGATAAAAGTGGCCCATTCCCATGCTTGAGAACCTACAAATATCCCTCCACCGATAATCGTAAAGAACATATACCAAGCGACTTTAGATTGTTGCATTTTATGCCCTGCATCAACAGCCAGAACCATCGTTACCGATGAAAATATCAAGACTAAGGTCATGAAGGCTACGTAGTACATTGGCGCTGGCACACCATGTAAAAAAGGAACGTGGGTAAATACTTCATCCGCAATAGGCCATGCGTCAATAAATTTAAAGCGCGAAAAACCATAAGCGGCAATAAAGCCCGAAAAGGTTAAGGCATCAGAGACAATGAAAAACCACATCATCATCTTGCCATAACTGGCATCGAGCGGTCGGTTACCTCCGCCCCATGTTTTTCCTTCGGTACCTGTTTTCGAAACAGTAGCTTCCATAGAGAGTAATTGGTTTATTTAGAGTGCAAAAATAGGGATATTTTTTATCTCACGAAATAGAAAAACAAAAAGAGGTATATCCACAAAACGTCCACAAAATGCCAGAACAGTATGGCCAGTTCTAAACCGAGCGCATTCCCAGCAGAATAGCGCTGTTTAAAATGATTATAAATTACCACAGTCAAGGCAATCAAAGCGCCAAAAATGTGTGCCAAATGGACCACGACGATCAGAAATATGAACGTATAGGAGATGTTGCTGGTCGGGCCTGTAAAGGCATAGCCAAAATCATTATATATTTGGCTGAAACCCAGGTACTGTGTCGCTACAAAGCCCAGTCCTAAAATCCATGTCGTCACCAGGGCTACCATTGCATTCTGGCTAGCACTCTGTCGCATACTCTTTTTGGCCCACTCCAAAGTGAGGCTGCTGGCGATAATCAGCACTAAACTCATGAAAAAGGCCGGAGGAATCTGAAGGTCCTCTAACCAATCTGCCCGCTCTTTGCTCACCACATAGGCACTTGTTAGTCCGGCGAAGCTCATGCCCAAGCTTACCATAGAAAACCATAGCAACATTTTCTTGGCACGACTTTTCTGTTCAAATTCATTCATTAATGGCGTATTCATAGACTTAAAAATTTATCGGCAACAAAGATGATTTGTAATAAGGTAATGTAGCTCACGCTGACCAACATCAGACGACGGGCCACGGTCTCTGAAGGATTACGGTATAGCCGAATTGCGGCCCAAATAAACCATAAGCCCAGGAGTCCTATCAAGAGTGCGGCCGGCAAACTCAACTCTAGAGTACCCGTGACATGAAAGGCAGGGATTAGCGAGGCTAAAACGGTCCAAATACTATATAAAACAATCTGAGTGGCGGTCCCTTTATCACGCTTACCAGTGGGTAACATAAAAAATCCAGCCTTTTGATAATCTGAATAAAGAAACCAGCCAATGGCCCAAAAATGAGGAAATTGCCAAAAAAATTGAATCATAAATAGAGTGCCCGACTCAATACCAAAGCTCCCCGTGGCGGCTACCCAGCCCAACATAAAAGGAATGGCTCCGGGAAAAGCACCAACAAAGACAGATAATGAGGTCTTAGTTTTTAGTGGGGTATAAAGGCTTACGTACATGAAAATTGAAATCGCGCCAAACATCGCTGTTTTGGGATTGATCATATACAACACTGTCAGACCAATAAGGGTCAAGATGACGCCCAGCCAAAGTGCCTGAGACAAACTCATCAGTCCCGCAGGCAGCGGACGGCGGCGAGTACGGTCCATCAGGGCATCCAAATCTTTTTCTATAATTTGATTGAATACATTCGACGCGCCAACCATGCAATACCCCCCTAAGGCAAGAAGCAAAAACGTAGTTAGTTGCCATTGTTCGGCACCCAAAGCGTAACCCGCCAACGAAGAAAATAAGACACTAACAGACAACCGAAACTTGGTGATTTCTTTAAAAAGAACCCATGGGGAACTCGAAGAAGATGTTGCAACTAAGTCAGACAAGTGTGACAGGGTTTTAGAGGGCAAATATAAGGGACTAAGGCCTTTTTTCACAACATATAATTCATAATATTGGGCGGTACATTATCTTTTATTAACTTCACGGACTCTAAACACCATTCTAATGAAAAGACTCTTATTTTCCTTCATTATTGCCCTACTTATAAACCCTATTTTGGTTCAAGGTCAAGACAGCCAAGCCGGCGACCAATCTGCTAGAATTATGCATAAGAAAATTGCGGATAGCTTGTTTGTCCTCTCACACGGAAACACGAATGCCGTTTTATTTATCGACAGTGATTACGCTCTGATGATTGACGCGCACAATGAAGAGGCAGGGTCGGCTGCATATCGATACGCTGGGCGATTATCGCCACTCCAGCCTGTTAAGTTCGTGATCAACACCCATTATCACGCTGACCATACCGGCGGCAACAAGTTTTTCTTTGATTCAGGAGCTACCATTATAGCTAATATGGGAACTTATTCCAATCTGTTGACCTCCATGAATGAAGACCAAATCGAAGAGGCCAAAAAACAACGCGCCGAACTCAAAACTGCCTTAAAATTAGAAGGAAAAACCGAAAAAGGCCAGAAACTCGCCAAGCTATTAAGTCAAAGTCTTTTAAAGGACCTAGAAAAAGATGCCGACTATCCCATATTAACCTTCTCGAACAATCTTAATTGGGAGCTGGCCAATGAAACCATTGATATCGCAACAGTATCAAATGGACACACCTCGGAGGATAGCTATGTTTACTTTCAAAACAAAAATGTTATCGCTACTGGTGATTTGTTTTTTAATGGATCTTACCCATTTATTGATCTCAAATATGGAGGAACTATAGAGGGATATTTGAAAAATATTGACGCTCTGTTAGGTCTTTGTGATGACAATACCATTGTTGTTCCTGGACATGGCCCTATCGCTTCAATAAACGATTTAATACAATATAAGAGGATGATCGAATATACTTGGAAAGGTGTCAGCATGGATTTCTTGCTCAATAAAACCCTCGATCAGGTCAAGGCCAATAAGTCAATTACAGCCCAATTTGACGCACAAGGTTTTGGTAAAGGGTACATGTCCACAAGTAAATATGTCGAAATGCTGTATCAAGAAGCTTCGAAGAAATATACTAAAAGCAAGAAATAATCACCTTCTAAAAATCCCGATACCAGTTAAATATATCGGTACGGATCCCCAGATTAATCCAAGTCGTGGTTTGTTTCTGTGTTAATGCATCCTCGATTTGGGGGGTGAGTTGTCGTCGGAGCACACTGGCATAGACCTTTAATTGTGACGCAGGGTTAATTAAATAGCCTGCAGTGACTTCGATATGCGAAAAGTCGGCAGTATTGCCTTGACCCAACTCATGATTCAAATCGCCGTCCCGGAAATCTTCGGATCCATAGATCGATCCTCCATTAAAGACAAGAGGGTCCGTCGCTTCGAACTCCAAACCTCTAGTGGCTATAATCCATTTGCCCATAGCATAAAATCGCCCTTTACGGTAGCGCGCAATCGCCAAGAACTCTGAAAAATTGGTCCCTAGGGTGTGTGCCATTGATTGATTATTGTGTCCATAATTAAGCACCACTGTATTGTGGGAATAGGTAAATGGTCTCACCCGATTGTATTCCGCCTGTAGATTAAGGTCTGCTACCCCAAAGGCATCGTAGTATTTGGCGCCTATTTGGTAGGCCGTTTTGTTTTTGTAGCTGCCATTCTTGGCCAAAACATCCGACGAAGAAAACTCATCTACTAATAGTTGACCGTAAATATTGAGTCGATCACTCCATTTGTATTTGTAGGTCAATCCTAATAAGGCGTTACCCCCTCGTGATCCGGTTGAAAATTCAATCGCACGATAAAACACAATGGGATTGAGGTAATTCAAATCAAACCCGCGATCGTTGTCATTTTCCCAAATCACTGTTTCAAAAAAGCCTAGATTTAAGCGCTTGCTCACGTTATAACTCAAATAATGATTGGCCATATATTTGGTCCTGAAGGAGCCATCTTGGGTCACTTCCGGGCGCACATCCCTGAGCGACATCCAGGTATTGGTGTATTTGAGTTTCCAAACGGTCGTATTGAGCTGCAAATAAGGATAAGGGCTCGCATTGTCACTCAAGAGTAAAGATCGATACCCATCGCCAATAAACTGTTTGCCATGCCCCAACTGTATATTAAAAAATTGCGAAGGCGTATACGAGAGATAACCTGTAGCAATAGGATAATCATAACTATCTGTCCTGAATTCCTTAGCGATTCCCATACCGGGTATGATTGCTGGATTCCCTCCATCGGGTCGAATTGACACTGCGTATTGATTGTAATAGTCGGCGAACCGGCCTTGACTTTCATACACCACCGCGCTTAAACTGAGTCCCGATCCGATCCCTCCCTGCAAATGCACTAATCGTGTGTTATTGTAGGTCGCCAAATCGCCATCGCGGCCTGTTTGGAGATCCACTCCGGGGTCGAGCGTGAACCAATAATCATCGCTGCTAAAAGCGACCATGTGTTCATCCCACCACTTGCGTCCAAGCCCTGTGGATTTGTTTTTGGACATGGCCTGTTTGGCCGCGTCCAAATCATAATATTTATTTACTTCTTGAAAACGATACGGTTTCTGTGCCGTATGACTGTTGTTGCCCATTCGGTTCATCGCGGCATCAAACGCATCATAGCGCATATGGGATAATGGAATGAGTACGCCGCTACGATACACTTCATTCTTGAAGGAATCTTGAACAATCTGATCATACTCCTGTGTCGTCGGTTTTACAAAATCAGACATTTGGGTAAGGTCTTTGATTTCTTTCGAAACCGGTCCATTTTCAAGACCCGCTTGAGCCGCCAGGGTGAGCGTAAATTGCTTATAAATTGTTGTGCCATTATAGGCCGCTGGAATCACTACCGGCAGCTGCGAAAAGACAGCTTTGAGCGCCTCGCGCAAAGCTTCAGAAACCGTGTCGATGAACAGTACGCGGAACTGCCCCTGGCGATCTACTTCAAAGAGCAGTTGCGCGCCAGAGCCCCGATCCTCATCACTAAGATCCGTTATCGCAAGCCCATTTTTGACCTGAACATCGAGCTGCTCATGAAAACATATTTTTATTTCTACCGGAAGCCCTTGTGTGCACGCTGCGAACTGCGGATAGATCAACAAAGGGTCGTCGGTATGCTGCGCCCAAGCCTGGGTCATGGCTAAACCGCACAACACACAAACCAACTGCTTTAAATTTTTATAGCCCATTGTTATAAAATTAGGGAAAGATATCAAATATGTGCTCTTTGTATAAAAAAAATCGCCTCTTGAAAACAAGAAGCGATTCATTCTATAGCGACTAGCGCATTTTTAGTTTTCTACTTGGAAAAGTATCGGTAGTGCATAAAGCACCCCTACGGCCTGCCCTCTTTGCTTACCAGGAATCATCTTAGGCAGGGCTTTAATAACATCAATGGCTTCTTGCTCCAACCGAGGGTGCGGGGCGCGGGCACGGACATTAGAAACATTACCGTTTTTATCAATTTTGAATTGAACGGAAATTCTTTGACGGCCTTCAAGACCTAAATCATTAGCCAAATCAGTATCAAACTTGCGTTGTACAAATTTCATGACCTTTTCACTCATGCATTGCTTTTTCGCCTCATTATTCCCTGCATTTTCGCATCCAGGGTAAACCGGCACATTTTCAATAACCGCAAAGGGAACATCGTCAATCTCTTCTTCAATCTCGTCGATTTCTTCGATTTCAATCACATCTTCTTGATTGGTTTCTGTTGACTCAATTATGGTCTCTTCCACCTCTTCGTCATCTTCGACCACTTCAATTACTTCAGGAGCAGGTGGCGGTGGTGGCGGTGGTGGCGGTGGTGTAATATTCTGTGTCACAGGCACATCCTCGAGCAAATCATCACCAACATTTAAAGTCTGTCGCGCCGAATCATCACGGTCATAAGTCTTCCACTCCACGGCTTGCCATGCAATGAATAACATAAAGACCAGACCAGCGAGCAAATACGTCGCACTCCATTGATTAAGATCCGCTTTTGGGTTTTTTTTCGGTTCCATAATTGTGTTTTAATAGTGTTGCTAAAATAGCTAAAAAAGTGGTGTTTAAAAAAGTAAAATCAATTTTTACTTTCCATTTGCCGTTGCCGCCAAGAGTATATCAAAAGTCCTGCCAAAAGGCCAATGAGATTCGCCAATACATCAGCCAAATCACCCGTGCGGTTTAGAACAAAAGTCTCTTGTATATATTCAATCGCGATGCCATAGGCCGTCAAGGATACTATTAGGAGCAAAGCCCTACGTCCTGTTTGCGCAGGTAATTGAAAGGCCCTTGCCCATAGTACAAAAATGAGCGCATACACAATGATATGTGCCCCCTTGTCTGATAAGGGCAGATCGATTTCAGGCAAACCAGATGCAGGAGTTAACATCAGCCAGGTCAACACAAGATGCCCAGCCGATGCGGCCCATACATTCAATCTAAGCCCCAATAAGTGCCTTGTATTGTTCCTCATTCATCAAGTCATCCCATTGACTGGAATCTGAAATTTTTATCCGAATCATCCAACCTTCACCGTAAGGATCCGAGTTAACCTTTTCAGGTTCTGATTCGAGGGCCTCATTAAATTCAATTATTTCACCCGATAGAGGTAAAAGCAAGTCAGAAACGGTTTTTACCGCTTCGACAGTGCCAAAAACTTCCTCCTGGTCAAGGGTTTCATCGAGTGTTTCCACTTCTACATAAACAATATCACCTAGCTCACTTTGAGCAAAATCTGTGATGCCCACTGTGGCCACATCACCATCCAATTGAACCCACTCGTGGTCTTTGGTATACTTCAAATTTGAAGGAACATTCATAGCCGTTTGTTATTTAAATTAATTTCCAAAATTATAGCGTAAGGTAAATCCGCTCCTGATTGTTGTTTGCGGAAATGCGGTTGATATGGCATACTCCGAGAAGGTATGATCATAAAAGAACAATGCCGTTAAGTTCTTGCTCAAGGCATAATCGCTCGAAAACTGCAGTCCATATATGGTCTGACCTGCCGTGGTTTGATTATTGTCTACATCCAAGTACCGAATGACTGTTTTGTTGTCGCGGATTGATAAGTCGATCTTAAAGTTAAGGTCGCTTTTCATGACGGTCTTCTTGCCACCAAAGTTAGTGCCAATTCGTAAGTCTTTGATCCGATAGCCCAGACCCAAAATAAGTTCATCACCCTTAATTTCAGTCAATAAGTTATTGGCAAAGCTCAGTGACAAAGCCCGGTCCTTTCTTACCTCGGCCAATATCTTTATCGAATTCTGCATTTCGAAGTCAATCTTGACCAGCGGCGAAAATTGCTCTGTAAGGTTAACATTGTTCAGCAGGATTTCACTTTTAAAGTTTCCTGACTGATCCTGCTCAGTAGGGTTATTCCGGTTGTAATCCAAATTGGTCTGGAACTGATTGACCGTATAAGCCGCGCGATAACCATGCTGGATAGAAAAACGCTTAAATCGTTTTTTAAACCAGGGCATACGCATGAAACCAGTATATTTTAGATCCCAGTTAGGAAGCGGCACATCACGGAATATTCCCGAGCGCTCAGTACTGGCGTCGTTGCCTTGATAAGCCGCCAAAAATGAAGGCAGCAGTACGCGCTGACTATTCTTGCCAAACCCAATCGGATAACCTTCTTCATCCACTTCATAAGCTGTACTGCCATAGAAATTTTGTGCTAATCGATCAGCAATGGTGCGTCGATTGGTGCGGAAGGCATCAAAGGCCTCAGAACCGAATTCATCACTTTGGCTAAACGCCGTTTTGATCAAAAGTGTTGAGATATTAAAGTTTCCAAACGTATTTGGGGTCAATGATTGATAGCGGCCCTCTTCAACAATAAAGTTTTCTGCAAAATTCTCTGAATATTGCCTCGAGGCATTAAAATCAATTTTTAAATCAGAGAGTAATTCCATATTCATTTGAACATCCAATTGACGGCTTTCAACTTCGGTATACTGCTGATTAAATTCAGGATAAAGCGTGAGCCAACCCTTTCTTGCAGCCATGTCTCTGACTTCGGCTTGTGAACCGAAGATGAACCCCGTTGAGGGTTTAAGTGATCCGCCGAAGCTAATGCCCGGCAAATAACCGGGTAAGAAAATTCCATTATTTTCCTGATAATTGACTTGAATCTTTCTGATCGATGTGGCCAAACCAATAATAGCGTTCATCACATTTTGTCCGCCCGATAGATTTCCAGTCCTGGTGGTATTGGCATTACTTTCTTGACTCATGTTCCTTATTTTGTCACGCTTGCTTTCGGGTTCGCCACTGCCTTTTTCCGCACCGCCCATAATCGAACCACCACGCTCCTGTTCCTCTTCTGGTGAGCCTGTGCCTCGCAATTTGCGTAGCCCCACATAACGGTATAAGCTGGTCATGTCAAAACTTGAATTGATACGGTGTGTGCTGGCATTTTGTACCGAATTCCCTAAATCATAAAATACCGACGGACCGTTGTCTGAAGGGATTTCTACATTACTGAACAAATCACTACCGTCCTGCCATTGGTAATCACCTTGATAAGAATACGTCGCGCGGATCCACTTTAAAAATGGAAATTTGGCCGTAGGCAAATCATAATTCATCTGCAGAGATTGGACGTGTTGGTTGGGGTCGCCAATGTCAAAAAAGCCATCCCATAGGCCAATACTGTTGTCGACGACACCTTGATCAATATAGTTATTGACGATACGGTTATTTGCCGCGTTGAAATTGAAGCGCAGGGAATTTGTCAGATTATAATTGAGGGTATATTGCCAATCGAACATGAAATTTCTCTGGTAGAGTGTCGGTAGACCAATTTGGTCGGGCAACAAATTCAATTCTCTAAATTTCTGCTGATTGAATTGACGCGTGATGTTGCTACTCACGCTGATATTACTCGGCAATGGATTAAAATTCAAATCCTTAAGAAATTGCCAATATTTACCCATAAATAGACTGTCGTTCTTCTTGAAGGGCTCTATTGGCTTGCTGTTGAAGCTAAAGTCATAAGTCCCTCCCAAACGCACATTTTGGTCCAATGCGGCCTCGACCTCGAAATCATGATGGTCCTCTTCGTTGTATGTATAAGAAAAGGTAAAGTTTTCAATGTCATAAGGCATTGGCTTACTTTCCTGGGCTTTATTCTTGCGGACTCCAATAAAGTTAATGCTCTGACGCTTGGTGTAATTGATGGCTTGGTTTTCTATGACCCCTCTTTGCGTGGCATCAGTTGCACCGTCAAGGCGCTCTTGCAACTCAATATCATCATACTCAGGGTCATACTTAGGGGTGATGAGCTCTTCACCTACACCATAATTAAAGGGTAATTGTACGCCCCAATCCTTGGGTAATAGCTGACCCAAATTTACATTAGTCACGATGTCGTATTGCTCCAAGTCTTCGAGACTTCTTTGATTCGGTCCTTGTTCAATTGAACCAAAACCAATGGTACTGGTTCGACCCGTAGCACTGATATTGGCAAAATCCGCAATATTTGCATCCATATTGGCTACAGCCGCCCAGCCACCTTTGTTCTCGAGCTCGCTCATGCGGAGTTCGTTAAACCAGACTTCACCGCAGACGTCGGTATTGTTTTTATTGCGCAAACCAACCATGATGACCCGAACATTCCCGAAGCTTGGGTTTCCTTTAATTCCGATACGCAACGGATTGGAATCCACAGAAACACTCGGATCGAGCTCCTCTTGTGAGAAATACGTCACCTGTGTTGGATCTATATTGGACTCAGACAGGACGCGTGTCTTTAATTTTTGCAAAAGCGCCAGGGGCAAATTCAGCCGGTTCTCCATCGGCCAAACCAACGAAGCATCTGAATCAGTTGGGTTCTCTAAATCAGGTGAAACATTTAGAGGCAACTCTATTTCATAAAAACTCGTGTTTAAATCATTTCCTAGGCGAATGAATGCCGCTATATCGCCATCGGCCAACAATGTCGCCGGAGCGGGTAATGCCTCAGCATGTATGAACATTTCTAAGTTCTTGTACTGTCGCATGTCGACATTAAAGTTCTTGTAAACTGCCCTTGCATCATCGGGAGCCAAATCACAAACGCGCAAGGCCAATGACTGCTCATCCTGGCGTATGATATTATTATTGTTGTTCAATTGCTCGCGATAAACCCCTGGAGGAATCACATAATTACTGTTTTGTATGATCCCAACGGCCTCATTTTCGAAGGTTGTATCGTCCATGTCGTTCGGGCTTCCATCCCCGTCTAAAGACTCTGTATAACGGCGGTAATCTCCACGGAAAAGTTCCATCGTCCCAAAACGCAATACAGTCTCTTGAGAAAATTCGGAGAGATACATCCGCATGAACCGAATCGATCGGAAATCTGAAATACCATTAACGGCCTCTGTGTATTCACTGAGTGGAATGCGGAATTGAATCCAGCGTACCGGTAATTCTTGATTGGATTGCGTAGTGACATTGATTTCACGAATATCAGATACATAAGGCGTTTCAAGGGTCATCCCTGGGCGAATGTCCAATTCGTAAGCAAAATAACTGTCGACCGTATTCATGGTATTGTCTCGGTTGATGTCTTCAACATCCGGCTGTGCGGTCGAACCTCGATTAGTGTTGCTCAGGGTTTCAGGAGAATTTCCTTGAGTCCCATTATACTGGTCATAACGATCCAAAAGTGATCCTTCGGCCTGCAGAAAGTAGGTGTAATTATCCCGCGCTGGATCTTCTTGACCTGCAAAGTTTGTATATCTGGCCGCCTCACCGGCATCATTGAGTCCATCGAGTCCTACATCCTGATTAATTCGGTCGTTTCCGGCACTACTAAAGGTATACACCAGCGATTGATTGCTCGGCACGACACCCCAATTGGTTTCAATGGTGTTGAGGGTTGATCCGTCTTCGGGTAAACCATTTTCATATTGCTTGCGCCCGTCTTTAAGGACGTCTTCAGAAATATTCCCTAAGTTAAAGGTCACTTTCCCTCCTTGGTTGCTGGCATATTCTTCGTAGATAAAAGGATCCATTAACCAAAACTGAATATACTCCACATTCGAGCGTTCGAAATCTGTTGTGGTTAATTGGCGTGAAATACCCCCGAATCTTGCTTCTGGATTAGCCAGGCTGTTGTCTGTCGCCGCTGGATTAAAGTTATAAGGCCCACGCTCAGAAGGCTTGTAATTTAAATCCAAGGAGAACAAGGCTTGGGTCTGTCCTTGAACAATATCCTGATCAGGGAAGATCTCGTTCCGGAATAAACGCCGTGTGAATGGTGATGAAAGATCCTGTTCGCCAATTCCCTCAGGACGTTGTGAGCTATAAAAAATGGGGTCAATCGTATACCAATTGAGCTTAGCACGATTGTAGTTGGAGGATAAGTTGTCGTTTTCTAGTTCACCACCCAGGCCAATGGGCACGCTAGATAGAGACCAGGTCAATGGCGCAGAAATATCAATAGCCGTTTGTGCGGCTTCGAAGTCGTCGATATAGGCTGTGGCTTTACCTCCAAAGTCTGAAACCTTAGGTGCTCCAGGCAAAAGATACGCAAACTCACCACGAAGAGATACTTGTGACGGGACGTCCGTGTCTACGTTCGGCAACTTATTGACCATGCGTGTCAAAAATGGTACTTCGGTAGAATAATTGACATTGACTCCGAACATGGTGTTATTGATCGGCTCATTCTGAAAGGCCGCCTTCTGGGTCATGGGGCGCTCATTCAAATTCAAGAAGGTTCCCCCTAGTTGGAATTCGTCACTAAATTTATGTTGGATATCCAGGCCTGTAAAGCGTTTGTTTTGCTGGCCAAATAGTGAATTATTCTCAACACTAATATTGATTGGTGTGTTGGAGTTTTGCAAGGAAGGATCCAAAATCTGGACGCGCCCCAGCTGATAGTTTACCGTATAATCAACCCCTTCCACCAATGTGCGCCCACCTGCAGTAACGGTAACAGACCCTTGCGGAATATTAAAGGCCCCAATCGGAATACCATCAGATCCGGTTGATTTGTAGGTCCCTTTGAGTTGGAACTTATTTTTCTGGCTTTCTTGTTGCTCTGCTTGCGTTTTGGTACTGCGGTATAGGGTTCTAAAAACGTACTTCTTCTGGTTAGCGTTGTAGGTCTCTGGGATGTCGTAATATTCTTGACTGTCATTGGCGAGCTTGTCAAAGAGATAGTCCCCAAATGGTTCTACACTGGTGAAGATGATGCTCCCATTTTGAGTGTCCACAGTAAGTCCTGGATAGAAGTCAAAAAAGCCGTCTCCACCTTGCTGGGGATCATTATTGAAATTGAGTCGGTCTAGATTAAATACCCGCAATAAGGTCGCATCGTTGAGATCGACTGCATTGACGTCAGAAATATCCGGCTCAGGAAAAGTGCTGCCCTCTACTGGCTTGATGTAATTAAGCGGCGAGGGGTCTAGGTATAGAATGTTCATTCTAAAATCTTCCCGCTCCAACTGGTAGGCCCCAATCGGATAGATGTTTTTCATCATCAAATCCCATACGGGTTCGTTCACATTGGTGATATTACTTTTAAGAAGCTTAACGACTAAGTTTTGTGGAATAGCTTGAGTGGGGTTGTTCGGCTCTTCAGGTCCCACAACAACGCCACCTCCTTCTTGTCCGGTGGCTTCGATACCATCGGTTGAAAACTCTCCAACTTGATAGACCTTACCATTGACCGTAAATTGAAAGGCGACGGCCAACACTTCGTCATTATTCAGACGTTGATTTAACGATATGTATCCCAGTTGGTTATTTAGTTTGAATTCGTTAGGCTGCAGCTTTCTTGCGTTTTCAAGACTCACATAATCTATTCCGTCATTGACCGGCACCCCGCCAAAACCATTGGAGGCCGTCGCCACATCACGAATCGAAGCATTCAATACGCTCTGTTCCGCAGGGTTATTGATCCCGAATGGGTTAAAATCGTTATTACCATTGTCTGGGAATGCGTTTCTCGGAACGTTCAAGAATCCGCCAGGCACCGTATTGAGCCCGATATTGTCCACATTAGCCTCTCCAATATCTTGCAAAGCGATGATATTTCTGACATCGTTCGTTGTGGTGTTTCTGTTCGTAATCCAAACTTCCGAACGGGTAATCTGAACGTTTGAGTTGATAAACGGATAGTTTTTTAACACCCGATCATAATTGTCTCTAAAATAATGCCCCAGGAAAAAGTGACGGTTTTCGTCATAATCCAAAGCAAATAATTCAAACTCGGTGACGGTCGCCCCTCCTTCTGCAACTACCGATCGGGTTTCTGAGCGCTGCTCAGAGAACACACCTGTAATAGAGGTTTTACCAAACTGCAATTGAGTTTTGACCCCAAAAAGACTCTGTGCGCCCTGAATCAAACTGCTGTTCAATGGCATGCTAACATTACCCACTTCAATTTTCTGGATGATGTCGTCTTCGGTCGGGGTGTATTCCAACTTGATGGCATTTTGGAAGTCGAAGGTCGACTGGGTGTCGTAATTGGCCGCAATCTGGAGACGCTCCCCAATCTTACCCAACAGGCTCAGACTAATACGCTGATCAAAATCAAAAGACAGATTGCTCCGGTTGCGGGGCGAAAATTGTGGATTATCTTGTTTTGTATAAAGCAATCCCATATCCATCTCAACGGATCCCTGAGGAATTATCTCTATCGTGTTACCTCCAAAAACAGACTCAAAGAAATTAGAGTTGACATAAAAAGTCGGCAACAGATTACGTTGGGCTTCTTCTGAACCTTCTTTACGGCCGTCGGCGGCATCAATTTTTTCATGGAAATACGCTTTAATCTCCTCGTTCAAAACGCGTTCTTGATATTCCTGTGGGGTTAAAACTACTGGATAGGACAAGTTGAAATCCCCTAAAATTCGGCTTAAAATATAGCGATCGGTAATCGGATCGTAGGAATACATATTTTCGATACTTGATGGGTCAGGTAAATCCATCCGCCCCATGACGGATCCTGTCGCCGTAGAATCCTGCCCAAAACTTAGTTGAGTACAGAGCACCACAGCCATAAATATTGCCGTGCGTAATAAAAAACAGGAAGGTGTTTTAATACTCAATGCTATAAATGTTTAAAGGCCTTTTTAATGATCTCCTCAACCGAGGCCAGGGGCTCATCTTTTAGGGCCGCATCACAGGCTTTTTCTGCTATTTTTCTGGCAAAACCTAAAGTCTCCAAAGCTGATAACGCTTCATTTCTGTTGGTATTGCTCGACCCCACTGAATGGGTGTCCGTTCCATATAATTTAATGATCTTGTCCTTTAAATCCAAGATAACCCGTTGTGCTGTTTTGGCGCCAATTCCCTTGACCCCTTGAATGGTAGCGATGTCTTCACTCACCACAGCATCGCGCACCTGGTCTGGCGTCAGAGACGACAACATCGTCCGAGCCGTACTCGCCCCAACACCCGAAACAGACAATAACAAATTAAACACCGCGCGCTCTTGCTTTGTTGAAAAACCATAAAGTATGTGTGCATCTTCACGCACGAGCATTTGGGTAAATAGCGTGACGTTTTCTGTTTGGGGAAGCTGAGAATAGGTGTATAAGGAAATGTTCAAAAAATAGCCCACACCGTGGCAATCGATAATGACATCAGTTGGATTTTTTTCTACTAATCGTCCCTGTATTTGAGCAATCATTTCTCAGTGGAGGTTAAGGAACCAAATATAGCATAAATATTTGCATTCATAAGACTAGACTGGGGGAAAAAACCGCGCCTAAACCTTAGGCTTTTTGCGCTTTTGCTGCTTTTCAGCTTGTTCCTTTTGTTGTGCATCCACCACCGCAATAGCCGTCATATTAACCATCTCATCCACACTGGCACCCAATTGAAAAATATGCACTGCTTTGCGCAAACCGAGCATGATCGGACCAATCGAATCGACATCCTTTTGCTCCTTGAGCATCTTGTAGTTGCTGTTGGCTGCATCAAGATTTGGAAACACTAAGGCATTGACCTTACGCCCGGCTAGTTTCGAAAAGGGAAATTTATTTTTGAGCATTTCACTGTTCAGGGCAAAATCAACCTGTAGTTCACCATCCACCACCATATCTGGGTTGGATTCGTGCAATAGCCTAACCGCTTCGCGCACCTTGGCCGCGTGCGGATCATCCGAGGAGCCAAAGTTGGCATAAGAAATCATGGCGATCACTGGATTAACGCCAAACATCTTCATGGTGTAGTTGGTCATCTGAGCAATATTGGCCAACTCCTTGGCGGTAGGATCGATATTGATCGAAGTGTCCGAAATAAAAATGGGTCCTTTTGGCGTGAGCATTAGGTTGGTCGCTGCCACCTTGTCCACACCATCAAAACGCCCAACCGTTTCTAAAATAGGCCGTAAGGCTGTAGGATAGGCCCGTGCGTAACCCGAAACCATGGCATCGGCATCACCCAGGTTGATCATCATTGAGCCAAAATAACTGCGTTCGCGCATCAGACGATTGGCATCATTTAGGGTAACTCCTTTTCTTTTGCGTAGCTGCCAAAACGCTTGAGCATAGGCCGTACGACGTTCGTCTTGATCGTCCGACTTTGGATCAATAATTTCAACGTCTTCGTCAAAATCAATTTCCTGCATCAGTTCCAAAATAACTTCTTTACGCCCCAGAAGAATTGGTTTAGCGACGCCCTCTTCAAAAACAATTTGGGCTGCCTTGATTACATCCAAATGGTCTGCCTCGGCGAAAATCACCCGCTTGGGCTTCGAACGCGCTCGATCAAAGAGCAACCGGAGCATTTTATGGTCATTACCCATCCGATCCAAAAGCTCTTCTTCGTAACGCTCCCAGTCTTTTATGGGGGCCAACGCCACCCCGCTTTCCATCGCCGCCTTTGCCACCGCTGGTGGAACAGCAATAATCAATCGGGGATCGAATGGTTTGGGAATGATATAATCACGACCAAACTGCAATTTTGTTTCGTCATAGGCCACATTGACTTGCTCGGGCACGGGCTCTTTGGCCAGGTCGGCCAAAGCCTTAACCGCTGCCATTTTCATCGCCTCGTTGATTTTTGTGGCCCGGACATCAAGGGCCCCTCTAAAAATAAATGGAAAACCTAGAACATTATTGACTTGATTTGGATGGTCGCTTCTTCCGGTGGCCATGATGATGTCGGCTCGTGACTTTATAGCCAGGTCGTATTTTATTTCTGGATCCGGATTGGCCATGGCAAAAACTATGGGGTTGGCCGCCATGCTTTTGAGCATTTTTGGGGTCACAATATCCGCAATCGATAGCCCTACAAATACATCCGCATCGACCATCGCCTCTTCCAAGGTCTTGATATCTCTGTGGGTGGCAAATTCGTTTTTTTCGGCCGTCAGATTCGGATGATCTTTCCGGATGACGCCCTTGCTGTCGATCATCACTATTTTGGATGAATCAGCACCAAAGGCTTTATAAAGGCGGGTACATGAAATGGCCGCGGCTCCCGCACCGTTAATGACTATTCTGACCGCGTCGATAGACTTCTCGGCAAGTTCCAAGGCATTGAGCAAGGCCGCAGCAGAAATAATGGCCGTACCATGCTGATCATCGTGCATGACGGGGATATCCAATTCTTCTTTGAGGCGCCGTTCTATTTCAAAGGCCTCGGGGGCCTTAATATCCTCGAGATTAATCCCGCCAAATGTCGGAGCAATGTGTTTGACTGTAGCTACAAAAGCATCAATATCATTGGTGTCTATTTCAATATCAAAGACGTCGATATCGGCAAATATTTTGAACAGTAAAGCCTTCCCTTCCATGACGGGTTTAGAGGCTTCCGGTCCAATATTACCCAAACCCAACACAGCCGTTCCGTTGCTGATTACTGCGACAAGATTACCCTTGTTGGTGTACTTATAAACGTTATCTATGGATTTCTCGATCTCTAAGCAGGGCTCGGCTACCCCAGGAGAATAAGCCAAAGAAAGATCTCGTTGACTTGCATATTTTTTTGTCGGCACAACCTGGATCTTACCGGGGCGTGGTTTGGCGTGATATAAAAGGGCTTCTCTGCGTTTACTTTGCTTGCTCATAGTCTATTAATACTGCTCTTACAAAGTTAGCAGACTCGGTGAGACCAAAAAATTTTAGTCCTTAATCTTTTAAAAATTTGATGGTCTGTATCAGGCCTGAGTAACCTGCTCGCTGGACTGCGCTTTTTTTGAATATTTCATGAAATACCTCCTCTGTGAGCTCTGCCCATTGGGCTTTGCTATACTGCAAAAGTTCTGCATTGGGCTGGAATAAAGGCTCGTTGTGGGCCTGTGAAAATCTATTCCAAGGGCAGACGTCTTGGCAGACATCACAGCCAAACATCCAATCGTCCAAGGCCCCTGAAAAAGCATTGGGAATTTGATCCTTCAATTCTATGGTCAAGTGTGAAATACATTTATTGCCATCCACGACATATGGCCCGATAATGGCCTCCGTTGGACAGGCATCGATACAAGCGGTACAGCTCCCGCAGTGATCCGTTGCTAAGCCATCTTCGGCCAGGTCCAAATCGATGATGAGCTCTGCGATAAAAAAAAAAGAGCCCACTTGTTTGGATAAAAGGTTACTATGCTTGCCTACCCATCCAAGTCCGCTTTTGGCCGCCCATGCCTTTTCTAATACAGGGGCAGAATCTACAAAGACGCGTCCCTCGACCGCACCAATCTGGTCTCGGATGGTCGTCATCAAGTCCTTCAATTTATCCTTGATCACATAGTGGTAATCTTCGCCATAAGCATACTTTGATATTTTGTAAGTCCCTGTTTCTTGCTCTTGAGAAGGAAAATAATTATACAGCAATGAGACCACACTTTTGGCCCCGGGAACAAGCTTGGTAGGATCCAAACGCTTATCGAAATTTCGCTCCATATAAGTCATGGAGCCCTGCATTTGGCCTTTAAGCCAAGACTCCAGCCGGGGTGCTTCTTCTGCCAAAAATCCAGCTTTGCTTATCCCACATGAGATAAACCCTAAGCGCTTGGCTTCGGTTTTGATCAAGGCCGCATGATCCGTTCGCGCATTCATTTGGCAGTAACCTTTAAGATGAGAATAATCCGCCCTTGGCAGGCCCTTCACCCAGCCCCAGATGACGGTAGGCAAAATCAGTCACTTCGCGTCCACGCGGTGTGCGCATAATGAAACCTTGCTGGATTAAAAACGGTTCGTAGACTTCCTCGATGGTTTCGGCGCTTTCAGAAACAGCCGTCGCTAAGGTAGTGATCCCGACTGGGCCGCCTTTGAACTTTTGAATGATGGTGGTCAATATTTTATGATCCATATCATCAAGCCCATACGCATCGACATTGAGCTGTTTTAAAGCGAATTGAGCAATAGCAATATCGATCGACCCATTGCCCTTAATCTGTGCAAAATCACGCACACGACGCAGCAATGCATTGGCAATACGCGGCGTTCCACGGCTGCGTCCTGCAATTTCAATAGCGGCTTCCATAGAGGTCGGCACACCTAAAATAGCGGCACTGCGCTCTACAATCGTGGTGAGTAATTCGGTACTATAATATTCCAAGCGTGAAGTAATCCCAAATCGTGCACGCATGGGTGCGGTCAGCAATCCGGATCGCGTTGTTGCCCCTACCAGGGTAAATGGGTTTAAATTGATTTGTACCGTGCGGGCATTGGGCCCTGACTCAATCATGATATCGATTTTATAGTCCTCCATGGCACTATACAAATATTCTTCAACAATTGGGCTAAGGCGATGGATCTCGTCGATAAATAAAACGTCGCGATCTTCTAAGTTGGTCAACAGGCCAGCCAAATCTCCAGGCTTATCCAATACGGGCCCTGAGGTTACTTTGATGCCTACTTGCAGCTCTTGTGCTAAGATGTGTGCCAATGTCGTCTTTCCTAATCCAGGAGGACCATGAAAAAGCGTGTGGTCTAATGCCTCTTCACGTTGATTCGCCGCCGCAACAAAAATCTTTAGGTTTTCTAATGCCCGGTCCTGTCCGGTAAAATCTTCAAAACTCAGTGGACGCAACTTGCGTTCTAGATCTAGATCTTGGGGCGTTAGGTTTTGTTCTGTAGGGTCCAAATGCTCGTTCATCTAACAAATATACAAAGTTGACACATGCCAACGGGATAAAAAAATCCCCCGTAAAATACCATCTTATCGGGGGATCTTGTTTTCAAAAAACAAACCGTTTAGTGATGCATTTCCTCTTCGTTGTCCTGAAGTGGAAGGGTCTGCGGGGTGTAATCTTGCCCAGCAACGACATAATCGCTTTCGTCTTTGTTCAATTTACTATAATCATAGGCCCAACGATGCACTTCAGGAATCGGCCCATCCCAGTTACCGTGGATGTGTTTGACTTCTGCAGTCCATTCTAAGGTATTAGAATCCCATGGATTCTTTGGTCCTTTTTTACCATAGAACATGGAATGGATAAAGTTGTATAAGAACACCAACTGCCCTGCTGCCGTAAAAAAGGCGAAAAGGGTAATGATGATATTGACATCTGCTAAGTCATCAAAATAGGGGAAAGCCGTGTTGGTGTAATACCTTCTTGGTAAGCCGGCCATCCCAATAAAGTGCATGGGGAAAAATACCCCGTAAGCGCCAATTGCGGTGACCCAAAAGTGGACATATCCAAGATTTTTGTTCATCATTTTACCCTCAAACATTTTCGGGAACCAATGATACACTCCGGCAAAAAACCCATAAAGTGCAGAAATTCCCATCACCAGGTGGAAGTGAGCAACCACAAAATAGGTGTCGTGTACGTTGATATCCAAGGCGCTGTCACCCAAAATAATTCCCGTCAAACCACCGGTAATAAAGGTCGATACCAAACCAATAGAAAACAACATGGCCGGGTTGAGTTGGAGGTTACCCTTCCATAGCGTGGTGATATAGTTAAAGGCCTTAACCGCCGATGGAATCGCAATCAACAAGGTCGTAAATGTAAAGACAGAACCCAAAAATGGATTCATTCCCGATATAAACATATGGTGACCCCAAACGATAGTCGACAAGAAGGCAATCGCCAAAATCGACACCACCATGGCACGGTATCCAAAAATCGGTTTACGTGCATTGGTGGCGATCACCTCAGAGGTAATCCCTAATGCTGGTAATAAAACGATGTATACTTCTGGGTGGCCTAAAAACCAAAAAAGGTGCTCGTATAATACGGGTGAACCTCCCTGATGGTGCAAGACTTCTCCAGCAATATAGATGTCACTCAAAAAGAAAGACGTCCCGAAACCACGGTCCATAATCAACATAAGCGCAGCCGACAATAAGACTGGGAAAGAAACTACCCCAATAATCGCTGTCACGAAAAAGGCCCAGATCGTTAGCGGCAAGCGCGTCATAGACATCCCTTTAGTTCTGAGGTTGATTACGGTAACAATATAATTCAAAGATCCCAATAGAGAGGAGGCTATAAAAATCGCCATAGAGACTAGCCACAAGGTCATTCCTGCTCCAGAACCAGGTATCGCTTGAGGTAAGGCACTTAGTGGTGGATAAATCGTCCAACCTGCCGATGCCGGTCCAGCTTCAACAAACAAAGACAACACCATGATGACACTAGACAGGAAAAACATCCAATAGGATATCATATTCAAAAATCCAGAGGCCATATCTCGTGCACCAATCTGCAGGGGAATCAATAAGTTGCTAAAGGTTCCGCTAAGACCCGCAGTCAACACAAAGAAAACCATGATGGTTCCATGTATGGTGACCAAAGCCAAATAAACACTTGGATCCATGATCCCGTCCGCACCCCATTTACCAAGCAATGCTTCATAAATCGGGAATTGCTTATCGGGCCATGCCAACTGCATTCTAAAAATCAAAGACATTGCGATCCCAATAATTCCCATAAACAAACCTGTAATGAGGTATTGCTTCGAGATCATTTTGTGATCCTGACTAAAAATATATTTAGTGACAAACGTCTCCTTATGATGATGCCCGTGGTCGTCGTGTTGATCTGCTGCCGTATCGTGTGCGTGTGCTGACATATCTTTTAACTAAGAGTTTTAATTACTTATTAAGCGTTTCCGCAACTGAACCTTGCTCAGCGAGCCAAGCATTAAATTCAGCTTCAGTTTCAACAATTATTTTCATTTGCATATTGTAGTGATTGTTCCCACAAATCTTATTACACAACAACAAATAATCAAATTCGTAAGGTTCTAAGGCTTCATCACCTTTGGCTTCCAACGCCTTGCTTTTTTCGCGACGTATTGAATTAATATCCTTAACCTTAGCCACCATCTCATCATTGAGGCGCATCTCTTCGGTGGTGATTGTTGGCGTAAAAGCAAACTGAGTCACCATCCCTGGCACACAATTCATTTGTGCACGGAAGTGGGGCATATATGCCGAGTGCAGTACGTCTTGAGATCGCATCTTGAACAATACTTTTCTTCCTAAAGGCAAATGCAATTCTGAAACAACTTTGTCATCTTGCGCATTGGGATCTGCCACATCTACTCCTAAGGTATTAGACCCTTCGATTAGGCGTACATTGGCTTCGCCAAGTACATTATCATCACCACTATAACGGGCGCGCCAGTCAAATTGATAGGCGTAGAGTTCGACCACCATAGGATCTTCGTCTGGATCTACATTCATGATGTCCGTCCAGGTAAATAGTCCATATAAAATAAGGGCTGCCAAAACAATCACGGGGATGATGGTCCAAATGAATTCTAACTTATCATTGTCGGCATAAAATGTCGCTCTCTGATCTTTTCTGCCGCGGTATTTAAAGGCAAAGTAGTGTAAAAGCCATTGGGTAATGATTCCTACTACAAAGATCAAAACCATAGAAATCAACCATAATTGGTCAATATCCACGCCATGCTCCGATGCGGCATCAGGAAGGAACACCTTACTCCACTTGTAAAAGCATACAATCGACAATACATAGATGAACACGACAAACATAAGCATCAACCAACCATTGATGTCATTGTCCTTGTCATTGGCGATCTGTTCACTGCTGTCGGTGGTGTTTGACTTCGAGAGTTCAAATATTTTCCCCAACTGCCATAGGGCGACACCAAAAAGAACTATTACTAAAACAACTAAAAATGCGGTCATCGTTATCTAACTTTCTTCGATTAATTAATAGTGAAAATGCTTACTCTCCTTAATAAATGGGTTTTTCTTTGGGACAAGCGGTGCCTTGGTTAAGGTATTAAAAACCACATAGACAAATAAACCAAAGAAGAAACACACAGAACTCAATTCTGGAACACCAATCATCCATGTATCACCTACTGTTGCCGGCATCACCATATTAAATACATCAAGATAATGTCCTGATAAAATAACGATCCCAGCCATAACCACAAACCAATTGACACGTTTGTAATCACTGTTCATTAGCAGTAATAGTGGGAAAACGAAGTTCATGGCAATCATCCCAAAAAATGGCATTTTATAATCTTCAATTCTGGTAATGAAATACGTCACCTCTTCAGGAATGTTTGCATACCAGATCAACATAAATTGTGAAAACCATAGATAGGTCCAAAAAATACTGAAGGCAAACATGAATTTGGCCAAATCATGAATATGACTATCATTGACTTCTTCTAAGTAGCCTTGAGATTTTAAGAAAATTGTAACCAATGCAATGACCGTGATGGCACAAACCATCATTCCGGCAAAAACATACCAACCAAATAGGGTGCTGAACCAGTGTGGGTCGAAACTCATGATCCAGTCCCAAGACATGATCGATTCGGTAACAATAAAAAACACTAGAAAACCAGCAGAAAGCTTAAAATTCTTCTTGAAAAAGCTTTGATCCTCTGCCGTATCATCGGCAATTGAATTTTTGCGAGAGATCCAACGGTAAAGATTCCAACCTAACAAAAAGATCACCGCGCGAATCATAAAGAACGGTATGTTGAGGTAACCGCTTTTTGCGGCAATAATCTTGTCAAAATGCGGACTGTCAGGATTGACTAAATCGGCATCCATCCAGTGAAAAATATGATTGATCCCTAATGCAGAACATAACAAAAGGATCAGGATTCCAATAGAAGCCACGGGCAAGTACCCTGTTACACCTTCCATAACGCGGAAGAGAACCGGTGACCAACCTGCTTGAGCGGCGTATTGTATGGCATAAAAGGCTAATGCACCTAATGCGATCATGAAAAAGAAAAAGGAAGCGATATACAAAGCAGACCAAGGTCGGTTTTGCATCTGTTGCATGACGTGCTCCATATGCTCTTGGTGCGCATCTTGATCCATGTGATCACTGGCAACCATCTGGTGTCCCTCTTGAGCGATTTGATGCCCGCTGTGGTCCATTTCTTGACTTGCTTCATGCTCCACCGCTTGATGCATTTCTGGCGCAGCAGTATCATGGTCATTTGTGGCATGCCCCCCGTCGTGGTTTGCTTCAGCCATAATGGCCTCAACCTCTTCTAGGGTTTTGGGCGTGGAAAGAAATCCTGCAACAATCCCTATGGCACCAACTACCATAAAAACTAGGGCGAAAACTTTTAACTTATTGGGTAGCGTATACATATCTCTAGCTATTGTCTTTAGTCCTATTAATGACCAGCAACGGACGTGCTCGTACTTTTATCTTCTGATTTATCTACTGCCTTAATCTCTGGCACCAATAATGGCGTCCCTTCTAGGGTTGCTTTCAAATTCATGACGTGCTGGGTAATGGCCCAACGCTCTTCTTGATTGGTCTGTGAGGCATAAGAGCCCATCGAATTCAATCCATACATCTGTACATGGTAGACCCCTCCTGGCGTGATCAAACGTCCTGGATCGGCATAACTCGGAATCCCCAATATCTTTTCGCGCTTGACCAAAATACCTTGGCCATCTCCATTACCACCATGGCACACCGCACAATAAATATCGTACAGTTTTTTGCCTTGCGCCAAACGCTCTTGAGTCACTGACAGCGGACTGGACAAATTGGCTTTTGCATCATTAAGTCCTTCTGTTGTATTTGGATAATCGTAAGGTTCCCATCCCCGCGGAATAGTCCCATCAACGGGCAGCATGGCCTCTTGTCCCGAAGGAAATATTTCGTAATCGCCATAAGTTTCATAACCTACAGGGACATACATATTAGGCATGTATTGATAATTCCGCTTAGCGCTATCAAAACATGAAATCATGACTAAAGAGACCAAAGCCATCATCGCTATTTTCATCGTGTTTTTCATATTAATGCTCTCCCTCATTTTCGATTAAACTTAGTTCAATAGCACCGGTCGATTTGAGCATCTTCATCATCTCATCTATATCATGATGCCCGGCATCGACTGCCATTAAAAAATGATCGTCGGTGGTCCGTGGATCGGGATTTTCTGCTTTCTTAAAAGGCCATAGCTTGCTGCGCATATAGAAAGTAATCACCATCAAGTGCGCGGCAAAAAAGACCGTCATTTCAAACATAATAGGGACAAATGCCGGCATATTCTCCAAATAACTAAAGCTGGGCTTCCCGCCAATATCTTGTGGCCAGTCTTCGATCATAATAAAATTCATCATTATGGTGGCTACAGCAAGTCCCAAAACACCAAACATAAAAGAGGCGATAGCAATTCTTGTGCCCTCAAGTCCCATGGCCTTATCTAGTCCGTGAACAGGGAATGGCGTATATACTTCGTCTATATGATAGTGTGCTTGTCTGACCGACTTAACTGCATTCATAAGAATGTCGTCGTCGTTATAAATAGCGTGAATTACTTTTGATGCCATAATTAACTATCTTTTTTTGTTTCTGATCCTTCTCCAGTGCCTTTGGGCATAACGTAATGCTTAGCATCATCACCCTGTGTCGCGCGCAGTGTCTTATACGAACTACCTGATACCTTCAAAATAGATTTAACCTCGGCCTGAGCAATGACAGGGAATGTTCTTGAGTATAATAAAAACAACACAAAGAAGAACCCAATAGTCCCAATAAAGATGCCGATATCGACAAAAGTTGGTGAGAACATGGTCCACGAAGAGGTCAAATAATCGCGGTGCAAAGAAGTCACAATAATCACGAAACGCTCAAACCACATCCCAATGTTTACTACTATTGAAATAAAGAACGAAAACATGATACTGGTTCTGAGTTTCTTGAACCACATGAATTGCGGCGAGAATACATTACAGGTCATCATGGACCAGTACGCCCACCAATAAGGTCCTGTCGCTCTATTCAAAAAGGCATATTGCTCGTATTCTACACCTGAGTACCAAGCGATAAATAATTCTGTTATATAAGCAACACCAACAATAGAACCCGTAAGCATGATCACAATATTCATCAGTTCGATATGCTGAATGGTGATATAATCTTCGAGGTGAGACACCTTACGCATAATGATCAATAGGGTGTTCACCATCGCGAATCCAGAGAAGATTGCTCCTGCCACAAAATACGGCGGGAAAATCGTTGTGTGCCATCCCGGTATCACCGAGGTTGCGAAGTCAAAAGATACAATTGTATGAACCGACAATACCAATGGCGTTGCCAATCCCGCAAGAACCAAAGAGACTTCCTCAAAACGTTGCCAATCCTTCGCTCTACCACTCCATCCAAAAGATAAAATACTATAGACGCGCTTGGTAAATGGCGTAACGGCTCGATCACGGATCATTGCAAAATCAGGCAACAAACCTGTCCACCAAAACACTAACGATACCGATAAATAGGTTGAAATCGCAAATACATCCCAAAGCAGAGGTGAATTAAAGTTTACCCACAAAGACCCAAATTGGTTCGGAATAGGAAGAACCCAATAAGCCAGCCAGGGACGTCCCATGTGGATGATGGGGAACAATCCAGCTTGGATCACCGAGAATATGGTCATGGCCTCTGCAGAGCGGTTAATGGCCATACGCCATTTTTGTCTGAAGAGCAATAGTACCGCCGAAATCAATGTTCCAGCGTGACCAATTCCGACCCACCAAACAAAGTTCGTGATATCCCATGCCCAGTTTACAGTTCGGTTAAGACCCCAAACACCAATTCCCGTAGAAATAGTGTAAATGATGCAGCCCAATCCCCACAAAAATGCGGTTAGGGCTATGGTAAAGACGACCCACCAAGCGGTGTTTGCCTTTCCCTCTACTGGAGCAGCCACATCCACAGTAACATCGTGGTAGGATTTGTCTCCGGTAACTAAGGGTCTTCTAATAGGTGCTTCGTAGTGCGACGCCATATCTATATCTTGAATTTCTTTAGTTTATGCTTCTTTTGTGTTTCTCACTTTGGTCTGGTAAAAGACATTTGGTTTGGTGCCCACCGCTTCCAATAAGTGATACATTCTATCATCTGCCTTTTGCTGGAACACTTCACTTTGGTCATCGTTGATGTCCCCAAATTGTATCGCTCCTGTTTCACAGGCGGCAGAACAGGCTGTTTTAAATTCTCCGTCTTTAATGACACGTCCCTCTCGTTTGGCATCCAAAATGGTCTTTTGCGTCATCTGGATACACATAGAACATTTTTCCATAACACCTCGCGAACGTACTACTACATCAGGATTCAGGACCATGCGACCCAAGTCATTATTCATGTGATAGTCGAACTCATCGTTCTCTGCATAGAGGAACCAGTTAAATCGACGTACTTTATAAGGACAGTTGTTGGCACAATAACGTGTTCCAACACAGCGGTTATAAGCCATGTGGTTTTGCCCTTGGCGACTATGTGAAGTTGCCGCAACAGGACAAACCGTTTCACAAGGTGCATGGTTGCAATGTTGACACATGACCGGTTGGAAAGCCACTTGAGGATTCGCCGCTGGATTTTCCATTTCGGCAAATTCAGATAGTGAGCTGCTCAACCCTGAAATATTGTCTTTTTTGTCGGTATCGCCTGCAAATGAATCTTCACTTGAGTAATAGCGATCAATACGCAACCAATGCATATCGCGACTGCGGCGCATTTCGCTCTTCCCAACAACAGGAACATTGTTTTCTGCATGACAAGCCACAACACAGGCACCGCAACCGGTACAAGCGTTAAGGTCTATCGACAGATTAAAATGATGTCCTATAGAGCGGTCGAAAGAATCCCATAAATCGGCCTCTGGAGAGGTTACCGGTATTTCCTTGTGGTCTTTGGAGACCATGGGTACCCCATTCCAATCAGACTTGTCTTTAGTGTTGAATATTTCGAGGGTGGTTTCGCGAATGATATCACGTCCCATCATCGTGTTGTGCAATTGAACACAAGCAAATTCGTGCGTTCCTTCAGTTTTTTGAACCTGAACCGATTGAACTGATGCAAAATCTTGATAAAGCGCATAAGCATTTACACCGGTTTGCATTTCGGCTTGGATTGCTGCCTTTTGACCATAACCAAGGGCTAGTCCAACAGTACCTTTAGCTTGTCCCGGTTGAATCAAGACTGGCACTTTTTCTAACACCGTTGCTCCTACTTGAATTCGGGCATAGTTTCCGTTGAGTGCACCATTGGCGACATTGACATTAGTCAAACCTAAGGCCTTGGCATCTGCAGCTGAAACCGTTAAGTAGTTATCCCAAGATGTTCTGGTGATCGGGTCTGGTAATTCTTGTAACCAAGGGTTGTTGGCCTGACGCCCATCTCCCAGTCCAGTTTTTGTGTATAAACACAAAGCCATACCATCACCCACATCAAAGGTGCGTGTCTCGGTCGATATTTTGGGCAGTTCCGTTCCTATAGAGGTGAAATCACTTTGGTAAATTCCATCATGAAGCGCTGTTGCCCAGGAACCTCCATTAAGGATGTTTTCTTTCCAAAACGACTGAATATAATCATGATAAGTCGCTTCTTGACCCGTCCAGGCCATCAAACAATCCTGGAACTGACGGGTATTGAATAAAGGACGGATGGTAGGTTGCGCCAAGGCAAAAGAACCTTTTTTGACTTGTACATCACCCCAAGATTCCAGGTAATGTGGTGTCGCCGCTACCAGCTTTGCCCATGTCGCTGTTTCGTCGTCTTTCATAGCAAAGGCCAATGAGAAATCAAGGACTTTGTAAGCTGCTTCAAATTTATTGTTTGGGAAGGCATAAACAGGATTCACACCTACGGTAATTAAACCTTTAATGCTTCCGTCAATGACTCCCGAAATAACTTCATTAACCTCAGTTGAAGAGGCCGAATACTTCATGACCGGATGGTCAGCATTCATCATTTTAGAGGCCACAGATCGGTTGTAATTTAGCGCCATTTTTTGGGCAGCTAAACTCGGAAGACCCGTAATCAAAATACCCTCTGCACCTGCTTTCTCCAATTGCGCTTTTGCTTGTTGCGCTGCCAGTGTCAATTCTTCTGATAAAGTTGCCGAAGAAGATGCTCCGGTAATGATTTCAAGAACACCCAGCTGCTGTGCCGGAGTAAGGGGCACACGTTTGTCCGCATTGGCTCCTGATAAAGACATATTAGATTCGAACTGAATATGACGCGACATCTTGCCATTCTTAGGAATGCGACTCTTGGCGTAGGTTCCTTCGAAACCACCACCTTGCCAATCGCCGAGGAAATCTGCCCCAACAGAGACGATAACCGCTGCGTGGGTAAAGTCATAATCCGGTAAGGCCCGAACACCATATACTTCTTGGAATGCATCTAAGGCATCACTTGCCGATACCATGTCATAAGCGACATGACGTACCTGGCTATATTTTTTCTTGAAAGCCTGAATAAGGGCTTGTGTGGTTGGACTCGCGAAGGTCTGTGTCAGCAAGACCACTTCTTGATCCCCTAGAGCAGATAAGCCTTGCGCCACCGCTTGATCTAATTCCTGCCAAGTGCTTTCGGCACCATAGACTCGGGGTCCGGTTAGTCTGTTTTTGTCATACATGGATAAAACCGATGCATGAACACGCGCATTAACACCCCCATGATGGGCCAAATCATTACGCTCAATCTTTATGGGGCGCCCTTCTCGCGTTTTGACCAATACGTGTGCAAAATCATAACCATCGGCCATGGTCGTGGCATAATAATTAGCGACTCCAGGGACGATTTGATCTGGAGCAACCACGTAAGGTATCGATTTGATTACCGGTCCTTCACAGGCTGCTAAAGATGCTGCTGCCGTTGAAAAACCAACGTATTTCAAAAAGTCACGGCGTGTGGTTGAAGATCCCTCAAGGACATTTTTGTTACCCAAAAAGTCTTCGGTTGGAATCGGCTCAGCAAATTCATTTTGCTTGAGTGCCTCAACAACCGCACTGTTTGGATTTAACTCCTCGACACTTTTCCAATATTTCTTATTTGAAGCCATATGATGCTATCTGAAAATTGTAAACTTTATTATATTAATAGTGACATTTGCCACATTCAAGACCACCCATTTGTGCTGCCGTCAAATTTTCGACACCATATTTTTTGGATAGTTCTTCATGAATTTTTTCGTAATAGGCATTCTCTTTCACCTGAATATTTGTTTCACGGTGACAATTAATACACCATCCCATAGTCAACGGAGCATACTGGTACATAATTTCCATTTCTTCTACCGGGCCATGACATGTTTGACATGCAACACCGGCTACCGTGACGTGCTGTGAGTGATTGAAATAAGCAAAGTCCGGAAGGTTGTGGATACGGATCCACTTGACAGGCTGCGTTTCACCTGTATAGGATTGCGCATCTTCATCCCAGCCCACTGCGGCATATAATTTCTGAATCTCTGCATTGTAATCCACTTCATATTCATTCTTACCTTCGGCAAGCGTCGTTTCGGCAACTTCACCAATACTTTTGTGACAGTTCATACAAACGTTGAGCGAAGGAATACCGGAATGCTTACTCTTACGTGCCGAACTGTGGCAATAATTACAATCGATTTGGTTATCACCAGCGTGAATGCGGTGAGAATAATGTATCGGCTGAACAGGCGTATACCCCTGGTCAACACCGACTTGCATGAGGTAACCGTAGGCAAAATAGGCTGAAGACAATAACATAAAAATCGAGGCCACCAAGACCAAGAATTGATTGTCTACAAAAGCTTGCCAAATGGGCTTGCGTTCTTGCGCTTCGGCATAGGCCACGCCATTGGCCTCTGCGATACGCTTGAGTGTTTTCTGAACCAATACCAACATCACGACCAAAAGAACAAACACCATAACCAAAGCGCCCAAGATTAAATCATTGGAAAATCCGCCTGAATTTGCGTTGCTCGAAGCCGTTGTTACCACTGCGGTAGTCGCTACTTTTTTCGCCGTATAGGTGTAGGCGATGATATTATCAATATCGATATTGCTCAACTGCGGGAAAGAGGTCATCACCGATCCGTTGTATTCTTTGAATATTGCGTTGGCTTGTGCATCTCCAGATTTAACCAGTTCTTGGCTATTCTTGATCCATGAATAAAGCCATTTTTTTTCGTACTTATCACCTACCTGAAACAAAGCTGGCCCGGTCGCTTTCTTGAAAAGTTTGTGACATGCTGCACAATTGGCTTTAAAGAGCGCCTCTCCTGCTGCAGTATCAACAGCCTGAGTTGGCAAGACAGTCGTGGCAGCGACAACTGGATTTGCAAGGGTTAAGGCAAACACAATCGTCAATATAAAAAGTGACAATTTATTGAGTAGATTTCGGTAAGGGACCTGTTCCATACGATCGATTAAATTATTGTCCATATAATTGACATGCAATAGATTGGCAAAAACTTCATTTTAGCCCGCTATTATACGCCTAAAAATAACTGTGCAAAAGTACATTATTAAGTCGATTTTGGAAATTCAATCTTTAAGGGATGACTTAATTTATAATTATTCTAAATAAAGTTTTAAGCACGATTAAAAAGATTAAACTTTACTTTTGTATCAGATCTTTATTTATCACAATTATCTATGGGCTTAAAAAATTCATTTGTCATTCTTTTAGCCGTTCTTTTGAGCGGAGTCCTGGGCGCTCAAGCTCAAGAAGTGGTCGTGCGTCAAGATGCGCGCGTCGATTCGCTCATGGCACTAAAAACCATTATGCAGACCAATTTAAAGCTGACCGACACTTATACGATCCAGCTTCATTATGGCACTTTAGAACAAGCCCAAACACACCTACAAACCTATAACGCAAAATACGACCAATGGCCAGCGGTTATCGAATACGAAACGCCAAACTATAAAGTATGGGTCGGTAATTTTTATTCACGTTTAGAAGCGGATAGGGCCTTATTGGCGATACAGCAAAATTTCAATACCGCCTTTATTCTAAAGCCCGGGAAATCACGTAAGGAACAAAAATAAAGTGCGTTTTTTTAGCGACCGCTCTGTAACAGAATTGTGTTATTTAAGCTTCTTCTTAACGGCTACTTCTTGGAACCCCTCAATGATATCTCCGACAAAAATGTCGTTGTAATTTTTTATCTGCATTCCGCAGTCATATCCTTTTGAGACTTCTTTTGCATCGTCTTTGAAACGTCTGAGCGCGTCCAAAACACCGGTATAAACCACAACACCTTCGCGTATCAGTCTGATACCGCTATTGCGCATGATTTTACCACTGACCACCATACAACCAGCTACCGTTCCAACCTTAGAAATCTTAAAGGTTTCACGAATTTCGGCTGTTCCTGTAATTTCCTCGCGAAGCTCAGGAGAAAGCATTCCCTCCATCGCGTCTTTAAGGTCATTAATGGCATCGTATATAATGGAGTAATTACGGATGTCAATTTCTTCCTTATCAGCGAGCTGGCGTGCATTGCCCATTGGGCGCACATTAAACCCGATGATGATCGCGTCGGAAGCCGAGGCCAAAAGCACATCGCTTTCTGTAATGGCGCCAACACCTTTATGTATGATATTGACTTGAATTTCTTCTGTAGACAGCTTTAAGAACGAGTCTGTTAAGGCCTCGACAGAACCATCCACATCCCCTTTTAGGATAATGTTGAGTTCTTTGAAGTCTCCTAAGGCAATACGACGTCCAATCTCATCAAGTGTGATGTGACGTTGTGTGCGTACGGATTGCTCACGCTGTAATTGTGTTCTTTTGGTCGCGATGGTCTTGGCCTCACGTTCGTCTTCAAAGACGTTGAATTTGTCACCGGCTTGCGGCGCGCCATCCAATCCAAGGATCGACACGGGTGTTGCTGGACCTGCAGTTTTCAATACATTACCGCGCTCATCGTGCATGGCTTTGACCTTTCCACTATTTTGGCCAGCGAGGACATAATCCCCGACTTTAAGGGTCCCACCTTGAACCAAAATTGTAGAAATATAGCCGCGGCCCTTATCCAAAAATGCTTCCACAACCGCACCATTGGCGCTGCGGTCAGGATTTGCTTTCAACTCCAGAATTTCGGCCTCAAGCAACACTTTTTCTAGTAACTCACTGACGCCTTCACCTGTTTTGGCAGAAATATCTTGAGACTGCACTTTGCCCCCCCAATCTTCAACCAATAAATTCATGTTTGCCAATCCTTCCTTGATCTTTTCTGGATTTGCATTGGGTCGGTCAATTTTGTTGATGGCAAAAACAATAGGCACACCAGCGGCTTGCGCATGACTGATGGCTTCTTTGGTCTGTGGCATGATATCATCATCGGCTGCAATGACAATGATCACTAAATCCGTTATTTGCGCTCCACGAGCACGCATGGCCGTAAAGGCTTCGTGACCTGGTGTATCTAAAAAGGCTATTTTTTGACCACTTTCTAAAGTCACTCCATAAGCCCCAATGTGTTGTGTAATCCCTCCAGATTCGCCAGCAATGACATTTTCTTTTCGGATGTAATCCAACAATGACGTTTTTCCATGATCGACATGCCCCATAACAGTAACAATCGGAGCGCGATCCTTAAGATCTTCTGGAGCATCAATATTTTCATGGAATGCTTCCTCAACAGCGGCATTGACGAATTCTACATCATAGCCAAATTCCTCGGCTACAATAGAAAGGGTTTCCGCATCCAAGCGCTGATTCATGGTCACCATCAGACCCAAGGACATACAGGCCGAAATGACCTGAGTAACCTGAGTATTCATCATGGTTGCCACTTCACTTACCGTCACAAATTCTGTAAGCTTAAGCAGCTTGCTGTCGGCTTCAATTTGTGCCATTTCCTCCTCCGTCTTCTGGCGGTGGCTGTCTCGTTTATCTCTTCTGTATTTGGCGCCTTTTCCTTTAGAGGACTTTCCTTGAAGTTTTTCTAAAGTTTCACGCACTTGTTTTTGAACATCTTCTTCGCTCGGCTCGACTTTCGCAATTGCTGTGCGCCCGCGACTATCTGGTTTTTTTATGTCACGACTAGGAGCTGCTGTCCCTGGTCCCTTAGTGATTCTGCGGCGTTTCCCACGCTTATCTGCATTCTCCTTGGCCTTAGGGTCTATTTTTTTCTCCGGTTTTTTGAATTGTGTCAAGTCAATAGTCTTCCCAGTGAAGTTCGGACCATTAAGTTTGGTGTATTGCGTTTTGACCAAACCAGAAGCATCGCTATCGATTGTTCGGATGTTTGGTTCTGTCTTAGGGGCCTCAACAACTTGTTCAGCAGCCGTTTCTTGAGGTATTTCTTGAGGCGCTTCTTGAGGCGTTTCTTGAGGGGTTTCTTGAGGCGCTTCAGTTACTACATCAGCTGGAGCAGCAACCACCACGGGGGCATCCTCCTGGGGTGCTTCCGCTTTAGGCGTCTCTATTTCGATCACCTCAGCAATTTTTTCTTCCACGACTTCTACCACTGGTGTCGTTTCAGTCACAACTGGTTTAGACTCTTTTTTTGGCGATAAATCAATCTTTCCAAGCATTTTCGGACCGTCCAATTTCTTTTCAGCCTTGACGACAACAATTGGTACTGCTAACCTTTCTACTTCTTCTTTTTCGCGTTCGATTCTTAATTCTTCTTTCTCTTTACGCTTTTCTTCACCAACTTCCTTGGCCTCAACCTTTTTAGATTTGTCTGTCTGGAACTCGGCAAAAAGAACTTGGTATTCCGTGTCAGAGATCTTAGATGTCGGACGCGCTTCCACCACGTGCCCTTTGGAACCTAAAAATTCCACGGCGCGATCAAGCGAAATATTAAATTCCCTTAAAACTTTGTTGATCCGAATCGTTTTTGCTTCAGCCATAAATGCTTTTCCTATTGATTTCTATCGTATTCTCGTGTAAAAGTAGTCAAACTTTGGACTACTCGTCAAATTCTCTTTTTAATATATTGACCACCTCAACAATGGTTTCCTCTTCGAGGTCTGTTCTGCTCAATAAAAATTGTAGGTCCTTCTCCAAAATACTTTTTGCGGTATCCAGTCCAATTTTTTTGAACTCATTGATGACCCATGGTTCGATTTCATCAGAGAATTCTGTCAATTCAACATCCTCCTCAGCGCCTTCGCGTAATACATCAATTTCATAGCCGGTCAATTGACCCGCCAATCGAATATTGTGTCCTCCACGACCAATCGCCTTAGAAACCTCTTCTGGTTTTAGGATTACTTCAACACGCTTTTTCACTTCATCAATACTGATGGACGTCACTTTTGCCGGACTCAAGGCACGTGTAATGAATAGATTAATGTTGGTAGTATAATTGATCACATCGATGTTTTCGTTGCCTAATTCACGAACAATCCCATGAATCCGCGATCCTTTCATCCCAACACAAGCTCCCACTGGATCAATACGATCGTCATAGGAATCCACAGCAACTTTTGCCTTTTCACCTGGGATGCGCACGACTTTCTTAACCGTAATGAGTCCATCAAATACTTCCGGTATTTCTTGTTCAAATAATTTCTCCAAGAAGACAGGTGAGGCACGTGACATGATAATGACCGGCTTGTTTCCTTTAAGCTCGACACTCTCGATAATACCCCGCACATTATCCCCTTTGCGGTAAAAGTCCGATGGGATTTGTTTTTCTTTTGGCAAGATCAGTTCGTTGCCGTCATCGTCAAGCAAAATCACAGCACGGTGACGGATGTGGTGCACTTCGGCGGTGTATATTTCACCTTCTAAGTCCTTAAAGTATTTGTAGATATTCGTATTGTCGTGCTCCTGTATTTTGGCGATCAAATTCTGACGCAATGCCAAAATAGAACGGCGTCCTAAATCCATCAATTTGACTTCTTCAGAAACATCTTCACCTATTTCAAAATCTTCTTCAATCTTTTGGGCTTCAGTCAATGAAATTTCGGCATTGGGGTCTTCAACTTCTCCGTCAGCAACCACGATGCGGTTACGCCATATTTCCATATCACCCTTGTCTGGATTAATGATAATATCAAAATTATCATCACTACCGTATTTTTTCTTTAATGCATTTCTAAAGACATCCTCAAGAATCGCCATAAGGGTCACTCGATCAATGAATTTATCATCCTTAAATTCTGAAAAAGAATCAATTAACGCTAAATTTTCCATATCAATTTATTAAAATTTTATCATCACTATTGCCTTTGTTATTTGGTCTATGGGAAGCGTCACTTCCTTGTCGACCTTGACATAACCTTTGCCTACCGGCTTCTTTTCACGAACGGTAAACGCGAGCGTAATGTCGGCTTCTGTCATTTTTTCAAGAACACCTTCATAGTCTCCTTGAGCGGAAACTACCTTGATGGTCCGTCCTATATTCTTTTTGTATTGACGCTGGCGTGTGAGTGGTTCGGAAACGCCTGCTGACAAAACTTCTAAAGAAAAATCATCGTTTTCTCGGTCCAAATTGTGCTCCACGGCGCGGCTGACATCAATACAGTCTTGTACGGTCACCCCTTGATCCCCATCGATGGTCACCCTAATCTGAAGGTCTGGCGTGACCTCAAGATCAATCAAAAACAAATCGGGCCGTTCTTCGAAGGCTTTGTCTAAAAGGTCAGATACAATATCTCTCATAAAATTATGACTATAAAAAGAGGGGACTCACGTCCCCTCTCTTAACTTGTTATCAAATTCTGTGCAAATATATCATATTTTTTTGTGTTCCACAAAAGTGTATGAATTTGACAGAAAAAACAAACCCCAACGCATTGGTTAGGGCTTGCTTTGTTGGCCCACTAGGGCTCGAACCTAGACTCTTCGGTACCAAAAACCGACGTGTTGCCAGTTACACCATGGGCCATTCTTGGAATAACGGTTGCAAATTTAATACAAACTTTGGGTTGCACAAGTAAAATTTTTTAAATTTTTAACGCCCGCATGAAAGCGTTTTTAAGGTGCCCTTCATTAATTATTGCTAAATTCGCAACAATCATTTAAAGCCCTGGCATGACAGTATTTAATTTTGAAAAATGGAACCGAATTGTGGGATGGTCTGTATTTGCGATCGCCTTAACCACCTACTGGCTTACCGTTGAGCCCACAGTGAGTTTTTGGGATGCCGGCGAATACATCACCACGGCGAGTAATTTGGAGGTTGGGCATCCACCAGGAGCTCCGCTATACCAAATCGTAGGGGCATTCTTTTCGATATTTGCCCTGGAACCCACTAACATTGCCCTGACCATTAATTTGATGTCTGTCTTTGCCAGTGCCTTTACCGTCTTGTTTTTATTTTGGTCATTGAGTCTTTTACTGAAGCGCCTCGCCCCTAATGGAGTCGAACAGGGCAACACCAATGACGCGGCCATTATCGGAAGTGCGGCTGTTGGCGCACTCGCCTTTGCCTTTACAGATAGTTTTTGGTTTTCGGCTGTTGAGGCCGAAGTTTACGCGGCCGCAACGTTCGTGTTATCGGCTTTGTTTTACTGCGGCCTGCGCTGGCAAAACGACATGTTCACTCCGCGCGGTGACCGATGGTTGATTCTGATCGCATTCATTATTGGGCTTTCTTTTGGAATACATTTTATGGGGCTTTTGACGATTCCAGCTATTGGTTTTCTCTATTTCTTCAAAAAATACCCTGTCGTGACTGCCAAAAATTTTATTTGGGCCAACATTATCGTGGTGGCGGTATTACTGTTCATATTTAAATTGCTGCTGCCCTGGACGCTCAAGTTTTTTAGTGCCGCAGAACTCTTTTTTGTCAACACACTGCAGATGCCTTTTAACTCTGGAACAGCCTTTGCTGGTATTTTATTTGTTGCCTTATTTTATTTTGGACTCACCCAGACCCAAAAGCGCGGATTGGTGCAGGCCAATACACTCATTCTTTGTGTGCTGTTTATTTTTATTGGATTTTCGAGCTGGCTGATGCTGCCCATAAGAGCCAATGCGGGTACGGTGATCAATGAGAACAACCCTAACAATGCCCGTGAGCTTCTGGCCTATTACAATCGGGAGCAGTATCCCGAAACACATTTGTTTTATGGCCCTCAGTTTACCGAAGTTTATGCGGGACTAGACCCCGACAACCCTTACAAGGACGACAAACCAAAATATGAAAAGGACCGTGCCAGCGGCAAATACATCATCGTCAACGAATGGAAAAATGCCGCGCAAAATACCGATGATGCCCAGAAAGCACTTTTGCCCCGAATGTGGAGTTCAGAACACAGCGGCAATTACTTGTCTTATACTGGCGGCCTAGAATTTGGCATAAAAAGAGCTTATCGCAACGAAGCGCGCCTTGTTGAGGAAGTCTCTAAGTTCAAAGAAGCGCATACCCAAGGCTTGGTGAGTGGCAAAGAATATCATGAATTCTTAAAGCGATTCAGTCCGTTTTTGGACATCAAAAAGCCCTCGATGTTGGACAACCTCAACTTTATGTTCGTGCATCAATTTGGCTATATGTATTGGCGCTATTTTATGTGGAATTTTGCGGGACGTCAAAACGATGTGCAAGGTCAGGGTTCTGCCTTAAACGGAAATTGGCTGAGCGGTATTTCTTGGTTTGATTCCTTGCGCTTAGGGCCACAAGACAACCTTCCTTCTGATTTGGCTCAAAATAAAGCGCGAAATACCTATTATTTTTTACCCTTAATTCTCGGGGTCTTGGGCATGGCTTTTCATGTCAAGCGCGAAAAATCAAGTTTTTGGGTCTTGATGGTCTTTTTTCTATTCACCGGCTTGGCGCTCAAGGTTTACCTCAACGAACGTCCTTATGAACCAAGAGAACGTGACTATGCTATTGTCGGCTCCTTTTATGTTTTTGCCATGTGGATCGGCTATGGTGCTTATGCCCTTATCGACTTGCTCAAAGAACGCTGGAATAGTCGGTGGGTTGTTCCTATAGGGCTGGCTCTGTCAATGGCCGCCGCTCCAGTCCTTTTGGCTGTAGAAAATTGGGATGATCATGACCGTTCTGAACGCCGTACGGCAAACTCTATGGGCAAAATGTATCTGGATTCTTGTGATCCGAACGCCATATTATTTACCATAGGGGACAACGATACCTTTGCCCTTTGGTACCAGCAAAATATCGAACAATACCGTCAAGATGTTCGGATTGTCAATACAAGTTTATTCCAAACGGACTGGTACATTGACGACATGAAAAAACAGGCTTTTGAAAGCGCCCCGATTCCCTCACAACTGACCCACGAACAATACCGCTATGGGGTGCGTGATGTGATTGCCTATCAAGAAACCCTAAAAGACACCATTGACATTGAGACTTGGATGAATTTTGTGGCCAGCGAAGACCGCCGTTTTAAAGTGGAACTCAATAGCGGCCAATTCATTAATGCCTTCCCTTCTAAGGTCGTCCGTATCCCAGTAGACAAAGAAGCGGTTTTAGCCAATGGCATTGTGGCACCAGAAGATGCGGATCTCATTGTGCCTTTTATCGATATAGAACTCAGCGGTGACTTCATTTACAAAAACCGCATCCTGATGCTGGACATCATTGCCAACAACAACTGGGAGCGGCCTATTTATTTTAGTGGTGGTGCCTTTGGTGACGATGATTATCTCTGGATGAAAGATTACTTGCAACTCGATGGGATGGCTTACAAACTTGTGCCCATAAAGACGCCTGTCGACCCCCGTAACCCCTACCAAATGGGGCGTATCAACAGTGATAAAATGTTTGATATTGTCATGGATTGGGACTGGGGCGGAAGTGGAAATCCAGCTATTTACCACGACACCGAGACCAGACGCAATGGGATTACCTACCGCAGCAACCTTGCCCGCTTAGCGGACCAATTAATTCAGGAACGCAAATTCGATCGTGCCGAAACCATTTTAGATCTGGGGATGGAAAAAATGCCCGTCGACCTTTTTGAATACTATTCTTTATTGGATCCCTTTGTTTGGAATTATTATGAAATCGGCGCTTTAGAAAAAGCCCGTTTGGTCTTTGAACAAACCGCCCAAAAGCACCGTGAATACCTGGTGTATTATGGTCAAATGACCCTTCAGGATCAGCTTGATAATATCGAAGAAATTTACAGTAAAATGAACCAATACGAAGGCTTAGTCTTGCTGGTAAACACCTTTGATCAGGCCTCTTATTATCAAATGACAAAGACCCGTTTCATCAACGATGTTTCTGGGTTCCGGAACTTATTTGAGCGCGTGGGCTTGGATTTAGAAGAAGAGTTTTTACAGAAAGAGCGTCCCACAGATAGTCTTGCACTTCCAGAATCCGCTCTAAACTAAAGCTCCATATGCCAATGCGCTTGCACGTAATTCCGTTCTGGCTGCCATGGCTTTTTCCCAAGCGGATTTGGTCGGGTCGCCAGTACAGCTCCTCGGGCCGAAAACGGATTTATCTCACTTTCGACGACGGGCCTATTCCAGAAATAACCCCTTGGGTATTGCAGCAGTTGGGCCAACACCAGGCACAGGCAACCTTTTTTTGTATTGGTGAAAACACCCAACGCCATCCAGAGGTTTTTCAGCAAATTAGTGAACAAGGGCATGCTATCGGCAATCATACCCATACCCATGTCAGCGACGCCAGGGTGCCGCAAAAGGCCTACCGGAAATCCGTAACCGACTTCGCGCAGCATACGGGCTTAAAACCTGATTTATTCCGGCCTCCTTATGGCCGTTTAAAGTCCAACAACGCCCGTTGGCTAAACCGCATGGGTTACCGAATAGTGATGTGGAATTTTCTGAGTTACGATTGGGATAGTGGGGTTTCTAAAGAAGAAAGTTTGGCTAAAATAATAGCCCAAATTAAGCCCGGAAGTATCATCGTGTTTCACGACAGTCTTAAAGCCGAAAGTAAAATGAAATGGATGCTGCCCCGTGTCCTGGACTATGCGAGAGCAAATGGTTATGACTGTACCGCGTTAGAATGATTCGTTACACATATTCGTTGACCAATCCAATGAGCGTATTGGCATCTTGTTCGCCGCTTTTACGCCACTTCATTTCACCACTTTTGTAGATCATGAGCGTTGGAAGGCCTGTGACACGAAGTGCCGAAGAGAGCTCTTCGTTTTTTTCAACATCAATTTTAACGACTTTTGCCTTGTCTCCTAAGGCTGCTGCAACATCACGAAGGACGGCATGCATCTCTTGTGATGCTTGGTCCCATTCGGTATAAAAGTCCAAAAGAACAGGAACCGAAGTTTCAATAATTTCACCAAACTTTGACATAAATTATCTAAGGTTTAACTTATTACGTTACAAAGATAACATTTCCTTAGAATTACCCGATGTTTTGACTCTTTTTAAGCTGAATCACAGTGACTTCGGGTTTGATTCCCACGCGTCCTGGGTATCCAATAAAGCCAAAACCACGATTGACATTAATGAAGCGATTCTCGTTCTTATAAATCCCTGCCCAATAAGGGTATCGGTATTTAACAGGGCTCCATTTAAACCACCCGGGGATTTCTACCCCAAACTGCATCCCGTGGGTATGACCAGAAAGGGTTAAGTGAAAGTTTTGATCATGATCCTTGACCTGCTGCTCCCAATGCGACGGGTCATGGGACATCAATATTTTAAAATCTTTTTGGGCTAATCCTTGAGCGGCAAGATCAAGATCCCCAGACTTTTTAAAGCCTCCAGCACCCCAGTTTTCGACGCCAATAAGATGGATCTTATCATTGCCCTTGGTGATCACCGCATTTTCGTTCAACAGCAAACGCCACCCCATTTGTTGTTGCCGCAGTTTTAGGTTATCTAAGTTGGCTTCTTTGGTTTGTTGGTCGGGCCAAGGAACATAATCGCCATAATCATGATTCCCTAGTACCGAGAAAACACCATCAGGGGCCTTCAATTGGCTGAACAGATCTTGCCATTGGTCGAGTTCGTCTGCTTTATTGTTGACCAAATCCCCAGTAAAAAGAATCAAGTCACTCTTTTGCTCCTGGATCAGGTTGATGCCATAGGCCACCTTTTCTTGGTTATCAAAGCTGCCGCAATGCAAGTCGCTAATTTGGGTAATGGTATAGCCATCGAATGCTTCAGGCAAATCGGCGAAAGTCAATTGATATTTTAGGACTTGATATTGGTATTTTCCGCGGATCATTCCATAAAGTAGCGCCCCGAATGGCAGTGCAGCGAGTCCCAATGCCAATGCGCTCACAAAGCGTCTTCTGCTGGGCAAGAAGCCCTCTGCGGCGGCACCTGTTCCAAACCAATGGCGCCATGCTCCCCAAGGCAGGCGCACTATATCCTCAATAAAGAGAATGCCAAAAACAATAAGTTTTGGCACAAAAAAAGCGAGAAAGACACCAAACACATAGAGCTGTCCTGGCGAAGTGTTGCGCTGTTCGGACAAGAGTGTGATCTGGACTACAAAAAGCCCTAAAACAAAAAACGACAGGCCAAAAAACAACCAGGGCATCAGTGGATGACGGCTTAGGGTCTTAAATCCTTGATAGGCATAAAGGTCTACCAAGAGGTATAGGGTAAAAAATATAATCCAGCGCAATTTCTTTTTGTTGCAAATATAAAGGGCTGGCCAAAAGCATCAACGGTCTTTGCTTTTTTTAACACCTAATTTGTAAATTACAGCGTATTAACCATCATGTCATGATCCGATTTTTTTTCGCCTGTTTATTATTGTGTTGCTTGGCTTGTCTAGACGCTCCGAATAACGCTAAAGAAAACCTAACGCAATGGGTTGATCCATTTATTGGCACGGGAGGCCATGGGCATACATTTCCCGGAGCCACAAGCCCGTTTGGGATGGTGCAGCTGAGTCCAGACACCCGTTTGGATGGGTGGGATGGCTGCAGCGGTTATCATTATAGCGATAGCTACATTTATGGATTTTCACACACACACCTCAGCGGTACGGGCGTGAGCGACTACGGGGATATCCTGATCATGCCGACTCATGAGGTTAATTACCATAATGGCGCCGATGGCGCCGATGGCTATCGTGCGCCTTTCAGCCATGAAAAAGAAAAAGCATCCCCCGGCTATTATGAGGTGTATTTGGACGAGATTGACGTTTTGACCAAACTCACCACTACCCCAAGGGCAGGCGTGCACCAATATCAATTCGGCGCACAAGAGGATCAATATTTTATGATTGACCTGGCGCATCGTGATGCGCTACTAGACGCAAAAATAGAAGCCATCAGTGATCGCGAATTGGTCGGCCATCGATTTTCCAACGCCTGGGCCACAGACCAAAGACTCTTTTTTTACATACGGCTATCACACCCGCTCAAAGCCGATAACCAAACTCAAGACAATGGGTTTGGCCAAAATGCCGAAGCAACAAAGGCTTTTGTGCGCGTGGACAATCCCAAAAACGAACCCATCACCGTGACCGTTGGTATTTCAGCTGTAGACATAGAAGGAGCGAAAAACAATGCGCTTAGCGAAGTGGGCGACAAAGGCTTTGAACAGATACGCAAAGAGGCAGAAGCCTCGTGGCTTAAGCAACTTTCCAAAATTGAAGTCCGCACGAGTTCTGCTGCCGACATGACCAACTTTTATACCAGTCTTTATCACACTATGATCGCCCCCAATTTATATCAAGATGTTGATGGGCGTTACCGCGGGATGGATCTTGAGATCCACCAAACAAAGGACTTTGATTACTACACTGTGTTCTCTCTATGGGATACCTACAGAGCGGCTCATCCCCTTTATACCATTATCGAGCCCGAACGCACAACGGATTTCATCAAAACCATGCTCGCCAAATATGACGAAGGGGGGATTCTTCCCATTTGGGATTTGTCGGCCAACTACACCGGTTGTATGATTGGCTACCATGGGGTGTCTGTCATTGCCGATGCCTATCTCAAAGGCTATACTGATTTCGACGCCGAAAAAGCCTTTCAGGCTATGAAGCATAGTGCTGAGCAAGATCATTTGGGGCTTGAGGCCTACAAGAATTTTGGCTTTATTCCTGTCGAAGAAGAAAGCGAAAGTGTTTCCAAAACATTGGAATATGCTTATGATGACTGGACGATCGCACAAATGGCTGAAAAACTGGGACATGACCAAGACTTTGATCTCTACAGCCAACGCGCACAGTCCTATAAGAATGTATTTGATCCTGAAACAGGATTCATGCGCGGACGCTACCGCAATAAATGGTTCGCTCCCTTTGATCCATACGAAGTCAACTTTAATTATACTGAGGCCAATGCTTGGCAGTACAGTCTTTACGTCCCTCAAGACATTTATGGGCTGATCCAGCTCATGGGCGGCGCTGAGAAACTCGAGGCACACTTAGACCAAACCTTTAGCGCGCAGTCTACCACTTCGGGACGCGAACAAGCAGACATTACGGGGCTGATCGGCCAATACGCCCACGGGAACGAGCCCAGCCATCACATGGCTTACCTTTATAATTTTGTACAAAGGCCAGACAAGACCCAAGCTCGAGTGCGCGAAATATTAACCGAATTGTACCAGCCAACACCTGATGGCATTTCGGGCAATGAAGATTGTGGTCAGATGAGTGCTTGGTATGTCCTGAGCAGTCTTGGATTTTATCCGGTAACCCCAGGGCGGCCGGAGTATATTATTGGAAGCCCACTGTTTGATCAAGCCACTATAAATTTACCCAATGGCAAAACGACAACTATTGTCGCCCATAACAATGACCCCGATCATCCATATGTCCAAGGGGTTACCCGCAACGGGGCACCACTAAAGCAGTCCTTTATCCGTCACGAAATGCTGGTTGCTGGAGGAACAATTGAGTTTACCATGGGCCCCAAGCCTAGTCTCTGGGGGACCACAATAGACGCCTCGCCTATGACCTCAATAAAGACGTCTTCTGTGATTCCAGCGCCTTTTATTACTCAAGGATCTGTAGCGTTTAAAAATGAAACGCAGGTTGCATTGGGTCATGTAAACCCCGAAATTTCGCTCTATTATGCCATCGGCAATGACGTCTTCAAGCGCTATGAAGAACCTTTCACACTCAATAGCGACAGCAGGGTCAGCTTCTATGCGGCGACAAATACTGGACGAAAGAGCGTCGAATTGCATACAACCTTTACCAAAATAGATCCTAACAGAAGCATCAAACTCCTGTCTGAATATGCCAATCAATATAACGGTGGTGGAGAGAATGCCTTGATTGATGGCTTGAAAGGAGCCAAAGATTTTAGAACAGGGGCGTGGCAAGGATTCCATGATCAAGATCTCGAAGCCTTAATTGATTTAGGCCATCCCGTACCAGTCAATGAGGTGTCTATAGCCTTTTTGAAGGACCAGCGCAGTTGGATCTTCCTGCCCAAAGAGGTAACCTGCACCGCTGGATTATCCCCAGAATCCTTGACGGTTTTGGCCCTGGGTCAGACGCTCCCTCAGCCCCAACCTGAAGAAGTCCCGCAAATGGTTTCAGTGTCCTTTGATTTGGATCAGCAAAAGGTGCGCTATATCAAAATAAAAGCGACTAATTTAGGGGCACTACCCCAATGGCATTTGGGGCATAGCGATCAAGGCCGTGCCTGGCTATTTGCCGATGAAATCACGATAAACTAAATTTTATGAAACGCAGAACATTTATTCAAAATTCGGCCTTAGGGGGACTAGGAATCGTTGCGGGAGCACAAGAGCTGAACGCTCAATTTAAGGCCCAGAATCAAACCCATTTGGTCCAACAATCGGGCAAGCCGCTGGTGGTCGCAACCTGGAACGTCCCTGGATCGGTGCAAACGGCTTTTGATCTATTGACCGAAGGCGCAACGGCGCTCGATGCCATAGAACAAGGTTGTCGCGTGGAAGAAGCCAATGCCGAAGGACAAAGCGTCGGTATCGGCGGATTACCCGATCGCGATGGACACGTCACTCTAGATGCCTGCATCATGAACTCCGCTGGTGATTATGGGGCGGTTGTTTATTTGAAAAACATCATGCACCCTATTTCCGTGGCGCGCAAAGTGATGGAAGAAACACCACATGTCCTGATGGCCGGACAAGGTGCCGAGCAATTTGCATTGGCCCAAGGCTTCGAGCGGACTAACTTATTAACCGATGCCTCAAAGAAGGCCTGGGAAGAATGGAAACGTACCGCGCAATACAAGCCCATTATTAATATTGAAAACCACGACACCATCGGCATGCTCGCTATAGATCAAAACGGAGACATCGCCGGGGGCTGCACCACTAGTGGCTTGGCTTACAAAATGGCCGGACGCGTTGGTGATTCACCCATTATAGGTTCGGGGTTATTTATTGATAATGAAATCGGTGGTGCTACAGCTACAGGGCTGGGGGAAGAAGTCCTTAAAACGGTGGGCAGTTTCCTTATTGTTGAACTCATGCGGCAAGGAAAATCTCCTCAAGAAGCATGCGAAGAAGCCATTGGCAGGATTGTTAGCAAAAATAAGAATTATGCCAATTTTCAGGTCGGTTATATCGCGATCAATAAACAGGGCGAGGTAGGCGCCTACAGCATTCATGATGGATTTTCCATTACACGGTCCACGCAGGGAAAAATTGAGCATAAGTCCAGTGCTTTTTTTAATCAATAAAGCCTTGTGGTCTCAGGATAGATTTTCATTGCATCATAAGGAAATAGTTTTTTTACAGAAATCATTACAAAGACATTGCAACAATGCATTTAATTTCTTAGATTTGGCCTTTATAAGTAGGTTGATCCCTTCTGGGGTTAATCAAATTTGGGGCGAAAAGTCATCACATCTGTGGTGACTTTTCATTTTATACCCTTTGGTCTTGGGAATTTCCCCCAGCATATTTCCCTCCCTTGGCAAAGTTTTGTAGTTTTAATCGCAACTTAACAGCCACAAATGTCTGCCACCAAAAAACTGTTTCTCATTGATGCTTATGCCCTGATTTTTCGCGGGTATTATGCTTTTATTAAAAACCCAAGAATCAACAGTAAGGGTATGGACACCTCGGCTATTTTGGGGTTTATGAATTCTCTTTTGGATGTGATCAAACGCGAGCGTCCAGATTATTTAGCGGTCTGTTTTGACAAAGGAGGCAGCGCATTACGCAAGGATATTTTTCCAGAATACAAAGCACACCGTGACCAGACTCCTGAAGCCATCAAAATTGCCGTCCCTTTTATTGAGAAGATCCTCAATGCCATGCACATCCCGGTCGTGGTCAAAGCCGGATTTGAGGCCGATGATATTATCGGAACACTGGCAAAGAAAGCAGAAATAGAAGGCTTCGAGACTTATATGGTGACCCCGGATAAGGATTTTGCACAATTGGTTTCCGAACATATTTTCATGTATCGCCCGGTTTTTGGCGGCGGTTATGAGACTTGGGGTATCCCAGAGGTTCAGGCCAAATTTGAAGTCGAAACGCCCGACCAAATCATCGACCTATTGGGTATGATGGGCGATAGCGCCGATAATATTCCAGGACTCCCTGGGGTGGGTGAAAAAACCGCCAAAAAATTCATTAAAGCTTATGGCAGTTTAGAAGGCCTTTTAGCCCATACACACGAACTGAAGGGCAAAATGAAAGAACGTGTCGAAGCCAATGGAGAACTTGGCCGTCTTTCCAAAACATTAGCAACGATCTTGCTGGACGTCCCGGTGGCATTTGAGCCAGCAGCATTGAAAATGCAAGCGCCAGACATGGCAGCCGTTATGGAGCTTTTTGAAACACTTGAGTTCAGACGTCTTATTGACAATTTCAAAAAAACCTTCAGCCCAGCGGCTATAGAGGGCCAGGCTCAAGAGGTTGTTAAAACCAATGAAGCGCCCACTGATGCTCCACCTGGGACCACATCATCAGCCCCTTCTGCAGGCGCGGGCCAGTTTTCGCTTTTTGATCTTCAAGGAGCTCCCCAGGCAATATCTTATAGTTCTCGAAAGACCATTAGTGAAGTCCCTCACTTTTACCAAAGCCTTACTCCGGGCTTTAGCCTAAAGCTATTTATGTCCTCCTTACTGGAACAAAAGCGGGTCAGCTTTGCCTTAGAAACGAATCATCAAGATGCCATGACCTGCCAATTGTTGGGGGTCTCCTTTTCGTTTAAAGAAGGAACGGGTTATTACTTGTCGCTGCCAGAAAATGAGCAGGAACTAACCCAAATTCTTGAGGTCCTCACCCCATTTTTCACAGCGCATTCGATCGAGAAAATGGGACAGAATTTAAAATTCAGCATTAAAGTATTGGCCCGACACGGCATTGCGCTGGAGGGGTCTTTATTTGATACCATGTTGGCGCACTACTTGATCAATCCGGATATGGGTCACGATCAAGCGGTCTTGTCTGAAACTTATTTAAACTATACCCCCATGGCCCTGCAGCAACTCATTGGGCGTCCGGGGAAAAACCAAAAATCGTTCCGCAGCTGCTCCCTTGAAGAGCAAACACAATACAGCGCAGAACAAGCCGACTTGACTTTTCAGCTCAGCGAACACTTTCTTAAAGAATTGAACCAGGCCAACAACCAATCTTTGTTTACCGATATTGAACTCCCCTTATTGCGTGTTTTGGCGGCTATGGAATTGGAAGGCATTGGTCTTGACTTGACTATGTTAGGTAGTCTGTCTCACGATTTAGATGCCGATATTAAGCGCTTAGAGGGCGCTATTTATGAGGGGGCGGGGACGACCTTTAATATTGCCTCCCCCAAACAACTCGGCGAAGTCCTCTTTGACCAGCTCAAACTCGTCGCGAAGCCAAAAAAGACAAAAACAGGCCAATATGCGACTTCAGAAGACATCCTGTCTCACCTGGCCAAGGACCACCAAATTATTCAGGATATCCTAGAATACCGCGGTTTGGCTAAGCTCAAAAGCACTTATGTTGATGCATTGCCTTTGCAGGTTAATGCACAAACGGGCCGTGTACACACCGATTATATGCAAACGGTTGCCGCCACCGGGCGCTTGTCGAGCAACAACCCGAACCTTCAAAATATTCCCATCCGCACCGAACGTGGGCGCGCCGTCCGCAAGGCATTTGTCCCTAGAGACCAAGATTATGTACTAATGGCTGCAGATTATTCACAAATTGAACTGCGTATTATTGCTGCTTTATCGCAAGAGACGGCCATGATTGAAGCCTTCCAACGTGGTGAAGATATTCATGTCGCGACCGCAGCAAAAGTTTTTAATGTCCCACTTGAAGCCGTCACAAGAGCCCAAAGAAGTCATGCAAAAACGGTCAACTTCGGTATCATCTATGGGGTTTCGGCTTTTGGCCTAAGCAATCAAACCGATTTGAGCAGAACGGAATCCAAAGAGCTGATAGAGACCTATTACCAGACCTATCCCAAACTCAAAGCGTATATCCAAAGTCAGATCAATTTTGCCCGCGATCATGGCTATGTGCAAACCGTTTTAGGGCGGCGACGCTATCTCCAGGACATTAACAGCCAAAATGCTGTTGTTCGCGGGGCTGCAGAGCGCAATGCGGTTAATGCACCAATACAAGGTAGTGCTGCCGACATCATCAAAATTGCCATGATCCAGATCTACGACAAAATGAAACATGCGGGTCTCAAAAGTAAAATGCTGCTACAGGTGCATGATGAGCTGGTTTTCGATGTATATAAGCCCGAATTTGACACCCTAACGGAACTCGTACGCGCCCAGATGGAACAAGCCTTTAAACTAACCGTTCCATTGGTGGTAGATATGGGTTCTGGGGCCAATTGGCTAGAAGCACATTAACCCCTCCCTACCAACTGATTCTCGACTATTTGACCCCAATTTGACTATAATTTTTTAGAACTGAATATGTTGTCATGTTTTTTGGTTTCTCCAGGTTTGTATTTACATATTTTAATCTTACATTTGCGGCCCTCTTATGAGGATATCAATGAATATTAATTATTAGACAAAAAACTAAATGGATACATTAAGTTACAAAACAGTATCTGCCAACAAAAATACCGTTAATAAAGAATGGTTGTTGGTTGATGCGGACGGCCAAGCATTGGGTCGTCTTGCTAGTGAAGTTGCAAAATTACTTCGCGGAAAGCACAAACCAAACTTTACACCGCACGTAGACTGTGGTGATAACGTCGTGGTTACCAATGCCGCCAAGATTACTTTATCTGGCAAAAAATGGGAATCTAAAGAATACATTCGCCACACTGGTTATCCCGGTGGTCAGCGATCGTTGTCAGCTAAAGAATTGTTGGCCAAAGATCCTTCCCGTATCGTAGAAAAAGCAGTAAAAGGAATGCTTCCAAAGAACAAATTGGGCGCAGAACTTTTCAGAAACTTAAAAGTATACGCCGGTGAAAATCATGGTCAAGAAGCTCAAAAGCCGAAAGTAATTAACCTTAACAACGATAAGTAATGGAAATGATTCACAAAATAGGAAGAAGAAAAACAGCTGTGGCTCGTGTTTACATTTCTACGGGAACGGGAAACATTACGATCAACAAGCGTACGTTTGAAAATTATTTCACCACACCAACATTACGTTATAAGGTGCAACAGCCTTTGGTTTTAACAGACAATGAGAAGTCATTCGACATCAAAGTCAACGTGCATGGTGGCGGAATCACGGGACAAGCCGAAGCAGTTCGCTTGGCCATTTCAAGAGCAATGTGTGAGCTTAATGAAGAGCACCGTTTGGTATTGAAGCCAGAAGGATTGTTAACGCGTGATCCACGTATGGTAGAACGCAAGAAATTCGGTCAGAAGAAAGCCCGTAAGAAATTCCAGTTCTCTAAACGATAATATTTTCAACCCAAAACCCCGCTTTTCGGAGTGGGGCCTACGGTTACCTAAGTTCATATTTTTATTAATTAATCAGCTGTTAGTGTTTCGAAAGTCTCAAAAGAAACCACTTTCGATTCATGTTAGTTTAGCATCTAAACCAAGTTTTTACTCGGTTGCTATCTAAACAGAACGTAAACTAAAACAAAATGGCAAACAATGATCAGGTCAAGGTATTACTTGACGCCGGTGTACACTTTGGACACCTTACCCGCAAATGGAACCCAAACATGGCCCCATATATTTATATGGAGCGTAATGGGATCCACATCATCAATCTTTACAAAACTGCTGCTAAAATCGAAGAGGCTAATGAAGCCTTGAAGAAAATTGCAGCCAGTGGACGCAAAATTCTTTTTGTCGCCACAAAAAAGCAAGCCAAGGACATTGTCGCTGAAAAAGCGAAAAATGCAAACATGCCTTACATTACTGAGCGTTGGCCCGGTGGAATGTTGACCAACTTTGTCACCATTCGTAAAGCAGTTAAGAAAATGGCAACCATCGATCGCATGAAGCAAGATGGGACCTTCATGACCCTTTCTAAAAAAGAGCGCTTGGCGGTTGATCGTCTCAGAGCCAAATTAGAAAAGAATTTAGGTTCTATTAGTGAGATGAGTCGTCTTCCCGCAGCCTTATTTATTGTGGACACCACACGTGAGCACATTGCTGTTAAAGAAGCTCTAAAATTGAATATTCCTATTTTTGCTATGGTCGACACCAACAGTGACCCGCGCGAAATTGACTATGTGATCCCATCAAATGATGATGCATCTAAGTCGATTGACAACATCATGTCTAGTGTTACTAACGCCATAATCGAAGGTTTAGCAGAGCGCAAAGCTGGTGCTGCCAAAGATGAAGAAGGTGAAGGCAACGACCAGAACACTAAAGCAGGAAAAGGGCCAGCCGCTGAGGGGAAAAAAGCACCGCGCAAGCGTACTGCTGCCGCTCCAGAAGCAAGCACTAAAGAAGTAAAGGCTCCAGCCGCTGAGGGGGAAAAAGCACCACGCAAGCGTGCTGCTGCTGCTCCAAAAGCTAGTTCTGAAGAAGAATAAATAATCAATCATTTCATTTAGAGACGTCGTGGCTTGAATTAAAGAGCCACGATCGTCTCAATAACCATAAAAACTGAAAAAGATGGCGCAAATAAAAGCCGCACAGGTAAACGAATTAAGACAAAAAACGGGCGCGGGAATGATGGACTGCAAAAACGCCTTGGTAGAAGCTGATGGTGATTTTGACAAAGCCATTAGTGTTCTTCGCAAAAAAGGACAAAAAATTGCCGAGAAAAGAGCGGATCGTGACTCAAGCGAAGGCGCTGTAATCGCAAAAGTAAATGACGCGGCAAACAGAGGGGTGATTATTTCACTCAACTGTGAAACTGACTTTGTTTCTAAAAACGATTCATTCGTCGCTATGGCTCATGAATTAGCTGAAATAGCCCTAAACACTGATTCCATCGAAGCCTTTTTAGCTTCTGATTTTGGCGGGATCACGGTTCAAGAAAAATTGACGGAACAAACCGGAGTGATTGGTGAAAAAATCGAAATCGGTGGATTCAAAATTTTAGAAGCGCCATTTGTTGGTTCTTACATTCACGGCAACAAAATTGGTGCACTTGTTGGTTTAACTTCAGGTGGCGACGCTGCCGCTGAAGTAGCTAAAAGTGTTTCTATGCAGGTTGCTTCAATGGGTGCTACGACATTGTCATTTAAAGATTTTGACCCGGAATTTGTCGCATCCGAAACAGCAGCACGCATTGCTGTAATCGAAAAAGACAATATCGAACTCGGTCGTTTAGGCAAGCCACTAAAAAACGTGCCAAGTTATATTTCACGCGCGCAATTGACTGATGCCGTTATTGCTGAAGCTGAAAAAGTCATTCAGGAAGAACTCAAAGCGGAAGGTAAGCCTGAGCAAATCTGGGACAAAATTGTTCCTGGTAAGCTAGAGCGCTTTATTGCAGACAACTCCAGTTTAGACCAAGAAAAGTGTTTGCTTGATCAAAACTTTATCATGGACGACAAGCAAAGTGTCGCGCAATACGTTGCCAGTAAAGGAGACTTTAGCGTAGTGTCTTTCGAAAAAGTATCTTTGGTTTAATCCAAGTACAACTCATATTAAAAACCGCCTTGTGCATTCACAAGGCGGTTTTTTTATGCGCTATAGCTAACGCCATTTGATCATTGTGAGCTTCAATAGTTATGGTGACCGAATACGGAGATTGTCTATGTGGTATCGCGTGGTGTCAAAGACCGATCTTTGTTTGTATCGAAGTCCCAAATAAAAGGTCTCTCCCGTTTTACAAGAAATATCAATAGGCCCCATTGTCTTAAAATCACCGAACCCATCTGATGGTCAATGGCGAATGTTTAAATCAGGAATTTACAATCCCCCATATTTACAACAACCCTATGGCCCCTACCGAAACTACCCATTTAGGAGTGTTCAGAACGGCCGATTTACCGGCGGATACAGTGATCACTTCCCTGCCTACATACAATTGATGAGACGGCGTCCTAATGCCTTAGTCACACCATTGTTGCCAAGGTAGACGGCTCAATATCAAAACAAGTGCTATAGTATAAAAAATAGCCACTTGTTTGAACTTAACCGCATCATCGGTTTTTCTCTTTTGACGAGAATAGCCAATAGTTATGAAGACAACAGCCAGAAGCATTACCAAAATGTGTTCTACGGCGAACAAGCGCAAGGTGGCATCTTTCATGACTTGTGCCCCATTAGCCGCAAAGGATTTAACCCCCAAAGGACTGATGAAATACAAAATAAGGCCAATCACCACTTGCAAATGTGTTGCGATGAGCCCCCATAAGGTCAAACGCAAATCACGCGCGGTGAACGACTGCTTTCCAAGCGACCCGCGCCAAGCATTTAAGGTGGCGAGTGTCACCAAGATCAAAACGGCGTAAGCCCAATAAGAATGTGCAAATTGTAATGAAGTATACATAACGAATCGTTTAGGTGTTTACTCAAAGGTAAAAGAATAGAACAAAAAAACCGCTTCCCTAAGGAAGCGGTTTTAAACATTTTAGATGGATCTCCCGATTAGAAGTTCAAACGCAAACTAGCATTGAACGTTCTGCGGACTCCTAAGAAATAACCGTAAGCATCAGCTTGGTTAACATAACCTGTGTTGAATAGGTTATAAACATTGCTACGGAATACTACTTTTTGGTCACCAAAGTTGAATTTGTAAGTCACCCCAGCATCAAATAAGTTGTATGGGTTCAAACGTTCGTTTTGGTACTTAACACCAGCAAGTGCTGCTTCAGCAACATCTGCAGGATTAACGAACTTGTACAAGTCTTTGTTGTAGATATAGTTCACATCAAAAGACAATCCTTTTGAAATATCTAAATCTAAACCAGCACCAACCTGAGTTTGTGGCGCATTACCTACACGCGCACCAGTAAGGTTAGCGTCTCCTTCTTCAACGATATCCAATGTGTTTTCGTTTTGAAGTCTGTAAGGTGTTGTTCCTCTATATTCCCAACGCGCTGTTTGACCGAACGCAGTTAAAGCATAACAACCCCCTTTTGGACGGTACTCCACATCAAATTCAATCCCTTTGTGCAATTGAGCAACATCAGTCATGCGGTAGCTTGAAAAGTCACCACTTTCTAATTCAGGTCCATTGATGTTTAAGAAACGGTTACCCCATTCGGTATAATACATGTCAACATTAAAACGAACTTCATTAGATACGAAACGGTAACCTGTTTCTAATCCTGTAATTTCTTCGTTATCCACATAAGGAAGAGAAACTACGTTAGACTCACGAATATTATCAAAGATATTGTCTAAGAATGGTTGTCTTGAATAGAATCCTGAGTTCACGAAAATAGAGCTCTTCGCGTCGATCTCAAGTCCTAAACCACCTTTAATGTTGTATCCTGTTTTAGAAACTTTTTCTGACGTTCCTAAACCATCTCCGTTACGCCCAACAAAACGACCTTCTCTTTGGTAAGTTTGATTAGAAAACGCTCCTTGAACAAACATAGAGAATGCGTCAGAAGAATATTCAGCTTGACCAAAACCACCTAGGTAGTTAATGTTTTCTGAGTAGTCATATTGCGTTCTGTTATCTTCGTCAGCGAAGTTCGTCAAAGAAGCCCATGGACTCGCTTCGTACTCTGTTGTGAAAGTGTAATCATCTGGACGATCAGTAGCGAAGTTATCATTGTATCCTGTAAGACCCATTAAGTCATTAACTTGACGGAAGTGATCTCCGTGATACATTCTAGCATCAAGTCCAACATTAACGTTCCAGTTTTCAGAAGCCTCTAGGCTTAAGTTAGAAAGAACACCATACCAGTTGTGGTTGTTTACAGATGAACGACGGATGTATGAATTCCCGTAGTTACCCACACCTATCGCAGCGTTGTTTGCATCAATCGCGTCGAAATCAATTTCGTCTTGATTGTTGCCATCACCCCCTACACGAATACGGTTGCTGCTGCTTCCTAAAGAACCAGTTCCACCTCCACGACCCCAAGAGGCGTATAGTACTGTAGATAAGTCTGCCTTATCACTGATGTTCAAATCCCAGTTTAAGTTAGCTACTGGCTTGTGGTAGTAGTTTCTGCGTTCTGTAAAACGCTCACCATCACGGAAACCAGAGTTAGCATTTTGCTTCTCACCCAACTGTTTGTAATCCTCTAAAGAATCAGAGAAGTTTTGGTCGTGCCATTGTGGGGCACCTGTAAGCAATAAGTTAAATGTATTTTTTTCATTTGGCTTGTAACCCACAGAGAACAAATAGTTTTGTCCTTGTCCAGCAGTACCAATTGAATACTTTCTGTGTGCTTGCCAGTGATCAACTAAGGCAGAAAATGCCCATCCGCTATCACTTACTCCAGTGTCATAACTTACAGTTCCTTTGAAGTAGCTGTCGTTACCGGCCATCATACGCACAAAACCACCTTCTTTTTTCTCGGTAGCTTTCGATACGATGTTTACGGTTCCTCCAACAGAAGAAATCGCTAATTTAGAAGATCCTAAACCACGTTGTACCTGAACCGCCTGAGCGACATCAGCCATACCTGACCAGTTTGACCAGTACATACGACCATCTTCCATTCCATTGATTGGTTGACCATTCAAAAGGAACGCAGTGTTGGTTTGATCAAAACCACGCAAGAATACTTGGCTATCACCAAAACCACCGGATTGGTTAGACACATACACAGAAGGCGTGTACTGAATTGACTCCATGAATTCACGGTTACCCGCAGATTTGAGTTGAATTTGCTCTGCCGTAATGGTAGAAACAGCAACTGGCGTCTTGCGGTCTTCAGCCAAATCGATAATTCCTGATCCAAGAATTACAACTTCAGACAATGTGTTCGCGTCGGCAGCCATATTAATGTTACCTAACTTAGCCTTTCCATTTGTCAATGTAAAGCTTACTGACTCATTGAGGAATCCAAGGAAAGAAATATCCAAAGAACCAGATTTTCCACTTACTTCAAGAGTAAAGTTACCATTGAAATCAGTAACAGCACCGTTGCTAGTTCCTGACTCAACTACGTTAGCACCAGGAAGTGGCCCTCCTAGTTCGGTATCCGTCACAACACCTGTGACCGTACCTTGAGCAAAGGCAGTAAACCCACCTAAAAGCGTTAACAAAAGTAAAATTCGTTTCATAATTGTTTGTTTAATTAAAATTGGTTTCGCAAAAATAGTTTTTTTCGCACAGATGGCCATAATATCGCATTAACATATTATTACCTTTTGATTTCTTGAAGTTAGGATTTCTTTCTCAAACCGCTGCCCGAAGGCTTAGTAAGATAATAACAGGTTTATTAACAATACGTTACGGAAGAACAATACAATCCAACTGATCCTTTAATGGCAGTATCTTCTTGGCATAATCTTGCCGATAAGCCTGCGCCAAAGGTTCGGATTTTGGCAAATCAGTCTTAAATGGGTCCACCTGGCGGCCATTTTTCCAAAAACGATAACACACATGTGGCCCGCTGGTATTGCCTGTCATTCCGACCCAACCAATGACCTGTCCTTGCCTTACTTTTTGTCCGCGACGGACATTAAGTTTTTTCATGTGGAGGTATTGGGTCTCATAAGTGGCGTTGTGGCGCAGTTTTACATAAATCCCATTACCGCCTTTTCGCTCTGCTGCGCTCACCGTTCCATCGGCTGTAGCCAATATTGGCGTCCCCACAGGAGCGGCAAAGTCAGTTCCTTTGTGGGGGCGGACCTTATAAGCATAATGGGCAATGCGGCGGCGCAAATTATAGCGCGAGGAAATTCTGCTAAATTTTACCGGGGCCTTGAGGAAAGCACGACGCAGGTTGTTCGCTTCTTCATCATAGTAATCGGGGACCGCATTGGCCGCTTCGGACAAGTACTTAAAGGCATAAAAACTTTCCCCTTTGTGGGCAAAATAAGCACCCTTAATCTCATCCACTCCTCCGGCTATCGTGTCGGAGATGAGCCGCTCGGTATAAATGATTTTAAAACTATCTCCTGCTTGGAGTTGAAAAAAGTTAATCGTCCATGCATAAATGTCGGACATGCCTTCGGCCAGGTAAGGACTCAAATTTTGTTGGGCCAAAGTCTCGGACAATGAACCCTGAATGACCCCAGAGGCCGTTCGCTCGATAAGGGTTACGGGCTTTTTCTCGTGATAGACTTGAAGACTGTCTCTAAAATCAATCACCGCATAATCGATCCGATTTTTTTCGTAGATAAATAATTGCGTTTGGGCCGTGGAGTCCCTTGATTTCAGAATGACATATGGCCGGCCAATCCCAATTTTTCGCACATCAAAAACATCCCTAAAGGTCGTCGCAACCTCATATATTTTATTTTGTGACACGCCATGCGCATCCAAAATAGCGCCAAAGGTATCGCCTTCCATTACCGTGTCGCGAACCACAACAAAATCATTGAGTGTATGCCCGTATTCTGATATGAGTGGGGATTGCTCCTCGACTTCTAAAAGCTCTGTTTCCGAAGAGTCGCAGGACCTATAAAACCATATCAAGACAAAACACAGTCCGCCAAAAAATAATATTTTTCGGTACGTTCTAAGCATCTTTCCCCCAGTTTGTTAATTCATCTTCGGACCATAATTCTGGAAAAAAGATTCTTTTTTGGTATTTGGGATGCATGTATTTGACCCAATCACTCCCTCCGGTTGACTCCGTTACTTTTTTGCCGTCATTGAGGTACTTATTGGCCGTGGTATAATGCGCCATCACCCAAGTAATATTTACCGTATAATCATAATGGCGCATAGCCTTGATCAATTCTGGATTGGTCTTTACAGACGCTGTTAGGGTTTTAAATTTAGAATAAAGATTGATGGTATTATATTCTTGGGTAAATGCGACAAATTCATTTTTATATTTCGCCTCAAAAGAGGTCAATAAATAGGATTTTTTGCCCGTTTTATGGTCTTTACCTGCGGCCTGCCAATATAAATGATCCAGGGCGTATTCGTAGGTGGTCGTTCGGTCAATAGTCGTGCGAAAACGCGCATCAATCAGATTGATGAGCTCGGTAGAGGCAAACTCAATTTTGCGGTATTGAGCGCTCTGAAACCCAGAGGCTGGAGCCAAGGTGTTTCTGAATTTCAAGTACTGGGCAACCTCCATGCCATCGGTCATGATGTTGAACGAATTGGTCAAAAGATCAAAATACCTCGAGACACGTATCAAGCGTTCCGTGAAAAATTCAGATGTCAATTCGGCTTTATGGGCCACCTGGTCAATTTCCCATAAGATCATTTTAAAAATCAACTCATTGATTTGGTGATAGACAATAAAGACCATCTCATCGGGCAGGGTCGTTCTTTTGATTTGCAAATTCAGCAAAGCATCTGTTTGTATATAATCCCAATAGGTGGTGAGTTCTTGATGCAATAAGCCCTCCAAATGCACCTCCAAAGACTGTCCCGTCGCCGCGTATTTTGCCTCAAGTTGTTCTAACAATCTCTTTGTTTTCTCAGTCTGTGCCATAGCCTATTGTGAAAGTACCTTAAACGGGTGTTTTAATCCTTTAAAATCATCAAGGGACGCCTTTAGAGACCCAACGGCAAGATCTGCTTTGATCAATACCGGTATTTTATTGCCATCATCGGTGACCCATACCGTGAGACTTTCCTTCTCCTTAAACACCCTACCACCATCAACCAAGGGTTTAAATTTCAGTGTTTTTATGATGCCAAATTTGGTCTTCAACTCGCTTCTACCCAAAAATTTCATTTGAAAACGATACCCTTCTTTGTCAAAAAACATATCCAAATCGATCGTTTCTCCGACTTTGATCGTTTCAATATCCAATTCATTTCTCAAATAATAAAATGCCGAAATCAAGTCCTGGGTGAATGGCATGATTTCCGCCGTAACCCGCACGTTATTTTCTTTGTTGAGAATACTCGCCTTGAGTTCCTTATGATTGAATTCAATTTGGACGTCTTTGGTAAAGCCACCTTCATTGATCTTTCGCTTAAAACGCAGCGGCAATTGCGTGGACTGATCCACATAACTCTGGTAGTGGTCTTCGACATTAAAAAACCATCGAGACAGGCCAGTGGTCCTTCCCTCTCCTATGATATGAAAGATTGGGGTTTTACCCAACATTTCGCTGCGTACTTTGATGGTCGCATATCCCGCCGTTACAAAACCGTAATGTATCCGGTATTTGGCATATTCCCCATCGCCATAAGCCGAGGGGTTTTGTCCCCCAACAGACCATCCCGATACGCTCATCAAGAGCAGGATTATACTATATCTTATGCGTTGCATCATACCCGATTAATGGCTATAAAGTTCCTCGCGAAGCTTGTTCCCTTTCAATAGCTTCAAATAAGGCTTTAAAGTTTCCCTTGCCGAAACTCTGCGCCCCTTTGCGCTGAATGATCTCAAAAAACAAAGTAGGGCGATCCACTACAGGTTTTGTAAACAACTGCAATAAGTAGCCCTCTTCATCGCGATCAATTAGGATTCCGTGTTTTTTGAGCACCTCAATATCCTCGTCGATTTGTCCTACTCGGTCCAAAAGGTTCTCATAGTAATTTTCGGGAACATACAAGAATTCTACACCGCGGTCGCGCATGGCCGAAACGGTTTTGACGATGTCATCGGTAGCTACCGCGATATGCTGCACCCCAGGGCCGTTGTAATAATCGAGGTATTCTTCGATCTGGGATTTCTTTTTACCACTAGCGGGTTCGTTGATGGGAAACTTAATCCGTCCATTGCCATTGCTCATCACTTTACTCATCAGTGCCGTAAAATCGGTAGAAATGTCGTTGTCATCGAATGAAATGATTTGTGCAAAGCCCATGATTTTGCCATAGAATTCACACCAAGTATTCATTTCATTCCAACCCACATTACCGACCATATGATCGACAAATTTGAGCCCTACAGGCTCTGGGTTGTAGTGGGAAGTCACTGCCTTAAAGCCTGGTAAAAAGACCCCATGGTAGTTTTTGCGTTCCACAAAAATATGCACAGTTTCTCCGTAGGTATAAATCCCCGAACGCACGACATAGCCATGTTCGTCTTCTTCGCGGGTGGGCTCCATATAAGACTTTGCCCCGCGCTTTGTGGTCTCATTCCACGACTTGGTCGCATCATCAACCCACAAAGCCACGACCTTTACACCGTCACCATGGGTATTGATGTGCTCATTTAACGCACCGCCCTCAACTAATGGACTGGTCAGCACCAAACGAATCTTGTCTTGACGCAGTACATAAGATACGTGGTCTTTGACTCCGGTCTCCAAGCCTGCATAGGCCTCGGTCTGAAAGCCAAAAGCCGTTTTGTAGAAATGAGCGGATTGTTTGGCATTACCCACGTAAAGCTCCACATAATCGGTGCCCAACAAGGGTAAAAAATCTTCCGCTTCGTCAAATATTTTTTTGAGGGAATACTCTGTGTTCTGTAAGTCTTCTAAATTTTTTATTTCTGCCATTGCGTCTGTTTTAATCTAACCAAGATTGATAATAAGTTCCGTCGGTAAGCGCCAGGCCAGCTTCGGTGACCATTAAGGGCTTAAAGGTGTCGACCATCACGGCCAATTCTTCTGTTTTGGTATGGCCTATACTGCGTTCTGTAGCGCCTGGGTGGGGTCCATGCGGGATCCCTGCAGGGTGCAACGAAATATGGCCTGGGGCAATGTCGTTACGGCTCATAAAATCACCATCCACATAATAAATCACCTCATCACTATCGATGTTGCTGTGGTTGTATGGCGCCGGAATACTCAAAGGGTGGTAATCATAAAGACGGGGCACAAAACTACAGACCACAAAAGCTGAGGTTTCGAAGGTTTGATGTACTGGTGGTGGTTGGTGGATCCGCCCGGTGATGGGCTCAAAATCATGGATCGAAAACGCATAAGGATAGTTGTATCCATCATAGCCTACCACATCAAAGGGGTGGGTTGCATAGACCATCTCGATCATGTCGTTTTGTTTTTTGACCTTGATCAAAAAATCGCCCTTTTGGTCATGCGTCTCTATGGTTTGCGGCTTACGCAAATCACGCTCGCAGTAGGGCGCATGCTCGAGCAATTGGCCAAACCAATTGCGGTATCGCTTGGGGGTATAAATGGGGTGATACGACTCTACAATAAACAATCTATTGTCGGTTGTGTCAAATTCAATTTGATAAATAACACCCCGGGGAACAAGCAAATAATCCCCATAAGAAAAAGGTAAATTCCCGAGCATGGTGCGCAGTGTACCGCTTCCTTTGTGGACAAAAATAAGCTCGTCTGCATCGGTATTTTTATAAAAATATTCGGTCAAGGATTTTTTGGGTGCTGCCAAAATAATCGTGCAATCACTATTGGTCAAGACGGCCGTTCTGCTCTCCAGGTAATCATCGCAAGGCGCGACTTGAAAGCCTTTCAAACGGTAGGATTGTATGTTATTTGTTTGGGCGATTTTCGGCGCCACACTGTATTGCTTATTTATGGACTTCACCTGAGTTGGGCGATATTCATGGTAGATATTCGAATACATCCCCTCAAAACCTATGGTCCCAAAAAGCTGCTCAGAATAGAGCGTTCCATCGGGTTTTCTAAATTGGGTATGACGTTTGGGCGGTATTTTTCCTAATGAATGATAAAATGGCATAGCGCGTCTTTTTCCGGTGAATGAGTGCTTAAGGCTGTGCAAAGCAACCGCACTAATTTACAAGTTTTTGATCTGATTTTCTTTAAATTTCCTCCTAATTACACGATAATTATGAACCATTTGTTCGGCGCGACCAAATGGAAGCTTAGCCCATCAAAAGACGATCTCATTATGCTGCGGCAATTCAAAATCGATAGCCAAGACTCAGTTGCCAAATCCCATCGCGCACGCCCGAAGCATAGCCCCGCCATAATTCCAATGGCCCCAAAAAGGTTTCTATAGCATACCCCAGAGCCACGCTCGATTGTTCCATTGTGTTGCGCCAATGTAGGTCGTCAAATAGATTATGGCCAATACCCCCGACTTGCGCCCGAGCCAGTAATCGGCTTTTGGCCGACAGCGCAATGGTCGCATTAACCTGAGTCAATAGGAAACTATTGCCGCGAAGTGCCATGACCTCTTGGCCAAAAAACGGCACAAAATAGCCTAAATCCTGATAGCCATAGCCCCCCATAAAAAAATCAAGCCCCTCTGGACTTTTGTCGCCAAGGGAAGCCCCTGCTTTTAACTCTGCTGCAACAAAAAAGGAGGGCCCCAAGGGCCAAGCGTAGGAAGTATTGATCTGAGCTCGGGTAAAATGATTTTCATTCGCAGCGCCATTATACAGGAACTGTTCTAGAGTGCCCCGAAACAAGCCCCCCTGCGTTGGGTAGTACCCATGGTCTCTTGTGTCAATTTCTATTTGAGCAAAAGCACTCACGTAATGGTTGTCTTCAAACACTGTTCTAGGCAAGCCGTCCTCATCTAGGCCGACCGTTTCCGAGAAATAATAGACCCTTTGGTGGTTGGCCCCCAAACTAAATTCCATGTCCTGATTCAAACGGGTCAAAAGTTGAAATTGATTGTGCCAATGTTTGTACTTAATATCTATTTGATTCAGGGCTATAGAGGTGTCAAATTCCGATTCGCTATTGGTGAAATTGCGGCCCACGGCATGATTAAATTGTGAGAAATTAGCCGTCAACCCAACACTCCAGTGATATCCTTTGTCCACAAAATAATGCGCTCTATAGCGCAGGTAATCTCCAATAACAACGTCAATAGAAGCGTTGTCATTTACCCCAAGGAGTCTTTTTTGGGTGACGTTCAATAGCACGCCCATCCGGTAAAGTGGGTCATAGTGCAATCCAAAGCGCACCAATGATTTTTGTGGGTTCTCGGTCATCTGCAAACGCAATATGCTGCCGGTTTGTGTCGTATCGCTTTGGGATTCAAAAAAATAATCAATAGAGGAAAAATTATTGGTCGCCGCCAGGTTGTTGATGCCCGACTGCAGCTGATCAGGGGTCATGCGCACAGAGGACTGTATCCCCAACTTACCCATAATATAGGAGCGCGTATAGCCCTGGTGGCCTTCTATACGAACATTGGAAATCTCTAGTGGCGCAGAAATATCTGCCGCGCTAATGCCCTCACGTGGCACATGAGCCTGCTGCCTTTTTGCCAATTCAGCAAACTTTTCCCGCTGCATTTGAGCCGCTTTCTGCCCCAGGTCGATAACGGCCTTACGGTTCTTAAAAGACAATACGGTAAATTGATTCATCTCTGGTTCAATATAAATGTCAGTCCGATCTATTTTGGCCGTCATGCGCTCGATGGTCCGGAAGTTATTTATTTGCGCCACTATATCCACGACAGAATTCAGTTGATCTCGCGCCAATAAGTTGTCTTGAACATCAACCCCAATGATAACCTCGGCGCCCATAGCCCTAATTTCGGCGACAGGATAATTGTTGACCACCCCGCCATCAATATGCAGAATTCCGTCCATTAAAATCGGCTGGACGATCGTCGGTAAAGCGCTACTGGCCGTCAACGCTCGTGGCAAATACCCGTGATCCAAGATCACTTGAGTTCCTTTTTCGGCGTCTGTTGCAATGCATAAAAATGGGATAGGCAGGTCTCTAAAATCTGTGACATCACGCACTGGCAAGAGTAATTTTGAAAGAATATTATAGGCATTATGACCCCTGGAAAGACCCGAGGGAAGCGTTAATTTTTTGCCGTCAAAGGGAAAGGTTATAACGTACCGATCCGACTCAGCTTTTTCGGTAATAGAGCGGGTTTGTCTCGGCAAGTCGTCGGTCAGAATCGCATTAAAATCAAACGTATTAAAGAGGGAGTCCAATTGATGTGCCGAATAGCCTGCCGCATAAAGACCCCCGATGACCGCCCCCATACTGGTCCCTCCGATATAATCAATCCGCAAGCCGGCCGCTTCAATTTCCTTGAGCACCCCTATGTGAGCAAAGGCCTTAGCCCCTCCACCACTCAGCACTAAGCCAACTTTGACATCCTCAGGAGTCTGGCCCAATACGGTAGAAAAATTCCCGAAAAACAAACCAAAAAATAAAAGCCAAAGGGTTGTGTTGCGCATCATTTTAAATCGTTTAAATGGGTGGCTATTTTTTGCGCTCGATGCGCGCCAATTACGGCGCTAATTTCGGAAAAACTAGCCTTCTGAATCCGGCTGGGGCTTTTAAAAACTGCAAGTAAATCAATGATCGTTTTTTCACCAATCCCAGGGATACTCTCTAGCACCGAAGATATGGCGTCTTTACTGCGTTGATTTCTGTGAAAACTAATCCCAAATCGGTGGGCTTCGTTACGCAGTTGCTGGATCACCTTTAATGTTTCCGAAGTTTTGCTCAAATATAAAGGAATTGGGTCGTTTGGATAGAACAGTTCTTCTAATCTTTTGGCAATGCCGACAACGGCAATAGTCCCACGCAGCCCCAACTGATCAAGACTCTTTAAGGCCGACGAAAGCTGTCCCTTACCCCCATCTACAATGATCAGATCGGGAAGCGATTGTTTTTCATCCAAAAGTCTTTTGTAACGCCGATAGACCACCTCTTCCATTGAAGCAAAATCATCCGGGCCTTCGACTGTTTTGATGTGAAATTTACGGTACTCTTTTTTGGCAGGCTTGCCATTTTTAAACACCACGCAGGCCGCCACCGGATTGGTCCCCTGGAGATTACTGTTGTCAAAACACTCAATGTGCCTGGGCTCTACACTCAGACGCAGGTCCGTCTTCATTTGGGCCATAATTCTTTTTTCATGTCGGTCTGGATCGACAATTTTGGCTTGTTTGAGTCGGTCCAAACGGTAATATTTTGCATTCCGCAGAGACAAGTCGAGCAGCTCTTTTTTGTCTCCTTGTTTGGGCACCTGAACCTGAATTCCTTCTGGAGTTTGCACTTTAAATGGCACGAGAATAGTTGCCGCATTCAGGTCAAACCTTTGGCGGAGTTCAACAATCGCCAATTCAAGTAACTCCTGATCCGTTTCATCGAGTTTCTTCTTGAGTTCAAGGGTATGGGAACGGATGATGCTGCCAAAAGAAATCTGCAAGAAATTTACATAAGCAAAATCTTCATCAGAGCGAATGGTGTAGACCTCTGTATCGACAATTTTGGGACTCACCACGGTAGATTTGGCTTGGTAATTTTCGAGGATGTCAATTTTTTCTTTTATCCGCTGCGCCAACTCAAACTCGAGATTTTTGGCATGCCCATTCATTTGATTCTTAAAAGTCTGCAATGACGCTTTAAAATTCCCTTTAAGCAACTGGCGAATCGCATCAATATTGAATTGGTACTCTTGTTCCATAAAAACCCCCTCACAGGGTCCAGCGCAATTGCCAATATGGTATTCCAAACAGAACTTAAACTTGCCTGCTTCGATTTTTTCTTCTGATAAATCATAGGTGCAGGTCCGCATAGGATACAGCCCTCTTATGAGTTCTAGCAGGGTCTGAACCGTGCGCATTTGTGTGTATGGGCCAAAGTATTCACTGCCGTCTTTGGTGAGTCTTCGGGTCATAAACACCCGAGGAAAGCGCTCTTTCTTGATGCAGATCCAAGGGTAGGACTTGTCGTCCTTGAGCAATACATTATAACGGGGCTGGTATTTTTTGATCAAGTTGTTTTCCAACAACAAAGCATCTGTTTCTGTGGCCACCACGATGTGTTTGATGGTGACAATTTTTTGCACCAACAAACGCGTACGGGCATTATCGTGGGTCTTGTTAAAGTAAGAACTCACGCGCTTTTTTAAATCCTTGGCTTTTCCGATATAAAGGATCTTCTCATTCTTATCATAATACTGATAAACCCCGGGAGCATGAGGAAGAGTAGCAATTTGTAACGCCGTTGGGATTTGAGCCATAGGACAAAGATAAGGCTTGTTGGCCTTGTTTGAAAAAGCATAAATTGAAATCTTATGCTCCGCCGTCGCGGCACGCCAAGCCATGGTTATTTTTCCTAAATTGCAACAAAGCTGACCGCCCATGAATATTGCCATTCTTTCCCGAGGGGAGCATTTGTATTCGACCAAGAGCCTTTTGGCGTGCGGTTTAAAACAGCACAATATTGAAGTACTGGATCCTAACCTCTGTCATGTCGGCACACTCAAGGACCAGCCCGTTCTCTTTTATGGTGATGAACTGGTGGATGACTTAGACGCGATCATTCCGAGAATCGGGGCCTCTAACACTTATTTTGGCGCCTCGTTGGTGCGGCATTTTGAATCCATGGGGGTGTTTTCAATCGTGAGTGCCGAAGCTATTTTACAATCCCGCAACAAATGGACCTGCCACCAAATACTGAGTGCACATGGTATTCCTATTCCCAATACCTTTTTAGGATTGACGAGTAATCCAGATATGATTTTACATCATTTTAATGAGGGGCCTGTGGTCATTAAATTGCTCCAAGGGACCCATGGCGAAGGGGTTATTCTTGCCGAATCAACAGCATCAGCACGCAGTATTATCGAGACCCTCAATGCGTCCAAAGTGCGCTTTTTGGTTCAAGAGTATATTAGGGAATCTCAGGGCTGTGATATCCGAGCCATTGTCGTGGACGGGGCTGTTGTCGCTTCCATGAAACGCCTCAGTAGATCCGATGATTTTCGCTCTAACTTGCATCGAGGAGGCCACCCAGAACGATACGATTTAACGCCAGAAGAAACACAAATTGCGTTGCGTGCTGCAAAAGCATTAGACCTCAATGTTTGTGGCGTCGATATCTTACAAAGTAATCGTGGCCCGTTGCTTTTAGAAATCAATTCCACCCCAGGGTTAGAAGGTATCGAAAACACAACGGGGATTGATGTTGCTCAAAAAATCATCAGTTACATCGAGCGCAATAAACGTTCCTAAATTTAGGTCTTGTCTATGAACTCAAAAAAAGAACTCAGAGCCCACTTTTTGGCACAACGCCTCAAGTTGTCCCCCGATGAGCGAGAAGCGCAAAGTCTCAAGATGGCCAACCAATTACTTTCCTTAGCGGTTTGGGACCACCAATACTTTCACATGTACTTGCCCATCGCTCAAAAAGCAGAGCCGCAGACCGAATTCATCATGCATGTTTTGCAAGGTCGGGACAAGAGTATCGTTTTGTCCAAGGCCAATTTTAACGACCATACCCTACAACACGTACTCCTAGAAGACCATACCAAGATTGTCCTGTCGGCCTATGGCATTCCAGAGCCAGAATCAGGCATCTCTATTAGCCCTGAACAACTTGATGTCGTTTTCGTGCCCTTATTGGCTTTTGACCATGAAGGCTACCGCTTGGGTTATGGCAAAGGCTTTTACGATCAATTTCTTTCTTTATGTCGGCCAAATTGCCTCAAAATTGGCTTGAGTTTTTTTGGTCCCCAACCCCATTTACCGAGAGATTCCTGGGACATCCCTCTCGATTTCGTTTTGACAAATGATGCCGTTTATCGATTTTAGTTGCTTTTTGTCGGATAAATGATAAATTTTTATATCTTGCACATCCAAAACTTATAAAAGATGAACTTTCTTTCTCAAAAAAGGAGTCGCCCTATAGCGCAGGAATCCGCAGCCGAAAAAGGCGCAACTCAGAGCAACCAGGCTGCTGCATCAGCATCCACCCAGACCATTGGCATGGGCCGTTGGTCTTACGACACCGTTGCCAAAACGGCTTTTCTAGATCAAAACGCTAAGCGCCTGCTTGATTTGCCCGATGAGTATAGAGCCCCAATACATTTTATTCAAAATTTTTGTACGCCTAGTGCGCGTGGCCTTGCCCTGCAGGCCTACCAAGAGTGCCTCTCGGGAAAACCATTCACCATGAACATTGACCTGATTCCGGTCAGTGGCAAGCCCTTTAGTTCGTTAATCAATGGTGTTCCAGAATTAGATGAAAATGGTTGCGTTACCGGCGTGTCACTTAGTTTTCAAAAAATAATAAATGGCCAAGAAATAAACGGCTCTTATCCAGAGCAAATTGCACGGTTAAAAACGCAAAACAAGCAGCTCATTGCTTTTTCGGAGCATATTTC
>Ga0209652_1000067_pt1 | contig 80690 bp, 65 predicted proteins | sample SaaInl74LU_5_DNA_FD_184641 | JGI IMG/M metagenome (GOLD analysis project Ga0209652, IMG submission 184641) | Marine microbial communities from expanding oxygen minimum zones in the Saanich Inlet - ESP_74LU_5_DNA (SPAdes) (version 2) | ecosystem: Environmental > Aquatic > Marine > Intertidal zone...
TTCTGAACAACACTCAAGTCATCAATGCGCGGATCATCATGTTCAGAGAAAGTGGTGCCCGTGTGGAGCTCTTTTTGTTAGCACCGCTGAAACCAAAAAGTATGGAAGAAGCGATGATCAGTGAGTCTGAATGCATCTGGACAGCCCTCGTGGGTGGAGGTAAGCGTTGGAAAGAAGGAGAGTCATTAAGTTTAGATGCCGATGGTTTAAAGCTTTCTGCAAAACGCCTTGTTCATCATGGAACTCATTCCGAAGTAGCATTTTCTTGGGATGAAGTACAGGGAAATTTTGGTGAACTTCTTGAGAAATTGGGACGGGTTCCTCTTCCGCCATATATGAACCGGGAAGTAGAAGAAGCAGATCCTGAGCGCTATCAAACCACCTATGCTGAAATTCAAGGTTCTGTTGCGGCGCCAACAGCCGGTTTACACTACACTAAGGAAATTTTAGAAGAGATGAGGTCTAAAGGCATCTCTTTAGAGAAGGTCACCTTACATGTTGGTGCGGGTACATTTAAACCAGTGAGCAGTGAGAGCTTTAAAGATCACGACATGCATTCAGAACACATTTCTGTGCAGCGCTCTACGATTGAAGCTTTAGCAGCCCATAAAGGACCACGAGTGGCTGTGGGAACAACTTCACTGCGAACCTTAGAAAGTTTGTACTGGCTTGCCGTAGCTAAGTATCACGGACGTTTGCAGAATAAGGTGGAGCAATGGGATCCTTATGAGCTTGAAGACGTGTTTTCAAGCTATTCTGAGGCCTTAAACTATCTACTTGAACAAGCTGGAGACGCAAGCGTTTTAAACGCGGCTACAGCATTAATGATTGTTCCAAGCTACTCAGTCAAGAGTATTGATGGCATCACCACAAACTTTCATTTGCCTAAAAGCACGCTTTTACTCCTGGTTTCTGCTATGATAGGGGAAGATTGGTTAAGGGTCTATGAGCATGCAACAGCCAATCGTTATCGCTTTCTGAGTTATGGCGATACTTCACTGCTGTGGAAAAACAAATAAGACCAGAAGAGTTTAGACATAAAAAAAGTCCTGCAATCTGCAGGACTTTTTTAGTATCATAAATGAGTCTTTGACTAGAAGCTCAATCTATTGTCAACAACATTAGCGTCTTCTTTCATTGCATTAAATAAACGCGTTGAAGCAGCACCTTTGATTCGAGTTGTCAAACGGTCTTGATCTTCGAAGTAGTCTTCTTTCTCTTCAGCGCTTGTTTTCTCTTCGCTTTTCGCAACAACCCAAACACCACCTTCACCTTTAATTGGTAAAGACATATTGCCCATAGGAATACCCAAGGCAATACCTACAACCTCTGGTTCTTGTTGTGTAACACTAGATCCAGCAATTGTTGTCGTTTTCATTGAAATGTTACGCGCTGTTTTAACCGCAGATTCAGAAAGTGTAGCAACCTCTTCCAAGGTAGCTCCATTCTTCATCTTGTCCATAAATAACTTCGCTTTTTCTTCTTTCAATACTTCAGCGCGCATTTCCTCTTCTACATTTTCAAAGGCAGGAACGCCTCCTTCTCGTATTGTAGTTACAAGAGCAACTACATATCCGTCTTTAACTGATATAGGCGTTGAAACTTCACCTTTCTCAACATCTGTGCGGTACAACCAAGAAACTACTTTACCAGCATTTTGGAGCCCTTTTACGTTTTGAGCATTCTGAGTTACCTTATCAGCAACAACGACAGCATACCCAGAAGTATCTGCTCCGTCAAGGAACAACTGTTCTTTGTTGTACAGGATAGAGAAGTCTGTAGCTTCTTTCAAAATGGCTTTTCTTGTAGTTGTTGAAGGAGCAATGCTCTTTTCAATCAAAGCCAAGCTCACTTGGTCAACTTTCCATCTCTGATCAACAATCTCGATCAAGTGAACACCATAGCTTGTTTCTACTGCGCCAATGTCACCAACTTTTCCGTCGAAGCTAAAATCTTCAAAAGGTTTCACCATTTGACGACGTGGAAAGTACTCATACAAACCTCCAGTGCTTTTGCTTCCTGGGTCGTCAGAAAAACGTTGAACTAAGTCGTCCCAATCGCTTCCTTTCTTGTAAGCTTTTTTCAAACTATCTGCACGTGCATTCAGCGTAGCCATTTCTGCTTCATCAGTAACATCGTTCGCTTTCAAAAGAATGTGACGAACAGAAACAGTAGAATCGGCAACTTCACCTTTAGCTACAACACGAGCCAATTGGTAGTTGTCTCCCTCTTTACGTGGACCAACAATATCGCCAATGTTTGAAGCGTAGGCCATTTTTGCCAATTCGTTTGAAGTAGTATCAGCAGCTTTGTAGCTTACTTCGTTGTAACGACCAGTACCACCGTTTTGAATAACGAATACAGAATCAGAGTCTGCATTGCTCCAAGAAGACGCAAGGGTGTTCAATTCATTTTCAACCGCAGCGATATCTTCTTCAGAAGACTCGATTCTAAAGAGGACGTATTTCATGTCTCTTGAGCGAGTTTCCTCGTACTCTTTATCGTTCTTGTGCTTTTGGTAGTAAGCGCGAACTTGACTGTCTTTAATGGTAATCAAAGAGTCGTTGATATCATCATAACGCTTCACCACATATTTAATGTTGGCTTTTTCCTGGGTAGCGAGATAATCATACTTGGCATCTAAAGAGCTCGCATAAAGTCCTTTTTGTACCATGTTATTGTACTTCTCTCTTTTACGCTTTGAAACGATAACATTGGTATAACCGTTGTATTTCTGACGTTGCGCAGATTGATCAGAACTTGCCATTTGAGCAAAGTTTTGTCTCCATCCGTCGCGAGCTTCGTCAGTAACGTTTTGTCCGTAAAAAGTACTTTGTACATAAGGAGACAAGTGTTCACCGAAACGAATTTCGTCAAACTCTTCTTGAGTTACCATGTCAATTCCTAATGCGTCGTACTCCGATGTAAGGATGTTTTGCTCAATCAGATCGTTCCAAACGTCGTTTTTCAAACTTTCTGTGTTGGTGTAATCAAACAATTGCTCACGTTCCATGAGCGCATTTTGCCAGCTTTGAGCAGAAATGCTCGTGTAGCCAACTTCACCAATTGAACGGTTAGCTCCTTGGCCAAATAGCGCAAGTACAGCATCGTAAGGGATCAAGAATCCAATCATCCCTATCGCCAAGAATGCAATCAGCACCCAGCGTAAACTTCTAATTTTTTCTAATTCAGCCATGTCTAAGCTTTGAATTTTTAAGTGGGCGAATATACGGAAGCTATTCGAGAATTAAAAGTTAGTCGACATGATGCACATGTAAGTCGACTAATTCTATCCGTGCATTGTCTACTTCCAGTATTTTAAAAGCAAATTGTCCAACACTTATTTGAGTGCCCGGATCGGGAATATCCTCAGCATGATGAATGATCAATCCACCCAAGGTATCATATTCATCAGATTCAGGCAATCCCAAGCGATAGCGCTCGTTGATATAGTCAATTTCAAGTCGGGCAGAGAACTGAAAAAAGTCTGGAGCGATTTGCTTTTCAATCATTTCCTCTTTGTCGTGTTCGTCTTCGATTTCACCAAAGAGTTCTTCCACGATATCTTCTATTGTTATTATACCGCTTGTTCCACCAAACTCATCAACAACAACAGCTAAATTTCGCTTTTTCGCTATAAAATCTTCTAAAACACGATTAGCAGGAGCAGGTTCGGCGACAATGAATGTTGGGAGAAGGATGTTTTTGATGTCATCAGGCGTCTTAAACAAGTCGTAACTGTGGCAATAACCAATGATGTTATCTATGCTGTCTCTGTAAATCACGATTTTAGAATAACCTGTTTCGATAAAGCGCTCTTTCAGGGTATCTATGGATTCGTTTAATTCCAAGGCTTCAATTTCATTTCGAGGAATCATGCAGTCCCTTGCTTTTGTTTCGCGCAGATCTAGGGCATTTTGTAAAATCTGAATTTCATGTTCAGTATCCTCGTTGTCTTGCATATTTTCACTTGCTTCGCGAAGGAAATGATCTAGGTCTACGGTTCCAAAAACAACTTCTTCATTTTCGGTTTCAGCCCTCAAAACATATTTGATGAAGATTTTTGAGATGTTGGTGATGATCCAAGAAGGGATGTAAAGAATGTAAAACAGAATGGCCAAGGGCAAGGCGAAGATGCTCAGCCAACGGTTGGGGTTCAGCCTAAAGATGCTTTTTGGTAAGAACTCAGCTGTAAAAAGAATAACAACTGTGGTAATTAAGGTTTGAGAAAGCAGCGCGATGTAAGGAAGATGGTACTCGTCCCAATCACTTACTCCGAAAACAAGGTTTGCTACTAACTCTCCCGCTTTGATTCCATAAAAAACAAGTGCAATGTTGTTACCAATCAACATCGCTCCGATGAATTTTTTCGGCCGGCGAATAAACGAAGAAAGAATGCGTGCTGTAAAGTCGCCTTGTTTGTTTTCAAGTTCAATGATGAGCTTGTTTGCCGAAACAAAAGCGATCTCCATGCCGGAGAAGAATGCGGAAAAGGCGAGTGATATTATGATCACTAACCAACTGTCATAGTCCATGTGGCGGAGCGAAATGATTTAAAACAAATGTACACCAAAATTCACTCATACTTCAAGAAGGATTTTTATGCTCTTGCATTTGCCTTTCAAGGCGCTTTCTGAAGTGTCTTCTAAAGAAATAATAAACAATTGAAATCCCTGGTAACCAAAGATATTTGCTGCTTTCAAGCCCGTCTCTCCAAATAAAATAGGCTGATACAAGTACTGCTGCAACAGAAATACCCAACCACATTTTTTCAGAGGTTCTGTGCACTTTTAAGAGTTGTTCAGGGTTCATTTTTTTCTTCTTTTTCTGGTTGATCAAGTAAAATGTCGCCATTCACTTCCCACAACCTATAGAAAGAGAATTTTGAGTTGGTAGTCATTCCTTTAGAGAAAATACTTCCGTCATCGTTCGTGATTTCAACAAACTTGTTGGTAAACACTTTGTCGCTGTCTTGAAGCCAAATAAGCTCCTCTGTTTTTAGAGTAGCTCCTTCGTTGTTTTTGAAAACCACATTTTCTCTTGCTTCTAGGCGACCCTCTGTGTCGTAATAGGTGCCCCTTTGGGCACTCAAAACAGCGCTCACTTCTTCTAAGCTATCGTACATCAACATTTCGAATCCACCTTCTACCTCAATCCTTGGGTTTTCTCCTTCATAGCGCTTGAGCATACTCGCTATGAGTGTATTAGTGAGTTCTGAGTTTTCGGTATAATGGTAAGTGCCATTTTTGACGGTTTGCACAGGATAATCAAGGTCATCTGTGAGCGCCTTGATTTGGTCGATGTCATTCTCACATGAAAAAAGCACCCCGGTTAAAAGAATAACCAAGATGCTTTTTAAAGTTCTATTTGATATTGAGTCAGTCAATTATCGAGCTCTAACAGTAGTGCTTTCGCCAGTACAAGTAGTAAAGCTTGTACCTACGCCAATTCCATATTTAAATAGGTCTTCGGTTGAAGGGAATTGACCAGCATAAGTTGATGCTTTTTTACCCGCTCCATCTGCGCCTGCAGATTTAGCTCTGTTGTAGTAGTCTACAGCTAACCAGTACATTGCACGCTCTCCAATTCCACCATCAGCACATTGAGGAGCTGATACAACAATGGCGTCACCAATCAACATGAGTGCTTCTCCATTGTTTTTTCCACCTTGCATCACTTTATTGGCATAAGAACGCGCTTTTGAAGACTGCTTAAGAATGATGGCGATTTGACCTGCACGTAACATGTATTTATCTGCATCTGGGCAATCTCCACAAAGCTCAACGGCTTGCTCAACATATTTAAGAGCGGTGCTGTACTCGCTTTTCTTTAAGTATCCCATTGCAAGTGCATATGCTGACTCATGAGTAGGGTTAGCCGTGTGAACTGCTTCAGCTGTATTCAAGTAAAACTCACTCTCAGTGCAGTCTTTACCTTCCATCAACTTCAAAGCCTTAATCTTCAAGTCCATGTCTTCAGGGTTGGCCTTTACTTTCTTTTCAAAAGTAGGAACCATGCTTTCGCACTCTGCAATAACAACAAAGATTTCGTCGATGTTTGCTTTTGCTTTCATGTAACCATCACGCACAGACTCCTTGGTCTCATTAGCGATGTTGTAATCCGCAATTTCTTGGAGTTGTAGGTATTCAGTAAGCATAGAAGCACGAATTTCATCTGCTGCTTCAGCCTCTGATTCATTCAAGAGCTTGTATGAAGTAAGGTAGTAGCCAGAAATAGTGCTGGCCGCTGTCTCATTTCCAAGGCAGTCCATAGACTGTTTGAACATGGCGTTTACCTCAGCAATCTGATCTGGGAAGTAACGGTACATGTCGCCCGCTTTATAACCTAAAATTGTACAGCTGTTGTTTGGTTTTTTTGAAGTGCTACCATAAAGCTCAATACGCTTGTCGTAGATCGCCATCAAAGAATCAGCAAGTACTGCTTCGCGATCACCTTTTGCCTTTTTCAATTCTTCTTTAATGAAACGTGCACCATCTGAGTAGAGGCTTTCAGAAACTTTTGGAGGACAAACCTCACAGGCTTCTTGCCAAGCTGGGTATGCATCTTTGTAGTTCTTTTGAGTTTTGAAACTTTTGTAAACACTCAAAGCTTCCTTACAAATTAGTTGTTCCTCTTCTGTTGCTCCATATTTTTCATCCTGAGCAAAAGAGCTAGCGCTGGTAATAAGGATTAAGAGAAGGACTGTTATACGTTTCATCACGATTGGTTTTGTATTAATCATATTTTCTTTGTCTGAACCACGCATTCTTGAAGTAAGGTGAAAGCGAAACTCCTATTTGTAGGTTCAGGTAATTTTCTTGTAGCAGATTGTTGTCCACTGTACCCCTTTGTCCAAGTTCCATGCCGAAATTAAATCGGGAGATACTTTTCGAGGCCAGCATAGGGATGTTGATGGCGAATGTGAAGGCTTCATCTTGCAATTGATATCCATCTAACTGCAAATAGGTTTCACTTGTTCGAACACCGAAGTAATAATGAGCTCGTCCAAAAATGTTTTGGGCATCTTGAATGCTTTTAGGTACAAAGCGCACACCGATTGAACTTTCAGTGAAATCAGCTAGCTGTGGATTGAATATCTCTCCATTGATGGTTCTTTCAGAGGTGCTCCATTCCTGAATTCGGTATTCAACAGCGAGTGAGATTTCGCGACCTTTATTACCTTGGTAGTTTATAGAAAGCCCTCCTGTAATGCGCTGAGGAATGAGGGTTGTTCCAGTTCCGTTGATAATGTACGTGGTGTCAATAGGGAAAGAAACCAAAGAGAATTCTTGCGTTGTTTCACCCAATTCCTTTAATGAAGTACTCCAACTCATTTCTGGAGTATAACTTAATCCAGCAGTCATGCTCCAGCGCTCCTTTAGCTTTTTATCTTGATCGTACTTTTGTGAAAAGATATAGCTGTACTGAAGTCCAAGATCAGCGCCAAAGCTTTTCATTTTATTTCGGGAAGTAATTCTTGTGTCCAAGAAGTTAGGGTCTTGAAAATCGATACTTCGTTCTTCCTCAATGACTCCGAAATAATAATTTCCATTAACACCAATAGCTAAAGAGTGCTTCGAATAACGAAGGCTATCAATGATGTTGTTGAATGGGTCTGTGAAGTGAATGTAATTTGCCGTTTCGAAGCGACGTCCAAAACCAATAAAGCCTTGCGTTATGCCGCCATTTCCGCTGTAATTATCCCGAATGTCAGCGGTGTTTCCTTCGATTTCCTGATTTCTTAAAATAGAGCTTTCGTAACCAGTAGAACTGTAAGGTGCGATGCCTAAAGTTAAGCCCCATCGTGCTCCGGCTGGCTTAAAGCAAACGTAAACATGATTGAGGTGCGACAAATTCAACTCTTGAGTAGCACTTCCATTGTCGAGCTGTAAAAAGTTTGCTCGAGCAGCAACTTGAAGTGTAGTTTGGTTGAGGTGTCCGTATGAGGCTGGATTACCTGGATTGATGTTGTAAGGGTCGTTAAACACCGAAGTAATGCCACCAAAACCGCTTATTGAGGCATTGCCAATGCGATTCAAATCGCCAATTCCAAATTGAGAGTAAGGAGAAATACTGGTAGATTGACCCTGAACAAGAGCTGTAATCAGCATGAATAGCGAAAGAAGAAGATATCTATTGTTCATTAAGTTGCAAAATTGAATGCAGTCCGCGCAGGGTTAAATTTGCGTCCGCAAAAATGAAGTTTTTTGAAGCCATATCAAAATGATCTGCGCCTCCACCGGTTATGAAAACGTCGAGCGGAGCATATTTTGATCGAAAACGGGCTATCATGCCATGAATTTCAGCATTCATTCCATTTAGAATTCCGCTTTGTAAACTTTCGAGAGTGTCTTTCCCAAGAAGAGCAGCGCTTTTTTTAAGATCAACCAAGGGCAGATTAGTGGTGTAGTTGTTCATGGATTGATTTCGCAGTTGCGCTCCTGGAGAAATGCAACCACCCACAAAGGTTTTTCCGTCTATGAGCAGGTCGTAAGTAATACAAGTTCCAATATCTATAGCCAAACTATTGCCTTCGGGACGATGTTGCTGGAGCCCGCAGGCATTTGCTCTTCTGTCTGCCCCTAATGTTTTAGGTGTATTGTAATCGATTTCTATAGGAAGTTTTGTTTCGCTTGTAAGCAAGATAAATTTAGGGTGCTTTTCAAGTGCCACTAAGGCTTCAGCCCCTAAGTGAGCACTAGAGGAAAGAATGACGGATGTGAATTCGTCAAGATTTAACTTTCTGAGATAATCGCTAACATCTGTCTCATTGGGCAAACGTTCCAACTTGTCTCCAATAGCAATAGCCCCTTTGCAGCGGGTATTGCCCTGGTCTAATATGAGTTGTTTTATTTTGGCCATTCTATACTATTCATGAGCTTTTCGATGTCGTCTTCGAAATAGGCTTTAACCGGTGCCAAACTATCTTCGTTGGGCTTGCTCATGAAGTACAAACTCCCACGAAGGAAATGGCGTGTACTATCTGTAACGTAGAACTGTATGGGAGATGCTACATTTCCTTCTAAATTATATACAAGTCCATAGGCGTTTCTGCTGCTGTTTTGGAAGCTCTTTCGTCCTATAGCTTTTGCTTTTACTTCATGTTTGAAGGCAAATTGATAAGCAGTTTCGATGAGTTCATTGAGGTTGTCATCAACCGGAAACATGGTGCAATGTACGCGAGCTTTATACCTAGGGCTGTATAAATTGAACCAGCACGTATCGCTTATTCGCTCACGAAAATTCTCGATAAATAAGTGTCGAGCCAATTCAAAACTTGGTCCGCAAGGAAGTGTATCTCTCCTCATAACCTTTTCAGGAAGTTCAATACGAAAGAATCCTCTTGGTCTGGGAACTGAGGGTTCTTTACAGGCCGAAAAAACAATCACTATAAATACTACTAGCAAGTAATTAATCTTCATGAGTGCTATCGATGGTTACCTTGATTCTTTTCACTTTTCGTTTATCCGCAGCTTCTACCGTGAAGGTGTATTCTTCGAAATGAATACGTTCTCCTTTTAAGGGTATTTTGCCAGCCTGTTCAATGATAAAACCGGCAAGGGTATCGCTTTCACCTTTGGCTTGTTCAAAGTTGTCTCCGTCAATATCTAGAATGCGGTAAATATCGATTAATGCAGTTTTTCCTTCGAAAACGAAATTGTTTTCGTCAATTTGAGAATACTGCAATTCGTCATCGTCAAACTCATCGGTGATATCGCCTACAATTTCTTCAATAACATCCTCCAGAGTAATTAGTCCGCTGGTTCCGCCATATTCGTCTACCACGATTGCCATGTGATTCTTTCTTGATTGAAACTCTCGTAGGAGGTCGTCAATTTTTTTGTTTTCAGGCACAAAGAAAGGTGGACGAATTAAAGAGCTCCATTCAAATTCATGATTGTTCAAGTGAGGTAAGAGGTCTTTTATATAAAGGATACCAGCAACTTCGTCAATGGTGTTTCTAAAAACGGGGATTCGAGAGAAGCCTAATTCTAGAATTTTCACTCGAAGTTCTTTATAGCTTGTATCAACTCCAAAACAAGCGATGTCCATTCTGGAGGTCATAATTTGTTTGACATCCTTACTTCCAAAAGCCACAATACCCTCAAGTATTTTCTTTTCTTCTTCTGTTCGGTCTTCGCTATCTGTGAGTTCAAGTGCGTGGCTGAGTGTGTTGATGTCGATACTAGAACTTCCGCCGGTGTTAAAGCGATTGTCAATAACTCTTCCCATACTTACTAAGGGCTTCCAAAATATCCAGAATATTTTTTGTGAAACCTGTATGGGAGCAGCCATTGATTTCGCTAATTGAAGTCCATAATTCGTGGCGTAAACCTTGGGAATTACTTCACCAAAAAGAACAATGAGGAAAGTTACTGCAGCAATGTGAATCACCGCCTCTAGTATCGGGTTTAATCCATCTTTGGGGAAAAGTGTGGTAACTACCGAGGTTGACAACAATATGATGATGATGTTTACGAAGTTGTTGATTACCAGTATGGTGGCCAATAAGTTCGATGAGCCTGTTCTTCTGTCGGGGATTTCAAGAAGTTGGATGATGCGCTCAGAGCCTTTGTCTTGAGCCATTCTTATCTCTTCGAGTTCCGAAGGTTTTAAAGAGAAGAAAGCCACTTCAGAACCCGAGATGAGCGCAGAACAAACGAGCAAAACGAGCATGCTCAAAGCTGGGAAAATAAATGTCGGGTCTAAAAAGGGAGATTGCAGTAAAAGAATCGTGTCTGAGGGGTCCAAATCAATGATGTTGGTTCAACTTAAAAGAATGTTTTAGAACGGAAGATCTCCATGATCTTGATCTTGTTGATTTTGTGCGGTACTGGTTCTTTGTTCGCCTGAAGAGCCTTGATCGTTAGGACGGCCGAGAAGTTGCATGATGTCTCCAATAACTTCTGTGGTGTATTTTTTCTGACCGCTTTGGTCTTCCCAAGATCTGGTTCTCATTTTGCCTTCGATATAAACTTGAGAGCCTTTTTTTAGGTATTTCTCACCAATCTCAGCTAATTTTCTCCAAAGAACAACATTGTGCCATTCCGTTTGAGTTTTTTTCTCACCACTGTTGCGATCGGTGTAGGTTTCAGAAGTTGCTAGGGGAAATGAGCAAACTGCTGTTCCATTTTCTAAATAGCGTACCTCTGGGTCTTTACCGAGGTTTCCTAAAAGTATTACTTTGTTAATGCCTGCCATGATCGTAAATATAGTGCTAATGCTTGAGCTGTAAAAGCGCAAAGATCGAGAATTATCTTGTTTTCCAGTAGTTTTCGATAAGTTTAGGTAAAGGCTTTTTGTCAAGGTCTTCGATGGCGCACCAATAGTGATCTTCAGGCAGATATTCAGGAGGAGTGTGAAGTTGGATCCAGTAGAACTGAGCCAACAATTTACGATGTGAGAGAAGGTGCTTCATTTGGGGCGATACACTAAGGAGTTTCCCCTCACTAAATATGAACTTCGCTTCTGCCTGGTCGATGAGCTGAGTTTCTTCTATCTTCTGATCGCTTTCAATTAAGGGAAAATCGTTTAATCCAGCCCAAATTCCAGAGCCGGGTCGTTGCTTCATGATGATTTGTTTCTTGTGCTCCAACACGAAGTAATTGAGATAAACCGTTTGGACTTTGGTTTTCTTGGCTTTGATTGGGAGGATGTCGGTAAGCTGATTTTCGCTGGCGATACAGTATTGTTTGAACGGACACGCTTCGCAATTTGGTTTTTTCTGCGAGCAGAGTGTGGCACCGAAGTCCATCATGGCTTGGTTAAAGTCTGCTGGGCGATCGTGGGGGATGATGGCTTCAACAATTTCTTGCACCGCTTTTTGTCCATCTTTTTGATCGATGGGCAATTCAATTCCAAAAAGGCGGGTGATCCATCGATAGACATTTCCATCAACAACAGGAATAACTTCACCAAAGGCAATTGAAGCGATTGCTGCTGAGGTGTAAGGGCCAACTCCTTTTAGTTCTTTTAGTTCTTTTGCACTTTTCGGGAATTCACCATTTCGATTGAAGGCGATTTCTTGTGCCGTGGCATGAAGATTTCGCGCTCGGGAATAATATCCTAGGCCTTGCCAAGTTTTCAAAACGGCTTCTTGAGGCGCATTTGCGAGGTCTTTTACCGTTTTGAATTGATCGGTAAAGGCAAAATAATACGCCATTCCTTGGTCTACTCTAGTTTGCTGAAGGATGATTTCGCTGAGCCAGATTTTATAAGGATCACGCGTGTTTCGCCAAGGGAGATCTCTGCCGTTTTGGTCGTACCAAGCGAGTAATATTTTAGAATAATTGTGAGAATTGGCTGTCATTATGTGAGTTGGCAAGATAAAAATGGAACTTCAGTGTTCCTTATTTGTCTAATTAGCTGTATCTTTGCGCACTCAAATTTCAAAAATTCTAAGCACTTTAAAACAATAAGGCATGACAAAAGCGGATCTGGTTAACGATATTGCAGAGCAGACAGGAATCGAAAAGACAGATGTTCAAACCACGATCGAAGCATTCATGAAGTCAGTGAAAGATTCACTTGAGTCAGGAAAGAATGTTTACTTGAGAGGATTTGGTAGCTTCGTGATTAAAGAACGCGCGAAGAAAACGGGAAGAAACATCCTCAAGAACACAACGATTGAAATCCCTGCGCACAATATTCCTTCATTCAAACCTGCGAAAACATTCGTAGAAGGAGTGAAGACTAAGGTGAAGGTGCAGTAATTCATGAAGCGCAGCACGAAACAAATCATTTTAATAGCACTATCCTTGGTGGTAGTGCTTATTTTTCTGTTTTTACCGAAACAGCCAGCTAGTGCGCTAGAGGCTGTGGAGGAGATCGGTACGGAAGACATTGAGTTGGAGCAAGCCGTTCAGATGGTACAGATGGGGCAAAACCCAATGGAAGGAATTTTAAAAATTCGTTCTATTGTTGAGAAAGACAGCACGAATGTGGAAGCACATTTATGGCTGGGGATTTTTTCGCTTCAATCTGGACAAACAGATAAAGCCAAAGATCGATTTGAAACGGTGTTGAACTTAGAACCACAACAGCCAGAAGCACATTGGCAGTTGGGACAAATGAGTATGCAAGATAGCTTGTATGCGCAGGCGGTAAGTCATTTTGAAACGGCTTACGCTAGTGATACGAATTATGTGAATGCCCTTTTCTTCATTGGTAAAAGCTATGAGGAGTTGGGTAATTCAAACAAGGCAATTGAATATTACGATCGATACTTGCCGTTTGCTCCAGACACCGTTGTGTCTAACCGAGTGAAATATTTCATCGATCAATTAACGAACTAAAAATCAATCCTATGCCAAGCGGAAAAAAACGCAAGCGCCATAAGATGGCCACGCACAAGCGTAAAAAAAGACTTCGTAAAAACAGACACAAGAAGAAGAAATAATACTTCTTTTTCCTGAAGCTGCTAATGCAGTATTGGACGTGAAAAGTTCCGTCCTGTTTTAGTTGCTCTAATGCGAAAAGTGTGAATAGCGAGCTCGTAATAAATACGACCAAAAATGGTGTGGAGATCGCACTATTGCATGATAAGTTACTCGTTGAACTTCACCAAGAGCAAGCCAATCATCAGTATGCCGTTGGCGACGTTTACCTAGGGAAAGTACGTAAAGTAATTCCTAGTTTGAACGCCGCTTTCGTTGATGTTGGCTACGAACGTGATGCATTTTTGCATTACCTCGACCTAGGAGCCCAATTTTCCTCACAACGTTTGTACGCAAAACGCGTGATGGCCGGACAACAAGCTAATCCGGAACTCACCGATTTTAAAATGCAAGCAGACATTGATAAAGGAGGAAAAATCAAAGATCAGCTTTCGAGCAGCCAACAAATTCTTGTTCAGGTTGCGAAAGAGCCAATCTCTGCGAAAGGCCCAAGGTTAACAGCAGAATTGACCATCCCTGGTCGATATGTTGTTTTGGTACCATTTTCAAGCAAAATTTCGCTCTCACAGCGAATTAAGAGTGATGAAGAACGTGAACGTCTCAAAAGGCTGATGAAGAGTATTCGTCCGCCCGGATTCGGAATCATCGTTCGAACAGTTGCCGAAAATAAAGGGGCAGCTGACTTACATGCTGATCTTCAAGACCTGGTTGATCGTTGGGGAATCTTATACAAGAATCTCAAAACAGCCAAACCAACGCACAGAGTACTTGGTGAATTAAATAAAACCAATACTATTCTGCGCGACCTACTCACGCCAGACTTTTCTGCCATTCATGTTAATGACGAGGCCGTTGCGGGTGAAATTCGCTCGTACTTAAAGACAATCGCTCCAGACAAAGAAAGCATTGTGCGCTATGTTAAATCCAATGATCTATTCGATACAATGGGCTTACATAGACAGATCAAGGCTATTTTTGGGAAGCAAGTGAATCTTAAAAGTGGTGCCTACCTCATTATTGAACACACCGAAGCAATGCACGTTATTGACGTGAATTCCGGTGGGCGAAAAGGAGGAGTGAAGAACCAAGAAGAAAATGCTTTACAAACCAACCTAGAATGCGCCGAGGAAATCGCAAGAATCCTCAGACTGCGCGATATGGGTGGGATTATTTGTATCGACTTTATCGACATGCACGATAGGGCTAATCAGCGCCAATTGTTTGAAGCCTTGAAAGAGGCCATGAAAAACGATAAAGCAAAGCACAACATTCTACCGCCAAGTAAATTTGGTGTGGTAGAAATTACTCGCCAAAGAGTGCGCGAGGTAACCAATATTAAAACACAAGAAAAGTGCCCGTCATGCGACGGTAAAGGAGTAGTAGAAGCTCCCTTGTTGTTTACAGATAATTTAGAGAGTGCTATCAGATTCGTCGCAGAAGACGGAAAGCACAAAAAAGTTTCTATGATCGTTCACCCTATGGTGGAAGCCTATCTTACAAAAGGGCTCTTCACGTCGATCATCAAAAAATGGAGAAAGAAGTACAAACTTTCCATTTCGCTCAAAGGCGACAGTGCCCTTGAGTTTTTAGAGCACCACCTCTTTGGTGAGGCAGGTGAAGAAATCATCTTCTAAAGTTTTATATCTAGGTCTTTGGGGAAGCACATAAAGTGCTTCTCCACGACCTCAGATAAGGATTGTAAGTTCAAATGGTCTGAGGCCATTGCAACATCTTTCAAGCTTCCATCTTTGTATTTTATCTTGATGTTCTGAGCTGCCGTGCTGTAAGCTTTGTTGTCAATTTGCTCCTGAATTACAAAGTACTTGGCCTCTTCATCATTAAAATCATACTTGCGCTTAATTTCTTCTATGATCTCCCCGCGAGTGCTGGCCTTAAAAGCTTCACTTTGAAGTTTGATGCGAAATAGTTTGCGGCTAACTAAGCTCGAACTCAAGATGCTCAACACCCGGTCTTCATGGCTCGCCCAAACTTTAATGGCCCCCGTGATGTCGTAATCGTCTAGCTGACAAAAGCGTTCAAGTACATCAGGATTCGATAAAAATTCTTCCTTGCTAATGTCTTCACGCAGAAAAAAAGAAAGTGCAGGGGAAGCGAATAAATCCACACCACGCGAACTTAACTCCTTAGCTCTTTTCAAGATGTTCACCAACATAAATTCAGCACTCAAAACGGTTTTATGGAGATACACCTGCCAGTACATTAAACGACGAGCTACGATGAATTTTTCGATGGAATAGATGCCTTTTTCTTCAACCACCAATTGATCATCGCTAACGTTCAGCATTTTGATGATTCTTTCACTGCTCACTTGTCCTTCAGTTACCCCTGAGTAAAAACTATCCCTTCTCAAGTAATCAAGGCGGTCCATATCGAGTTGGCTAGATACCAATTGATGCAAAAAGCGCTTTTCGTAATGATCATTAAAAATCTCAATTGCCATGTCTAAGGCACCATCGAACTCTTCATTCAGACGGTTCATGATGAATACGCTAATGTCTTCATGACTCACCCCACTAACAATACTGTGTTCCAAAGCGTGGGAAAATGGTCCGTGACCAATATCGTGGAGCAGGATGGCTAAACTAACAGCTCGTGACTCCTCATGTGTAATTTCATGTCCTTTCTGTCGAATTTCATCAATAGCGTGTTGCATCAAGTGCATTGCACCTATGGCATGATGAAAACGGTTGTGCAAGGCACCAGGATAAACGAGGTGAGAAAGTCCGAGCTGACTAATTCTTCTAAGTCGCTGAAAGTAGGGGTGGTCGATGACATCGAGAAGGATCGAATGACGCAAAGTGATAAATCCGTAAACAGGATCATTTAAGATCTTGTATTTGTTTTGTGTGTTTCCGTTCAAATCATTCAAGGTTAATCTCAGTTTGCTACACGAAATCAGCATTCTTTACGTTTCTTTGTGCAGGACGGTCAAAGATACGTATTGACAATGAAGACCGACTTAAGACCTGTGAAAAATAGCACTACAATGACAAATAAAGTAAGGATTCTTTGGGCTGATGATGAAATTGATTTATTGAAACCCCACGTTCTTTTTTTAGAAGCAAAAGGCTACGAAGTAACAACGGTGTGTAGCGGAAACGAAGCCATTGATCAAGTGGATGAGCATTACTTTGATATCGTTTTTCTGGATGAAAACATGCCTGGTCTGAGCGGTTTGGAAACGCTACAAAAGATCAAAGAACTTGATGGAAGTCTCCCAGTTATCATGATTACCAAGAGTGAGGAAGAGTCCATTATGGAAGAGGCCATAGGGTCGAAAATCTCCGATTACCTCATCAAACCAGTGAATCCAAACCAGATTTTACTTTCGGTAAAGAAAAATTTGGATGAACGACGATTGGTAAGCGAAAAAACCAACTCGGGTTACCAAAGAGAGTTTCAGCAAATCGGTATGCGATTGATGGATCGCCTCGACCACGAAGAATGGTGTGAGCTCTATCGTAAATTGGTGTATTGGGATTTAGAAATGGATCGCTCTGATGATAAAGGAATGGAGGAGATTTTGGCGATGCAGAAGTCGGAAGCCAATCGTCAATTCTCGAAGTCGATCAAACAAAATTACCTGAACTGGGTCAATGGGGTTGATGAAGCGCCGGTAATGTCGCACACCCTTCTGAAAACATGGCTCGCACCCATGATGAAGGAAAAGCCCGGTGAAAAGGTGTACCTCATTGTGATTGATAACTTGCGATACGACCAATGGAAAACCATTCAGCCTAAAATTGCTGATTTATTCAGAGTGGAGGAGGAAAAGATGTTTTATAGTATTCTTCCTACAGCTACTCATTACGCTAGAAATGCCCTTTTCTCAGGTTTAATGCCGAGTGAAATGGCAAAATTGTTCCCGAATGAGTGGAAAAACGAAGAAGACGAAGGAGGAAAGAATTTAGCAGAGGAGCATTTCTTGGAAGCCAACCTCAAAAGAATGGGCTTGGATGTGTCGAAGAGCTATCATAAAATTACCAACCTCAATGCTGGAAAACGCTTGCTCGATAATTTCCACCAGTTGCAGAACAACGATCTGAATGTGATCGTTTACAATTTTGTTGACATGCTTTCTCACGCTAGAACGGAGATGGAAGTGATTAAAGAATTGGCTGATGACGAAAGTGCATATAGATCGATTACATCAAGTTGGTTCGATCATAGCCCCTTGTTGGAAATGATGAAAATCATGGCAAGTCAAGGTGCTAAAGTGGTTATTACCACTGATCATGGGACGGTGAAGGTAGATCAAGCAGTGAAGGTTGTTGGCGATCGAAACACCAATACCAACCTCCGCTATAAAACTGGACGGAACCTGGATTATAATGCCAAAGATGTTTTTGAGATTAGAGATCCGAGAGATGCTTTCTTACCAAAACAAAACGTGAGTAGTAGTTTTATTTTCGCTACGGACAACGATTTCTTTGTGTATCCAAACAATTATAACCACTTCGTCAACTATTACAAAAACACCTTTCAACACGGAGGCGTGTCAATGGAAGAAGTGCTTATTCCGTTTATCATATTACAATCAAAATAAGAGTGGGCCATGGTTTTGACTTACCATTCGAGCGGTGTGGATGACTTGAGCCGTTTTGCTGAGGTTTTCTTAGCGGCACTTCCACTTGATGCAAATGTTCGTTTTGAAGCAGAAATGGGCGCTGGAAAAACAAGCTTCATTTCAAAAGTTTGTCATGAATTAGGCATTGATGAGGTGAGCAGTCCGACTTACTCCATTGTGAACGAGTATAAGGGCGATCGCTTGGTTTACCATTTTGATTTTTATCGTCTTGAAGATGAAGATGAAGCGATGGATCTTGGAATAGAAGAATACTTGGATGGTCCAGGTTTATGCTTGATGGAGTGGCCAGAGCGATTGCCGTCCATCCTTGATGATCAATCGCCCCTACTTCAGATTGAAGTATTGAATGAAGAAGAACGAAAATTTATCTTAAGTTTTTGATGGATGAATTCGTATCTTCGGACAGCATGCAAAAGCTGTAGTCGATGGATAACAAGAAAGAAGCCATTAGGGCCTTAGCGCAAGAGGCCGCATTATTGCCCAAGGAGGAATTGGTAGCTGTTCGAAAGAGCGAAGAGCGTTTAATCATCGGCATTCCCAAAGAAACTTCATACCAAGAAAAACGTGTTGCTTTAAGTCCTGAAGCAGTTGCTTTATTGGTGAGTAGAGGCCATGAGGTGGTTGTTGAAAACGAAGCAGGAAAAGAAGCCAGTTTCGATAATCGCGATTACAGCGAAGCAGGAGCACAAATTGTTTATCGCACAGAGGATGTTTTCAAGGCCAATCTTATTCTTAAGGTTTCGCCTCCATCTTTTGAAGAGGTGAAGATGATGCCCGGCAATCAAACCTTGCTTTCGGCCTTGCAGCTTACCGCCCAACCGGTGGATTCCTTGAAAATGATGATGGCCAAGAAGATTTCGGCTGTAGCTTGGGATTACTTCAAAGACGAGACAGGTATCTTTCCTGTTGTTCGCGCTATGGGAGAAATTGCTGGAAACACATCAGTGCTCATTGCAGCAGAGTACCTTTCTAATGCAAATGCAGGCCAAGGATTGATGTTTGGGGGTATCTCTGGGGTGAAGCCTACCGAAGTAGTCATCCTCGGAGCAGGAACCGTTGGAGAGTTTGCCACTAGAGCAGCTCTAGGTCTTGGAGCAAACGTGCGTCTTTTCGATAACAACATCTACAAGCTTCGCCGTATTCAAAATGATTTGGGCTTGCGTTTGTGGACCTCAACCATTCAACCGAAAGAATTAGAGCAATCATTAACAACAGCCGATGTAGTGATTGGAGCATTAAGAGCACCTTTTGGAAGAACCCCATGTGTGGTTACTGAAGAGATGGTGAGCAAAATGAAATACGGTTCTGTCATTGTCGATATCAGTATTGATCAAGGTGGTTGCTGCGAAACTTCACGCATCACATCGCATGACAATCCAACCTACAAGGAGTACGGCGTAATTCATTATTGCGTGCCAAACGTTGCTTCCAGAGTAAGTAGAACGGCAAGTCAGGCCTTGAGCAATATCTTTGCGCCCATTCTTATTTCTATGGGTGAAGACGGAGGTTTTGCCGGGATGATTAAGAAGAACAAAGGTTTAAGAGACGGTGTTTATCTTTACCGAGGCACACTAACCAATGAGATTATTGGAGAGGCTTTCGGTCTTCCATACAAACCTATTGATTTGCTTTTTCCCGCATTTTAACCACCAACCATTTTTTTGATTTCATTCAGCTTCATCAAAGCTTCCACTGGGGTTAAAGTATTGATGTCTGTGCGAATCAACTCGTCTTTTATTCCCATCAAGACGGGATCATCCAATTGAAAGAAGCTCAATTGCAGATCGTCGCTTTTTTCGATGGCTTTCATCTCATTTGAAAGGTCACTGCTGTGCGATTTTTCGAGTTGTTTGAGCACGTGCTCGGCTCGGCCAATAACTTGTTTTGGCATTCCCGCCAATTTCGCCACATGAATACCAAAGCTGTGGTTGCTTCCTCCAGGTATGAGCTTTCTTAAGAAAATGATTTTCCCTTTCACTTCGCGAACAGAAACATTAAAGTTTTTAATTCGGGTAAATTGAGCGCTCATTTCATTCAACTCGTGATAATGCGTGGCAAACAAGGTTTTCGCTCGAGCTTTTGGGTGTTCATGCAGGTATTCTGCAATGGCCCACGCTATGGAAATACCATCGTATGTGCTTGTTCCTCTACCGATTTCATCCAAGATAACGAGGCTGCGGTCTGACAGGTTGTTCAAAATCGACGCTGTTTCGTTCATTTCAACCATGAAGGTAGATTCGCCACTTGAAATGTTATCCGAAGCCCCAACTCGTGTGAACACCTTATCAACCAAACCTAAATTCGCTTCTTCAGCGGGCACGAAGCTTCCCATTTGAGCCATTAAAGAAATGAGGGCTGTTTGGCGGAGCAAAGCTGATTTACCGCTCATGTTTGGACCAGTGATCATGATGATCTGTTGCTCATCTTGATTCAGGGTAACATCGTTAGAAACATAGCTTTCCCCTAAAGGAAGGTGCTGTTCAATTACGGGGTGCCTACCGCCTTTAATTTCGATCTCATAGCCCAAATGCAAAGTTGGCTTCACGTAGTTGTATTTCTCGGCAATCAAGGCGAGAGAAATCAAGCAATCAAGTTGCGCTAGGATTTGAGCATTTTTCTGAACGGGACTAACACTTTGAGCAATCACTTCAACAAGTTCATTGTACAAACGAGACTCAATTGCAGCAATTTTTTCTTCGGCTCCTAGGATTTTACTTTCAAGCTCTTTGAGTTCTTCTGTGATGTAGCGCTCTGCTTGGGTTAATGTTTGTTTCCGAATCCATGTTTCTGGAACCTTATCTTTATGAGCATTGCGCACTTCGAGGTAATATCCAAAAACATTGTTGTAGGCGATTTTAAGCGAAGGTATCCCAGTAAGCTCTTGTTCTCTCAGTTGTATTTGAACCAAGATGTCTTTGGCTTTATAAGCTAGTCCGCGCAACTCATCTAAATCGGCATCTACACCAGCGGCAATAACGCCTCCTTTATGAAGTAGGTGAGGGGCATCTTCTTTAACTTGTGTTTCGATCCTTTCACGAAGGTCGTCGCAAGGGTTCAATCGGCCTGCGAGGGTCTTTATCTCTTCAGCATTTGCAGCTTCGCAAGCGGTTTTAATTGGGCCGATGCTTTTAAGGGCTCTGCCCAGTTGAACTACTTCTCTTGGACTAATTCTCCTTGCTGCTGCTTTTGAGATCAAGCGCTCGAGGTCGCCCATGCTTTTCAGCTCTCTTGAAATGCGATCGGCCAGCTCCGTATTTTCTTTGAAATGGCTTAAGGCATTTAAGCGAAATTGAATAGCATCCAGTTCTTTTAAGGGCAATACGAGCCATCGTCTAATCAAACGAGCACCCATTGGAGATACGGTCTCATCGATAACATCCAAGAGGGTTGTTGCATCTTGGTGAGGACTATGGATGAGCTCGAGATTGCGAATAGTGAAACGATCGAGCCAAACATATTTGTCTTCTTCTATTCTTGCGATAGACTGAATGTGCGCTGTTTGGAGGTGTTTGGTTTCTTCGAGGTAGTACATCGCTGCTCCAGCTGCGATAATTCCTAGGTGCAATTCGGCTACACCAAATCCTTTCAGGGAGTTGGTGCCAAATTGTTTTTGCAAAGTTTCTTCAGCGAAATCATATTGAAAGGCCCAATCTTCCAAGCGGAAGGTGTGAAACTTATTTCCAAAGGCGACTTCAAAAGCCTGAGTTTTTTGCTTTTGAAAGAGCACTTCGCTCGGTTGAAATCCTTGAAGCAGTTTATCTATGGTTTCAAGATTTCCTTCTGAAATAATGAATTCACCTGTACTGATATCTAGAAAAGCCACTCCTGCGCGATCGCCATCAAGGCTTACAGCTGCGAGGAAGTTATTGGCTTTGGTGTTGAGCACTTGGTCGTGGTAGCTTACTCCAGGAGTGACGAGTTCGGTTACACCTCTTTTTACAATTGTTTTTGTTTGTTTTGGATCTTCAAGCTGGTCGCAAATGGCTACTCTGTTTCCTGCTCTAACCAACTTAGGAAGGTAGGTGTCTAAACTGTGGTGAGGAAATCCTGCAAGTTCAACATAAGCTGCAGCGCCATTTTTCCTTTTTGTAAGCACGATATCTAGGATCTTCGAGGCTCTAATAGCATCGTCGCCAAAAGTTTCGTAGAAATCACCAACTCGAAACAACAAGAGTGCATCAGGATATTTTGCCTTGATGCTGTTGTACTGCTTCATGAGCGGCGTTTCCTTTACTTGGCTTTTGTCTGAAGTGGTGTTTTTTGAAGTTCCCATGATAGTAAATAGCAAACTGCCGACAAGGTTTCCCAAGTCGGCAGCAATGCAAAGAAATCATATATAATCGTTATTCGCAGCTGAAAGTTACTACACCACTTTCAGGATTCCATATTTGAAGACTTGCCTTTATGAACAGGTTGTCAACAAAGGGGTTTTATGCAACTTTAAGCTTTGATATTTTCGACTTGCCAAACTTTTCTAGAGCATAATCTAAGGTGATTTTTAATTCTCCTTTGTGATCTTCGCTTGGTGCGTCGAACATGGCGTCTGTAAGGATGGCTTCACAAATTGATCTCAAACCACGCGCACCCAACTTGTATTCCAAGGCTTTCTCAACAATAAAGTCGAGTACTTTCTTATCGAAAGAAAGTTTCACCTTATCCATTTCGAACAAGCGTACGTATTGTTTGATCAATGCGTTTTTAGGTTCAGTGAGGATACGAAGCAATGTTTCACCATCCAAGGGATCGAGGTGAGTCAATACAGGGAATCGTCCAATCAACTCAGGAATAAGTCCGAAACCTTTGAGGTCTGTAGGTGAAACATACGAAAGCAGGTTGTCTTCGTTTTCGATGTTTTGTCCTGAAGAAGCATAACCGATACTTGTTGACTTGATTCTTCTTTCGATGATTTTTTCAATTCCACTAAACGCACCACCACAAACGAACAGTACATTTTTGGTATTCACTTGAATCAGCTTCTGTTCTGGGTGCTTTCTTCCTCCTTGAGGTGGAACATTTACGATAGAACCTTCTAGAAGCTTCAGCAAAGCTTGCTGAACACCTTCACCACTAACGTCACGTGTAATTGATGGATTATCGCTTTTACGCGCGATTTTATCAATTTCATCAATAAAAACGATGCCTCTTTCTGCGGCTGCAACATCGTAATCAGCGGCTTGGAGCAAACGAGAAAGCACACTTTCAACGTCTTCACCCACATATCCTGCCTCTGTGAGGATGGTTGCATCGGCAATACAGAAAGGTACGTTAAGCATTTTAGCAATGGTTTTAGCTAAAAGAGTTTTTCCAGTTCCCGTTTCACCCACAAGAACGATGTTTGATTTTTCAATTTCAACGTCGTCTTCTTTGTCTTGAGGCTGAAGGAGTCTTTTGTAATGATTGTAAACGGCAACGCTAAGTACTTTTTTAGCATCGTTTTGACCGATAACGTATTCATCAAGGTACAATTTGATGTCTTTCGGCTTTTGTAGTGTTAAAGAAGCTTCAACTTTAGAGTTTGACTTTTGAGCCAATTCTTCTCTTACAATGCTGTTCGCTTGATCAATACAATGGTTACAGATGTGTCCTGTAATACCAGCAATCAAAATATCTACGTCGCTTTTCTTTCGTCCACAAAATGAACAGCTGATGTTTTTTTCACTCATAATTCTAGGTCAGTTATACTGAAAGTAAAGAAAGCCGCAATAAAGCGGCTTTCAAAGATAAGATTTTCTATTGGATGACTGATTTTGAAGCTATTGCTTATTTTTTCTCAAGCACTTCATCAATCATTCCGTATTCTTTGGCTTCTTGAGCGATCATCCAGTAATCACGATCTGAATCTTCCCAGATTTTTTCAAAGCTTTGTCCACTGTGCTCAGCCAAAATATGGTAGAGTTCGTTTTTCAACTTTTGAATCTCACGCGCTGTAATTTCGATGTCTGAAGCTTGTCCGCGAGCACCGCCAAGAGGTTGGTGAATCATCACACGACTGTGCTTCAAACCAGTTCTTTTTCCAGCAGCTCCTGCGCAGAGAAGGACAGCTCCCATAGAAGCGGCCATACCAGTGCAGATGGTTGCTACATCAGGCTTAATGTATTGCATGGTGTCGTAGATTCCTAAACCAGCATACACGCTTCCTCCTGGAGAGTTCAAGTAAATTTGAATGTCCTTATTCGCATCAACCGATTCCAAGAACAACAATTGCGCTTGAATAATATTTGCGATATAGTCATCAATTCCAGTTCCAAGGAAAATGATTCGATCAGCCATCAAACGAGAAAAAACGTCAACCTCTCTAAAAGGCATGTTTCGCTCTTCAATAACCGTTCTAGTCATGTTTTCAGGGCCATAAGTGCTTTCAATATAGTGGTCGAAAGCGGCGCTGTTAATGCCACGGTGATTAACCGCGTAGTTTCTAAATTCTTTTCTGTTATACATAGTATCTGTGTCCTTATTCGAGTTAGCAAAGTACTAACAAAACAACTAGTTCAAAAGTTAATTTGTTAGAAGTTAAAAGTTGATAAGCTCGATGGAATAAGGTGCTTACTTCGAGGCAGACTGAACCAACTCCAAGAAATCTTCATAGCTCAATGCTTTTTCTTTGATCTTGGTGTTTTCTTTCAAGGCGTCTACAACTTTGTTTTCGTAGATCATCTCAGCAACTCGTTGGCTTTCTTGACGGTTGGTCATAGCGTTAGCCGCCATAGCACTCAACTGCTCGTCGTCCAAAGGCATGCCGTATTGAGCGTATTGTTGAGTGATCATTCCTTTAACGTGTTCAACAACTTCTTCTGGCTTAACGTCCAACTCGTGTTGTTCGATAACGCGGTTTTGAATCAGCTGCCATTTCAAGCTCTCAGCGTAAGAAGGGTATTCTTCGTCGATTTGTTCTTGCGTCAATGGTTTCTCATTTGCAGCTGCAATCCAACGCTTCAAGAATTCATCTGGTAGGGGAGGATTGAGGTCTTCAATCATCTTGTCTGCCAATTGTTTTTTGAAGAAACGCTCTGCGTCATTGCGGAACATCTTCTCTAAATCTTCCTTGATTTTTCCACGGAACTCTTCTTCCGTGCTTACGTTGCCTTCACCAAATACTTTTGCAAAAAGCTCTTCATTGATTTCGGCAGGAGTCATGCGCTTCACATCATTCACCGTAAGCTTAACATTTCCTTTTAAATCATGAACCTGGTCGTGGGTAAGATCAAGCATACGGCCTAAATCGTCGTGTCCTCTAGAAATGTTGTGCGGATCAAGCACTACAGACATTCCAGATTTCAAACCACTCAAAGCTTTGATGGTTTTTTTGTCTTCAAGGAATTCTAAACTGATGGTCACATCTTTCATGAATCCACCTTCAAGAATTTCATCCTGCTCATCCAATTGAACAACGGTAGCCATGATCATGTCCTTGTCGCCAGAGCTATCAGGTGTGCTCATTTTGCCGAAACGACGAGCCATGTCTTCAACTTGTTGGTCGATCAATTTGTCGTCAACCTTAACAACAGCCATTTCCATTGCTTTCTTCGGAAGAACGATTTCTACTTCAGGAGATAGTCCAATTTCGTATTCAAAAGTAAAATCGTCAGGATTGTTCCAATCGCCTTCTACGATTTCGCTCTCTTTTGGAAGTGGGTTTCCGAGAATTTTAAGCTTGTTATCTACAATGTGCTTGTTCAATGATTCATTGATCACATTGTTGATCTCTTCAGCAAGAATAGATTTGCCGTATTGCTTTTTCACCAAACCGAGTGGCACATGTCCTGCTCTAAAACCAGGCATGTTCACTTGTTTGCGGTACTTCTTCAGTGCCGATTCGTATTTGTCGAAGTAGTCTTCTTTAGACAACTTGAGTGTCAGCACTGCGTTTAAATCGTCAATGTTCTGCTGAGAAATTTCCATAAGTCTTTAACTTAGAGTAGTTCGGCGAGCGCCGTTTGAATCTTGAAAAAAAAGTGCGGATGGAGGGACTCGAACCCACAAGCCGTGAAGCACTAGATCCTAAGTCTAGCGTGTCTACCAATTTCACCACATCCGCAGTGCACTTTAATAAAAGGAGTGCAAAGGTATATCTTTTTTTTAAGAAGCAAATATCTCAGTGAGATTATTTTGAGCTGATCTTAATTTTAGAACATGAATTGTAAACGTCTTCTACTTCAGTCCAATCACCATCGTTGATTTTGTAAGCCATTTGGGCAACGCCAAGGCGCTCATTGTAGTCCCATTTCACTTCTAAACTTTGGAAGTAGTTTGACTCCACGGTCACAAAAGACTTATAATAGTCCTTGCCATCGGGAGATTTGGCCTTCAGATAGAATTCAATCTTCTTGATGCTGCCGGCTTTATTTCTTTTGATTTTATACACCTGAACAAACAGTCCGTTTTCTTTGGCCTATAACACTTTTGGGTTCCAGCTCGAAGTGGGTTCGTCCCCAAATAATTTAAGATCGAAGGATTGATATTCGCCAGTACTTGAGTGTGCGCTTTCCTTTTCTTGAGCTTGTGTAGCTGCTGTTGTATCAGCACTATCTTGGCGAGACAAGTTCATGGTAGATTTAACCCTTGGCCCGTTTTGAGCAATAGGTAGTGACATCAAAGCGGCTACTTGGTGGGCTGGTTTAGCGAGAGAAGTTTTAATGTTTGGGGTTTCATACTCAAAGAACTCCGCTCGTGATTGTTGGTCTATTTGCGTAATAACTTCTATCATATCCAGATTTTGTTCGCTCTTGATCAAAGCTTTTGCTTGATGTGGAGAAGTGCTTTCTGGTAGAAAGAAAAATAAACCGAGGCTAATTAATATGATACTGCTCATGATAATGCTGTTTAAGTGATGTAAAAAGTGTTTTTTCCAAAATGATGGAGCAGGAGGTCCTTGAAGAACAAATTGCTCCACACTGCTTAAGCTCACCTCTGTTGGGAGCTTTTTAACTTGGTCGAAATAGTGCTTTTCCGATTCCATACGCTAGTTTTTAAGAGTATAAAGCAGGCTTAAGCTCAAAAGAAGGTGTTGAATGTCTGCAGTTTCAAGGAGTTCTTTTTTCAATTGCTTTCGGGCACGATGCAGCCTCCCTTTAACGGCGGAGCTGCCACATTTTTGAATTTCAGCAATCTCATCAATCTTAAAGCCAGAGATTTCAAACAGTACAATGGCTTCTTGACTTTTCTTATCGAGTTTTTCAATTGCCTTGTACAAATGGTGAACATCCATGGCTACTTCAGCTGAGGGAGCAATGCTCTTTAATTTTTCAAATGCGTTTTTGCAATACACACCGCTAAACTTTTTCCTTCTCAATTGAGAGATAAAGAGGTTGTTTGCGGTGCGCATCAGGTAGGCGAGAAAGGCCTTTTCGTCGCGCAAACCTTCAAATCGTTCAAAAGCAATGGCCACTGTTTCTTGAACCAAATCCTCGGTCTCCATAATTCCGTAAGTTCTGGCACTACAGTACCTTACGAAGCCCTCGTGAACGGGCTGATACAGATTCATAAAGGCTGATTTCTTTGATTCAGTCATGTGGTGAGCTTTGATATGAAGGTCGTACAAGTTTCATTTTGGTTACATCATTCGTGAATTTTACAAACAATACGCCCATCCTGTACAGCAATTTTCCTAATTTCAGCAACTCAAAAATACAGGCGTAATGCGTTTTATTGTCTTTGCTGTTCTCTTTCTCTCAAGCATCTCTGGTTTCGCGCAAGATGCATTCCCTTCAAGTGGGGGCAGGTTTGAAGCTGTTAATGGCGCTGGCATCGCCCTCCAAGATACTTGGTCTATTATGCAAAACCAAGCTGGACTGGCTAGTGCAGAGCAGTTTAGTGCGGGTGCATTTTTTCAAAATAGATTCGGTCTTTCGGAATTAAGCGTTCTCTCTCTAGCACTGGTTCAACCTTTAGAAAATCAAGTGCTCGGACTATCGGTTAATACCTACGGATTTCAAAATTACAGGAGATCGAGAATTGGTTTGGCCTATGCAAGAAAGTTAGGAGAAGATCTCGATGTTGGGGTGCAGCTCGCCTATCATCAGGTGCAACTGGGAGGAACCTATGGAAGCGCAAATACCTTCACGGTTGAGGGAGGCTTTCGCTACCAATTGAACGATGAAGTAGCCATTGCAGCACACATTTTCAATCCAAATAGAAGCAGACTTGCCGATTTCAATAACGAGAGTGTTCCTAGTGTTATTCGAACAGGAATTGCCTGGGAAATCTCTAAAAAGGTGCTTTTTTTGGCTGAAGTTCATCAGGTTTTTGATGAAAAAGTAGGTGTGCGCACCGGAGTTGAATACCATGCGGTTGATCCGCTTTACATTCGAGTAGGAGCAGGCTCTCGTCCAGATTTATTCTCTTTCGGCTTAGGCTATGTCTACAAGCAACTCAGTATTGATGTAGCAGCGAGCTATGAACAGGTTCTTGGGGTTCAACCTATGATTTCGCTTACTTACCATGCGCAATAGTTCATCTCAAAATAGGACCGTAGTGGGCACAGTTCTTCTTGCTGTTTTTAGCTTGATGATGACGAATGTGGTGCAAGCTCAAGAAAGCCGAGATGAAATTGTACGTCAGCGCATCATTGAACAACGCATTGAGATTATTGCCGAAGGCTTAGAAGAAGGAGATGAGCTAGATTTTACCACGCTTTTCGACGATCTGAATTATTATTACGATCGAAAAATCAACCTGAATCGTACAACTGCTGACGAGCTCCGAAGCTTGTATCTGCTTACGGAGTTTCAAATTCAATCGCTTTTCAATCACATTGAACGCTACGGATCATTAAAAGAAATTTGGGAACTTCAAGCACTGGATCGGTGGGATCAATACACCATTCTAAACTTACTTCCTTTTGTATCGGTAAAACCGCCGTCAGAACTAGAAAGAGTTACTTTGAAAGATATCTTTCGAGATGGGAAACATGATTTGTTCCTTCGCTATCAAGATGTACTGGAAGAACGTCAAGGTTACGCTCCAATTTCACCAGAAGAGCTAGCAGAAAACCCAAACAGAAGGTACCTCGGTTCTTCTTATAGGGCATACGCTCGTTACCGATTTACTTATGGACGAAACATCAGCTTCGGAATCACGGCAGAGAAAGATCCTGGGGAGGAGTTTTTTCAAGGAACACAAAAACAAGGTTTTGACTTCTATTCAAGTCACCTTTACTATGAGAACAACACCTTTGTTCGTAAAGCTCTTGTTGGCGACTATCAATTGCAGTTTGGTCAAGGGCTTACCTTATGGTCGGGATTAGCTTTTGGGAAGTCTGCTGATGCCTTGAATGCGAAAAGAACCGAAATCGGAATTAGGCCATACACTTCTGTAGACGAGAACCTTTTTCTTCGCGGAGCAGCTGTTACCGTTGGAAGCGAACAACTTCAGTTTACAGCCTTCTACTCAGCCAATAAAATCGATGCCAATATTGTCGATACCACCGCTACTGAGCAGCTCAATACCATTTCGTCTTTTCAGCTCAGCGGTTTTCACAGAACCCCCAACGAATTGGTAGATAAAGATGCTGTTACTGAACAATACTTCGGAGGTAATTTCACCTATAAGACAAGACGTGGACAAATTGGTTTTACGGCCGTTGCTTCGGAGTATGATGCCAACGTTACTCGACAACTCCAACTTTACAATCAGTTTGAATTTAACGATAATAACAACCAAGTTGTTGGATTGAACTACAGCAGAACCATCAAAAATGTGAATGTTTTTGGGGAGGTTTCACGAAGTAAAAATGGAGCATGGGCAACGGTAAATGGAGCTTTAATAGCTCTCGACCCAAGGGTGTCCATGATCGCAATTCACCGTTCTTACGCGCGCAACTTTCAAAACCAACTGGCGAATACTTTTGTGGAAGGCACGAGGCCAGCTAACGAGTCGGGAATTTATGTTGGAGGTCAGTTTAAAATCAATCGAAAATGGACGGCCACCTCTTATGCAGATTTCTTCCGCTTTCAATGGTTGAGGTTTCAAACGCAAGCACCAAGCGCTGGGCGAGATTTTCTAACACAACTCAATTACAAACCATCAAGAAATAAAGAGTTTTACCTGCGCTATCGGAGCAGAGTAAAGGCAAGGAATGCAAGTTTCTTAGAGAACGACATCACTTTCCCAATGCCCATCACCCAGCAAAATTTTAGAATCAATACGAGTTTCTTGGCGCATCCCAACATCAAGTTGAAGTCGCGCGCTGAGCTGGTTTTATTTCAGCAAGAAGGTCAAGAAGTAGAACGCGGTTTCTTGCTCTATCAAGACCTCGTTTTCAAAAAGATTCAATTCCCGGTGAGTTTCTCCCTTCGTTACGCCTTGTTCTACACAGACAGCTACAACGCTCGAATTTATGCCTATGAGAATGACGTGCTCTATGCCTTTAGTATTCCTGCGTATTTCTCACGAGGTTCTCGGTTTTATTTGACCGCTAAATACAAGGTAGCTCGAGGTGTAGATTTGTGGCTACGTTATGCAAGGTGGTATTACGACGATCGGCAAGTGATCAGTTCAGGGCTGGAGCAGATTAATGCACCGCACCGCTCTGAAGTCAAAGTACAGCTGCGTGTGCGCTTTTAATGCTTGCTCGTAGATATTCTATTATCTTTACAACTCAATAATTGCAGATTTAATAAAACAGATATGGCAACGACAACTTCTGACATCAGAAATGGACTATGCATCAAGTACAATGGTGGTTTATGGACAATTGTAGAATTCCTTCACGTTAAACCAGGTAAAGGACCAGCATTTGTTCGTACTAAATTGAAAAACCTCGAAAACGGAAAAGTTGTAGATAACACCTTCAATGCAGGAATCAAAATTGAAACCGTTCGTATTGAAACTAGAGATTATCAATACCTCTACAACGACGATATGGGATACCATTTCATGAATGCAGAAACTTACGAGCAAGTTGCCATCAACAAGCATTTGATTTCAGCGCCTCAGTTTTTGAAAGACGGAGTTATTTGTCAGGTCATGTTTCACGCTGAAGAAGAGACCGTATTGTCTTGCGATTTACCAAATAACATCGAAGTTGAAATTACCTACACGGAGCCTGGGATCAAAGGTGATACGGCAACAAACGCCATGAAACCTGCAACTACAGATACAGGTGCTGAGATTCGTGTTCCTCTGTTTATCAACCAAGGTGATTGGGTGAAGATAGACACGAGAACAGGTGCGTACTCAGAGCGTGTGAAGAAATAATATAATGAAACTCACCACTCCTCAAACCCTCGAAGCCATTGCCAAAATGATTGGCGCTAATGCTGTTGGCGATCCAAAACACCTCATTACTGGAATCAACGAAATTCATAAAGTTGAAACTGGAGATTTGGTATTCGTAGATCACCCGAAGTATTATGAGAAAGCCCTTAATTCTGCGGCAACCACCATTTTGATCGACAAAGAGGTGGATTGCCCAGAAGGAAAAGCACTGCTCGTATCTTCTCAACCCTTCCACGATTACAACCAGCTTACACGACACTTCAATCCCTTCTTGGGCTGGGAGAACTCGTCTAATGTAATGGTAGGACAAGGAACTCGCCTTCACCCCAAAGTGAGTGTTGGTCAGCGCGTAAGAATTGGAGAAGATTGTTTAATCTACCCAGGAGTGGTTATTGGCGATGATGTGACCATTGGCGATCGGGTTACCATACATCCTAATACAGTTATTGGGGGCGATGCCTTCTACTACAAGAAAATCGACGGAGAGTACAATAAAATGCACACTTGTGGGAGCGTTGAAATTCACGATGATGCAGAAATTGGCGCCATGTGTACCATCGATCGTGGGGTTTCAGGAGCAACTGTGATTGGTAAAGGTTCTAAACTTGATAATCAGGTGCATGTTGGACATGACACCGTTATTGGCAAAAACTGTCTTTTTGCAGCACAAGTTGGAATAGCAGGCTGTGTTACTATTCAAGATAGCGTTATCCTTTGGGGACAAGTAGGTGTGCCAAGTGATGTTGTTATTGGTGAAGGAGCGGTTGTCTTAGGACAAAGCGGCATCACAAAATCATTGGAAGGTGGTAAAACCTACTTTGGTTCTCCTGCTGAAGAGGCAAGACACAAGTTCAGAGAACTGGCTTTGATTAGAAAAATACCAAGTATTCTTGAACGACTGACTTAATACACAACATGGCCAAAAGCACTGGGAAATCACAAGAACGTCTAAAAAGGCGACTGGAAGTTAAAGACTTCAAGCTGATGTCGTTGAAAACGATTGCAGAGGCCATTAATAGCAATCAAAGCGTTCAAGATCTCCTAAGTACCTATAAAAACACCTTGATGGAGCCGCCTCTCAGTATTGAGAAGTTAGTGCTTTTTGAGGAGCAGACCAATTGGGAGTGCGTTATGAAGTTTGGCATTGAAGCTGAATTTCCCGTTTTCAATCAGAAGGATCTGGCCAAAGTAGAGTCTTCGAAGTTCCTCATTAACTCATTGGGGAAAAGGGAGAATTTTGAAGTTTCAATACCAGTAAAGCACGAAGAAAAAGTAATTGCTTATGTGATGGTAGGCGACATCAAAGAGGAAGAAGGTGTAAGCCCAATTATCAAACACCTTAACTTCATTGAGACCTTAACCAATATCATCATTGTTGCAATAAAAAACAGGCGTTTTATTGCAGATAGCCTTCGTCAAGAACGAGTTCGAAAGGAACTTGAATTGGCGGCAGAAATGCAGGCCATGTTGGTTCCTAATGAATTGCCCAGCGATGATTACTTTGATGTTTCAGCAATATATCGTCCACACCAACAAGTTGGGGGTGATTACTATGATTTTATTTCCATCAACGAAGATGAGGTCATGTTTTGCATGGCAGATGTCTCCGGAAAAGGAGTAAGTGCTGCTTTTTTGATGTCGAATTTCCAAGCTTACCTCATGGCTATTTTCCGCTTTCAAAAAATGGCACTCGAAGACATTGTTCATGAGTTGAACGATCGGGTGATTCGATCAACACAAGGGGAGAAGTTCATTACCTTCTTTTTTGCTACTTACAACAAACAGAGCCGTTTGCTGAAGTACATCAATTGCGGACACAACCCACCAATATTGATGCCCCCCCAAGGAAAAACAGAATGGCTGAAGAACGGATGCATGGGGCTAGGAATGTTGGATGAAATACCGCGTGTTTTAAGCGGGGAAGTTTCCATAGAGCCCGGTAGCGTGGTGATTTGTTATACCGATGGTCTAACGGAGCTGGAAAACGAGGACCTGGAAGAGTATGGCACAGAACGACTGGAGCAAGCGCTTGAAAAAAACTTCTTTGCACCAACAGCAGCATTGAACCAATTGATCGTTAAAGAGCTAAATGCTTTCAGGGGAACAATGCCTTATGTAGATGATACGGCCTTGCTTAGCTGCCGCTTTCACTAAGCTGTTTTTCTGTCTCTTCAGGTGCGTGAAATAAATCCACAGCCACCAATACTGCTATGAATCCCCAAAATGGAGCACTTACTTTATCGGTGTCCAAATAATTGTTGAGTACAGCATGTATGAAATAAGTCATCAGGCCTAAGTAAGACGATAAGACGAGTATTTTCAATTCGCGATCTTTCAAGCGAAAGAACAATTTAAACGCTACCTGACTCACCACGAAAAGCAAGGCAAAGAAGGCAAGAGATCCCAAAACCCCTTGTTCTGCCAATGGACCAAGGTATTCGCTGTGAGCATTACCTCCATCTGCATTATTAGTCGAAATGATGGTAATGTCCTGCGAGCGCTGAAATGGGGCATATACAAATTGATATGTTCCCGGTCCCCAGCCAAAAACCGGACGCTCTTCGAACATGGCCATAGCGCAGTTCCATCGGTTCAAGCGCTCAAGGTTGGAGGCGTCACTACTTACATTTGAGATGGATTCAACGTGCTCAGCAAGGTCGTCAGAACTGTCTTGTTTGTTCTTCTCGAGCATTTGAACCAACTCATCCTGAGCAAACCACAAAAAACCAATGCCCGCAAGTGCTACAAACACAAGATGCTTTAATTGAATTCGAAGGAGCATCAATATCCCCAGCCCAATCACTGCTGCAATACTTACCCAAGCTGCTCTGGTGTATGAAAGAATGATTCCAACAACTAGAATCACCAAGCCAATAATCAAGAATGCTTTCAAGAGTGGGTTGACGTTTCGCTTCAACAACAAGCCCACCAAAACAGGCAGGTACATCGCCAACACTGCTCCATAACTAGTGTGGTCTTTGTAAAACGGTTCCATTACCCAATGGCCCGCATCTTTCTCAAATCCAAAGCCAGCATGGCGAATTACTGTGTAACAAATCACTGCAAACAGAGGAAATAAATAGAGCAGAAACGATCGGTCAATGTGTTTCCGATTCTGGAAAATATGCGTGAGAATGAAATAAAAACCAGCGATAAACCAAGCCCTAGAGATAAAGTATTTTAGTGAAACCAAGGGCATCTCACTCGTTATGGTAGTCACCAACATCCATGCGAGAAAGCCATAAACAACAATACTTATTGGGTGCTTGAATATGCGCTTGTCGATCGATTTCCCATAAAGCAACTTCATCACAAACACCACAAGAACGCCAAAAAGTAAGGGTTCTGTTGGAAGATAGAAACCGATACCCCCAAGATCAAGCTGCTCTAAGTTTAAGCTCACTGGAGTGCAGGCAATGATGAAAAGAATCAACCAATCAAGTTTGAAAATGGCACCCGCAATCACCAAAAGAACCAAAGGCAAGAGAGCGATGTAGTAAAACTCCAAAGCAATGCACACGGTTTGCAGCAGCACAAAGAGGCCGCCACCAATCATGAGCCAACGTTTCTTTTGTAAGTCGTTTAGCATTAAATCTTGCCCTGAGCTTTTAGACTTCTGAAATTCTCTAGTATGAGGATTCCAATTACAGAGATGAGGAAGGTAGCGGCAACAGACATGACCACAATTAACCAACGAACGGGATACGCTTTCTTGTCTGAAACAGCGGCATAATCAACCACAAATTTCGAAGGCAATTGAGAGGTCGCATCGAGGTACATCAAGTCGTAACGCTTTTTCAATACTTCTTCACGCTCGTAAGCTGCTTCGAGGAGGGCGTCTAATTTGTTGTAGATGTTTCCGTACTGAGAAATTTCCTCCATTTGTTGGCGAATTTGTTCAGCGCGTTTTGGTTGACCATTAACGATGGCTGTTCCGTATTGTTCACTCAAGGTTTCGATTTGTGTGAAATAGTCATAAACGCCATAACTTCTAATGGTTCCCATGGAGTCTTCCAAGAGACGAATCTCACCCTGAACTTGTTCAAGTGAGTTTTTCGCATACATGAAGGCCTCCATTGCTCGCCCGTTTCTCAATTCGTTAGAAACACTATCGAGAAGAAAAGCAATGTCATTAGCCATCAAAGCCGCCAAGGTGTCGCTCTTATCAAGAACTTCAACCAAAATGGAGCCGTATCTTGTGAGTTTAGAAGAAACATTGCTGTTGTATTCCTTGCCCATGATGGTATTCGCCCCAGGAGCAGAAATAGAGATGTCGTAATGCTCCCAAAGATTATACTTCTCAATTACTCGGTTTCGAATTCGATCTGAATTCAAGATTTGAAGCAAACGTTCAGCATCTTCTTTTTCTCCAAACTCCAATAAATCTTCTTTTTTCTGCTCCTCATAAAACTGCTCACCAATGGAGTGTTGAGGAGTAGCGAACATGGTAACGCTTGATTTGAATTTCTCCTCGATGATGAATGAAGCAATAGATGAAGCTACTGCAGCAAGGAAACAAAGCCCGATAATGACCTTACGCCATTGGTAAAGAAATACAATAATATTGGTCGACGCCAAGCTGGTGTCTTTTTGTTGCTCTTCCATAGAGAGATAAAAATTTTGGCAAAAGTAATGAATTCAAAGTGCCTAAGTTAGCGTTGAAGCAGTTCCTTAAATTGCCCCATTCTCAGAAAGCGAGTTAAAAATGCTCCTGCTAGGCCTAAACACACAAAAGTTCCTCCCTTTAACACCCAAGAAAGCGAACTTATTGTTAGCAGATAGAAAAGAATTCCCACAAAACAAGAGTAAACAAACATGCTGATCAGCGTTCGCTTCGAAAAACGAAGTTTCGAATATTTCAAGGCCAAAAACATTTGAATCAGAGAGATCATGCCTTGGGTAAATAAACTTGCCCAAGCCGAACCTTCAGCTTGCAATTTAGAAATCAAACTGAAGTTTAAAACCACATTCAAAATCACCCCGAAAAGCGCAAGAAAATTCATCACTCTTAAATCTCCCCGCGCAGTTAGAATGGTGCCGAAAAGGTAGCTCATCATCACAAAAAAGAAAGCCGACATCAGTATTTGAAATGGTCGTAAAGCCTCATCAAGATGATCGTGATAGAAAAAGTTTAAGATTTCATCACCCACCAACCAAGGAATACCAGCCAATAAAACACCTCCTGTAAAAAGAAGCTGAAAAGCACTTGAGGCAATGCTGTCTAAAGACTCATTCTTTTTGATCAGTCTCGAGAAGATGGGCAAAAGGAGTCCCGCAAATAAAAAACCAATCATATTACTCGCTTCAAAAAAACGGAAGCCCATGGCATAAATACCGGCATAAAACCCATCGTCGCCAAGAAGCTGCTCTAACATCACCGCGTCTGTTTTGTAATAGGCCATGGAAAGCAGAATAAGCAAGGCATAGGGCAAACTCTTCTTCAAAATCATTCGAGAGAATGCGCGATTACCTCGAAGTTTCAACTGTGTTAAGTTCTTTCGAAGTAAGATAAAGGAAGAAATAAGCGCAATTCCATAAGCTAAGGTTTGTCCGTAAACCAACCACATGATTTGAAACTCACCAAAAACATGAGGGAAAAGGATCAATGCTCCCATGAACACGAGAAGTAAACTCCGGTCGAGAACAGAAATGAAGGCATCGGCTTTAAAACGATGCAATCCAGCTAAATTGGAACGGAAGTAAAGTATGCTGGCCACAAGAAACTGGTTCACCCCAAGAAGAAACAACATCCAAAAGTGCTCTTGAACATAATTTAAAAAGCTTCCCAATAAAATTAAGACACCCATGTAAAGCACTCCAAGCACAACCCTAACCCGAACAATCCCACCAAAGTGCTTACTCAACAATTGGCGGTGTTGTGCAATGTTTCTGGTGTTGAAATTGGTGATTCCGCCGTCGAGAATAATGTTCAGAAGAAAGGTGAAACTTAAGATAGCGCTGTATATTCCAAATTCAGACGGACCAACGGCATTCTGTATTTGAGTTTCAACACCAAGCACATAAAAAGGCTTGACGAGAAAATTCAGCAAGAGGATGAGACTGAGGTTCGAAAGGAATTCTTTACGCATGTTAGGCAGTTAATGCTGCCGAAATTTAGCTAAAAGCATCGGCATCTTAGAATTTGATGTTCCTAGGTCTTGCATGGTTTTAATAACTTCGCCGAAATGAAGAAGCTTCGCATTGCGGTTAACACCAGATTACTCGTCCCCAACAAACTGGAAGGAATAGGACGTTTTTCCCTTGAAACGCTCAAACGGCTTGTACTCATGCATCCCGAAGTAGACTTTGTTTTTTACTTCGATAGACCGGTTCCAGAGGAATTTATCTTCGCTGAAAATGTTATTGGAAAACGCCTCTTTCCTCCTGCTAGACGGACCTTCCTTTTCGATTGGTGGTTCAATCGAAGCGTTGCAAAACAATTGAAGAAAGACCAAGTCGACCTCTTTTTGAGTCCAGACGGTTTTGCCTCCATGCGCAGTGATGTTAAACAACTTCTCGTCATTCACGATCTCAATTTTGAACATTTCCCAGAGCTCTTGCCCCCGAAAATAGCCCGGTATTACCAAGATCGTTTCCCGAAATTTGCCCGCAAAGCCACACGCATTGCCACAGTTTCGAACTTTTCAAAGGCAGACATCCATCGTTGCTACAATATTGATCTCGATCAAATAGATGTGGTTTACAATGGTGTGGACAATATATTCAGCCCAAAATCACCAGAAGAAATTGAAGCCATTAGAGCTGAATATGCCATGGGTGAGGCTTATTTTATCTATGTGGGTTCCATTAATCCAAGAAAGAACATTGTTCGATTGTTGCAAGCTTTTGAAGCCTATAAAGTTCAAGGCGGAAGCGCCAAGATGATCCTCGTTGGGGCAACGATGTGGAGTAGCGGAGAAGAAGCACAAACATTAAGTCAAATGACTTTTGCCAAAGACCTAATTCAGCTCGGGCGAATGAGTCATGAAGACATGAGTCGGTGTTTATCAGGCGCTTTAGCCATGACCTTCGTCCCGCTTTTCGAAGGTTTTGGTATTCCAGCCATTGAGAGTTTTGCTTCTGGTGTTCCCTTAATTTGTGCTAACAATAGCAGTTTGCCAGAAGTAGTTGGTGATGCTGCACTTTTGGTTGATGCAGAAAATGTGGAGCAAATCACAGCGGCGATGATTCGGATAGAAAAGGAAGCAGATTTCAGAAGCGAATTGATTGAAAAAGGACTGCAAAGAGCCCTTCGTTTTTCTTGGGATGAATCTGCAAAGGACTTATGGAAGTCCATTGAAAAAACCATGAATCATGCTTGAGTTTTGTCTTGTTGAAGGAAGGTTAGAAGCGGGTTGTGACGAAGCGGGTAGAGGCTGTTTGGCCGGACCAGTAGTTGCTGCTGCGGTTATTTTGGATGATGATCATCGAATTGAAGCGCTGAATGATTCAAAACAACTGACGAAGAAAAAACGCGATGCCCTTAGACTAGAAATTGAATCTAAAGCACTTGCATGGGCTGTGGTTGCTGTTTCACCGCAAGAAATAGACGAAGTGAACATTCTGAACGCTTCTTTTTTAGCCATGAAAAGAGCGGTAGATCAACTTCAAACAAAACCAGAGCACCTTTTGATTGATGGGAACCGCTTTAATGCCCATGAGTCAATACCGCACTCTTGCATCATCAAAGGAGATGCAAAATATCAGTCCATAGCCGCCGCTTCCATTTTAGCTAAAACCCATCGCGATGAATTGATGGAAACCCTTGCCTTGGAATTCCCACATTACGCATGGGATAAAAACAAAGGCTACCCAACTAAAGCACATCGCGAAGGAATTCAGAAAAAAGGTCTAAGTCCGCACCATCGAAGCTCGTTCAAACAGTTGCCAGATCAGCTTCAGCTCTTTTAGGGGGTGAAATGGCTTGTTCATGCAGCTTTTTCTTTATTTCTATCGAAGAAGTTTAACGTTAAGCTAATACAGAAATGAAGGGAAAGAACAAATAAGTTGAGTATTTTCGCTGCGCCTAATTTTAGTTCAGTGTATTACTGGAACAGGCTTAACCAAAATCTACACAGTATGAAATTATCAAATGTTTTTGCGGTATTGACCATGATGTTGGCGCTATTCGCATTTAACTTTGGAGCACAAGCCCAAATCTGGTCGGAAAGCTTCGAAACAGACGGTGAAGGAACAAATTATGTTTCTTCAAACACTTTTTATGAAACCACTAGTGACCACTTCGGAAGAACGGATGGTACGAACGTTTCTGGAGCTTACGCTGGTTTTGACGGAAGTTTTTTCTGGGCCGGAGAAGATTGGGATGATGCACCTTTGTCAGATGGTCTAACCCTTAAGACACTCACTTTCCAAGCAATAGATATTACTGGGTTAAGCGACCTTCAGTTCTCAGGTCTGTTCGCTACAGAGTTTGTTGCAGGTGGTTGGGATGATAGCGATATATTACGCGTAGAATATGCACTTGATGGCGGTGCTTGGAGCACACTTTTAACTACTGCGGCTCCCGCAGGAGCAAGTGGAGCAAATATCGGTATGTGGATGGACACTGATGGAGACACCGTAGGTGATGTTGAAGTAAGTCCTACATTTCAAGCCATCACTAAGGCATTTACTGTTTCAGGAACTTCACTCGTTGTTCGTGTATATGTTGATTCTCCTTCAGCTTCAGGAAGCGAATCATTCGCGTTTGACCTTTTCTCTGTAAGCAATGTTGCTGGTGCAATTTCTGGTTGTACAGATCCGAGTGCAGACAACTACAATGCAGCTGCAACACTTGACGATGGTTCTTGTATCATCTCTGGTTGTACAAATGCTACTGCAGACAACTTTAATCCTGCAGCAAATAACGACGACGGATCTTGTATTATCCAAGGATGTACAGATGCAGCTGCAGTGAACTATAACCCAGATGCTACAAATGATGATGGATCATGTATCCTTTCATTGCCGAATTTGATCATTACTGAGATTCACTATAACGGAATTGAAGCGGGTACAGATGTTACTGAGTTTATTGAGATCTATAATGCAGATGCAACATCAGTAGACCTCGAAGGATTCATGTTGATTGGCGCAGTATATACTTTCCCAGCGGGAGCGAGTATTGCCCCAGGTGAGTACATTGTGGTAGTAGTAGATGAAACAAACGCAATTTTCGCAGGAGCTACTTACCAAATTTTTCAGTGGACTAGTGGTGGCCTAGGTAATGGTGGTGAAGCTGTTGGAATTACTACTGCAGACGGAACTGTTATCAATGAAGTAATTTATGATGATGCTGCTCCATGGCCAACTGAGCCGGATGGATTTGGTCCTTCTGTTCAACTTTCAGATCTAGCTTTGGACAATACTGACGGAGCTAACTGGTGCCCAAGTAACGTATTTGATGGTACTCCAGGAGCTGCAAACTTTTGCTTAGTTCCTGTTTCAGGATGTACGAACCCTGCGGCAGATAACTTTGATCCTGCAGCGAATGTTGATGATGGTACTTGTATCATTTCTGGATGTACAGACCCAACTGCAATCAACTATAACATTGATGCAAACAACGAAGATGGTTCTTGTACTTTCGATGTTTCAGGATGTACAGACCCAACTGCTTTGAACTACAACGCAGCGGCTACTATTGATGATGGTTCTTGTGTGTTTACACTTCCTGCTATCGTCATCAATGAAATCCATTTTAACCCATGTACAGCGCAAGGAAACGATAACTTGTTCGAGTATTTGGAGCTTTATAATAACGATGTTGTAGCAGTTGACCTTACAGGATGGAATATTGATGGTTTCAATGTGACTTTCCCAGCTGCAACAAGTATCGCTCCAGGTGAATATATTGTAATTGCTATTGTTGCAGCAACTTACGAAGGAAATGGCTACCAAGTGTTTGAGGCTACTGGTCAAGCGCTAGGAAATAGCGGTGAGCCACTAGCTTTATTGAATGAAGTTGGTATTGTTGTAGACGCGGTTACTTATGATACGGGTACACTTTTCCCTAACGCCAATGGAAACTGTGCTTCACTTGAGTTGATTGATGCAAACACAGATAACGCTGACGGCGCAAACTGGCAAGCTTCTTACGTAGAAAACGGAACTCCCGGAGCTGCTAATTCTACTGTACCTCCTTTCACTGAATACACCATTTCAGAACTTCAATCAGAACTTTACACTGGAGAAGGTGTAACCACTTCTGGTGTTGTTACTGCTGTTTATGGAGCAAGCAACTTGTTTACGATGCAAGACGGTTCTGGACCAAATTCAGGAATCTGGGTGTCTGGTGCTGGTGTTGCTTTGGGTGATGAAGTAGAAGTAGATGGTGTTGTTGTTGAAACAAATACCTTAACTCAAATCAACTCTGAAAACATCAGCATCCTTACTTCAGGAAATGCACTTCCAAACCCAGAAGTATTAACTACACTTGCTGCTGGTGACGAGCAATGGGAAGGTGTCCTTGTTCAGGTAACTGGCGAAGTTCCACTTGGTGGAGGTGATGTCGGCTTCGGAGAATGGAGCATTGATGATGCTTCTGGTGCAATTTTGGTTGATGATCTTGGAGTTGTTGTTACTCCTGTGGATGAAGGAATTACTTTCCGTGTAACCGGACCCCTTTACTTCTCTTTTGGCAACTTCAAAATTGAGCCAAGAGATGCAGCTGATGTTGAGAGATTTGGTTGTACAGACATCACTTTCCCTAACTACGATGCTTTGGCAACAGTAGATGATGGTTCTTGTGCAAATATCCCTGGATGTACAAACCCAGCGGCTACAAACTACGATCCTGCTGCAACTGCAGACGACGGTACTTGTATCGTTGAAGGTTGTACAGACCCAACAGCTTTGAACTACGATATCACGGCAACCCTTGAAAATGGTACTTGCTACTTTACGGAGCCTTTGATCATCATCAACGAGATTCATTACAATCCTTGTTTTGATCAAGGTGATGACCTTGTTTATGAGTTTGTTGAGCTTTACAATGCTGATGCTTCTGCTGTTGATCTTTCAGGATGGGTTGTTGGCACTTCGCCAATACTTGTTTTTGCTCCTGGTACTTCGATCGCTGCAGGCGAGTATATAGTACTTGCAATGACTCCAGCGTCTTATGAAGGAAACGGATACCAAGTATTCGATCTTGAAGGTTCTTTAGGAAACGGTGGAACAACTGTGAATCTTACCGATAACTTCGGAAACTTAATTGATGAGGTAGTTTATGATGATATCGCACCATGGCCATTGAACGCAGACGGCTTCTGTTCTTCTTTGGAGTTGATTGATGCAGCTACCGACAATAATGACGGTGCTAACTGGCAAGATTCTTACGTTCCTAATGGTACGCCTGGTGCTGCAAACAGTACTATCCCAGAAGGCTGTACAGATCCACTTGCTTCTAACTACGATGCGAATGCATTGCAAGACGATGGTTCTTGTGAATACGCAGGTTGTACAAACCCAGACGCATTGAACTATGATATTAACGCAACAACAGATGACGGTTCTTGTCAATTGCTTGGTTGTACTTACGACGTGGCAGAGAACTACGATCCTATTGCAACAGTAGACGATGGCTCTTGTACATTCGCAATCAACCCTTGTCCTTCTGATTTCAACGGAGATGGTGTTGTAAACGCAGGCGATTTGTTGGTGTTCCTTTCTGATTTTGGTTCATCTTGCGAGTAATCTTTTGTTTGAAATACTTGAAAAGCCCCAGCATTGCTGGGGCTTTTTTTATGTAAATAATTCTGACATGTCTAAAAAGGGGCAAATTCGATAGATAGGTAGCAAAGTTTCGAATTGCATTGCATCGCATCCTTTTGGCGAGCATTAAATAGCACCGTGCGAAATAAGGCTTTAAAGCACTCATTTCATATCCTCATCTAAAGCCTAGACCTTTTTGCCTGCGCAATAGCACTTTTAAAATAAGGGGCCTTGAAATTGTTTAAAGAGGAAGCTTGTGCTTTGCGTGTTGTGTAAAGCTCAAAAAGACAGCAAAAAAAAGCAGAGTGCTACAAGGACTCCGCTTTTAGATTGTTCAAATACAAATGTCTTTATGGGTAATATCGAGAGTCGAGAACGTCTGCAACCTCATTAAAAAGTGTCCAGTATCCCATTGGCTTACCAATGTCATAAAACACTTCCAAGCGGCAAGTTCCTTTTTCATCAAAAACGAGCCATCGGCCATCTTTTTCACCCTCACTAAATTCTCCCTTGGCAGCTACTTCTCCTTTTTGATTGTAAGAAGTCCAAACGCCATGCTTTTCGTTGTTCAAGTAATGTCCAGTTTCTCTTATACCGCCGCCTTCGAAATAAAAAACAACTTGCTCATTTAATAATCCGTTTTCAAACTGATACCGAGCAGCTAAATTCCCATTGTGGAAGTAAACGAGCTTCTCTCCAGTGAACACAAGGGAGTCACTGGTACATACCAAACCATTCACTTCAATCAGATCTTGAGATTTAAGTCCTGAAAAGCAAAAGAATAGAAAGCCTATAGTGAGTAACCTTAACATTACCTCAAAGTTAAGTAAATGTTAAGCAATTTCCAAATCCCAAGTCGTCAATTCGCCATAAACCTTTATTTGTAAGGGTTTTTTAAGGTTATCGGAATGTTAAGGATTGCTAGTTTTGCCTTTGTTTTTGGAGTAGAAAGCCTTGGGGTCGTGTGTTTGTTAAGCGCATGTTAATAATAAATTAAACCACGAAGGCCCTGTGAGCTTAAGCAAGCGACTACCTTTGCGGCATATTTACACTAGCAATGGACTACGATTTTTTTGATGTATTAAAGCTGATTGGAGCACTGGGTCTTTTTATTTTCGGAATGAAAGTGATGAGTGAAGGTATCCAACGTGTAGCCGGTTCTAAACTCCGTCATATTTTAGGTGCGATGACCTCCAACCGCGTAAAAGGCGTTTTTACGGGGTTTTCAACTACGGCCATTATTCAGAGTTCATCTGCTACTACTGTGATGGTGGTGAGCTTCGTAAATGCAGGGCTCTTAAAGTTGCGCGAGGCCATTGGGGTAATTATGGGGGCGAATATTGGTACTACCGTAACCGCTTGGCTTATTGCCATCTTTGCTTTCGGAAAGTTTAAAATTGCTGCCATCGCTCTCCCAATCATTGCCATTGCCTTCCCCATGTTATTCGTTAAAAGGGAGAATTTCAAGAACATCGCCGAGGTACTCATCGGTTTTGCCATTCTGTTTATGGGGCTAGAAGCTTTGAAAGATTCTGTGCCAGACCTACAAGGAAATGCAGATGCACTTGCTTTTTTGAGTAACTGGACCAACTTGGGTATTGGCACAACCATCATCTTTGTTATTGTTGGAACCTTTATTACGCTCATCGTTCAATCTTCAAGCGCTGCAATGGCGCTCACCCTTACACTACTTTCCAAGGACATCATCACCCTAGATATCGCGGCAGCAATGGTGCTGGGTGAAAACATTGGAACAACCATCACCGCGAATCTTGCAGCAATGATCGCTAACGTGCACGCAAAACGAGCTGCACGAGCACACCTGATTTTTAATGTATTTGGGGTGATCTGGATGATTATTGTTTTCAAACCATTCTTAGAGGTGATTGAATACATTTACGGCCCCTTCCAAACTTGGGTAACTTCAATCAACCCTAACTTAGGTAAAGGTGAAAGCGAATTGATGCTCTCTTTATTTCATACCTCATTCAATATCATTAACACACTATTACTAGTTTGGTTTGTTGATTTTATTGCTAAAACGGTGATCAAACTCGTCCCATCCAAAGGAGGAGAGGATGATGAGTTTAGCTTGGAGTACATTGGAGGAGGTGTTATGGGTACACCAGAACTTTCACTTCTCGAAGCCTATAAAGAAGTATCGAAATTTGGTCAAATTGCCGCTCGAATGAATGGTTTAGTTAACCGATTACTTGAGTCTACCGACCCCAAGAAACGACAGAAATTGGTAGAAAAGGTGGGTAAGTATGAGGAGATTACAGATAACTTTGAAATCGAAATCGCAAACTACCTCACTGAACTCTCAAAAGAAGAGATGTCTCCAAGCACAAGTGCGCGTGTAAGAGGCTTGTTAAGTATTACAGATGATTTGGAGAAGATTGGCGACCTCTATTACCAAATCACCATGAACCTTGAAAACAAAAACAATAAGAAGGTTTATTTCGTTCCAAGACAAAGAGAGAGCTTAAAGGAAATGTTCGGTTTTGTTGAAGAAGCCCTAGAGGTGATGCTGAAAAACTTAGACACGCCGAGTAGCCAAGTAAATATAGCCGAGGCCGAAGCTGCTGAAGACAAAATCAACATGTTCAGAAACGAACTGAGAAGCCGACACCTTAAGGACGTCGAGAAGAGCAAGTACAGCGTTCCTTCTGGAATGGTCTATAATGATGTGTTCATTGCCCTTGAAAAAATTGGAGATCACATCTTTGCCGTGAGCGAAGGAATCATTGGCCGAATTTAATTGGGCTTTATGAAGATGTTCGATTGCACAATGTTGCTTTCGTTCAAAGCTCGATCAACCAGCTGTATTTCGAATCTACAGGTGTCAAAACCAGTTCCAAGAAGATAGTAGCTCGGCATATCTATTTTTATCTCGCCATTCAAAGCTGGATTTTGACCTTCTGGCGTGGCGTAAGGCAATCGGTAATAAAAGGGTATTTGGCCAATCTCAGGATCTAAAACAATGTTCACCCACTCGCCATTCTGGAGTTCGTAGTACTCACAAAATAGGTTGTAGTAATAACGACAAGTGTCAGGACAATTAATACCTAAGGTGTCGCCTTGATTTAAGCCAATATTTCCATCGCCATCTGTGAAGTCTATTCGCATCACAGCTTGATTGCCATTCGGTACAAGTGACTTGAATGAAATCACTGGTTCTGGCGGGTATTGAGCCTCCGGTAAGCATGCGCTAAGTGAGGAAACAAGTAAAAAGAGGAATAGAATTTTTCTCATGACAATCAAATCTAACAATTAACCCATAATTTTGACCTAAAGTTCAAGATGTCCTTCGCGAAGCAAGCACAAATATTTCAAATAAATAACGATCGCGAGTTCAATGAAATTGCTTTGGAGCTCTTTCATTATCAAGCCGTGAATAATCCGGTTTACAACAAGTACATCAAACTGTTGGGTCGTGACCTTTCTGAGATTGATACAATTGAGAAGATTCCTTTCCTACCCATTGAACTTTTTAAATCACATGAAGTAAAAACCAGCTCGAATAGGTGTGAGGATGTTTTTACAAGCAGCACAACTGGAGGAGGAGAGCCAAGCAAGCATCATGTAAATAGCTTGGAATGGTACGAGGAGGTCTATAAAAAGGCATTTAATCACTTTTACCCAGATTATGACGATGCTGTTTTTTTATGTCTTTTGCCTGCGTATTTAGAGCGTAAAGGTTCTTCATTAGTGCTCATGTCAAAAGGACTCATAGAACAGCACAATCATCCTTTAAGCGGTTTTTTTTTAAATAACCTTGAGCAACTTGAGCTTCACATTCACCAAGCCATTGAAGAAAAACAAAAAATTGTTTTGTTAGGGGTGACCTTCGGACTCCTTGATTTTGCCGAAAACAGGTTTGTAGATTGTTCACTTGCAGATCTTGTCATCATGGAAACAGGAGGGATGAAAGGCAGGAGAAAGGAAATGGTTCGAGAAGAGGTGCATAAACACTTGAAAGGGGCCTTCAATCTGCCCAATATTCATAGTGAATACGGCATGACGGAATTGCTCTCTCAAGCCTACAGCAAAGCCGGTGGGGTGTTTCATTGCCCTCCTTGGATGAAAGCCCTGGTGCGCGCTACTTCTGATCCTTTTTCTTATGTAGGTGATGGAAAAACTGGAGGGCTTAACATCATCGATCTGGCGAACACAGAGTCTTGTGCATTTATTGAGACTTCCGATTTAGGCAGAATGAACCCTCATGGGGGATTCGAAGTGCTGGGCCGTTTTGATCACGCTGAGGTAAGGGGATGTAATCTAATGGTCGCCTCTGAATAGGATATTCAGCACTTGGGAATGTGAGGCTTTTCAGATAGTAGTTTCTAAGAAAAAAAAAGTACCTCAGCGCAGCAACCCTTTGCAATTGCTTCTCGTCTTATTGTTGTGCGCATTGATGTCTCCTACGGAGGCGTGCGAAATCAAAGCGCTTAATGTATCAACAAAGGCGAGCCCTAGAGAAGCAAAATTAGGGGCAAAGCTCTTTAATATACTTGGTTGGTCTCTTAACTACAACCAGCCAACATTTGTGATTTCCTAAACAAATGAAAAAAGTCCTGAAGCGTCAGGACTTTTTTTTATGCTTGATTTTGGCCTTGGAATTAAACCAATTTCAATATGCAGTATGATTTTTTGCCTCTTTGTAAAAGGATATAACGATTAGAAAGTAAATCATCCCCACTAAGAACATAAGTGTCGCTGACCTTGGTTTTATTCACGCTAATTGAGTTTTCTTTTAAAGCTCTTCTAGCTTCACCGTTGCTACTCAAGAATCCACTTTCAGCGCTCAATGCATCAATAATGCCTAATCCACTAGAGAGGAGATCGCGACTTATTTCTGCTTGAGGCACACCTTCAAAGATGCTGAGGAAGTCGTCTTCGCCTATCAGCTTCAAGTCCTCTGAAGTTGATTTTCCAAATAGTATGTTTGATGCCCGCAAAGCCATTTCTAAGGCTTCCTCACCATGAACCCGTAGCGTGATATCCTCAGCAAGTGCTTTTTGCAAGACACGCAGATTGGGAGCTTCATTGTGCTCGGCTTCAATCGCTTGAATGGTGGCCTGATCTTTTAGAGTGAAAATGCGAATGTACTTCACAGCATCTTCGTCGCTAGCATTTAACCAGTATTGGTAAAACTTGTAAGGAGAGGTCTTTTTGGCATCGATCCAAACATTTCCTCCTTCACTCTTTCCAAATTTAGATCCGTCTGCTTTGGTAATTAGGGTGGCGGTGCATGCAAAAGCTTGACCAGCTCCTTTCTTACGAATCAGCTCTGTACCAGTAACAATGTTGCCCCATTGGTCTGAACCGCCAAACTGTATCAAACAGTTGCGTTCTTTCCAAAGATGGTAAAAGTCGTATCCCTGAACAAGCTGGTAAGAGAACTCGGTAAAACTCATGCCATTCCCTTCAAGTCGTTTTTTTACGGAATCCTTTGCCATCATGTAGTTCACTGTAATGTGTTTTCCTACATCGCGAATAAAGTCAAGAAAAGAGATGTCTTTGAACCAATCGTAATTATTGACTATTTCAGCAGAGTTTTCGCCACAATCGAAATCGAGAAAGCGTTCCAGTTGCTTTTTTTGACAACTTAAGTTGTGGTTAAGGGCATCTAGGTCGAGCATGTTTCGCTCGTTGCTTTTTCCACTTGGGTCGCCAACCATACCGGTTGCTCCTCCAACAAGGGCAATGGGCTTGTGGCCCGCGCGTTGGAAGTGCATCAAGAGCATGATAGGTACTAAATTCCCAATGTGAAGTGAGTCGGCAGTAGGGTCAAAACCAACATAGCCCAAGGTCATTTCTTTTTGAAGTTGTTCTTCCGTACCTGGCATGACATCATGCAGCATTCCTCTCCAGCGCAGCTCTTCTAAAAAGTTCATTTTGTAATTTTTCGGTAAAGATAATATTTCACTCAGCTTAAAGCAGGTCTTTCAATGTTTCAAGTGCAATTCCACGAGAACCTTTAAGCAGTATAATCCGCTCGGTAGGTGGGTTCAACTGTAAATGCTTCCGAGCTTCCTCAGTTGTACTATAGTGCTTCAGACCGTTGTGGTGGGTTTCGCCAAAGTGCTTTCCAATTAAAATGCAGTCGAGATCGTGTTCGCGGATATAATTCACTAAGGCTTGGTGCTCTCTCAAACTGTAATCGCCCATTTCAAACATATCGCCGAGAATCGCCAAGCCTTCTTTTCCATATTGCTTCAGGTTTTCAAGAGCAAAAGCCATGCTACTGGGGTTGGCATTGTAAGCGTCCATAATAACTTTATTACGGGGGCTGATATACCACTGAGAGCGATTATTTTCAGGCGTATATGAAGCAATGGCTTTCTTGATGTTCTCCACATCAATTTCAAAGTGCATCCCAATAGCTATGGCAATTAGAATGTTGTTCTTATTGTATTCACCTTCCAGTTGGGTGGTAAATTCATGCACTCCAGTGCTTGTTTCAATTTCAAGTTGAAGATCTTTTTGCTTCGCGATGTTCACAATTCTTGGAGGAAGAAGCTTCCCAAAGCGAATAATGTGCTCAATGTCTTCGGCGCATTCAACAAGCACCGGATCGATGGTGGGTACAAATGCTGTTCCTCCATTTTCGGCAAGAAAATCGAAGAGTTCTTTTTTTCCTTTTCGAACTCCATCAAGACCACCAAAGCCTTCTAAGTGAGCTTTCCCAATATTAGTAATGTAGCCATAATCCGGTTGGGCGATTTGGCAGAGCATGCCTATTTCACCTTGATGGTTGGCACCCATTTCAATAATTCCCACGTCGAGGTTAAGGGGAAAAGAGAGTAGCGTGAGAGGTACACCAATATGGTTGTTAAAATTCCCTTGGGTAGCAGCCACTTGAAGCTCGCTTGCAAGCACATCTCTAATGAGTTCTTTACTTGTAGTTTTTCCGTTGCTTCCTGTTATTCCAATGAGGGGGAATTGGAACTGTTTACGGTGATGTTTCGCTAAATTTTGAAGACTCAGCAAAGTGTCGTCTACCGTAATGATCCGCTTATCCGTAATCTCAATTCCTTTCCTGCAAAGAACATACGCAGCACCTTTTGCAAGAGCTTCTTCAACAAAGCTATTGCCATCGAAGTTAGCGCCGCTTAAGGCAACAAAGAAGTTCCCCTCTTCAATTTTTCTGGTATCGGTACAAATTCCAGTGGAACTTAAAAACCGCTTGTAAATGTCTTGCATCGTCATGTACCAAAAATAGTAAACCCCAACGCTTGGCGTCAGGGTTTATCAAATATTCTGTAAGAAGTTTTAAGGCCTATTCTTGACCAACAAATCCTGTAGGGCTTCCAACACGTGTCATCGCACAACGGAAACCAATTGTAGAGGTTGAGCGACGTTCATCGAGGAAGCGACGTGTTCCTGGAATAACCCAGTAAGCTCTGTCTCTCCAAGAACCGCCTTTGTAAACTCGTGCTCTATCGTTCACCAAGGTTGTTTTACCCCAATCGTACATTCTGTTTTCGTTTCCTTCGTAAGAAGGGTCTTCGAAATAGATAGAAGAGTTCAAGTCACCGTCTCCAAAGTCGATGTTATCTGCTTCACGGTAGTTTCTTCTATCGATGTTTTCTGCAACAGTTACATCGCGTTGTCTCATGTCTCCAGGAGTTGATTCAATGTAATCTGCAATTCCATCACGAAGGTCTGGTGCAACTTGTGAATCAGAACTAGCAATAAGGTCCATGCCGTCTTGAATACGTTGGTTTGCCTCTGCATGTAATCTGTTTTTCAAGTCTTCCTTAGCCTGAGTGGTATACGTTAAAAGGTTGTCAATCAAGTTCTGATCGGTGTCTGTTAAACGACCTTGAGAACGTTTCTGATATTCTTTCAAGAAATACTCAACTCCTTCGATGTCGTAAACAACATAGTCGTATTTATCTTCTAAACCACCTTCACTGTTCAATACTTTAGTTTGGAAAACGTTACCACGGAAGGGTCTAAACTCTCCTTTGTCTTGTGGAGAAAGCGGACGATAAACATCCATGACCCATTCAGAAACGTTTCCTGCCATGTTATAGAGACCGTAGTCATTTGGTGCATAGCTATAAACAGGAGTTGTAATATCTCCCGCATCATTCAATGCTCCAGCAACACCCATAAGGTCACCTCGTCCACGAACGAAGTTGGCGTTCATTTGTCCGTAGAATCGTCCACCACTATTGTCATTACGAACATAGTGACCATTCCAAGGATAAGTTCTTCTGTCTGAGATCAACTCTTGGTAAGAGTTTCCGATAAGTCCAAGTGCAGCGAATTCCCATTCAGCTTCAGTTGGCAGGCGGTAACGTGGTAGAAGAATACCGTCTTCCATTCTCACGTTTCGATATCCGCTCGATCCTGGGCGTAAATCAACCACACCATCAGCATCTTTTTCACCTTCGTATTGACCACCAAAGTAGGCATCAGTAGTAAAGTGCTCTTCATCAACTTGAGCTTCTGGGTTGTGAACAAGAAGTCCTTCACGGATCAAAATTAACTCGTTTACACGGTCTGTTCTCCAAGCACAAAAATCATTTGCTTGCAACCAGTTAACCCCCACAACAGGATAGTCGCGGTAGGCTGGGTGACGAAGGTAGTACTCAACGTAAGGTTCGTTGTACTCCATTTTCTCACGCCATACGAGTGTGTCTGGAAGTGCTTTATTAACGATTTCTGGATAGCTATCACCGTAGATGCGTTGCAACCAGTGGAGGTATTCTAACCAATAGAAATTGGTTACCTCTGTTTCATCCATATAAAAAGAAGAAACAGTTACACGGCGTGGAATATTATCCCAACCGAATGTAACATCGTCTTCAACTCTACCCATGGTAAACGTTCCACCTTCAATAAGTACCAAGCCGGGGCCTGTTTCTTGTTCTACGAAGGGAGCTTTTTCAAATCCACCGTTAGAGGGGTCGTTGTAGGCCCAACCTGTGGCTCCAGAGCGCTCTGACCCGCATGATGCGAGTAAAAGTACACTTCCAACCAATGTCAGGATACTGAGTGTGTTCCTAAGGACTTTCATGATTTCCTAAATATGTGATTTCCTTGCAAATAATAAACAAATAACTAGAAAGATGGGCAGGATATTGTCCTAAACTTCTTTCTTTTTGGTCGACAGTCGAACTGAATGGCCATTGAAACCTCGTGCGATCCTCCGGTTGCAGGGGTCAATTCAGATACGGTGATGTCGTAGCTGTATCCAAAACGAATCACTTCGGTTTGAACACCCAATGTTACGATGAATGCATCGCGGTAGTCGCCAAAGAGCAAACCTCGATACCATATTCCACCAACCAATGGTCCTTTGTTTACGTAAAGTCCCATATTAAGTTGCTGAGATTCGCCTTGTCTTCTGTAAAGAATGTTTGGAGAGATACTAGATTCGCTGTAACGACTGCGTCTATCGATAGGAATAACAGCTCCTGCATGACCAGTCCATTTCATAGGAAGACGGCTGGTTCCAACCACCAATGATTCATTTGGTTCTGTTAAGTGATGCGCAGCAACACCAAAGTAGAATTTCTCAGAAAAACCAAGAAGACCTGCGCTGAAATCGACATTAGAAACAGTTCCACGACCATCTGCAGTAAGGTTACCACGACGAACATCGCGTGTTTCATAGATAAACCCTTTACGTGGGTCAATCATATCACCAAAAGTAAGCTTGCTCCAGTCCAATGCCTTTTGCATGTATGTTGCTTGAAAACCTGCTTTCAAAGAAAAAGTGCGGCTTAAGGCCATCTGGTAAGAATAAATACCACTAATAGTCGTGGTGGCTAGCGTGCCTTGACCCGCTTGGTCTCGAACGGCAATCAATCCGAGTCCGCCATGGAGGGTTTCAACATGCTGGTCGTAACTAGCGCTTGTAGTTACAAAAGATCCTGACAGGGCAGGCCATTGATTTCGGTAGTTCATCACTAATCTTGGGCAACGTGCTGTACCCGCGAACGCTGGGTTCAAGTACAATGGGTTGGCGTAAAATTGGGTGAACTCAGCATCTTGTGCCTTCGCGCTGTTTGGCAGCAGCATAGACATGATTGCTATAATTCCTGTACATAAAAGTACTCTCTTCATCACTTTTGGTTTGGTCTTCATCCTACGTGAATTAGCAATATTACGAAAAATATTTCTGCATCTTTCGCATCTTTGCTGCAATAAGAGAACTTCAAGTTCGTTTATTTTGTTGCTTCATGCAAAGCACATTAATCAAAGACATGCGCAAAACCTCATTCATAATTACATTTTTTGTCCTTTTGGCACTCTCTGGAATAGGCCAAAACACCGAAGAAATAAGTTTTTCCATCGCCTGGGGTGAGGATAAGGAGTCTTTTGAAATTCCTGTGGGAAATATGGGCTTCGAAGGTGCAGACTGGTCGGATGAACTTCCGAAATGGCACCACAATGTGGTTTTAGAACGAACAAAAACGGGAGCAGAACTAGTCGAATTCATCCCCCTCGTTGAGCTTGTGCTTGAGTCTGATTTAACACCTCGACAGCAACAACTTGCAAGCACTTCTTTTGAAGAGAAAATAATTGCTCGATTCGTGGAAGGCAAAACAATCTTAAATCTAAGTGGAAATGCGATTCGGAAGAATGAGGAAGGGAATTTTGAAAGACTAATTGGAGCAAGCGCAAGCCTAGAAAGAGTGCAGATGCAGGCTCAAAGAATGATCGATTGGGAGGCTAATTCTGTGCTAGACGAAGGTGAATGGTATAAAATTGGCATCAGCAGAGATGGGGTTTATCGCTTAGACCGAGCCTTTCTCCAATCTCTTGGTATTGATCCCAATGCAGTGAATCCTCAACAAATCAATATTTATGGCAATGGTGGTAAAATGCTACCTTTCGATAATAGTGAGGAAAGAGAAGATGATTTAGTGCGCAATGCCATTTTTGTTGCGGGTGAACAGGATGGTAGTTTTGACTCCAACGATTACATTCTTTTTTATGGAGAGGGGGCGGATTCTTGGACTTATAATAGCGATGTAGAACGTTTTGAGCATTTGAACCATCACTACTCTGATTCAGCCTACTATTTTCTTCGTGTTGATGACGATGCGCCAAAGCGAATTGCCCAAGCAAGCACTCCAGCTTCTAGCGATTATCAAATCGTTTCTTTCGATGATCGTGCCCTTATTGAAAACGACGAAGTGAGTTTAGCCAAAACAGGGCGACGATTTTTTGGACAACGTTTTGACCTTGACCCACTCACCATTCCTTTTACGATTCCATTGCCCAACTTGCTCAATGAAACAGCTCATGTTGAAATTGCAGTAGCTGCAAGATCAATTGGTGCAAACAGTGATTTTGAAGTGAGTGTTGGAGATACTGATTTCGATATTGTTGTTCAAGGCACGGGTACTAGCGCTATCGCTAATATCGCCAATATTGCAGAAGGAAATGCGGATTTCATTCCTAGCTCAGCCAACTCTTTAACGGCAACCTTAACCTTCAACAAAGGAGAACCAAGTGCTGAAGGTTGGTTAGATTACATTCGATTCAACGCAAAGAGAGAGTTGAGTATGACGGGAGCTCAATTGGCTTTTAGATCTATCGAAGCGCTGAATAATGGAGGAGCGGCACAATACCTTATTGACGGAGCAAATCAACTTTTTCAGGTTTGGGATGTGAGCGATCCGAGCAATATTCAAAGCGTTCCTTTTCAATCGGAAGGAAACAACCTGCGCAGTTTCAATTACATCAATGATGGTTTGAAAGAGTTTATGGCTTTTTCCGATTTCAACTACCTTGAGGCTGTGCCAAACGGTAGGCTTGAAAATCAAAACTTACACGGCATCGGGGCCTTAGACATGGTGATCGTTTGTCCAAGTCAAATGATTCCTGCAGCAGAGGAGTTGAAAGCCATTCATAGTGCTGAAGGGCTCGTCATTGAAATCGTTACGCCGCGTCAGGTTTACAATGAATTTAGTTCGGGAAATGATGATGTTACGGCCATCAGGATGTTTATGAAAATGCTTTACGACAAAGCCGATGGCGATGAAGCACTTCAACCGAAATACTTGCAGATTGTTGGAGATGGAAGCTTTGACAACAAGCACATTGCAGACGAAAGTGGCTTGATAATTACCTATCAGAGTCTCAATTCCATTGCTCCAATTGGAAGTTATATCAGCGATGATTATTTCGGTTTCTTGGCTGATGACGCTGGAGACGCCTTGGGTGAAGTTGTTCAAATTGGGGTGGGAAGGATTCCTGCGGCCACCTTGTCTGAAGCCCTGGGTTATGTGAATAAGGTGAAGGTTTATTTGGCTTCAAATACAACTAGTGATGGTGGTGCTTTTTGTTTGGGTGATGGAACAAATTCTCCATACGGCGCTTGGAGGAATACCATTGCTTTTGTTTCTGATGATCGCGATGGAAATGGTGGTCCTTCTGAGAGCATTCACATGTCGAACAGCAACTCACTGGCCAATCAAGTTTACACTAATCATAACGATTATGATGTGGTGAAGCTCTACATGGACGCTTATCAACAAGAATCAACTCCAGGTGGCGAGCGCTATCCGGAGGGGGCTGCGGCTATTGAGCGTCGTGTTCAAGATGGCGCTTTGATTTTAAATTATGTTGGTCATGGTGGCGAGCGCGGTTTTGCTCATGAAAGAATCCTCGATTTAACAACGATTCAAAAATGGACCAACATCAATAGATTGCCTTTGTTCGTTACCGCTACATGTGAGCTTGCTCGCTATGATGATCCAGAGTTTAGGTCTGCTGGCGAGTTGATTATCATGAATGAGAACGGGGGAGCAATTGCCATGTTAACCACCACACGAATCGTTACCAGTTTGCAGAACCAGTTTCTGAACTCAGCATTTTTTGATGTGGCTTTGGATGAAGAAGGTATTGAAAATTTGACCATCGGTAAGATCATGCAACTCACTAAGAACGCTGTTTCGCCATCATCCAATAAAAGAAACTTCAGCCTTTTGGGAGATGTAGCGCTGCGAATGAGCTATCCGAAATTGCATGTTCAAACAACAGCCATTAACGGGGAAATCATCGACCCAAATAATCCTCAAGTAATTAATTCGCTTCAAGAGGTGAGTGTAGGTGGTTTTGTTAGCGATGCTCAAGGGAATGTTTTGAATGATTTCAATGGTTTTATTTACCCGAGCGTTTTCGATAAAAGAAGTACGGTGCTTACCTTGAATAACGACGGCGCGGCCAATGATTACAGTTATGATGTTTTTAAGAATTTGATCTACAGAGGTAAGGCGAGTGTGGTGAATGGTGAATTTGAATTCCGATTTGTTGTGCCGAGAGATATCGCCTTCGATTTTGGTTCTGGCCGTATCAGTTATTACGCGGTTGATGGGGATAATGATGCGCACGGACATACTGAAGACTTTGAGATTGGAGGTGCTGTTGAAGGCGCTGAGCTGAACACAGTTGGTCCGGAAATTAAACTCTTCATGAACGACTCCACCTTTGTCTTTGGAGGTACAACTGATGAGAGTCCGTTTATTTTCGCTCGCCTTTTTGACGAAAATGGAATCAATACGGTAGGGAATGGTATTGGCCATGATTTGCGCGCAGTAATCGATGGGAACAGCAACGATCCAATTATTCTGAACGATTCGTACGAGTCGGATTTAGACACCTACCAATCTGGTGAAGTACGCTATCAGCTGCAGGAATTGTCAGAAGGGGTGCATACCTTGAACTTGCGTGTTTGGGATGTGCACAACAATTCGTCTGAGGCCAATACTGAGTTTGTGGTGGCCTCGTCATCAGAACTCGCCTTAACACATGTATTGAACTACCCGAATCCATTCACCACGCACACCGATTTTTACTTTGAGCACAATCAAGCATGTAATAATTTGGATGTTGAGGTGCAAGTGTACACGATTAGTGGTAAGTTAGTGAAAACCATCAGGGAGAATGTTTTAACAGAAGGTTTTAGGAGTCAAGGTATTTCTTGGGATGGGAAAGATGATTTCGGTGATAATATTGGACGAGGAGTTTACGTTTACCGGGTGAAAGTGATTACGCCTGACGGACTATCGGCAGAACATTTTGAACGATTAGTCATTCTTCGCTAGAAAACCTTTCACTAGATTATACGTATATTTGCACACTATTATAAAACCAAAGCGATGTCTTTAAGAACGCTCGTATTGTCATTGGTGACAATGCTTAGTATTAACCAATTATCGGCACAAATCAATCCTGTTACGGAGCGAGCTGATAATATTCAGTTGAACACCATTACAACTGCTGTTCCTTTCCTACTCATTGCTCCAGATTCAAGAGCAGGTGCTTTGGGAGATGCGGGAGTGGCTTTGTCTCCTGATGCTGCAAGTATTCACTGGAATGCAGCGAAAATGGCTTTCAGTAAGAATGAATTTGAAGTTTCTTTGTCATACAGCCCTTGGTTGAGACAATTGGTAGATGATATGAACTTGGCCTATTTGGCGGGGTATCGTGTTTTAAATAAAAATCAGGCGGTTGGTGCGGCTTTGCGTTATTTCTCTTTGGGTGAAATTGCATTTACTGATGAAGCGGGAACAGCACTTAGAACCTTCAAACCAGCAGAATTTAGTTTGGATGTGGCCTTCTCTCAGAAATTGAGTGAACGATTTAGTGGGGGTATTGGAGCTCGTTTCATCAACTCGAACCTCACTGGAGGTTTGAATACCAATGGAGCCAATACCAAACCAGGACGAAGTGTTGCAGTAGATGTTTCTGCTTTCTATACCAATGACGATGTAAAAGTTGGTGGTAAAGATGCAACTTGGAACTGGGGGGTGAATATCTCAAACATCGGGGCGAAAATGAGCTACACCGATACTCAAGACCGAGATTTTATTCCAGCTAACCTTCGAATTGGAACGGCACTTCAAATGGAGTTGGATGATTACAACTCACTGACCATCACTTTTGATGCAAATAAACTCTTGGTGCCAACACCAGCTAGATACGATCAAGAATCTGGCGAGATCATCGCAGGTATGGATCCAGATGTGGGTACGGCTACAGCGATGTATCAGTCGTTTTTCGATGCTCCAGGTAATGTGCTTATCGACGAATTCGGAAATGTTGAGGTAGAACAAGGAAGTGTTTTCCGTGAGGAATTGAGAGAGATTAACCTTGGTGGTGGTTTGGAGTATTGGTATGATAATCAGTTTGCCTTCCGTACAGGGTATTTTTATGAGCACTTCTCAAAAGGAGACCGTCAGTTCATCACCCTTGGTGCTGGCTTGAAATATTCTGTGTTAGCGATTGACATGTCTTACCTCATTTCGACCCGTCAAAACAACCCACTTGCGAACACATTGAGATTTACACTTCGCCTGGAGTTTGACGAACTATCAAAGTCAAGAAGTGAAGGATAATTCACCCATTCCATTTCGTATAGGTTACGGTTATGACGTCCATCAGTTGGCCGTAGGAGAAGAGTTTTGGCTCGGGGGCATACTTGTGCCGCATGAAAAAGGAGCTGTAGGTCATTCTGATGCCGATGTTTTATTGCACGTGATTTGCGACGCGCTGCTTGGTGCTTGCAACCAAAGAGACATTGGTTTTCACTTTCCGGATACCGATCCAAAATACAAAGGTGTTGACAGTAAACTACTCTTAAAAGATACAGTAACCATTGTTCGCAAGTGCGGCTATGAGATTGGTAATATTGATGTTACCGTGTGCTTGGAGCGACCAAAAATCAAGCCCATCATTCCTCAAATGCAAGAAGTTATCGCAGCCGTTATGGAGGTAGCTCTAGACCAAGTGTCTATAAAGGCCACCACAACAGAAAAGCTGGGCTTCGTGGGTGCTGAAGACGGTGTTAGTGCTCATTGCGTAGCACTCGTTTACAAGGCTTAATCGCCACCGCCACCGCTACTCTCTTCATAATGAGATAACTGATCGTCTTCGTAAAAGTAGATTCGAAGCAATGCCGTATCTCTTAAAAAGTCAATACGACCAATTTCAACGCGGTTGATTTTAATTCCAGTGCGTTCTTCTAAGTCTTTTTCTAAAGCCTCGCGCTGACCAGATTTAATGAGCTCGATGTTTTCGTAAAGAACAATTTTAAAGGATTCATGACGAAGTAGCCATACTTTTTCAAGTCCGTAAGTAATTCCAATAATCGCAAGGTTAGCTACTACCAATTCTAAGTAAGAGATCTTTTTATTCACCAGGGCATTCATGACACTAATAGCAATCACGATGAACAAATAGGTCATTTCTTTAATAGGAATAGGGTCTGTTCGGTAGCGAATGATTCCAAAAATCGCAAAAAGTCCGAGTGCAAATGCCAAGTCCAACTTCACGTTTTCGAGCATAAAACACAGCAAGAAGATGCTCAAAGAAATCAGCATGTAAGTAAACAGGAAGTCTTTCCTCTTGGCGCTCGGGTAATAAATCAATCGCACTAGGATGAACACAAAGCCAAAGTTAAACACCAACCTGAAGAGGAGTTTGAGTGTAGCTTCATAATCGAGGAACTCCATTCCCAGAAAGCGATCGTCTTTGTCTTTTTCATCTGCTTCGTCCTGGTTTTCGTCTGCGGAGCTGCTGTCTTCGTCACCATTGTCGCTTTGCTGAATGAGCTCGGCAAATTGTACTAAATCGATTTCGTTCACGAAGGAAGTAGCTTCTTGATTTAGTGCCTCACTATCTTGCGCTGTACTTGTATTCGTTAAAACGAAGCAGCCCAAAAACAGGCCGAAAAAAAGGTGTTTTATGAATGAGTTGGCTTTCATGCTTTATTGTTGTTTTCCAGGGTATTGATTTTCCGGAGTTTGGCTTTGATTTCGTTTTTTTTGATGTCTTCTTCAAGGAGGGCAACACCCAGACAGTATTTACTTACGCGTTCTGGACGAATGAGTTTCCCTTTGAGGATTTTGGCAAAAAGGGTTTGTCTATTGTAATTTTCTTGTTTCAATTCGGCGATAACCAGTGCTTCCATCTGGTGATGCACACCTTCTTTGTCGAAACTAAGGTTAAGGTCGAAAGTTAATCGTTCGGCATGCTCTTTATGAACCAGAGTGATTCGGTCAAAGGAGTTGCTCAATTTAGATTCCAGAATACCGCTGAGGCCAGACATTTCTTCAACATACTTCTTGTCTTCTTCACTCAATTCGCTCGAAAGGTCGTTGATCCTCTTTCGAAATTTAATGGTTCGTCCCTTGTTGTTTTTGTGTTTGATTTCGAGGAAGGTGAGGTCGGAGTCGACATATTTCCGCATTCTAATCTTCACTCGATTCTTTTTCCCTCGTTGATGGAGGTGGTAGAATTCAAAATCGGGTCTATCGTAATATTGAGTTGTGTAATGGGAGAGTCGAGTTCCATCCACCTCAAGCATCTTATAATCGTCCTTCAGTTTAGGCAATAGCAATAGCAGCTCGTCTCTTGTTAGCACGTATTTCGTATCCGTGCGGTTCATGAGTCGTGTTGCATCCATCTCTTCCAGGCTGATGGGTGAAAAGTTGTCAATTATTTGCTCCAAAGGTTCCAAAGGCAGTGCTAAAAATAGAATATTTAGCGTACACTTGGTGAGAATACAATTAAAGGAAGTTCTTCCCCAATAAAAATGGGAATTGGCTTATGATAAAGAAAACAATAACATTTGATCTTGAAGTGCATGAAGATGACTCTTCAATGAGTACTGAAGATCAAGCGCTATTAAGTAGTGCGCGAAGTGCATTGGAAAGGGCTTATGCTCCTTATTCAAATTTTCGGGTAGCAGCGGCTGTGAAATTATCTAACGGAGAAGTTGTTGAGGGCACTAATCAAGAGAATGCAGCATATCCTTCTGGCTTATGTGCGGAGCGAGTAGCGCTCTTTGCGGCCAAGTCTCGATACCCTGATGCTGCAGTGGAAAGCATTGCGATAGTTACGCATCACGAGGAGTTGAGTTCGCCTGTAGCTCCATGTGGGGCTTGCAGACAGGTGATTTTGGAATATCAGACCAATCAAAAACCAGCCATCCATTTCCTGTTATCAGCTAGAAAGGGTACAGTGTACACTTTGTCTGATGCTCGCAGCCTCTTGCCACTTCATTTCTCGAAAGAAGATTTGAAAAAAGCCCCATAAATAATGGCAATGAAACTTGGGTGTTCTATATTTGTTGATTCATTGCATTAACGAGATAATATTATGGCGACAGAAGCAGCAAAAAGTGCAAGCAAAAGAAGTAGCACTGCCCGTAGTAAAAAGGCTAAGCCAGCTTTTTCAAAAGAAACCTACATCAAGTGGTATAAGGATATGCTTTTGATGAGAAAGTTTGAGGAAAAATGCGGACAGTTGTACATCCAACAAAAGTTTGGTGGTTTCTGTCACTTATATATTGGTCAAGAAGCGGTTTTGGCGGGAATGACTGAGTCATTGAAACCCACTGATCGCTACATTACGGCGTACAGGGATCACGCGCATCCCATTGCTTTGGGCATGCACCCTAAGTATGTCATGGCTGAGTTATATGGTAAAGTAACCGGTTGTACGAAAGGTAAAGGAGGCTCAATGCACATGTTTGATAAAGAGCGAAACCTTTTTGGAGGACACGGAATTGTGGGAGGACAAATTCCTCTTGGAGCAGGTATTGCATTTGCCGATAAGTACAGAAATGAAGATCACGTTACCGCTTGTTTCTTTGGTGATGGAGCTGCACGTCAGGGTTCATTGTGGGAAACATTCAACATGGCCATGACCTGGAAACTTCCCGTGATTTATGTGATTGAGAATAACAATTACGCCATGGGTACTTCTGTTGAGCGTACTTCAAATGTTACTGACTTGAAAAAGTTGGGTTTAAGCTTTGAGATGCCAAGTGAGTCTGTAGATGGAATGCGACCAGAAGCAGTAGCGGAAGCTTTCGCAAGGGCTGCAGAAAGAGCGAGGAAGGGAGAAGGTCCAACACTATTGGATATTCAGACTTACAGGTATAAAGGACACTCGATGTCTGACCCACAGAAGTACAGAACGAAAGAGGAAGTTAAAGAGTACCAAGAGAAAGATCCGATTGTTTATGTTTTGGATGTGATCAAGGATAACAAATGGATGTCTGAAGCTGAAATCAAAGATGTTCAAGAGAATGTAAAGGCTTTGGTTGAAGAGTCTGTTCAGTTCGCTGAAGAGTCGCCATACCCAGAGGCACATGAGATATACGAAGATGTTTACATGCAGGAAGACTATCCTTTTGTAAAAGATTAATCATTTTAGAAAGAAACTAAGCAATGGCGGAAATTGTACGCATGCCTAAATTGAGTGATACCATGACAGAAGGAGTGGTAGCTGAATGGCATAAAAAAGTTGGAGACGAAGTTGAATCAGGAGAACTTCTTGCTGAAATCGAAACCGACAAGGCAACGATGGAGTTTGAATCTTTCCAAGACGGTGTTTTACTTCATATTGGAGTAGAAAAGGGCCAAAGCGCTCCTGTGGATAGCATTCTTTGTGTGCTTGGAGAGAAGGGTGAAGACATTTCTGCCTTATTGGCCGGCGATCAGGAGGCTGCAGTTCAAGAAGCTGCTCCGGTTGAGACGCCAAAAGAAGTAACACCAAGTCCAGCACCAGCAGCTACTCCAGCTCCAGCTCCAGCGCCTAGTCCGGCACCAGTTGCAGCGGCAGTGGCGAGCACACCTTCTAACGGCAGGGTTAAGGCTTCGCCTTTGGCTAAGAAAATTGCAGAAGACAAGGGCATCAATCTTGAGCAAGTATCGGGCTCTGGAGATGGTGGACGCGTTGTGAAAAGAGACGTTGAGAATTTTGTTCCTGCTGCGCAAAGTGCTGCAACATCTTTTGCTGCTGTTTCAGGTCAGGAGAGCTATACTGAGGTTGCTGTTTCTCAAATGAGAAAAACCATTGCGCGTCGTTTAGCTGAAAGTAAGTTTACAGCTCCGCATTTCTACTTGACCGTGTCAATTGATATGGACAACGCCATGGCGGCAAGAAAAATGGCCAATTCGAATGAAGATGTTCGCATTTCCTTCAACGATATGGTAATCAAAGCAGCAGCCATTGCCTTGAAAAAGCACCCTGCTGTGAATTCATCTTGGTTGGGTGATAAAATTCGTTACAATGAGCACGTGCACATTGGTGTAGCCGTTGCTGTTGAAGACGGTTTGTTGGTGCCTGTGGTTCGATTTGCAGACGCAAAACCGATGAGTGTGATCAATGCAGAAGTAAAAGACTTCGCTCAGAAAGCAAAATCGAAGAAATTACAACCACAAGATTGGGAAGGCAATACCTTTACCATTTCTAATTTAGGAATGTTCGGTATAGAAGAGTTCACGGCCATTGTGAACCCGCCAGACGCTTGTATTCTTGCCGTAGGTGGAATTCAACAAGTTCCTGTGGTGAAGAACGGAGAAGTTGTTCCAGGAAATGTGATGAAGGTAACTTTGTCTTGCGATCACCGTGTGGTTGATGGAGCCAGTGGAGCGGCGTTCTTGCAAACATTTAAAGGCATGTTGGAGAACCCGATTATGATGTTGGTTTAATAAACAGCTTGAAATTATTTTGAAAGCCTCCGTTTCTAACGGGGGCTTTTTTCTTTATTAAAGAATTACTAATTTTAAAAAAAGGTCAAGTTCTGACCCGTCAAAACACAGCCCTTCCAGGGCCCCACCCTAGCCCCCCACCCCCGCCTGCCAACCAGCAAAACGAATATATATTAAGTGCTAATAGCTTGCACAAGAATTTTATCACTGATATTTTTTCTTTTGTCAATAAACCTCTTGTGAGGTAAATCGAAACAATTGATGGTATTATTCTGGCTCAAGTCATGTTCACTTTGTGAATAAGGGAAAATTTCTATTCCTGATGCTTTATCTTCGCAGCAATCATGAATCAAAGCTTTCTAGATACACCCATAGAATATGTAAAAGGCGTTGGCCCAAGCAGGGCAGATGCTTTTAAATCAGAACTTGGGATTTATAAAATGAGCGACTTACTGGAGTACTACCCCTTCAGGCATATCGATAGAACTGTCTTTCATACGGTAACTAGCATTGATTCAGAGGCTTTTAGTATTCAACTTAAAGGCCGAATTGTTCGCTTAAAAGAACTTGGTACCGGAAGAGCTACCCGCTTGAGCGCCACATTCCAAGACGATACGGGTCAGATTGAATTGCTCTGGTTCAAGGGCATTAAATGGGTGAAACCAAAAATCAAAGCAGATCTTGAGTATGTGATCTATGGAAAGCCTACTCAGTTTAAAGGCACATGGAACATCGCTCATCCAGATTTAGAAGTAGCGAGCAACGTTGAGAAACTGGAAGGAGGTCGATTTCAAGCTGTTTATTCTTCATCAGAAAAACTGGGTAAAAAAGGCTTAAACAGCGCAGGCATCTCCAAGGTGCTTCGAAATGCAATAGCACAACTCCCCGCAAATATCGAAGAGACGCTTCCAGAAAGCATGATTGCCTCTTTAGGCTTTCCCAGTAGAAGAACGGCCATCATTAACATGCACGCTCCTCAGCGTATTGAAGACTACCTTGCAGCGCTTGAACGTTTAAAGTTTGAAGAGCTTTTCTTCTTACAACTGGTCTTACTTCGGCAAAAATTGGTGAACACCAAAAGAACCCTTGGAGCCCGATTCCCGAAAGTAGGTGAGCTTTTTACTGACTTCTATCAAAAGCACTTGGGCTTTGAACTCACCGGAGCTCAAAAACGGGTGATGAAGGAAGTTCGACTTGATGTGAATTCTGGCTATCACATGAACCGTTTGATTCAAGGAGATGTGGGAAGTGGGAAGACGATTGTAGCCCTTTTGGCCGGACTCCTAGCGATAGACAACGGTTATCAAGTGTGTTTGATGGCACCCACCGAAATCTTGGCGCAACAACACTACGAGGGCTTTCAGAAAATGCTCGCTGAATTGCCTGCGAAGGTGGCTTTGCTCACAGGATCAGTGAAAACAGCAGCCCGAAGAGCCATTCACGAAGGCTTGGAATCAGGCGAAATCAATATTCTTATTGGGACCCATGCACTTATTGAACCTAAAGTAAAATTCAAATGCTTGGGAATGGCCATTATCGACGAACAACACCGCTTTGGTGTGGCGCAAAGAGCAAAACTATGGGCAAAAGCAACTTTACCACCCCACGTTTTGGTGATGACCGCAACACCCATTCCAAGAACTTTGGCCATGACGATGTATGGTGATCTTGACATTTCTGTGATTGATGAGCTCCCACCAGGCAGAAAGGCCATTAAAACAGTACACCGCACAGATTCGCATCGCTTAAGTGTATTCGCCTTTCTAAAAGATGAGATCAAAAAGGGGCGTCAGGTGTACGTGGTTTATCCGCTCATTGAAGAAAGCCAAAGCATGGATTACAAGGATTTGATGGACGGTTATGAAAGCATTTCAAGGAGCTTCCCAATGCCGGAATATCAAATTAGTATTGTTCACGGGAAAATGAAGCCCGAAGATAAAGACTACGAAATGAAACGCTTTGCCCGAGGCGAAACCCAGTTGCTTGTGGCTACAACAGTGATTGAAGTAGGCGTGAACGTGCCTAACGCTAGTGTGATGGTGATTGAAAGCACTGAGCGTTTCGGATTGTCGCAGCTTCACCAATTACGAGGACGAGTTGGTCGAGGAGCAGAGCAGAGCTATTGCATTTTGATGAGCGGACAAAAACTCAGTTCCGATGCACGAACTCGAATAAAAACAATGTGCGACACCAACGATGGGTTTAAGATTTCGGAGGTGGATCTGGAACTTCGCGGACCAGGAGACATTATGGGTACCCAACAAAGTGGTCTCATGAATTTTAAATTGGCGAATCTGGCAACAGATCAAGTCCTGCTTTCTAGAGCAAGGCAGGTGGCCATCGCTTTAATTGATGAGGATCCTGATTTAACAGATCCAAAAAATAGCCTCATTGCCATCGGCTTGAAGAAGGCGCTCAAGCAGCGAAAAGATTGGAGTAAAATTTCCTGAAACAGCACTAGAATTTGTAACAGATGATGGTCTTTCCTCCGTCGTGAGTTACAATGTCATAAGTTCCATCTCCATTAGCATCGCGAATCGAAGGCATGCTCATCCCAAACAGCGCTTTGTTAAAGTACATGTTGCCAGAAGCATCCACGAAAATGATGCTTTTCTCTTCTCCCATCAATAAACCAATGAGTTTCCCCTCTGGGAATTTGTACACTTGCGGTTTTTGGGAGATGGGCGATGAGCTTTTATACTTTAAAATGCGCTGTCTCGCACTGTTGTACACTTCTAATGACTGCCCACTGCTCAAGATGAGGTCGTTCAAGCGGTCTTCATCAAAGTCGGCAAGCAGCAGATGCTCTGCATGGGCCAAGCCGGTCATTCTGCCATTGGTGCCATCAGCAAAGAGAATTTCTATGATTTGACCTGTAGTGTCGCTAAGCACAAAACTTGAGTTATCAATTTTGTCTTTCATGAAAAAGTCGAGCTCTTTTGCCTGCTCGGGTGCTTGAGCATTACTGATGAATCGGTCTTCTCCGTTTCGTTTCAGTAATCTTATTTTTCCTTCGTCATCTTTGGTGAAAATGTAGTCTTTGTTGCCTGCCTTGATATGACGAAGATCGTTGATTGCACTTCCTTTAGACTTGTAGTTCCAACCTTTAGTTGTCTTTCCTTCATCTTGGAAGTTCATGACACTTCCATTTTTTAAGCCGATCAAGAAGCGGTATTTGCGGTTGTCGTCATAATCGAAAACAGCTAATGGAGAGCTGCTTTCGCTGCTTAAGTTCAAGGGATAACCGGGAACATCTTTCCCCAACACATCAATACAATGTACAGAAGAAGCCGTATTGAAAATGATTTGGAACTTGCCGTTTCTGTAAAGGTCGATTTGGGTAATTTCACTCTGGATCTCTCCCGGAAGTGACTTCTCCCATATTTTCTTGCCTTGCTCGTTGAGCGCTACAAGCTTGTTTTTGACATCTTGGAATACGAGATAGTGGGCATTGCTTCTGTGGTCTTTTAACCAAACAGGAGATGAGCTAATGCGGTCTTCAGCAAGGTATTCCCAGCGGATGTTCGGACCCTCGCTTTCTGACTTGCTTTTCTCTCCGTCGAAGAGTTTTGCCTGGAAAATCGATTTTTTATCTTCTTCTAAGTCGATACTCAGTTCAATTTCTTTAAATGCATTTTGAAGCACAGACCAGTCAAGACCTTGTAAACTCAAGTTGATATTTACCAAGGGATTGCTTTCGTTTTTCGTTTGAAGCTTAATTTCAATAGGGGCACTTTTTTGGTCGATCCAATCTTCCAATTCTTGTCGGTCCATCTGTCGGGAATACCACTTAAGATCATCGAGGCTGTTGGCAAAAACCACGGCATTTCCTCGCAGTACACCCCAGCTTAAGGCTAAGTTAAAAGGAGGCGCAAGGCAGTTTTGCCAAAGCGCATCGTCTGACCAGCGGAAATAAAAATGCCCTTCTTCAGCTTGAAGCGAAACATCTGGTAACTGTGAGATGGCTTCACCAAAGGCCAGTGAGTCGGCCATTTCAAGCAATAAAAATGGCGCTTTATTCGCCTCAAAACGCATCATGCTACCTGTGCTCCAGTCGAGACAAACTTCTTGAAGTACGAGCGCATTTTCTTGTTCGAGTTCGGCTTGACGGGCATTATGAGCGCTTAGTTGATTCTTCTCAGCCAGCCTGGCTTGGTATTGCTCTAAATGATTTTTTGGGCTGATGGCGTGTTCTTGATGAAAGCGAACTGCATTTTCGGGCAAATAGCGCTTTAAATCATGACCCCATCTTCGCTCACCAAATAAATAGTTTTTTGCTTCTGGGTGATGCGCTAATCCCGTTATGGAGATGCCGTTTTCTTGAAAATTGAGGTCGGCAAAATAAGCCGAAGCGCAAGTGGTTTTTTCTCCTTCCGAGCTGACATGCCCATAATCTGAATTCAGCCAAAGGTTGAGGTCGGCACGCGTGTCCCAAACGTTCAGGTCGTCTTGAGTGAAAAAGGGTTTTTTGTCTTTTTCCCAAGTGAGAGAAATAGGAGCGCTGCTCACAAAAACGCAAGCCTCGTGGAAGGTGCCGAAGAGTTTTGTGCTACCATTGGTTTCGAAGTTTTCACCATTGATGCTGCCCTTTGCTCCTAGGACTGAAAATACTTTCTGAATTGCGGTTTCAGCCCTTTCATTATTCTGAAAACCGAAGGCAAAAATGAGCTGATTTGTAGCGGCTTTTGTGGTGAAGAAGTATAGTGGGGAGTCGCTTTGAAAGTCGAGCAATGCTAGCTTATTTGCCCAGCTTTCGTTTTCCTGAAGCGTTTTGAGCCAAGTGGCGTTTTCCAGTTCGCTGAGTCTTGAAAGCTGGTTGATTTGTCCGGCCAGGTCCAATTCATTTTGAACCACAAACAGCGGGTTTTGCACCGGAGCTTGTGCTTCATTCTGTTTGAAGAAATACCAAGCACTACCTACGGCTAAAGCCAGGACAAATAGAAATAGGGCTGATTTTTTCACGAAGGAAAACATAGCACAAAAATAAACCGGGCAAGCATTAGCTCACCCGGTTTGTCTGTTCTCAATGAACAATGTATTGTGTGAAAGCCTTATTCTGCGAGAAGGCCTCTTGAAATAACAATCTTCTGAACTTCACTTGTACCTTCGTAGATCTGCGTAATTTTCGCATCTCTCATCAATCGTTCAACATGATATTCTTTAACAAAACCATATCCACCGTGGATCTGTACGGCTTCAACAGTGTGCTTCATGGCAGCGCTAGATGCATACAACTTGGCCATCGCTGAGGCCTGGTCGTAATTTTTGCCATTGTCTTTTAACCAAGCGGCTTTGAAGCAAAGCAAGCGAGCTGCTTCGATATCGGTTGCCATATCGGCCAATTTAAAGGCAATGGCTTGGTGTTTTGAGATTTCTTTACCAAAAGCCTTGCGCTCTTTTGAATATGCGAGGGACAATTCCATTGCGCCAGAAGCAATTCCAAGCGCTTGAGCAGCAATACCAATTCGTCCGCCAGAAAGTGTTTTCATGGCGAATTTGAAGCCGAAACCATCTTCTCCAATGCGGTTTGCTTTAGGCACCTTCACATCTTGGAACATCAAGGTGTGTGTGTCAGAACCTCTGATCCCCATTTTATCTTCTTTCGCACCAACGATAAAGCCTTCCATTCCTCGCTCAACAATCAAAGCGTTGATTCCGCGGTGACCTTTTTCGACGTCGGTTTGGGCAATGACAAGGTAAGTGCTTGCGCTGCTTCCGTTGGTGATCCAGTTTTTTGTTCCGTTAAGGAGGTAGTAATCTCCCATATCAACGGCAGTTGTTCTTTGCGATGTGGCGTCAGATCCTGCTTCTGGTTCAGACAAACAAAAAGCACCAATTTTCTCACCCTTCGCGAGTGGCGTTAAGTACTTTTGTTTTTGCTCTTCGTTACCAAATTTTTCAAGTCCCCAACAAACCAATGAGTTGTTCACTGAAACTACTACTGAGCAAGAAGCGTCTACTTTAGAAAGCTCTTCCATTGCGAGGACGTATGAAATGGTATCCATTCCTGATCCGCCGTATTTTGGGTCAACCATCATTCCCATGAACCCAAGTTCACCGAGTTGTTTTATCTCTTCTGCAGGAAAGCGTTGTTCGTTGTCGCGGGCGATAACGCCTGGCTTTAGGACGTTTTGAGCAAAATCTCTTGCCGCGTCTCTAACGGCTAATTGTTCTTCACTAAGTTCGAAATTCATGTCTGTTGTATATTGAACTACATTTGTTCGATGCATGCAAACTTCTGCTTGCGGATTGCGAATTTAGTGCTTTCACGGGCAATAGACAATTAGATATAGAAATGAGGTCTCAAAATTCCATAATTGCGGCAGGAGTGATGTCTGGAACGTCACTTGATGGTATGGACATGGTGCTCGCTGCTTTTGAGCGGGTTGATCAAAATTGGCGCTATGAGATTCTGCGTGCTAAGGGTACAACCTACCCCCAAGAGCTCATCAAAAAAATGCGACGCGCTCGTGAGATGTCGGCCGAAGAACTCATGCATTTGGAGCATGAACTCAGCCATCACTGGGCGGCCCATTTAAATGTTTTTCTGGGTGAAGCCGATGAATCGGTGGATTTGGTGGCGATTCACGGACAAACCATTTTTCATCAACCAGAAAAAAAACGCACCCTTCAAATTGCCGATTTAGGACTGATAGCTGCTCAAATAGGGAAGCCGGTGATAGGCGACTTTCGGAGGGCGGATGTGGCTTTAGGCGGACAAGGAGCTCCGCTCGTTCCTATTGGAGATCGCTTGCTTTTTACTAAACAAGCCGCTTGTTTAAATTTAGGTGGATTTTCGAATTTATCCTATCTCAAGGACGGAGTACAAGTGGCCATGGACTTGAGTGTGGCGAACCATTTACTCAACCGTTTGGCGGGAGAAATAGGGATGGAATTTGATATGGATGGTGCCTTAGCGAGTGTTGGCTTGTGCCATGAAACAGTGCTAGAAGGTCTAGCTGAACTTGATTATTTTAAGCAGTCAGGACCGAAATCATTAGGTTATGAGTGGTTTGATGAACACTTCTTCCCCTTGTGGGAACGCCTAAGCCAAGGAATGAATTTGGAAGACAGAATGCGAACGGCTTGTGCTCATATTGCGCAACAAGTAGGTTTTAATCTGAGAGGAGTTTCAGGTGAGTTGTTGGTCACAGGCGGAGGCGCATTTAATAAAGTACTTATGGATGAAATTAGTGCAGCCTTACCATCAACATTAAGCATCTATAAGCTCACAGCGGAAGAACAATGCCTCATTGCATTTAAAGAGGCCTTGGTTTTTGCTTTTTTGGGAGTTCTGCGCTGGCAAGGGGAAAACAATGTGCTGGCAGAAATCACCGGTGCAAGCAGAGATCATTGTGCAGGCATCATTGCATTTCCTTAGGGTAAAAACAATGTGTTTTATGGCCGTTCACACTGTGTTTTTTCTATTTTTGGGCGACCAACATGGAAAATATGAAAGAGCTGTTAAAAGCTTACGAGGAGAAAGTTCCTGAAGTAGTTTTTGAATGGAACGACCCTTACACCGATGCCAAAGGCTGGGTAGTAATTAATTCACTTCGAGGAGGAGCTGCCGGCGGTGGAACTCGAATGAGAATTGGATTAGATAAACGAGAAGTGGAATCGCTTGCTAAAACCATGGAAGTGAAATTCACCGTATCTGGGCCGCAAATCGGAGGTGCTAAATCAGGGATTAACTTTGATCCAAGAGATCCAAGAAAACATGAAGTGCTTGAGCGTTGGTATGCTGCCGTAACACCTTTGTTGAAGCATTATTACGGTACTGGTGGCGACTTGAACGTTGATGAAATCCATGAAGTTATTCCAATTACAGAAGACTGTGGTGTGTGGCACCCGCAGGAAGGTGTTTTTAACGGACACTTTCAACCCAATGAAGCCCAAAAAGTAAAGCGCATTGGAAATCTCCGACTTGGCGTTGTGAAGCCTTTAGAAGATGAGCGCTATACTCCAGACATCAGAAGAAATTATAAAGTTGCCGATATGATTACCGGATTTGGTGTTGCTGAAAGTGTAAAGCACTTTTACGATATCTACGGCGGATCAGTTGAAGGTAAAAGAGTGGTTGTTCAAGGTTGGGGGAATGTAGGTGCCGCTGGTGCTTATTACTTGTCTCAAATGGGAGCGAAGGTGGTTGGTATTATCGACAGGGTTGGCGGTATTGTTCGTCCTGAAGGCCTATCCCATGAAGAAGTTCGTCAGTTATTCATTCAAAAAGACGGAAACGCTTTGAAAGATGAAGGCTTGATGTCTTTTGATGAAGTGAATAGTAAAATCTGGAGTTTAGACGCAGAGGTGTTTATCCCTTGTGCCGCTTCTCGTTTGATTACTCAAGATCAAATTGATCAACTCATTTCTACAGGAATTGAAGTGATTGCCTGCGGTGCGAATGTGCCTTTCGCCGATGAAGCTATTTTCTTTGGACCTATCGCTGATTATGCTGATAACCACATCTCAATCATTCCAGACTTTATTGCGAATTGCGGTATGGCAAGAGTTTTTGCTTACCTGATGAGCAGTGGGGATGTTGATTTAAGTGATGAAGGCATTTTCGATGATACCTCAAGAACAATAAGAAAGGCAATTGCAGACGTGAAGTTGGTTCATCCAGAGAAAACGGGAATTGCAAAAGCGGCATTTGAAATCGCACTGAAAAAACTCATTTAAGCCAAGATCATGGAAATATTTATAGTTGCAGTATTCGCGATAGGCTATCTCGCTATCACATTAGAGCATACGATTAAAATTGATAAGCTGGTTTCTGCCCTTTTAATGATGGCTTTGGCTTGGGCTGGTGTGGCTTTCGGATTAGACGGTTTTACGACTTGGTTTAACAGCAACCTTCATCACATGATGGACGGTACAATGGGGACAGAGAACTTCTTGGAAATGGGTCATGATGAGCGACTTCATACCATGGAAGAAACCCTCTTGCATCACTTTGGAAAAACTTGCGAAATCTTGATCTTCTTGATTGGTGCGATGACCATCGTTGAGGTGATTGATCATTTCGACGGTTTCTCCACCATCAAAGGCTTTATCAGAACAAAAAAGAAGCGCGTATTGCTTTGGATCATGGCCATTCTTGCCTTCTTCCTTTCAGCAATTATCGACAACCTCACAGCAACCATCGTTTTAATCACCATTTTAAGAAAATTGGTTCCAGAACGCGACGATCGCATTTGGTTTGCTGGTTTGATTATTGTTGCTGCAAACGCTGGTGGGGCTTGGTCTCCAATTGGTGATGTAACCACCACCATGCTTTGGATGGGAGAAAAAGTAACCACCGTTAAACTCATGGAGTACCTCATTGCTCCTTCTGCGATTTGCATGATTTTACCTGTAACCATTGCCTCTTTTATGCCCGCTTTTAAAGGTGAGTTTGCACCTCCAGCACCTGAGGAAGATACTAATGTAAAAGGACCATTGATGCTTTATTTGGGGCTGGGAATGATCGTGTTTGTACCCATTTTTAAAACCATTACACACCTTCCCCCTTATGTTGGGATGATGCTTTCTTTGGGTGTTGTAGCGATGGTGGCTGAGATTATTTCAGCTCGTCAGTTTTCCATGACAGATATTGGAGAAGCAAATTCGAAAGACGGTTTGCAAGGAGGTCACCACAGTCCAACGTTCAAAGCATTGGAAAAAATTGAGATGCCTTCGATTCTTTTCTTCTTGGGTATTTTGATGACTGTGGCTGCACTCGAGTCCTTAGGTATGATTTTCACCTTTGGTCAGGATGTTCAAGCCGTAATGGATAATTATGTTTTTGTGTTGTTGTTGGGTGCGGGTTCTGCGGTTATTGATAATGTTCCCCTCGTTGCTGCGAGTATGGGGATGTTTAACATCAGCGAATTCCAAACAGATGATCATATCTGGCACTTTATTGCATATGCCGCAGGTACCGGAGGTAGTATGCTCATTATTGGTTCTGCTGCTGGAGTTGTTGCCATGGGAATGGAGCGCATCTCTTTCTTTTGGTACCTCAAAAAAATTGCGTGGCTCGCTCTGGTTGGCTATTTAGCCGGTGCAGGAATCTTCCTCCTCACTACCTGAGAACAGGCATAATTTGTGCTATTAACGTCTTACTATTCAAAACCTTTTTACCCCGCCCACTCGGCGGGGTAATTATTTAGATACTTTTCCCGTTATCAATTGAAAGGAAATCAAAAATGAAACTGCTACTACTGCAAGGAACAATTAACGCGGCCAACGAAGCTGCTGAAAACATCTCGGAAGAATCAAAGGAAGTAACGGTATCTATACTCGACCTCCTGATGGAAGGGGGCTGGTACATCATGATCCCGTTAGCTTTGCTTTCGATTATTGCGATCTACATCTTCTTTGAAAGAACTTTTGCCATCACCAAGGCGCTAAAAGAAGAGAAGGATTTCATGAACAAGATTAAAGATTACATCCACGACGGTAAACTAGACAGCGCAAAAAACCTTTGCTCTACCAGTCATACCCCGATTGCTAGAATGTTAGGAAAAGGTATTGCCCGAATTGGAAAGCCCCTAAAAGATATTTCAGCATCCATTGAGAACGTCGGTAAGCTGGAAATTTACAGTTTAGAGAAAAACCTTAGCCTTTTGGCAACGATTGCTGGTGTTGCACCAATGATTGGTTTCTTGGGTACGGTTATCGGGATGGTTCAGGTCTTCGTTCAAATGGAAGTGGCGGGAAGCGTGGAAGTACAAGATATTTCTGCGGGTACGAAACAAGCAATGGTCACCACCATTGTTGGTTTGATTGTTGGTATCATCGCCTACATGGCCTATAACTACCTCGTAGGAAAAGTGTCTAAAGTAATTCACAAGATGGAAGCTTCGAGCATCGAGTTTATCGATATCTTAGAAGAACCAGGTAAATAAGTCAAGATGGATTTAGGACAACGAAATAAAGTCAGTGTAACAGGGAACATGTCGTCAATGACCGACTTGGTGTTTCTTCTGCTGATCTTCTTTGTGATTCTATCAACACTTGCAAGCAAAGGTGTTAATGTTGATTTGCCACAAAGTAAAGGCGTCACCTCTCAAGCTTCGAAGTTAACGGTGTCGATCACCAAAGACCAAGTGTATCTCGTTGACAAGGGAAGAGTGGAAAAAGGCGACTTAGAATCGATTCTTAAGGTAAGAATGGATGATATGACCGAAAAAACCCTCTACCTAGAAGTTGACAAAGATGTTCCAACCGGAGCAACGGTGGAAGTGATTGGGATGGCGAAAGCAAATGATTGGAAAGTAATGTTGGGTTCAAGCCCTAAAAAAGACTAGACAATGACAGCCAGAGAACAAAGCGAAAAAAAAGACCGTATTGCGGCAGGATTTATTTCAGGAGGAACTTTCTTGATCATCCTTTTGTTGTGCTTTTTCTTGACGGCATTCACCACAATGGATCCACCGCCGGGTGAAACATTTGTTGCAGTTGGTATGGCCGATTTTGGTTCAACATCAAATGCGGGCGGAGAAACAGAGTCAGAGGTGCCTTCTGAAAAGCCAGAAGAAGTGCTCGAAGAAAGTGCAGCCAGTACCACCACAAATCAAAGCGCGGAAACACAGGAAATTGTTACTCAAACAAGCTCTGATGTTAATGTGAATACGAGTAAAAACCCGAGCAATACTACAGCACCTAAACCCGATCCGGAACCTGAGGTTTCTGGTAAACTAGGCAACATTCTCGATAAGATCAACGATACCAGTGGAGGTGGCGGCTCTGATGGAGAGAATGAAGGTGAAGGAAACGAAGGCGCCCAAAACGGGAATATTGAGGGCAAAGGAATTGTGCAAGGTGAAGGTATTGGATGGGCCTTGAGCGGCAGAGGGATGATTGGAAAACCCACGCTTTCTGAACGACCGAGTGAAAAGGGAAAGGTGGTCTTAGATATTTATGTAGATCGAAATGGACAGGTGATTAGCACTGCACGAAACTATCCTCTGTCTACCACAACAAGTAATTATCTTTTTGCTCTGGCTGAAAAAGCGGCAAAAAAAGCAACCTTTACCGTGAGGCAAGACGCTCCTCCAAAACAAAAAGGGAGCATGACCTTCAACTTTGAGTTGAAATAAAAACTGAAACGAATTAATATGGGCTGCTTTTGCGGCCCTTTTTTGAAGCTATGAAACGCTCTTACTCTGAAACACTAGCCTTACTCTTTAGTCAGCTGCCAATGTATCAGCGACAAGGAGCAGCAGCTTATAAAGCCGATTTGTCTGCAACGATTCAATTGATGGACATCGCGGGGAATCCTGAAAATGGTTTTAAGTCCATTCATGTGGCGGGAACCAATGGGAAAGGTTCTGTGTCGCACCTTTTGGCCTCGGCGCTTCAAGAACAAGGCTACAAAGTAGGCCTATACACCTCGCCCCACCTCAAAGATTTCCGCGAGCGTATCCGAGTTAATGGAGAGATGATTCCAGAAAGCATGGTGATTCAATTCGTAGAACACTACGAAAAGAAATGGCAAGCAATTGCACCTTCTTTTTTTGAAATTACGGTGCTCATGGCCTTTGAGTATTTCAATTTTGCGGAAGTAGACATCGCTATAGTGGAAACAGGGATGGGAGGTAGGTTGGATTCTACCAATGTACTCACCCCCGAACTCAGTGTTATTACAAATATTGGTCTCGATCATGTTCAGTTTTTAGGCGATACGATTCCGAAAATTGCTCTGGAAAAAGCCGGGATTATCAAAAGTAATGTGCCTGTAGTTATCGGGCCAACGAGCGAGGAGGCTTATGAAGTGTTCCGCGCAATGGCAAAAAGCCAGCAAAGCAACATCCATTTCGTTCAAGAAAACGATGTGCCCAAATTTCCAAGCGACTTGATTGGACCTTATCAAGATGAAAACCTCAGAACAGCCCTTCTTGCGCTCAAGGTATTTCAATCAAAAGGCTGGAAAATAGAAGAAGATGCTGTTCGAAGGGGCTTTTTGAATGTAAAGAAAAACACCGGTTTAAGGGGCCGCTGGGATGTTTTGAGCGAAAAACCGCTTTGCATTGCAGATTGTGCCCATAACGCCGCAGGATTTGAAATTGTTTTGAATGCACTTCGAAAGCTCAATTACCACAACCTTCATTTTGTGATTGGAATGGTGGGCGATAAGGATGTAGATGCAGTTTTAGCCATGCTACCAAAAGAAGCCACCTATTATTTCTGTGCCGCCGATATTCCAAGAGCCTTACCCGAAGAAGTATTGGCTGAAAAAGCACAGGCTCTCGGTTTAAGAGGAGAAACATTTACTGCGGTTAAAAAAGCCTTTGAAGCAGCTCATTTATATGCTAAGCCAGAAGATTGCATCTACGTTGGAGGTAGCGTATTTGTGGTTGCTGAAGTGATTTAGTAGCCATTGGTTTATCGAAGAGATGTCGCTCTCATGCTACTCCCCGATATTTAAATCTGCGCTAAATTGAGTTGTGAATGTCGGCTAAGGTCTTGTTTTCCAATATTTTTAAGTTGGCATCGCGCACTTCAGACATCACGCTATTTAAACCACAAATGCTCTCGTCACAATTCTTGCAGCGTTCATAATAGTTGAGGCTTACGCAAGGGAGGAGGGCAATTGGGCCGTCAATGAGGCGGATGATTTTTGCTAAAGGAATTTCATTTGGCTCTTTGATGAGGTAATAGCCCCCACCTTTTCCTTTTTTCGACCCAAGAATACCCCCTTTTCTTAGTTCGAGCAGGATTTGCTCCAAAAATTTCAAAGAGATCTTTTTTTCTGAAGAAATGGTGGAGATGAGTGTGGGACCATCATCTTTTTTCTCCATCAAATAAGTGAGCGCATGAAAGGCGTATTGGGCTTTTTTCGAGAGCATGGGTCTAAAGTTAAGAAAACATGGAAAGTTAGCCTTATTGACAAAATTGTGCAAGCAAAGCTTGAGCCTCTTGATTGCCCAGATTAGCAGCTTTCTTCCAGCTTTTACAGGCATTTGATTTATCGTTTTTATTGAACAATACTTTTCCTGCGAGCAGCCAAGCGGCTTGATTGCTGGGATTAACCTGTACTTCTTTATTCAATTCAATCAGTCCTCCTTCATAGTCGTTTTGATTCACTAAAGCGGCGGCTTTTACATAGCGTGCATTAGGAAAAGCTTTGTTTTTAGCAACGGCTTTGTTCATGTATGAGATAGCGCGTGGGTAGTCTTTCTTGTTGAAGTAAGCCGAGCCAATGTTATAAAACAGTTGGTCGTTATCCTTCACTCGTTTTTCAAGAGCTTGGAGGTAGACCAAGCTGCTGTCCCATTGACGCAAATTGAAGTACGACATGCCCACAGTCCCCAATGCATCCACAATTGTGGTATCTTTTTCAATCACCTCTTTTCCAATGATGATGCTCTCTTCAGCTTTTCCCTCTTTTTCGGCTAAAAATTTGGCGTAGGCGAACATGACGCTTGCTTCATCGGCATGTTCGTTATAGAAAGTTTTCATTTTGGTTTTTTGTTGATCCAAAGGCAATTTGCTGAAGATGATCGTCAGTAGTTCTCGATCCTTCGAATAAGCCCGATACAGCTCCAAGAAGTCCTTGCTTTCTCGGTTAAAGAAGCCGGCATCAACATCACCAGCCAACCTGCTGCTGTAATGGTTGTCCCACACAATGGTGCTTCCTACATCGGCATTCTTGAGGTTTTCTTGGGTAATGGTTTTAAAAAGGGTGCTGTCGTGCTTGTTGTAGCCTTGGCTCCAAAAGAACCATACATGGTTGGCATAGCTCAGCTTTTCTTCGTGAAGATGTTCGTTGTAAAAGGAGGCTACTTCGGCCATTTTCTCGCGTTCAGCTGAATAGCTGGTATTAGGAGGTTCAGAGCTAGTGATGAATGCAAGGCTTAGCGCTGAAAAAGCAATTAGATAGGTGTAAGGGAGGTAGTTCTTACGTTTTTTAAGTACGAATGCAACTCCTAAAAAGACGAAAAGCGCCGCAAGTCCAAAAAACGCAATGCTGTAATCGTTCTCTGGTTCAATGGTGTGGTGGTTACTCACTTCGTGGGCAAAGTAAGTACAAGCTAATGCTGCCCCACTAAAGGCAAGTAAAATTGCGAAGCTCCCTTGCCATGATTTGGTTGAAGGCGCTCCTTCGTCTTCAGCGTTTTTCTTGTGTTTTGATTTTTTAATGAAGACGGGAAGTGGTATGCGCTTTTGCCCGTTCATAAATCCCCATAAAGCCATCACCCCGATACTTCCAAAAATTGCCGCGAACGGCGAAAGTGTGGTGATGTTTCTCAGGAATCCAGCAGCATTTCCGAGGTTCAGTTTCCAACTAAATAACGTATAGATGAAGAATCCAAAAAGGAAGATTATACCCAGTAAAAAGTGTTTTTTCTTTGTGAGTGCAATGAAGAGTCCGCTTAAAAAAGGAATAAAAAGAACCGGACCAATAACATAGAGGTAACGATGGAGGTAGACATACCATTCGTTATGGCCATAGCGGTTTGATTCTGTATCCTTAAGTAAGGTTTGGTTTAAGAGAAACAATGGATCATCGAGAATGATGGCTCCAGCAATGTGCCAAAAGATGGTTGGGACGGCGAGAAAAATGATTGCTTTCCATTGTTTTTCCTTTATTAAAAAAAGTGCGGGAAAAATCAAAAGGGGGGTAAGTTCTAAACGGGCAAGAGGAAGTAGTCCACCGAGAACAGCCAGAGTTACCCAACGTTTATCTGCAAAGGCATAAATCATCCAGCAAATTAATGCTACTGCCAAAGGCTCGGTATAAGCTTGATAGCTTAGGATGAAATGATAGGGTTGGAAAAGTAAAAAAGGAAGACAGAGTAGTGCTCCTTGATAGTTCAGCTTTTTCATCCCCAGAAATAGGCCATAAGCTGCACCAGCAGATATTAAAGGCATGATCCAATGAACAGCATGAATGGAAATCATGCTAGGAAGGGCGAAAATGAGGACGAACAAGGGCCTGCTCCAGAGCGAAACAAAGTGCACCGGATTGTTGAATGCATCAACACAATTATAGATTCTGGTTGGAGCATCATCATCCCAAGCATAGTCTGAGTTGATTGCCCAAGTGAAGGCTAGAACAAGATACACCCCTAAAACAACAAATGCAGTGATTTTCTCTTTACTCAAGAAAGGGGGCTGTTCCATCGATTCGAATTTGGGGCAAAATACAAAAATGCATTCGGCTCTTGAAATGGGGTGAATTACAATCAATAAAGCTAGTTTTGTACTCTTGAATTCATTCCCAGAAATAGCAACTAAGCGCATTGCGGTGAAGGTTCGGTCGAAGGCTGAGCGCCACATCAAAGAAGGCCATCCTTGGGTTTTTGATGAAAGCATTGAAAAAGAGAACTATCCACCTCGAACGGGCGATTTGGCCATTATTTTCGATCAGAAAAAAAACCAGTTTTTAGCTTGTGGCTTGTACGATCTTGATTCGCCCATTCGCATAAAATTGCTTCAATTTAGAAAGGGCAGGTCCATCGATGAGTCTTGGTTCAAGGAGAAAGTTACTGAAGCCCATTCGAAGCGAGAAACATTGCTGAAAACAGACACCAACAGTTTTCGTTTGATTTATGGCGAAAATGATGGGTTTCCCGGGGTAATCTGTGATGTTTACGATGATTGCGCTGTGCTGAAACTGTATTCTGGAGCATGGTTTCCTTATATGAAGCATTTAGTAGAGGCCATTTTATCTTTGCTTGATCTTAAATGCATTGTACTTCGCTTAAGCAGAAATACTGCTGCCTTGAAAGAAACTTATGGCTTTAAGAATGGAGATGTGATTTTTGGAGCGCTTGAAAATGAAGAGGTGGTTTTTAAAGAACACGGAATTCTTTTTTCGGCGAACCTTATTCATGGTCATAAAACGGGCTATTTCTTAGATCATCGGCACAATCGCAAGCGAGTGGGTGAGATGGCACGAGGAAAGGACGTCTTGGATGTTTTTGCTTATGCAGGAGGGTTTTCTGTTCATGCCTTGTGTGGGGGAGCGAATAGAGTTGTGAGTTTAGATATCAGCGCTCAAGCTTTAGAGATGGCTAAAAAGAATGCGAACTTAAACGGAAATTTCCCTCAACATGAATTGCTTGTTGGTGATGCTTTTGAGCATCTTGCGGCTTTGAAGAGGGACAAGCAAACATTTGATATTGTTGTTGTTGATCCTCCATCATTTGCAAAAAAGGCTAATGAAGTTCCAGGAGCCATCAAAGCTTACCAACGCCTATTTGGCTTAGCTCATCCTCTTGTTCGGAAAGGAGGGTTCTTGGTTTTTGCGTCCTGCTCTTCTCGAGTTAGTAATGAGGAGTTTTTTGA